>Ga0210401_10005618_pt1 | contig 12881 bp, 8 predicted proteins | sample IncBWH32MmetaG_FD_150866 | JGI IMG/M metagenome (GOLD analysis project Ga0210401, IMG submission 150866) | Forest soil microbial communities from Barre Woods Harvard Forest LTER site, Petersham, Massachusetts, United States - Inc-BW-H-32-M | ecosystem: Environmental > Terrestrial > Soil >... | reverse complement strand
GAGCGGTCAGATTATGGCCAAGATTAGTACCAGTGTTGAAAGGACCGTTCGAAGGCTTTTGTCAAGCATCTAGTCATTCATTCGGCAGAGGATAACTCCACTACTGAGCTTGCGCGGCAAACGTAATGGTTTCAGAACAGGCTGCTAAACCGCAACATCGAGCTTCGCCAACTTCCTGCCATTTTCCCAGGTAATCTTGCGAAAAACGTCAGGAGAGGCAAGCTGCTTGAGCTGGGTCAATTGCACTCGAGCCAAACATTTCCCCGCTACCAGGGAACGCATCGCACTCTCGCTACTGTTGGGGGCTGGTGCCGGCGCTCCGCCGCGTCCTCCACCGCCGCGGCCATCAGTGCAGGTGCAATCGCTCCCGAACATGAGCTTGTTCTGATGCTTCACCAAAAATCCCTTGGAGAAATCGGGATCACGGTGGAGGGCGTTGATCCCCGAGCCGGCGTCAAGGCCTCCGTGCAAATTCGGGTAGTTGTCCAGGAGTTTCTGAGTAAGGCCTCCCGGTTTAACGGGGCCTGTAGGATAGTTTACTGTGGCAACCTCGGGGCCAAGATTTCCCCAGAAGGACGGACCATGCCCAATGAAGATCGTTTTTGGATGCATCTTGAGCGCATTTTCCAGCCGGTAGAACTGCGGCCGGGTAAAACCCCTGGGTGTCTGGAAAGCATGGCTTCCATCGGGGCTTGGTACATCCTGAAAATGCATCAGCACTGGCACCTGCATCTCGGCCGCGAGGTCATAGATTCGCCCCATCTCGGGCCCGTCAATTGCCATGTTAAAGGCACTCAGTTCCCCGAATCCCCTTGTTCCTGCAGCCGCTGTTTTTCGCAAAATCTCTACGGCCTCTGGCTTGGTGTCATCCGTGCTGGTGAACAGGAAGAATCGGCCAAGATACTTGGCGATGGTCTGATTCGCGATCTCGAGCGGCTTCGGCGCGTCGGCCGCCTCCGCCACGCCCCCCGGGCGCCCCAACTGCCCCGAAGCAGGAGTGAGAAGCGCGGCCATGGATACTCCTGCGCCATCCTGGTGCAGGAGGTTGGCCTCGGGCGTCCTACGACAATGAAAATGCATATCCACCACCGGGTTGCCCCAAGGATGCTCCTCAGAGCTCTGACGGGTTCCGCCCTGAGCGAAAGCCAAACCAACCCTTCGAATGATTCCCCCAGCGTCAGTGCTTCTCATTCCTACAAGCCCCATCCCCATTAGAAGTGAGCGTCTATCCATGGAATCCTCCTGAATGCTCCTGTTTGAGATCGACCATCCGTTCTGGCAATAAACCCACCGTCACCGCGATTACCTCCGCCGCTCCTGTAAAGTTCCCCAAGAGACGAAGAACCTGCTTGCCCAGACTCAGTTCGGCCATTTGGCAATACCGCGATCGCGACGGAATCTGCGGTTCCGTAACCCCCTAGGCAGCAACACCGAGCCTCAGTAACTTCGTGCCATTTTCCCAGGTGATTTTGCGGAACCTGTCCGGCGGAGTCAACTGCTTGAGCTGAGTCAATATCGCGCGGGCCAAACACTTCCCATTTATCGCGGGATCTTTCGAGGTTTGCCCGGTCCCGTGTCCATCCGGGCAAGGACAGTCACTCCCAAACATCAGCTTGTCCTGGTGCCGTGCCAGAAATGCGGTGGCGAATTCGGGATCCCGGGCGAACGCGTTGCGTCCGGAATTTGCCGAAAGATCGCCGTACAGATTCGGGTACTCCGATAGCATTCTATCGGTGAGTCCTCCCGGCTTTACGGGACCGGTGGGATAGGCCGACGACGGTACATCGGCACTGATGTTGGCCCAGAATGAGGGCCCGTGCCCGATGAAGATGGTTTTAGGATGGGCCTTGAGCATCGCCTCAAGCTTGGCGAACTGAGGCTCAAGAGGCGAGCGTAAGGAAGAGTTGGGAAAAGAATAATCCTGCATATGCACCAGCACCGGCATTTGCACTTCGGCGGCAAGATCATACACACGCTGCATTTCAGGCGAGTCCATCAGGACGTTGACGGCCTGTTGTTGATGGAAGAAACCGCTGTTGCCCAGTTCGCCGAAACCTTTCGTTCCGGCCACCACCGTCTTCTTTAAAATCTCAATGGCGTCAGGTCGGGTCACGTTCACACTGGTAAACAGGTAAAATCGGCCCAGATACTTGGCCATGGCCTCGCACGAGCGCTCCATCGCCTGCGGCGCGGGCGTGAAAAGGACGGCGATCGTTTCTCCAGCACCATCGAGATGGGCAAAATCGGCCTCAGGGGTCTGACGAGTATGAAAATGGATGTCCAAGACCGGGTTGCCCCAAGGGTACGCTGGCTGCGCCCAAAGTTTCGAAGCGGCCGCGGCCGCTATTGCGTTAGCTAAGAATTGGCGTCGGTTCGAAGCTTTCACTTCAATGCCTTCACTTATGTGTAAATAAGTCGCTCTGAACAATCTCGTGGATCATGGTTCTCATGCCGTAGTCATCACGCTTAGCGGCATCGAGAATCCGTTCCACCTCGGCCCGGTCCGCGAACCCGGCCGACACACCCGTCGCATAGGCGACAAATTCGCCTACCAAATTGCTGGCAATCTGACGCTCGTTCTTGAGCAACAACTCCTTTAGCTCGGTCACGCTCCGGAACGTCTCTCCCGTAACCAACTTCCCGCTCGCATCGACGGGTTGCCCTAGCTTAAACGTGAAATCGAATCCATTCTTTCCCAGCCCGGTCACTGGCTCGCCCTGATCCGTGCTCCGGTACTTCTCCCTCCAGGCCCCCACGACATCAAAATTCTCGAGCGCAAACCCCGGGGGATCGATCTTGGTGTGACAAACGGCGCACGATTGAATCGACCGATGCTTGTCAAGTTGCTGGCGAATGGTCACCGCGCCGCGCGTGTCCGGATCGAGCGCCGGTACCCCGGGCGGCGGAGGCGGCGGCGGATCGCCCAGAATTCGCTCGTTCACAAAGACCCCGCGCAGCACGGGTGACGTGGTCGTCCCATTCGCGGTCACTTTGAGCACACTCGCCTGGGTCAACAGGCCCCCGCGTACACTGTCGGCGCGGAGGTCCACTTTCCGCAAGGCGATGCCATCCACGGCCGGCAGGCCATAGAGTCGAGCCAAATGCGAATTGAGAAAGGTGAAATTGGATTGAATGATGTTTCGCGCCGGCAGATCCTTTTGCACCAGAAAATGAAAGAACAGTTGCGTCTCCTGCAGCGCCGATTCGGTCAAAAGATCGTCCAGATAGTAATCCGGATAGAGGGTTACGTCCGGTGAGTTCTCGCTAAGTTTCCGCAGGTCCAGCCAATAATCGAGGAACGCATCGACAAAGTCCCGGGATCGCGCGTCGTCGAGCAGCCGATTGGTCTGGGCGCGCAGCACCTGGGGCCGTTCGAGCGTCCCGTTCGCCGCAAGCCGCCGCAGCTCCGCGTCCGGCGGACCATTCCACAGAAAATAAGAAAGCCGGCTTGCCAGCGCGTAAGGATCTAATCGCCCGGGTTGCTCCTCCAGATAGAGAAATCCGGGAGAGCACAGCACCGCCGTATAGCCCGCGATCATGGCTTCCGCAAAGGGGACCTGGATACCCTGCTGGTCCCGAATGATCTTGAGGTAGCGCTGCACTTCTGGTTCTCGCGGGGGGTGCCGGTAAGCGGCTGAAATAAATTGCCGAAGGAGCCGCTCCGCGTCGCCGGGCGCCGATGGTGTTATGGAAAGCCGTTTGTTGTCCCAGGAGGCCGGCAGGTTTCCGAAGAGCCGGTGAAATCCCTCACTCGATCGCGCATCCTGCACCGGACCGTCCACTTCCATCCATCGGTAGGCGACTCCGGGCATTCCGGCCTCGGTTGCGTCTGGACTGCCTCTGAAGCCAGGACGCGAGCGAAACAGGCCGGACGCATCCGGCATAATCTGCTCGTCGGGCAGCAAATAAGCATCCATCTCATGGACGGCGGGCTCCGGCCCGACGTCGAAGGAACCTAATAGACGCTTTTCGCCTGCCCGGTTCAGGGCGTAAATCGTCACCGGCTCCATCGTAAGCCCACGGGACGTTTTGGTTCGATCGGGGTGCCACCACGGCGTCCGATTCGGATTTAATTTATCTTCCGCACCCCAAATCGTGCCCACCCAGATGGAATAGGCATTAAATCGCAAGTGATATCGCCCGCCGACCGGTGGAGTGAACTGATCGAAGCTGTATTGGTTCCCCACGAACGTACTCCCGTCCGTAACGAACGCTTCTAATTCGCGGGTCTTGCGATCGCTCTCCCCAACGCTGATGGGCACTTTTTCCGCCAGAACCTCGGGCTGCGCATCGAAACCGAGGACCGGAATCATGAGCCGTTCCGGACTATGGTTGAAAAAGGTGTATCGCATGCGCCCGATAAATCGCTTCTGGTCGCGCGCGTAATAGCGCTCCTGCACTTCGGTCTGATTGGCCGTATTTGCCACCAAACGGATCGCGCGCTCGGCCGCGTCCATGTACCGGGACATCTGCACATGCGAGACATCCAGAGCCTCCCCCGACTTGTTGAAGCGATGATCTAGCCCATCCTCCGGCAAGGAGTCCTTAAGCTGAAGCCAGGGTGCTGATAACAGTTCGCGAATCGAACTCTCATATTCGTAGCGATTTAAACGCCGGAGCACGGCGCGGCCCTCTGTTTTTGTGCGCAAGTGCTCGTACGCGATCATCGGTTCGGCAACTGCTTTCACGAAGGCCGTGCGATCCGCTTCTGCCAAAAGATTTCGGCCCCCCGGAGGCATCTTCCCGTCACGCACCGCGTCGTGCACGCGTACCCAGCGCCCGAACGTATCCACGTGACCGAGATCAAACGTGAGCGAAGTCAGATCGATGCCGAGAGGCGGATTCGGCGGGCGATGGCACGCGGCACAATTCTTCGCGATAAACGCCTTCACGGTGGGGGGCACGGCGCTCGATGGGACGTTGGTATCCGCCGCGGACAGGTAAGCTGGCGAGGAAAGCATGCTACCTAACGCCGCTAGGCTAATGGATAAAGAGAACGTTATCGTGGGCCTGCCCTGATGAGGGAGAAAGCTCCGTTTCATAATCCAAACCTCTCGAAGATTTGCTCGTTTAATACTTCACGACAGGCGCGAAGCACCGCGGAGGGATCGCAATGTCAAAGCCGGCCGAATCCCCGGCTTTGCAGCCCATCGATTGAGACTTACTGCTAACAGCATCCAGACTGAGAAGGCACCCGCAAGACAGACTCGGATCAGACAGCCCTATCACATTTTCACGTCGTCGATGGTAATCGTATCGCCTTCCATTTTTCCGCTGACGGTCACCTTTTTTCCGTAATAAATCTCGGACTTGACCTTGTCCTGATTTGCAATTCGGTACACCGTTCCGTGCTCGGTAACCAGAACCAAGGGTATGCTTTTGGCGCACCGGGCCGTACAGGGCCCATCGTCCCACATAGACTTCTGGCTGGCGCAAGTCCGATCCACAATATAGCCGTCCAGGCTTTCAGCCCAGCCGCAAAGCGAAAAGGTTGCGCCTAACACCAACAGTCCGATGCATCTTCTCATTTTCAACCTCCCCCTGCGGGAAAATCGCAGCCTCAAAATTCCCGTAACGGGTATGCGACCGTTCCGCGAATGCCGGTGCCTTCAGCCCTTTAACTCGAGGCCGCGCATGGTACCGGTCGACGAGGCGAAGTGCTCCGCCTCAATACCTAGCCGCTGCAACATGCTGACGAACAGGTTCGGCAGCGGGTAATTTCGATCGACGTCGAACAGGAGATGCTGACCGTGCTTGAACCCACCACCGGCCAGCAGCACAGGCATGTTATATGTCGTGTGCTTATTGGCGTCGCCAAAATTGCTGCCGGCCAGCACCATGGTGCGGTCGAGAAGCGACTCTCCGGCTTCGTGAGTCCCTTTCAGGCTGGTGAGTAATCCGGCGAGCAGCTTCATGTGTTGCGTATCGATCGCGGTCAGCTCAGCCAGCTTCGTGGGATCCTGTCCATGATGCGATAAATTGTGATAGCCGTCCGTAATGTTGACGCCCTCAATGTCAATCGCCGGGGAATTCACGCTGTCCAGGAAAATCGTGATCAGTCGCGTGGAATCCGTTTCAAAAGCGAGCCTCGACATATCATAAAGGAGGCGCGTTTTTTCCATGTACGCCCGATTGCTATCCGGATCTTTTGGAGCTGCTTCCGGCGCCTTAGGCTTGGGCTTCTGCTCCCACTCGGTCGACTGCGCCATGCGCTGTTCCAATTCCCGGACGCCGGTCATGTATTGATCTAGCCGTGCGCGGTCGTCCTTTCCAAGCTGCCGCTTTAGCCCGACGGCATCGTCGGCGACCGTATCCATGACGCTTTCCCCGAGTTTTAGCCGGTTGATCTGCCGCTCGACTTCCTCTTTGCTGCCCTGCAAAAACAGAGTTCGATACAAAGCAGCCGCGCTATCTTCGCACGGGATCATGACCCCGGCACCGGTGAACGACAAGCTGCGCTGACCTTTAGCGACATTAACCCCTAACGTAAGGGAGGGAAACCGTGTGCGCACGCCGATGCGATCCGCCATGAATTGGTCGAGCGAGATCGAGTTGCGGAAACCCCCGTTCGACGGATGCGGCGCTGCCGTGAGAAAGCAGACCTCGGAAGCGTGGCTGCCGTCCACATTGGGATGCGAAACACCGGTAAAGACTGTGAAATCCTCGCGGAACGCTTTCAACTCACTAAGGTAGGGAGAAAGCTCGTAGTCCTTGCCCGCTTTCTCCGGGAAGAAGCCTTTCGCCAGGAACCCGAGATTATTGCAAACGGCCAACATCCGGCGCGGGGTGTCCCCAGCTGGCACCTTTTCTGCCGCAAACGCCGGTCGCATCGCGTCGAGGAAAGGCAGCCCGAGCGCGACTCCCATACCCTGTAGAACTTGACGCCGCGGAATTGGCCGGCGAAGACCCAGGAACGATCCTTGAAGTTGATTTTGCGAAGATTTCATGTGTGCCTCACTTGTGGGTAAATAAGTCGCTCTGAACAATTTGGTGGATGATTGTGCGCAGGCCGTAGCTATCGTGTTCTGCGGCATCGAGAATCCGTTCTACCTCCGCACGATCGGCGAACCCGGGTGACGCACCCGTTCCATAGGTCAGGAATTGACCCACCATATTCCGCGCAATCTGCCGCTCATCCTTTAACAACAACCGTTTCAGCTCGATCACGTCGCCGAAGGCCTCCCCGTTGGCCAGTTTGCCACTGGCATCCACCGGTTTGCCCAGCTTGAACGTAAAATCGAAGCCATTCTTCCCCACTCCCTTCACCGGTTCACCCTCATCTGTGCTACGGTACTTGTCCCTCCAGGCGCCAACCACGTCAAAATTCTCGAGCGCGAAACCCGGCGGGTCGATCCTGGTGTGACAAACGGCGCACGATTCAATCGACCGATGCTTGTCCAGCTGCTGGCGAATGGTGACGGCGCCGCGCGTGTCGGGATCGAGCGCCGGTACACCTGGCGGCGGCGGTGGCGGCGGATCGCCCAGGATTCGATCCAGGACGAACACGCCGCGGAGCACCGGCGATGTGGTGGTTCCATTTGCGGTCAACCGCAGAATACTTGCCTGCGTCAACAGGCCACCACGCATACTGTCGGCCGGCAAAGCCACCTTGCGCAATGCCACACTCTCGACCGGCGGCAGGCCGTAAAGGCGAGCTAGACGCGAATTGAGAAACGTAAAGTCAGACTGAATGATGTTTCGCGCCGGCAGATTCTTCTCGAGCAGGTAATGGAAAAACAGTTGCGTTTCCTGCAGCGAAGATTCGGTCAGGAGGTCGTCGAGATAGTAGTCCGGATATAACGTCACATCCGGAGTGTTATTACTGATCGTCTTAAGGTCCAGCCAGTAGTCCAGGAATGCATTGACAAAATCTCGTGATCGCCGGTCATCAAGCAAACGATCTGTCTGAGCTCGCAGCACATCGGACCGTCCGATCGTCCCGTTCGCGGCAAGCTGTCGCAGCTCCGTATCCGGCGGACCATTCCAAAGAAAATAAGAAAGCCGGCTCGCGAGTGCGTAAGGATCTAATCGCCCTGGTTGTTCCTCCAGGTAGATAAATCCGGGAGAACACAGTACAGCACTATAGCCCGCAATCATGGCATCGGCAAATTGGACATTCTTTTTGACTTGATCCTGAATAATCCCGACGTAGCGCTGTACCTCTTGTTCGCGCGGGGGGCGTCGGTAAGCGGCTGCCATAAATTGCCGAAGGAGCCGCCCCGCATCTCCGGCCGCCGAAGGTGTCACCGACAACTGGCCTTTGTTGTTCCACGAAGCCGGCAAATTTCCGAAGAGTCGATGAAGTCCCTCACTCGATTGGGCATCCTTCACCGGACCGTCCACTTCCATCCAACGATAGGCGACTCCGGGCATTCCCGCCTCAGTGGCGTCCGGGCTTCCCGTAAAACCAGGACGCGAGCGAAACAGGCGCGACGCATCCGGCATAATCTGCTCGTCGGGCAGCAAATAAACATCGATATCATGGTTAGCGGGCTCCGGCCCCACGTTGAAGGACCCCAACAGGCGCTTTTCACCTCCTCGGCGAAGGGCGTAAATCGTCACCGGCTCAATCGTGCGCCCGCGCGATGTTTTTTCGCGGTCGGTGTGCCACCAGGGTATTCGATTTGGATTTGCAGCGCTGCTTCCCCCACCAAAAATCGTTCCGATCCAGATGGAATATGCGTTGAATCGCAAGTGGTAACGCCCGCCGACTGGCGAGGTGAATTGGTCAAAGCTGTAATCGTTCCCATTGAAGGTGCTCGCGGGCGTAGCGAAGGCTTCCAATTCACGAGTTTTAGGATCGCTCTCCTCCACGCTAACGGGTACTTTTTCCTTCAGAACATCGGGTTGGGCGTCGAAACCGAGGACTGGAATCATGCCCCGTTCCGGAGAATGATTGAACGGGCTATAGTGCATGCGTCCGATAAATCGCTTCTGGTCTCGCGCGTAATAGCGCTGCTGCACTTCGGGCTGATTGGCCGCAGTTACCACCAAACGAATTGCGTGTTCGGCCGCCTCCATGTACGCGAACATCTGCACATAAGAGACATCCAGAGCTTCCCCAGACTTGTTGAAATGATGATCTAGCCCGTCTTCAGGCAGTGAGTCCTTCAATTGCAGCCAGGGCGCCGATAACAATTCGCGAATCGAACTTTCATATTCGTAGCGATTAAGGCGACGGAGCACTGCCCGGCCCTCTGTCGCTGCGCGCAAGTTCTCATAAGCGATCATGGGCTCGGCGACTGCACTTACGAAGGCTGCTCGATCCGCCTCCTTTAAAACATTCCTGCCTCCCGGCGGCATCTTTCCATCGCGCACAGCATCGTGTATCCGAACCCAGCGGCCGAAAGTATCCACATCACTGAGATTGAACGGCAGCGTAGTCAAATCGATGCCGAGAGGCGGGCTCGGAGGATGATGGCACGCGGCACAATTCTTCGTTACGAGTGCCTTAACGGTCGGAGGCATGGAAATGGATGAAATTTTGGTATCCGCCGCGAAAACGTAACTGGCAGAGCAAAGTATACCAGCCACCGTCGCGAGCCCCAGGGCCAAGGAGCTTATCATCTTCATTTCCCAACGATGGTGAAGGCACCCTTTCATAATCCAATCCTCAACTATCGATTCGTAACGAAAACTGCGGGGGATACATTACGCCACTTAGAACGTACTACCAATCGGAGGCCTTGTCAATCCGGTCAATCAGCGAAGGTTCTTAGCATATCCGTTAACATCTAAAACCGCACCTGCACTCCAGCGTTATAGGCCCGGAAGCCATTCTTGAACGCCATTTTGCAGAGCGACGCCAAGTATTGATCCGACGAATTCGGGAACCAGTAAACCTGCAGTTCGGACCATCGAGCCCCCAATCCTCGATCTCTGGATTCAATCTTCATGAGCATTAGATCTACCGGCAAGTTGCTTGCCGCACGAATAGGCTGCTAATCCAGACTCGAAACGAAACTTCGGGACGGGCTCCTGGAGTTGGGTTGCAAGCGGCAAAGCGACGGCCGCAAGGGCATTACGGCGAGAAAGCATAACCTTGCCGTTATATCTATCACTTGCCGAGGACGCCTTCGTCAAGTCAGCGACGGATCAGTTTGCTGATTCTGTTCGCTTGGCGATCCTCCAGCCCTAAACATCAAGCCGTTGTAACTTCGTGCCATTTTTCGACGTAATCTTGCGAAAAACGTCTGGAGCGCTCAGCTGCTTGAGCTGAGCTAATTGCACGCGAGCCAAGCAATTCCCGGTGACCAGGGACGTCGAGGAGTTCTCTGCAACAACTTCTCCGCCCGCATTGCGGCCGACCCCACGACCATCTATACAAGGACAGTCGCTTCCAAACAGCAGCTTGTCCTGATGTCTCGCCAAAAAGTCCTTGGCGAATTCGAGCTCCCGGTGGAGCGCATTGATCCCAGAGGTGGCGTCCAGGCCGCCATAGAGTTTCGGATAGTCCGATTGCATCTTGTCGCTGAGTCCTCCACGCTTGACGGGACCGGAAGGATAGGCGCAGTAGTGGTCTCGGCGCTAATGTGGGCCCAGAATGAGGGCCCGTGCCCGATGAAGATAGTTCGAATGGGTCTTGAGCATACCCTCCAGCCGAGCGAACTGGGGCCGAGTGAACCCTTTAGCGGGTGAAAGAGGGTGCTCTGAAGAATAACCATAGTCCTGATAATCGTCAGGGCCGACATTTGCATTTCAGCTTCAAGTTTGTAGACACGCTGCATTTCGGGTCCGTCGATCGCCACATTGACACCGCTCAGCTCTCGAAGCCTCACGTTCCGGCAATCCCCGTTTTCCTCAATATATCGATAGCGTCTTGTCGCGTGACATCCACGCTAGTAAACAGGAAAAATCGGCTGAGATATTTGCCAGCGGCGCCGTTAGCGATCCCGAGCTGTCGTGGTGCACGCGTAACAAGCACAGCCATCGTTTCTCCGGAACCTTCGAGATGGAGGAGATCGGCTTCCGGGGTCGCACGACTATGAAAATGCATGTCTAACACTGGGTTGCCACAAGCGTATTCCGCTGCTAACACGATTGTCGTCACAGAGCTAACTGTCAAACCAAAAACAAGAATATTCGTGAAGGCCTCCATGAACAGACGTTTTTTCTAATGGGATTGCGTCTAACGGGAGTGGGTTCAGTGGCCGCGCCTGGATTCATCGAAAGTGTGAGTTCAGCATTGGCTCAGGGCACAGAACAGACCACGAAGCAAAGCGATTCTCCTGCCCACAGTCGGCCTTCGGTGTCAAAGCGGACCATCTCAGCATCTCTGTCAACACTGTCGTTAACATCTCATCGGAAAAGTCTATCTCTTGACTTTTGAGATGCCGCATTATAAAATGTGTCCGCCTTAGGGGAGTTCTATGAGGATCTCATCGCAACGCCACGCGGCTTTGGTATGTATAGTCTTTGTCGCAGCCGTCACCTTTTTGATCTCAATCGTTCCTATATGCGCACAAACGTTTTACGGCTCAATTGTCGGGACCGTCACCGATCAAAGTAAGGCCGTGATTGCGGGAGCCCACGTGACGCTGACCAATACCGGAACAGCGGAAGTTCGGACTGACCAGACCGACGTGAACGGGAACTATCAATTTGTAAATCTTGTTCCGGGACTATATCGCGTCGACGTCGACAGTCCTGGGTTTAAACATCTCACGCATGATCAGGTGCAAGTGCAAGTCCAGGCAGCGGTGCGTATCGATGTGGCTCTGCAAGTCGGAGACGTAGGGCAGACCGTTGAGGTGACAGGGCAAGCGGCGTTGTTGCAAACGGAAACATCGTCGTTGAGCCAGGTAGTGGCAGGTCGAACCGTGCAGGAGATGCCGCTTAACGGTCGAAATGTCATGAATCTGGTCGCCCTGGTGCCCGGAGTAGTAGCGCAAGGGGGGGCGCTGGGGACCCCGACCAACCAAAATATTAGTGCGTTTGGAAACTATCAGATCGGTGGGGGATTTGGGAATCAAAGCGCTACCTTTCTGGATGGCTCCCCGCTAAACACGGCATACAACAATGGTGTGGACCTTGTGCCGACACAAGATTCAATCGAGGAATTTCGTGTTCAGACGAATAACCTCGGCCCCGAGTTCGGCCGTTTTGCCGGTGGCGTCATCAACATGACTTCGAAATCCGGCACCAACGATTTTCACGGCACGGCCTACGAGTTCCTTCGGAATAAGGTTCTGAACTCCAACACTTTCTTCAACAACCGCTCCGGTGTTGCCACTCCGGCGTTCACGCAGAATCAGTTCGGCGCCGATGTCGGTGGGCGGGTGATCAAGGACAAGACGTTCTTCTTTGTGAGCTACGAAGGGTTCCGGTTGCGGCAAGGGCAATCGATTCTCCAAAGTGTGCCGACAGCAGCGATGCGTAACGGTGATTTTTCAAATCTCCGCAGCAGTTCGGGAGCGCTCATCCCGATTTACGACCCCCTCACTACGTGCGGATATTTTTCCAACCCGGCCTGCGCCAGCGGCCAGACGGTTCTGCGGTCGCCATTTCCAAACAACATGATTCCTGCTTCTCGGTTCGACCCAACCGCGAACATCCTCAAGAATCTTTGGGCAATGCCAAATCTGCCGGGGCAGCAGTTCACGAGCGTTAATAACTTCGCGATTAATGCCCCCCAGGGCGGAAATAATGACCAGTTCAACGGTCGTTTCGATCAGGTTGTCAGTGACAAGCAACGCATTTTCGGGCGGTACACGCGCTGGACTGACTATAATTTGCCGGTCAACGGGTTCGCAGCGGCACAAAAGGCGGCGGGGCTTCCACAGAGCGGTACGGACGTGAGCTTCCAAACCGTGCAGGCTGTACTTGGCGATACATACACGTTCACGCCCAACACCGTCGGGGACCTTCGACTGTCCCTTTTG
>Ga0210401_10005617_pt1 | contig 12884 bp, 10 predicted proteins | sample IncBWH32MmetaG_FD_150866 | JGI IMG/M metagenome (GOLD analysis project Ga0210401, IMG submission 150866) | Forest soil microbial communities from Barre Woods Harvard Forest LTER site, Petersham, Massachusetts, United States - Inc-BW-H-32-M | ecosystem: Environmental > Terrestrial > Soil >... | reverse complement strand
GGAGGGAAGTCAATGCTAGTGTACTTTGCGCCTATACTTTTCTTGGTGTGGGCGTTGGTATCGCAGATTCGCGGAAACAAGCGCGCGGATCTCCGGACGCTTGCTGTGTGTACTTTCGCCATCGCTTTGATCGCCGGGTTGAGATGGTATTCGGAATCTGATTACGAGCCCTACGTGGAAATATACAACGACACTCCGACCCTTAGCCAATTCAACCAAGAATCGATCACATCGGTATACGGTGAGGCCGGGTATCTCTTCATTAGCGCCATATTCAAGTCGTTCGGAAGTGGATTTTTCCTCTTGGCATTCGGGTGCGCCTTTGCCTCAATGTTCTTGAAGTCCGCTGTCGTTCGCAGGCTTTCTGGGCAGGCTAGCTTGGCGATGGCCCTCTACCTTTGCCTACATTTTATCACGATCGAATTTATTCAAATGCGGTGGGCTGTGGCAGTTGGGTTGCTTTCACTGGCTTTCTGTTTTCAGTATCTGCAGAGATACAAAGCGGCAGTGCTCTGTTTTGCCCTGGCACCGGCATTTCATTATTTTTCAATTCTGTTCTGGATTGTTGCTCTCCTCGTGACCCTGAAGGGCTACAGGAGATTTTATCTTCTGTTCCTAGGCTCAATAGTCGGAGCACTGTTCTTGAAGCTCGATTATTTTTATGACGTTCTGATGATTCAGAGCGGCTTGAATGTAGTATTCAGATTGACCGAGTACGTTAAGAACCCGGACTATAACTTCGGCCTGTTTTCCTACGCGAAGGTCGCGATGTACCCCGCCATATATGCGCTGTGCGTGTGGTATCGGCCCTCGTTTCCATGGAAAACCGACAGGCTCAATCTATTTCTATTCAAGCTCTCATTTGTGTCCTTGTCCGCGACACTCCTGGGGTCCTTCTTTCCTGTACTCTTTCTTCGTACTGTGGTTGTCGCGGATTTCTTTTCGATCATATGGATCTTGAACGCGATCGATAAAGCGTTTGAAAGAGAGGCGAAATTGGTTTCGTTTGGCCTTCTCGGCGCTTTGTTTGGCGTATGGTACTTGGTCGACCTAGCGAATTACATGCATTCTGGTTATCTACGTGACTATCACACTTGGCTGACTCCCGTCACGTTTTGCGCTCTGCTTCTCTGTCTCGTGTGGTTCGCCTGCATAAGGCTGTGGACGGGACTGGCTAGGGAAGCCACGGTGCGGCCTTGAGAGGAGAATGTATACCATGGGCTATCCTCATGCGAATTACCGCATTGTTGGTCCGGATTTTAGCTCCGAGGGGTTAATTCCTCCTTGCAAGACTGAGGGTGATTAGATGAGCATCAAGCAACGACTCTCCCGCGTTTTCTACTATTGTGCACACGCGATCGGCTGGATGACGAAATCCTATTTCTTTGAAGACTACGTGCGGGTGTATCCAGACGGTCTTTCATATTATCCATTCGGGATAAGACGCAAGCCCACGAAACAAATTCTAAATAACTTTCGAAACCATCAGAAGTTTTACTTCTTTGTTTCGCAGTTCTCTAAAGGCAAGAAGGTTGTGGACATCGGCTGCGGGAGCGGCCACGGCTGTGAGGTTTTGAAGAAATCCGGCGCTGCTGATGTATACGGCTGTGACGTGTCAAAATCCAGCATCGCGTTCGCTAAATCCCGGTTTGGGAAGTCCGCCCAATTTAACTGCCAGACCATTACGGACATGAGCCGCTACCCCAATGATTTTGCGGATGTAGTGGTTTCCAGCGAAGTACTCGAGCACATCAAAGAATATGGCAAGGAAGAGCAGGCAATCTTGGAGATGAAAAGAATCACTTGCAAGGGCGGGCTTCTGGTGATCGCGACCCCCAACAGTGAATTGCTTGGGGATCATGGATTTTATTTCGACGAAATATCAAAGCTGCTTGCTTGCAATTTTAGAAACTACTGCATTTTTGAAAATGCTTTTGTGCCCACCGGGTCAGCGAGAACAGCATGGGAGCAGAGACTCAAGGAAAACAGGGTAGGCGTCGTGATCTCGGAGCGTATAAACGTCGAAGAATCGGTGGTACCCGAAGGAATGCTTCCAGAGATCAAGCAGGGACATTCCCCTGGCACGTTCTCCTTTGACGGCATCGAGGTTGATACCACGTTGCTGCATAACACACATTCTTGGGTGGTATTGGCACGCAACGAGAAATGAGGAAACTCGGCCCAGCCGCCTCAGAAAGCCAGAGCGACTAGCAGAGGGTCTGGCAGGTCAAGGGTTCGGTCAAACGGTTCATGAGGCCCTTCAAAGCCACCGGTGCAGCGAATGTCCTGGACACTGTGCACACCGAATCCATAGGTCGCACACATGATCCTTTTTCGAATCTCGGGAGAGCCTTGACGCCAGGGATCGTGAATTCCAAGGACGTACTGGCGGTCGTCGTGAGTTACAACGGGCTGGAGCAAACCAGGCAGGGCGTGGACGCGCTACGCGGACAGGTGGGGCTCATTCACATCGTGGACAACGGCTCGGACAAGGAATCGCTTGCAGTTCTTGAGTCGCTCGAACGGGAACCGGGAATCACGGTCGAACGTTTGGGAGACAACAAGGGCCTTGGCTACGCTTTGAATCGAGGGGTGCAGCGCGCGAGGGAGACGGGCTGCACCTGGCTACTGACAATGGACCAGGACAGCGTAGTTGATCGCTCACTGATGGATGCGTACCGGAAAGCGGTGCAACAGAACCCCACAAGCGTGTCTCTGGCGCCGCAAATCACGACCAACAGCCGCAAGAAAGATGCGGTCGGGGGAGTGGTCAGCAGCGCGATTACGTCTGGCAACCTCGTGAGAGTCAGCATCTTCGATGAGGTCGGATTATATGACGAGGGCTTCTTTGTAGACCGCATCGATTTCGATTTCTGTTTGCGCCTACGGCGTGCCGGTTATGTGGTGCATCGAGTGCCGGCTGCATTGATGCGGCATCAACTGGGCCACCCAGTTGAGTTGCCCCAGGTCGTCCGGAAATACTATGCACGGCATTCGCCGATTCGCAGCTACTACATGTACCGGAACTACATGTATTTGGCGGAACGCTATCTGTTCAAATTCCCGGGGTTCATCGTGAAACTGGGCCTGTCCCAAATGTTACTTTTGCTTCTCATCGGTTTTCTGGATCCAAGTCCGCTGGCCAGCTATCGTGCAATCGCACGCGGCATGTGGGACTATGCCCTACGTAGGGATGGGCCATACGTGGAGCACGCCGGATGAACATCGGTTTTGTCTGCACCAATTACAACAACTCAAAGTACACCCGGGAAGCTGTGAGCTCACTCCTCAGAGACGGCCGGGACGAGTATCGAATTGTTGTGGTGGACAACAATTCGGACAGGAAAGACGTCGAGGCACTAAGAAGCATCGCCAGTGAATGCCAGCATGTCGAATTGATATTGAATAAAGAGAACGTGGGCTATTTCAAAGGGCTGAACGTTGGGATCCGACACTTGAGATCCAGTCAACCGGATATCAAAATCATGATCGTCGGAAACAACGATTTGGTCTTCCAGAGCGGTTTTACTGAGTCTGTCCGCAGGAAGGTGTCCTTATTTGAGAAATATGCCGTTGTCTCACCCGACATCGTAACGCTGGATGGTGTCCACCAAAATCCGCATGTCATCAGCAAGATCAGCAAGTTCCGCGAGTTTGTTTACAGTCTGTATTACGCAAACTATTATCTGGCTCTCGCTATCCGGCAACTGGCGAAGCTGACTCGGAGCTTTACTGAGAGGCGAGACCAGACCCATCACGAGATCGCGCAGGAAATCTATTCAGGTTTGGGGGCGTGCTACTTGCTTGGTCCGTTGTTTTTCCGCCATTTCCAGGAATTGTGGGCGCCAACATTTTTGATGCACGAAGAATACTTTCTCAGGAAACAGCTGAGCGACAAAGGCCTGCGCATTTACTACGAGCCTTCCATCAAAGTCCTGCATTACTTTAACGCGGCTGTGGGCGCACTCGAGGCTAAGAAAGCCTGGCACGCCGCGCGCGAAGCGCACAAGGTTTATCGACAATACGTGAAGGTATTCGGCTGAACGCCAGTATTTGGGTTGAGGGTGGCGTCGCCACCGACGAATTCTCCGTTCTTGAGCGTCGATTCGAGCAAGTCCGGTGCACGTCTTGTCCGGCACTTGGCCAGGCCACGGGAGAAGGTTCATCACATGTGTGGAATTGCAGGTTTTTCGGGGCGCCCAGTAGTTGAAGTTTCGGACGCGGTACTCGACCGAATGAGCCATCGCGGTCCTGACGGTCGGGGGCGCTTCAACTCAGCCTGTGGCTCCTTATCGTTGTTTCATACCCGTCTCGCCATTCTGGACCCGACACCGGATGGCGCCCAGCCCATGGCGGCGGCGGACGGACAGGTGGTGATTACTTTCAATGGCGAAATCTATAACTTCCGCGAATTGCGTTCCGAGCTACAGAAACGCGGCTACGTCTTCCGTTCGCACAGTGATACAGAGGTACTCTTGGCCTTGTATCTTGAACATGGCACGGCGTTACTGGAGAAGTTGAATGGCATTTACGCCTTTGCGCTTTGGGATGCACGTTCGGAATCGTTGTTCGTCGCTCGCGACGGAATGGGGGTTAAGCCCCTTTATTTCAGCGAATCCGGCGGCGCTTTTGCATTTGCCAGCGAGATCAAGGCGTTGCTGTGTTTCCCGTGGGTGCCCCGCACGCTTGATCCGCAAGCGCTAGCGCATTACGTGCAGTACTTGTGGTGTCCGTCGCCGCGTACGCCACTGGCTGAAGTGCACAAGCTGGAACCTGGCACGGCGTTCATTGTTCGCGAAGGCCGAGTCGTCAAACGCTGGCGGCACTATACGCTTCCTGCTCCACGCCCTGATATGTCGCGGTCCATTGCGGACTGGACCACGGATGTCCGGCGAACTCTAGCCGCGGCCGTCGAGCGACAGATGGTTTCCGATGTTCCTTTGGGAGCGTTTCTATCAGGTGGATTGGATTCCAGCGCCATTGTTGCTCATGCCCGCCAGCACACGTCGGAAAGACTTCAGTGTTTCACTATTGATTTTGGTGAGCAACTGGCGAAGGAGGAGGGCGTAGAGCGAGATTTTCCGTACGCTGAGCGGGTCGCCAAACACCTAGACGTAGACTTGCATGTTGTGCGCGTGGATTCCGGAATGGCAGACGAACTGGCGCGCATGGTCTGGCAGCTCGATGAGCCTCAAGCCGATTTCTCCGCACTTAATGTGCTATTCATCAGCCGACTGGCGCGACAGCAGGGAATTAAAGTTTTGTTGTCCGGCGCTGGCGGCGACGATCTGTTTACCGGTTATCGGCGGCATCGTGCTCTCGGGCTGAACGCTGTTTGGAATCGCATTCCTAAATGGTTGCGGGGCTGTCTTTGCGGTTTGGGAAGGCGATTGCCCGGCCGGCCGCCGCTTCTCCGACAACTAGCAAAATTGCTCACGGCAGCCAATAGTGACGGCGATGCGCAACTGGCGTCGTACTTTGATTGGGCATCGAGCACAACGGTGCGTAACCTCTTTGTGCCGGAACTCGGGCGGAGTTTGAATGAGGAGCCTCTGCTCGCCGCCCTCCAAAGCATGCCTGAGACGGCCACACCGTTACAGCGCATGCTTTTGCTTGAGCAGCGCTACTTTCTGGCCGACCATAATCTGAATTACACCGACAAGATGAGCATGGCGGCAGGTGTAGAAGCGCGTGTGCCGTTTCTTGATCCGGACCTGGTGTCTTTAGCTGCCAGGATTCCGGTCGGCATTCGACAGCATGGAGCCCAGGGTAAGTGGATCCTAAAAAAAGCTATGGAGGGTATTCTTCCCGACGATGTCATCTATCGGCCAAAGATGGGTTTTGGCGTGCCACTGCGTGCTTGGCTGCGCGGCCCACTGAAGAACATGCTTCACGATCTGCTATCGACTGACACGCTTCTCAAGCGCGGGCTTTTCGATCCAAAGGCGGTGTCGCAGCTGGTTTCAGAAAATGAGAAGGGTCGCGCCGACCATGCTTACAGCATCCTTAGTCTGATGTGCATCGAGTTGTGGTGCCAAGGCTTCCTGGACGGAGATGCGAGCTGGCCACAGTCGCAATCCAGCGATGAAGGTGTTCGCGTCAGCAACGTTCAATGTCCAATTTCCGCATTTGCGGAATAACGTTCGTCATGTACCTCACACCGGATTCCTTTGAGGTTCCATGCATCAAGTACTTCTTAACTTAGGCACGGGCGCAACATCGCTGATGGATGTTCCCATCCCCTCTCTGCAGAAGGATCATGTGCTGATCCGCACGCAGCGCACTCTGATTTCCGCGGGCACCGAGCGCATGTTGATCGACTTCGGTCGTACTTCGATGCTCGACAGGGCACGGAAACAACCCGACAAGGTCAAGATGCTAATCGACAAAGTGAGGACGGACGGTCTCCTCGCTGCGATAGACGCAGTGCGTACCAAGCTTGACCAACCGCTGGCTCTGGGCTATTGCAGCTCAGGTGTGGTGATCGAGGTCGGCGCTGGAGTCAGTCAATTTGGACCGGGCGATCGAGTGGTTTCCAACGGCAACCATGCTGGAATTGTGAGCGTGCCAAAGAATCTGTGCGCGCGTACCCCTGACAACGTCGAAGACGAATCTGCCGTCTTTACTGTGCTCGGTGCGATAGGTCTCCAGGGCCTGCGCTTAGCCCAGCCAACCCTTGGTGAAACTGTCGTGGTAACAGGCCTCGGCCTTATCGGGCTGATGACCGTGCAGATGTTGCGCGCCCATGGTTGCAGGGTTATGGGTATCGACTATGATCCGATACGCCTTGAGATGGCGCGCAAATTCGGGGCATATGCGGTCGATGCGTCTGCGAGTGACGAGGTCGTGCAGCGCGCTATGGACTTTTCTCGTGGACGGGGTGTGGATGCAGTCATCCTTACGGCATCGACAGAAAGTTCTGAGCCCGTTTCGCAGGCTGCCAGGATGTGTCGGCGGCGCGGGAGGATCGTGCTGGTGGGCGTCATCGGTCTGAAACTTTCGCGCCAGGATTTCTACGAAAAGGAAATCACATTCCAGGTGTCCTGTTCGTACGGTCCTGGCCGTTACGACGCGTCGTACGAACAGCAAGGACAAGACTACCCCGTCGGGTTCGTGCGTTGGACTGAGCAGCGCAACTTCGAGGCAGTTCTGGATCTGATGTCATCGAATGCTCTGAATGTGGCGCCCCTGATTACGCATCGCTTCAACATCGAACACGCCGAGGCAGCTTATGACGTCCTGACCAGCGGCGAACCTTCTCTGGGCATCGTGTTGGAATACCCCGAGACGCAGTCCGACAAAGACGCAGAGTTACGCACAGTCGTGCTCGATAGGACCAGATCTTTCAGCGTAGCCGCCAAGCCCGTAGTGGGTTGCATTGGGGCCGGCAATTATGGCGGGCGAGTGCTGATTCCCGCTCTGGTACAAGCGAAGGCTGAGCTGCACACTCTGGTCACTACAAATGGTCTGAATGCCGTCCATCAAGGACGCAAGTTTGGTTTCGCGAAAGCATCGACAAGCGTGTCAGAGTTGCTTGCGCAGAAAGAAATCAACACTCTATTCATCGCCACCCGGCACGACAGCCATGCTCGGCTTGCGGCAGAATCGCTTCGCAGCGGTCGGCACGTGTTCGTGGAAAAGCCACTAGCGTTGAACCGGGAAGAGCTCGCCGAGGTTGAGACGGCCTACGCCGAGTCCGCATCACGAGGTGCAGCGCCAATCATGCTTGTTGGCTTCAACCGCAGATTCTCACTCCATGTGCAACGGATGCGCGAGATGCTGCGAGAGATGCCAGGCCCGAAGTCGCTGAGCCTGTTGATGAATGCAGGCTCGATTCCACCGGATCACTGGACGCAGGACTCCAAGGTTGGCGGTGGTCGCATTCTTGGAGAGGCATGTCACTTCATTGATTTGGCGCGTTTCATCGTTGGCGCGAAGATTGTCAGGGCAAGCGCCGGTGCGATGCGCGGTTGCAATGGCGCTGTCCAAAGTCTAGACACTGCTCAGATATCGCTGGATTTTGAGGATGGCTCGATTGCCTCCATTCAGTACTACGCCAACGGCCATCGTTCATTTCCGAAGGAGCGCGTTGAAGTGTTTGCCTCGGGACGAATTCTTCAGCTGGAAAACTTCCGTGTGCTCCGCGGGTTTGGCTTCCCCGGATTTCGAGGTTTCCGGACTTGGCGGCAGGACAAGGGGCAAGCCGTTTGCGTACAAGCGTTTCTCAAGGCAATTGAGTCGGGGCGGCCCTCGCCGATTCCGATCGAAGAGATTTTCGAAGTTTCACGGGTTTCGATAGACGTCGTGGAAGGTTTAATGGGGCACTAAACGGATACGAAGACAGTGTCAACTATGCTGAGCGGGGAATTGTTTGGGAGAATTGCCCAGCGAGCCACGCGCAGCGTGGCCACGACTTTGAACTTCGCAGTGCTGTTCAGTTCGACGCGCGCCAATGTGGCGAGCGAATGGGTCTACGGTATTCGTTTACCAGACGCTACCATCTAATTTAATCCTGTTTGTGTAACTCGGTCGACCAACCAGTTGCGGCAAGCGGCATAGTGTCGTCGTGAAACTGCCAGCGCTTATCGGACAATTCCTGAAATGCAGCCTCTTGCGGGATCTCGGACTCTCGTCTTCAGACCTCGGATGTTGCAACGAATAAACTACTATCGACGCATCTTCAGCGCATATTTGGGAGGCGGGGTCAGCCAGTTAACCTTCTGGCATGACGTTCCGGAGGTGAACTCCGAGCTTCGGCCTAACGAACTCGTCGAATACTACATGCCGTTCACGGGCAAGGCCAATTATCAAGGTCCGCACGATTCTTCGGGAATCCCCATGCTGAATTATCGCGGCGCAATTGGCTTGCAGTACAACCCAATAGCCATCGCTCAATATGGATTAGGCAACTACACCCTGTACCGCCGGACCGGCGATCCAGACAAGCGCATCAAGTTCTTGCGAGTTGCAAATTGGATGGCTGACAACCTGGAAAGAAACCATGCGAATTTATGGTTCTGGATGCATAAGTTTGATTGGGAGTATCGCCAAACTCTTAAGAAGCCTTGGTATTCAGCTCTTGCACAAGGACAAGGAATTTCGCTGCTCGTGAGAGCCCATCAGGATACAGGAGAGTCGCGCTATCTAGAGGCCGCTCATCGCGCCTTCGCCTCTTTCAAAGTTGGAATTTCCGATGGCGGAGTAACCTACATCGATCTGAGCGGCAACACTTGGTTTGAGGAGTATATTGTCTGGCCTCCAACTCATATCCTTAACGGCTTCATTTGGGCAAGCTGGGGAGTATATGACTATGCCCTGGCTACAAAAGACGGTACTGCCTTGGACTTGTTCGATCGGGCAGTACGGACTTTGAACAGTGTGCTTCCTAGTTTTGATACCGGGTTCTGGTCCCTGTACGAACACTCGGGCACATTGCTGCCGACGCTCGCCAGTAAGTTTTATCACCTGCTGCACATCGTTCAGTTGAGGGTGATGTTCAAACTTACAGGAAACCCGCAGTTCGCTCGCTTCGCTGATCAATGGGAATCCTATAGCAACAGTTCCTGGAACCAGACTCGTGCGCTTGCCTCGAAAGCGTTATTTAAGCTTCTCTACTATTGAGTGCAATTTCGTTCGAGTTCCCGATCGATGAAAATCCTATACGTCTCACAATACTTTCCTCCGGAAATGGGAGCGCCCGCAGCCCGTGTTTCTGAGCTAAGCCGTCTTTGGCAGAAAGCCGGGCACGAAGTCACAGTGCTCACGGGCTTTCCACACTATCCGAGCGGTGTGGTTCCTCAGGAATATCGCGCAAAACTCCGTCGCCTGATTATGCGAGATGACCTTGATGGAGTTCGAGTAGAGCGAACCTGGCTGGCTGCGCTGCCGAACCGCAAGACCTGGGAGAGGATTCTGAATTACACTTCGTTTACGATCTCCGCAGCATTGCGGGGGACTTTCCTGGACGCTCCCGATATCGTGATTGCGACCTCTCCACAGTTGCTCGAGTGTCTGGCGGGGCTGTGGATCGCGACACTCAAAGGAGTCCCCCTAGTCTTCGAGGTACGCGACTTGTGGCCGGAATCCTTGACATTAAACGCCAATTCCCGCCTGAACCGAATAGCACGATGGGTTTTAACTAAACTTTCCGATTTGCTCTGCAAAGTTTCTCGCCATATCGTGGTCGTCACGCCTGCATTCAAGAAGCATCTTGTCGAACACTATAATGTTCCTCCTGAAAAAATCTCAATTATTATGAATGGAGTTGATCCCGACGTATTCACTCCGAGCGACGAGACAGATAGCATTGTTGAAGAGTTTGGGCTAGGCGACAGATTCGTCGTCTCTTTTATCGGAGTGCTAGGCAATGCTCACGGACTAAGCACGGTCGTTCGCGCCGCTGCCCTACTTCAGGAAACACATCCAGAAGTTCTGCTGCTCCTCGTGGGAGAAGGAGCGGACAAATCCAATGTTCAGGCTTTGCTCGCGACGATGGGCCTGAAAAACCTGCGAATGGTCGGGCAGCAGCCAAGGAACAAGATTCCCGCCCTCATTCAAGCCTCGTCGGCATGTATGGTTCTGTTGAAGAAATCGGAAGTCTTTAAGACAGTGATTCCATCGAAGCTGCTCGAGTTCATGGCTTGCGGCCGGCCAGTGATCCTTGGAGTAGAAGGCCAAGCCCGCGAATTGGTGGAAAAGGCTGACTGCGGAGTTTGGATTCCCCCTGAAGATTCGGCGTCGCTTGCGGAAGCAATCGACCAACTTTACAGAGATTGCGAACTCAGGAAGCGCCTGGGGAGAAATGGCCGCAACTATGTTGTGACGTACTGTTCGCGGGAGCAAACTGCCCGGGATTACATTGCCGTGCTGCAGCGAGTGGCTGGAATCGAGGGTGTTGTGCTCGAGAATGCAGCCTGCAGATGATAGTCGGAAGAGCGTGTGCGACGCACAGATACCTCTCAACGGTGAAATACTTAGCTCCATTTCGCATCAACCCCTGCATCGGCTTGTCGCAATTCAAGATGGATTGCGCCACATGGCGCCAACGAAAGCGTTGACTACCAGTTGCCTCGGTCGGTTCTGACCACCCTGGAGCGAGTGTCAAGCACGTACCGGGTATCAGAATAATTCAGCAACCATGCCTTCTGTTCATTGGTTTCCCAAGCCGAGAGGTCCGCGATAACGCATGGCCTATCTCTTAGCGTTTCTAGGCTGTTTGTTTCTCTCTATTGTGTTGACTTGGTGTGTCCGTGAGATAGCAAACGCGCGAGGGTGGATCCACGTCCCGACGTCGGACAGGCACATGCACACAATGCCGATGCCAAGGCTTGGAGGGATCGCTATCTACTTCTCGTTCTTGAGTGTGGTGGTACTTGCGATGGTGGTTCCACACTTGCTAGGAGCAGCGTCGCAGCTGCCGACCAAGCAAGTGACAGGACTATTGGGGCCGGCGCTGATTATTTTTCTCTTAGGATTATTCGATGATGTGCACCCGTTGAACGCTTACTGGAAATTCGCAATCGAGACCCTGGCGGCAATTTGGCTTTATGCAGGAGGATATGGGATTCATAATCTGGAGTTGATCCATGGCGGGCAAGTACTGGCTTGGATCTATTGCTTGCCGCTGACAGTTTTGTGGGTCTTGCTGATTACGAATGCGTTCAATCTGATCGATGGGCTGGATGGGCTTGCCGCTGGTTCAGCGCTTTTCTCAACCATAGTTGTTTTCGCGATGTCGCTCATCGTTCCGAACGCGTTTGTGGGATTTCTTACGGCCGCATTGGCGGGTGCTACCCTCGGATTCTTAAAATTCAACTTTCATCCAGCGTCCATTTTCTTAGGCGATTCGGGAAGTTTGTTCATCGGATTCATGCTGGCTGCGCTGGCCCTTGCTGGCTCTCAGAAAGCGCCAACAATTGTGGCGGTGGCGATTCCCATTGTATCGCTGGCCTTTCCCATCCTCGATGTAGCTCTGGCGGTTATACGCAGATTTCTCGCGGGCAAGCGCTTGTTCGATGGCGACAAGTTCCATATTCATCACAAATTAGTCAAGCTGGGATTGTCGCAGCGAGATGCCGTTCTCACCCTCTACGGTGTAACTGCTGGATTTGGATTCTTAAGTCTGGTCCTGCTTCAGCAGCGAAGAGCCATCGCGCTGGTGCTTGCGATTACGGGCATTGGCATTTTTCTTGGAATACAACAATTACGCTATCACGAATTTGCAGAACTACGCTCGGTGCTGCAACGCGTGACCCGACGCCGCCAAATCCTGGCCAATCATGTGGCTATTCGGCAGGCCGCTGAAAAGCTTAATGAGTGCCAGAATCTGGGTTCAATATGCCAGATTTTACGGGATACCCTTGAACCGATCGGATTTGATGCCGTTCGTTTCCTAAAATCTGGCAATAACGGCTTTTCGACGTCCATGCTTCAGCCCATGCGCCATTTGCCTGATGGAACTTGGCTTTTTTCATGGTTTGCGCACGAAGTTGCTGAACCCCCGTGGGAGTTAAAACTGGAACTGATTAACGGCTCAACGAATCGTTGGGGTTACCTTTCATTGATTCGCATGTCCAATGAGAATCCCCTGTCACTCGACCTCAATGTGTTGAACGCGGAGTTTCGCCACTCTCTCTCTGGAGCGATTGAACGAGCCACCGCTCGTCTGGAAGAACTGGAAAGGACTGGCGAAGACGGGGGAGACATCAGGACTCGTGCGATCGCGGCTGGAACCATGGCGGACTAACGACACGGCCGTAGTGAAGCCCTCGCAGTATCCGTCTCCCCAGAGACTACCCAGCTCGAGACACAACGTTCCTATCCCTACCGTCCCCAGTCACTTCCGAAGTTCAGCGGCTGCGAACTTCGAGCCGCTGTGAGACCGA
>Ga0210401_10005615_pt1 | contig 12885 bp, 21 predicted proteins | sample IncBWH32MmetaG_FD_150866 | JGI IMG/M metagenome (GOLD analysis project Ga0210401, IMG submission 150866) | Forest soil microbial communities from Barre Woods Harvard Forest LTER site, Petersham, Massachusetts, United States - Inc-BW-H-32-M | ecosystem: Environmental > Terrestrial > Soil >... | reverse complement strand
ATTTCAGCAAGGCATTCTTTCGGGGATTACACACTACGAGCTCGGTGACCTGCGGCTTCAGCAGGTCATACAACCAGGCCGCCCAGGTGCCTTCTTCAAAGGTGACCTGCAGGTTGCCGCTTAGTCCTTGGAAAAACTGGAGAATCGTGCTGGCCTTGGTTTCGATGATGCATTCCATCACTAGCTTGCCAGAAAAATTTCGAACCGCGATGGAGATCGTTTCCGTGTGCACATCCATACCGATATACTTCACACTATCCATAGACAGGGTGCTCCTTTCTGGAGAGGTTCGAGCGGACACTCAAAACCCTACTCCAAAAGAGGGGCGCCCTTTTTATAATGTGTGAATATGTTCGGCATCGCGCCTCGGCAGATGTTCAGTAGCTCGACTAAAACGGGAGTTTGCCTCTCCGCTGCTCAAGTTCGAGTAGAATGCCCGTATTTAGCGGGAGGGCGGTATGCACTGGGCCCGACTTGTTTCGATCGTTGTTGGCGCCGGTGTCGTTTCGTCACTCACTGACTGGCTCTTCGCCGGCGATTGGATTCATCGACGCTACACTTATCCCGAAATCTGGCGTCAGGGTGCCGAAGGAAGAGCGATTGCTCTGACCAGCCCGCTACCTTTTCTGACCTGCGGTGTCTTCGCCTATGTCACCACTCGGCTAGGCCTTCATTCTGTATCAGGCGCGGTCAAACTGGCTGTTGCGGTGTGGCTGATCGGGCCGTTGCCGCTGATCCTGGCCAATGCCGCATTTATGAAGCTACACCGAGTTTTTGTGGTGTCTTACTCTATCGGCTGGTTGACAAAGCTCTTGATCGTTGCGGTGGCGGTTGGCTGGTTCCTTCGTTGACCCCATACCTGCGTTCGGCAACGAGATGGCCGGGATTGGAACTCATGCCTCCACTCTGCCACTCCGAAGCGGAGGTCTCTGCCAGGGGAAGTGAAGGCGATCATTGAAAGGCTGAAGAATCAGGTTCCCGCCTCTCGCGCTTCGCCAAATCAGGACTAAATCCCGGCAAACGCGGTGCATTCGATAAATCGATGCAACACCAGATCGAACCCAAGCGCAGGGCTTTTAGCAGCTAAGGTTGTTCGCGGGCGCTGATTCAAACGGAAGATTTCCCACGGTTTGCCGGGGTGTACAATCAGCGAGACATGGAGCCCGTCACGTGGTTTGCAGAGATCCACGCTCTCTAGCTCTCAAACTTAGCCTGGTCCTGGTTTCGGTCTGCGCGGCCGCGAGCACCGTGCTTTCCGCTCCACAGCCGCAGCAAACCGCAGCGCAGTCAGCAGAAAACAAGCAGGCTGCGCCGCCATTGCGCGTCACCGCGCATCTCGTCCAGACCAATGTCATCGTCAACGACAAACACGGCAATCCCGTCACCGGCCTTTCACAAAAGGATTTCACTATTCTCGACAACGGTAACCAGCAAGAAATCTGCGTTTTCGCAGCACAGACGAACCTTCCATCGGTCCCTTCTCGAACTACTCCCCTTCCGCTAGGCACTTACACAAATCGCCCAGAAGAACAAACCAACATACCAGCCAGCGTCACTGTCATTCTCCTGGACGCACTTAACACGGAACCCGCCGACCGGGTGCTCGCCCGGAAGCAAGTCATTCGGGTGCTACAGCATATTCAACCGCAGGAATACGTTGCCCTTTATTGGCTTGGCGACGGCCTACACGTCCTACACGATTTCACAACCGACGTCTCTGTGCTTCGTCAAGTCCTCGCTGGTTACGATGACAAACCCAACCACGGAGCCGACGACTCCGACGTCGCTGACCCAAGCCTGAATTCGCCCAATCCTTCGACACCTGCTGGCACGGCTTCCGAGCGCTCAGCCTTTCGCGCAGTAGTTGATCAGCGTATCGCCAACCTAATTACCCGCGATCGTGTTCGCACCACAGCTGCCGCTCTAATCGCCATTGCCAATCACCTTGGAACCCGAAAGGGCCGCAAGAATTTGGTGTGGGTTTCCTCCAGCTTTCCCGTTACCCTCGGCTACGACAAGTTTAACTTGGAGTGGACAAACGACACCGGAGAAGACTTCGCCGCCGATGTCGAAAGAGCGGCACGGGCGCTTACCGACGCCGACATCGCCGTCTATCCGGTGGATGCGCGAGGCTTGCTCGGATCAGATATCAACGCAAACGAGGACGACCTCGACGCCCACATCGGAGATCCCACCGATGGAGACACTCACTTGCCGACCCGCGGCGCGCCGGAAACGTTCGTTACCATGCGGCTTCTCGCGGAACGTACTGGCGGCAAAGCCTTTTACGGCACAAATGACATTTCTGGCGCGATCCGTCAGGCCATGAACGATTCCCGCGTAACCTACACGCTCGGCTACTATCCCGCCGGTGTGAAATGGGACGGCAGTTTCCACGAACTTAAAGTCAAGGTCGCTGCGCCTGGCGCCCAAGTGCGTGCTCGCACCGGCTATTACGCTTTTCCCGATGCACCGTTGGCTACGCCAAGAAACGATCGCGCACTCATCGCGAAGTTGGCGACGAGTTGGCTCCCGGCCACCGGAATAGGTTTGCATGTCCAGGCGCAAACTTCGCGCGCGTCGGGAGCAGCTGCTCTCACGGCTGTGGTCGCTATCGATCTGGGTGACATCGTGATGCAGCGGAAGGAGGGCCGCTGGACCGGTACAGTGCAATCCGTCTTTCTACAATTGGACAATGCTGGACACATTCTCAAGGTCGACGACCGAACTTTCCACCCGGACTTCGACGACAACACGTATGAGCAGGGGCTAAAGAGCGCTATCACTGATACCCGCGAGTTTCGGGTCTTACTCAATGCATCAGAACTCTGCATTGTCGTGAGAGACGAGTCCACTGCTAACCTAGGCTCCATCTATTTACCTCTGGCCCGGTATTCCCCAGATTCATCGCAGGCCAGTCAAACACACTCCTCGTCGGACGCTAATTCCTGATTAACGCTGCCAGCTCAACCGGTCGATGCAACACCGTTTAATCAGTTAATCCGACACTACTTCCCATGGAGAACCGATCTATTTGGCTGTACCCGGTCAAAACCTAGACAGGCTAACGTTCCGGCTGCTCTAATCTAGCGAGCGATTTTAGGTTTTGTTTTCAACACGAGGTGGGTTCGGGCTGAGTGTTGCGTCGACCCATTGAGACCACCGCGTTAATCAAGCACTGAGTGGTCCAGCCAAAGTCCAAACCCTAGCGAAGTTCGTCTGAACGAATCTCCAGCCGAAGAATCTGCGCGTCGAAATGGTCATTCTCAAGGTATGCGATGCGAACTGGAAGCCCCGCTCGAATGGGACCGCCATGAGATGCGGATTGGTTGAATGCTGGAGAGACCGAGTAGTCCGAGTAGCAAAATCGCTCTTTCTGGACTCTGAAACACTCATCCTGATGACCTGCGTAGGGCATGGGATGGAAGTCTTCGACTATGCCTTCGACGATCGAGTACCGTCCCGTCCGGTACGCTTCGCGACAGTCTCGATACGACGAATACGTAGAAACGAAGGCCAGAAGTGTCCAGATTAAAGCGAAGATTACGAAGAACCAGCCTAAGTATTGGGGCTTGACTGCGAAGCGAGGTTTGAACCACACGGCGAGCCCGCTTGGTTTCCTGGCGTTCATTCGTGCCAATCGAGGGCCCAATATTATGTAAACTACGCCGATAGCCACGAAGATAAAGCCGAATGCGGAATAACGCCATTCGAAGGGCTTCTGTGCGATCTCAAAGACCGTATGGTAGGCCATGGACTATCCGATCCATTTTACTTTACGTTCAGTCTTCAAGTCCCGATTAGTCGCATTACCGGACAAGTCCAATCCCAGTACTTCAAGTTTCCGATTACAGGACTTTGGAGGGCGAACCGATTATGGATTTGGCGCAGAGAGAGGCTGGTTGTAAAGAAACGTAAGGCGTAGGTCGATATTCGGCCCCTTGAAGGCCTCAGGTAGATGCTCGAACGGTGCAGAGGCTCTAACGGCGGAAACCGCAGCTTCATCAAGAGCTTTGTTCCCGGAGCTAACTTCAACCTTTGGCACATTGCTCAGCTGCCCGTCCTTTTGAATTCCGAAGCCGACGACAACTCTTCCCTTTATATTCTGCTTCGCTTCCGACGGCACTTTGGCGTACCAATTCCGTTTGACTACCCGCACCAAATCAGCCGAAAAACCAGTGAAGTCCACGCCTTCGTGCGGGGTTATTATCTGCAGAAAGTCAGGCTGATGGTCGGTTTTGGCGGATTTGGAACCGGCATCTTGCGCGAGCATGGCGACCGCAGCTATAGCGAGAGATATTGAACAAATGAGTATGCGAGCGAACATCGATTTGTGCATGTGGGTGCCTTTCGAATTCGGATGCGGTATAGCGCCTAAAGGATTTCTATTCCTGCGTTGAGAGTGTGGCTCCCGGAGAGTCGGGTAATCGGACAAGTGCTTTTTTGGCGTGAATCGACCTGTCCGGTTTGGCGCGTCTGTCGGGACTTTCAAAGCAAGTCAAGAGTAGCGCGCAGTCCTTTTTTGCAAGCCACACATCTAAAAACTAGAGAACATTTCGGCCCCCCCAGTCGATCCGAATTTGATGGAGGATGGAAAAAAGATGAAAGCCAAGATCGCAACGATGGTGCTGGGGTTGTTTGTAATGTCGGCCTCGACCCTTTTGGCCCAAGACGAACAAAAAACAACGCACAAGAACGTCCGGACACTTTCGGGCTGTCTTCAAAAGGGCGACGGCGAGAAAGAATATAAGCTGACTGATGCCAAAGGCGACAGTTGGGAAATTAAGAGTGACGCCGTTGCACTCGATCAGCACGTAGGACATACCGTAAGAGTCACTGGCGCGGTCTCGAATGCCACAATGCATGGCGCGAAGGAAGATGCCAAGGAAAAGGCCAGCGAGCACGGTGTTGGCGACTCCACTGAACATGGTCACATGACCGTTACTGCGCTAAAGATGGTCAGCGAGAGCTGCTCGCACTAGCTTACCGCTGAGAAATAGACTGCCCCGGAAGGCTTTGAAAGCGATCCGGGGCTGTCAAAGACCGCAACTGGTGGTTCCAAACACTAATTTGGCCAACAGAGAGCCCGGACAATCGGGTCGGGAAACGTAAGAACTTTACGGCACAATTAAAAGAGGGCGCATCAGCCTAACCGCTGATGCGCCCTTAATTTTTGCTTCGAAGTCAGTGACGATCAGAGGTTCATTTCGCCCTTTGCTTCTTTCCGTCCTTCAGCCAGTGCAGCGAGTGTCCCCGGAGCGCGGCCATGCGGCTGCTTGTTGAGTTTCTGCGCTCGTGCACGTGCTCGGTCACGACATTTGGCAAGATGCTTTTCGATTCGCTCGACTGATTTTCGAGTGGGGTTTCGCGGAGTTCAAGAAAGCAGGATCCTTCGACGCACTGATCGGGAGAAAAACCACCATCAAAAAATAGCGTTCGATATCGGCGTTCGCGTCCCGATAGCCCGACAGGACCCCGGAATTCTCTTTCCTGTTGTTTTGCATTGTTGAAGCCGAAAGGAGTATCTGCTATGAGCCGATTGGCGAGGCGCTCAGCTTGGCCGCACGCGCAGTCGCCTCCACCTAACCGTACTACGATTCAAACCAAAAAAAACGGGGGCCCCTCCGCCGGGGCCCCGTCGTCAACCAAATACTGACATTAGTGTGCGTGCATGTGGCCCGGTACGTTCGGCTGCGCATGTGGGTTCGGTTTGCTCTCCGCGATCGCAGCCGGTCCATCACCTGGCAACACGTACTGGATGAGGAAATCCGCAATACCCGCCTCGTTCGGTGAACCCGAGCCTGTCGTCGCGTCCCAGCCAGTACCGGCGAAGAAACCGACTGTATTTACTGGGTTACCCATCGAGTCGAACTCGACCGCAGAGTTGGTGCCGGACGTAATATCCCGCAAAGAGGCAGGATGCGCCGGGTTCACAAGATCGATGTGCTTGGCAATCTGGTAGATGGCCGCGGTGATGAATCCCAGCCGGCCGCCCCCCTTTTGATCAGCAATCGCGGTGATCGCCGCCCACTGCGGAGAACCGCAACTGGTGCCCCCGAAGAGATAATAACCGGACGGTATGCCAGGGATATCCAAGTAGGTCAAGGCGCCATGGAAGATAGCCCCGCTGTACGCGACGTCTGGCACGGCTCGCTGCTTCCCACCATGAAGGCCGGCTGTCCCGTCCTGGTATGACGGTTCGTCAAATATGACGCTAAATCCACCGCCGGTCGCTTCGGTGTTACCGAGCAGGTTCTGGAAATCGCCATAGGGTGGGCCTTCGTTCCACGCGATCTCGCCCTCATACGTGCCGGGCAGCGGATTCGCGCCGGGATTGCATCCGAGTGCCGTAAGGCAGTAGTTCGCGGCATGCAGCTCGGTGGCGCCCACACCCGTCACCAGCGGGTCACTGGCGGGGTAGGAGGCCGATTTCATCCAAGAGGTGCCGTCGCAGGTAGGCTGCGCCGCACCCTCGTCGCCTGAAGATGCGAACAGCGTGATGCCCTTCTGCGTCGCTTCCGCGAACACGCCATGGAAAGCAGAAATGAGGTCCGGCCCAGGAAGACCCACGCAGCTTTCGCTCTCGCCGAAGCTCATGGAGATGACATCCCCGAGATTGTTATCGACCGCATACTTGAGCGCGCTCACGAGGTCGGCGTCCCTATCGGATTTGGATAGCACCAGAACGATGTTGGCGCCAGGGGCCATATTGTGGGCCCATTCCACGTCCAAGCTGATCTCCTCGGCCCAACCCACCTGATCACCGTTGGTGTCGTTGAACGGAGTGAGGCCGTCAGGTGCGATTATGGTCAGATTTGTCGCGGGAAGGCCGTAAAATGCATCGTAGGTAGCCACCTGAGATACCAAATTCGGATTCTGAAAGGCGTCGACTATGACAATCGTACGACCCGTGCCGTCGAACCCGGTGGCAATTAACGAGTCCACCCCATAGGCATGCCGCATTTGGTAAGGGTCGTAGCACGCCCTGCCCAAAGGGTCTATTCCGACTTGGCATCGAAACAGTCCATATTGGGGTCCGGCGACAGTTGGGATTGCTTGTGGACCGAGGACCGCTAACGGTGACATGCGGTGCGCTGCGACATCTTTCACCGCAGACTTGCCTAACAAGGGGGGGCTCGGCACTTTCACTACGGTGAAGATTAGAGTTACTACTGCGAGAGCTGGTAGAACTTTGGATATTCGCATGTGCACCTCACTTTTTTTGTGCTGGGGACATGCTCGGCTCACTGAATGGGGCGAAGTCTCTGCTCGTTCGTCTAAAGTGTCAAGGCTAAAATTAATTCCCATAGTTCGACGGAGCTGCACGCAGCGTTTCAAAAACGAAATCGCATCTCTACTTCGCTAGCGGTATGGCAACGACAAGCCGAAGAAATTAAAGAAGCCGAACGCACTCGACAAGAGGCAATCGCCGAGGCGGAGTGGAATGCAAGGTTTGTATGAAACGGCGTGGTCCTACGGAGGACCCAAGTGATCAAACTCATGATCGGCGCGGATCGTTTGTGATTGCACGGTTGCTCTACGGTTGCGGGGTGGTGCTTCTCGATCAGCGGTCTGTTCTGTCCCCGCCATCGGCTTTGACAACGAGTTTGTTGCCCGTATGGTGGTCCAAGAGGAGGTACTCTGCGGGTGAACGCACCGCTAATTCTTGCACACGTGCCTTGGCGTCCTCCATAGTTGCCGCTGATTCAACCCAGAGCACGCCGCTGGTTTCTACTCGGAAAATGTCTAACAAATGAGTCACTTTTTTCTGCCTTTCTCATTGGCCCTGCCTATCGCCAACAGGACTTGTTCCAACTCTTCCTTCTTGGTTCCTCGACCTGATTCGGTCGTTTCTTCGCGCTTGGCCTGTTCTTCAACAACCTTCTTCACCACTTCCAGCGGAACCTGCTCGAAACGTGTTTTCTTGGCCATTCCAATCGCTCCTTTAACCACCTCGACGCTAACAGGCCAGAAGTCGTACGGGTCATATCTTTTGGCAATCGTACTTTGACTTAAGTCGGGGCTAGGAAACGGCTTAACGGACGGAATGGCTTAGTGGAAGGGGTGGCCCGATATCGGGGCAGACTCACTCGGCTCCCTCATTTTGCGCTTGTTTGTTTTCACTTGCAGGGCTCTTTACGATGAGATACGATAACGTCACGTTTGCTTTAGCATTCCATTTCCAGGAGGGCGCCACATGGCAAGTCGTCAGACAAACGCGCCAATGCACTTCAAGACGATGGTGCAATCGGATGTGCCGCAAGGTCGCAACGGAAAGCACAGACTTATCGTCACGACGATCCTCAAGGATCTCGATAGTCTGAAGGCCGGCTCGGCCATCAAGGTTCCGCTCGCGGAATTAGCGGAATCAAAAGAAAAGGTTCGCTCCGCACTGAATCGCGCAACTCGGAAGGCTGGGCGTAAGGTCGCGACCGCAACCGACGCCACTTTCTTGTATGTGTGGAATGTAAACGGGTAGCTAGATCTCTCTCGGCCTTTCCCACCAGTTATCCGCCCCGGCAGAGAGGCCAACTCCCAACATGACCGCTTCGATGAATCCTGCCCAGATTATCGAAGTCCTCCCGGCAACATAGTGCGAAAGCAAATCCAAGTCGGCTCGACTGTAGTCGTCCGACTGTACGATGGTCGTGAAGTCGAAGCCAAGATTACAAAGATCATTGACAGTGTTGCTGGCCGCAAGGTTCACATCGCATTTGGAGTGTTCGCGCTAATGGTGACGGAGACTCAGATCATTCGAACGCGTGAAGAGTAGATTGAGAAGGCTCGGAAGTTTGTCTAGGCGACCTCGATTTTCGGATTCGCTCGCTCCTCAACTCTTCAAGGGCTTTTTCCGCGTTCCTGACTGCCCGGTATTCTTCGCCTTCGATGGGGCTCAAGAGCCGTTGTTCGAGCGCGGAGCGAGCTTCGAGAATCCTGCCGTCCATGAGTGAATCATCGGTTTCGCATACCGCTGCTAGGTATGCCGCTTGCCAGGAGTAAATGCCGTCCATAACAAGGACCTCGCGAGTGGGGGACTCTTTTTCGAGTATAAATATGCGAGCGCACATTCGGCGACAATACATTGTTTTATGTATACAAATCGTCATGCAACTAGGTACGGTAAGTGGTATGCCGAAGTGGGTGCTGAAGTGCGACAATTGCAATGCGGAATTCACCCACTCGATAATTTCTGACGAGAGTGCGGAAAGCTATTTCCTGCCCGAAAAGCCCGCCATCGCGGATGCTGAGTTCGAATGCCCGAATTGCGGGAACAAAGACACATATGACCGTAGCGACCTGCTGTATCGAGTTTAGCGGCATGCCGCGCAGGTTACCGAGATACTTTCTCAGGAGTACGACCGGCTCAAGCCCGGTACAAGAGGTCCGTGCGAATATAGATCCCACCATGGCCGCAGTTAGGACATACGCATTTGTAACCAGTTGACGCGAATGAAGGCTTCTCGGGCAGAAACAGTGAAGCCATTCCAACATCAGAAATTTGAGAGTGTTCAAATTCGGATTTACACTTAGCGCAAATGAGAACCCATTTAGGCATCTGTCACCTCGGAACGGGTGACAGCCATCAAGCTGGAGAGCATCCGTTATGACTGTACGCTACCGTACCAATTAAATTTCGAGAAGACAATCGGGTCCTTTGGGTAGCAGTCTCGATGTACCGCATTGAACAGACAAGAGAAGATGAGTTGTGTTAAACGCCCCTTCGGGGGCGCGACCAATGCAAGGTGCGAATAAAGAACGCTGGAAAGTGCTGTGCGAGCAGGCCGCCGTTGAGCAGGACCCGAAGAAATTACAAGAACTCATTAAAGAGATAAGCGATCTGTTGGCAGCGAAAGAATCCCGCCTGAAAGGCAATTCGCCGAAAACGTGACGTGTTATCTCCCGAGGACACAATGATTCAGCTTGAGCCAGAGAACATCGAAGAGATTCGCGAACGCCTACGCAAGATGAGCGATCTGGAACTACGCCAGTACGGTCGTGCTGCCGGAGACCTCGCCGACCCCAAGAAGAACTATGGCCCGCCCAATCCGTCGTTCAAGATTCAATTGGACGAGGCCCGCGCTGAGTGGAGAAGACGGCATCCTAAGAGTTAGCGCGCCGCGCCTGACGGGTCTAAGCGAACCAAGGATAGGCGCACGGAAAAAGTCTCTTCACGTGTCAAGCCGGACAAGAATGTGTGAATGGCATTGTGCACCGCTTGCTGATGATGGTCTGGCCTGAAACCCGAGGAATACGCGGCGCGTCCTACCGGTAGCACTTCACTGGCGGAGGGCGATGTGAACATCCCTCATGCATTATTTCTCTGGCAACAATCATATATCCGCGCAGTCTGCGAAACTGACGACAGTTTGATAATGAGCCGCATTTACGAGGCTCTCGCCGCCATTGAGCAACGGCGTCTTACTCCCGTTACGAATGAGGACGAACTCGTCGCCCTGATAGCGGCTGAAGCAGGTCTGCAGAGCATGATCACAGAGAGAACTAGCAAGACCGTCTGACCCTGTTTCCAGACTTTTGGGATCGCGGGAGGGACGGTTACTTAGCCGGGCAATTCTTTTCCACTTTCCTCATGATTTCCTCAGCTTTGGAAATCGCATCCGTGATGATGAAATGGCTGTCTTGTTCAGTAAGTGAAAAAAAAAGAAGGGCCGGAACTGAGGATACCGACCCTTGGGCGATAGCCTCGCCTTTTAGGAATTGGAGATGGTTCGATTGTGAATCCACCCCACCCAAAGCCAATCGGACGATTCTGGTATGGAACCCTAACGATCAGGGTCTAGGCTGGGAAGTGAACAAAAAAGGCGGCTCGATTCCCGCGAACCAAGCCGCCATCTCGGGTGATTTGAGAAGCAGCACTGAGTTTGTCATCTAATTTCCGCAAACGCATCGGGGATTCACTGTAAGAGCTCCTAGGATCATTTTGTATTCCAACCGTCCAGCTAGGGCTTGTAAGGTTTCGTCCAGCAAACGCCGTATTCCCCGCCTCTCGCGTTACTTCTAAAGTTCTAGAGCGTATGGGCCATGTGATTATCTTCACCGTCGTGCTACCCACCCTTCTCGTTGGGTTGTTTGCGTACTGCCTGTATTTGACTAAAGGCATAGAACGGGAGCACTTCACTCAGGTGTTCAATATGGAGCCGAAAGCACTACGAATATTGATTGTTGATGATTCCGAAATTACGCGCCGCGTCGTAGGCACAATATTGCGCTCTCGCCATTGGACCATTTGCGGTGAGGCGGAGAATGGCCAATCCGGCGTCAAGAAATTCCGTCAACTCAAGCCGGACGTAGTCTTGTTGGATTTATCCATGCCCGACATGACCGGCCTCGAAGCCGCTCAGCAAATGTCTGCGTCAAATCCTGCAATTCCATTGATCTTGTTCACGATACTGGACGTTGAAGGAATCGGAAACGCAGCCCGAGAGGCAGGGATTCGTGCGATAGTGCCCAAAAGTGAGGCTTGGAATCTCATCCCAAATATCGAACGCATCGCCTGCCAGGGCAAGGCCGCATGATGCCTTGAGCTTCCAGCTTTAGTTTCGCCACACCGAATCCTCAGTGAAATTATCAGAACCCATACCGAATCGACCGTATGGTGTGCCTACGCGAACGCATTACGATTGCTCCAACTTTGGAGGGCCATATGTTGACAGCTATTCTTTTAGCCCTTTTCGCGACAGTTGGAGTTGCAGCGTTAGCTCTTATCTCCTACTTATTTTATTTGAGTCACGGCTCGCGCGACGATTTGAAATAGCCTGTTACTCCTGTTCCGGCCTCATTTGCTGTCCGGCAGTGACGGTTGCTAACCTCGAGTTGTGCTTCCCGAAATCCAAACCACAAAGCTAGCGAAATGCCTAGAGGCTTTCGATGATCCCGATTGGATATTTGAACTCAAGCACGATGGCTTTCGATCGCTGGCCTACCTTGAGGATGGCCGGTGCCGATTGGTCTCTCGCCGGCGCAACGCATACAAGAGTTTTGAAGTTTTGCGGAGTGCGTTAGAGGGGCTGAGAGCACGAAACGCCATTCTAGACGGCGAGATCGTCGCCCTCGATTCCAGCGGGGTGAGCCAATTCAAAGAGCTTTTGTAACTGCTATCCGAACGGATAAAATGCCTATCCGACAGGCTAGCTAAAAACCCTCCAGCATCCGGTGATCGTTATGCTCACATCGGCAACGCACTTGGCGTAAACAGCAAAAGATCAGTAACTTACGGAATCAGCTTCAAAAAGAGCGGTCCGCAAAAACGCTTGGCCACAAGCTTGCTTCTCTCTTCTGCATAGGTCGGAAAAGCCAAAACGAAAGAGGGTGTAGCCACAATGAAAGTACAAGAGATTATTCGAGGGTCAGTGGTAGTGATGGGACTGGGAATAGCGCTGTTCTTCGCGAGCCCGGTCCGTGCGCAACAGGACATGAGCCCGGACACATTTGACATCAATCCGGGCACTCCGACGGAGGTAGCGGCGGCAGTCCAGGTTCCGGCTCCGGTCGCTGTTCAAGACAATGGCGTGGTGCAAGCGGCAATTATGCCGGCGTCAAATTGGGATGGAACCTTTGCGGCACCGTTGAATGCGGTGGACCTGACGATGGTCTTAATCTTGGCCGTTGGAACAGGTTTGGTTGCGTTCTACACGGTGGCCGCGACGCGCCGCCAGCGTCGACGCGCATCCCCCGTAAGCAACAGCGCATATGTTGCAAGCTCTGGCGCGACGACCCACTGAACAGTTTCGCGCGCCATAGAGCTCCGGGAATCGCACACTCACCCGTCGCGATTCCCGAGGACTGATCCATCGCAGCGAGCGCTCGGAGATCCATCCAATCGCAGCACGTCGAACGGGATGGGAAGCTATTGTTTCGGGAGTAGTT
>Ga0210401_10005613_pt1 | contig 12887 bp, 7 predicted proteins | sample IncBWH32MmetaG_FD_150866 | JGI IMG/M metagenome (GOLD analysis project Ga0210401, IMG submission 150866) | Forest soil microbial communities from Barre Woods Harvard Forest LTER site, Petersham, Massachusetts, United States - Inc-BW-H-32-M | ecosystem: Environmental > Terrestrial > Soil >... | reverse complement strand
CGGCGGGCGGCCGAGCGCCGCTGGTAAAGCCGAAGATGAGATGCGCGGTGATGTCGTGCACATTGAGCGAACCGTCGGCGTTCTTGGTCACGGGTTGAACGATCAGACGAATCTGCGGCGACTGTCCGTATTGTTCGATGATGGCGTCCGAAAGGCCGGGAGCTCCGGGGTCGAAGCGAATGCCAGCGATGTGCCAGGCATCGATTGACTGGACCTCGGCAGGCAGGCCGATGCGATCGGAGGTACCGGCTACCGCGGCGGCCGGACTGGCGGCGATGCCCAGAAACTGAGCAAACACAGCATCGCTCCAGACGCGATCGCGTTTCGTCGCATCCTGGGGATTGGGCGCGGTGAGATCGGCCATCGAAATCAGATTCGCAAGATCTTCCGGCTTTGTCGGCGTCGGAAACAACCAGGAAACGTCGTCGGCCGAAAGCGGCGCCTCAGGCTTGGCGGGCGGTGGCGCTGCGGCAGGCGGCTGCGCGGCGGGAGCTGCAGAAGGCGCGGGCGATTGCGCGGATGCGCTGCCAACAAGACCGGATGCGCCGCCGGCAAGACAAAATGCACCGCCGGCAAGACAAAGTGCGCCGAGGGCGACGACGCCAAGCCACGGCCGGGCCAACCCAAATTTTTTCACGCTGCAAATCATTTTCATCCCCATGAAAAAGCCGGCTGACGTGATTCGAACGTAGTTCACCGGTAGCAAATGGTCAGTCGGAGCAAATGGAATTCCTCGACATGTTATGATCGCTACTATAAGTTGGCAACAGATTTAATACACGTTCAAGGCGATGCTTGGCGCTTGGGAAAATTTTGCCGGCGCGCTCGGGCTGTGTCGGGGTTTGAGGGGGGACGAATATGCTTCGCAAAGTAGCGTTCGGCATCGTCGTGATTATCGCGATCGTCGTCTATGAGCCTCAACTACAATCCACGGTGAAGGCGCTGCATGTCGAATTGCCGCAATACGAGCCGGCCAAGAAAATCGTCTGGCTGGAGCAGAACTGGACCGGCGAGCAGCGCAATTGGTACTACCACGCAGATCAGGGCACGCTGACTTTCGGCATCCCCTATGAGTGGTTTGTCGCGCTGGAGCAGCCGACCTTCTCGCCGCTGATCTTCCCCGAGGCCGGCCGCCTCGCCGATCCCGGCTACATGGATCGCTTTGGATTCATTCCCGCCACGCCGGACGGAAACATGCTCCCGGTCGGATTTGCGCGGGGCGGACCGATGGCGACGGCATCCGGGCTGGTGTGGTCGAATCCGCGAAGCAAGGAAAGGATGACCGGCCTCGGCCTGACCTGCGCGGCCTGTCACACCGGCCGCTTCACCTATCACGGCACGGCCGTCATCATTGACGGCGGACCGGCGCTGACGAATCTGCTCAAGTTCAAAACGTCCGTCGGCCTGTCGCTGTTCTGGACCCAAAGCCTGCCGTGGCGATTTGCGCGCTTCGCCGATCATGTGCTGGGGCCCGATGCCAGCAAGGACGACAAAGACGCATTGAACAGCCAACTCCTCGAAGTGCTCGGTCAATACAATGACAGTCGAAACCTAGAAGACAGCGTCGCGGTCCAAAGCATCGAGGAGGGTTATGCGCGGCTCGACGCCTTGAACCGAATCGGCAACGAGGTGTTTTCCGTCGACCTGAACAATCCGAAGAACTATGCCGGCAGTTCCGCGCCCGTGCATTACCCCCGCATCTGGAACGCGCCGTGGTTCGACTGGGTTCAGTATAACGCCGCGATCGAACAGCCGATGGTTCGCAACGCCGGCGAAGCGCTCGGTGTGGCGGCTGCGGTCAATCTGACCGATCCGAGCCGAGGGCTGTTTGCATCGGGGGTGCAAGTCAAGACGCTGGTCGAAATGGAAAAACTCATCGCCGGCGACCAGCCCAGCCTGGAGAAGGGATTCAGCGGCCTGAAATCACCGGAATGGCCAAAGGATATTCTGCCTCCAATCGACGAGGCGCTGGCGGCCAAGGGCGCGCAGCTCTATGCGCAGCGCTGCGAGGGCTGCCATTTGCCGCCGGTGAAGAGCAAGGCGTTCTTCGAATCCAGGCAATGGCTGCCGCCGAACGATGCCGGCGAGAGATATCTGCATGTCGAGCCGATCGATATCAAACATATCGGGACGGACCCGGCGCAGGCGGAGGACATGGCGAATCGAAATGTCGCGATCCCATCGGATCTCGGCATCACATCGAGCAACTTTGGGCCGGCGCTCGGTCAGGTCGTCGAGAAGGTCGTTACCACCTGGTACGACAGCCAGCAGCCTCCGACCCCGGAGGCCGATCGCAAGAGGATGAACGGGAATCGCGGGAACGGAATTCAAAAGCCGATTGCCTACAAGGTTCGTCCGCTCAACGGCGTTTGGGCGACGCCGCCCTACCTGCACAATGGGTCGGTCCCCAACATCTATGCGCTATTGTCTCCGGTATCGGAGCGGCCGGCCAAATTCTATCTCGGCAACCGCGAATATGATCCCGTGAACGTGGGTTATGTGACGGACAAGCTGGACGGCGGCTTCGAATTCGACACTTCGCTGCGCGGAAACCACAATACCGGCCATGAATTCAGCAACGACAAGCGGGAAGGCGTGATCGGGCCCCTGCTCACACCGGACGAACGGCGGGCGCTGGTCGAATTTATCAAGACGCAGTGAGGCCGGATCGAGAGCGGGACCCTACGGCGCGTGACCCGAATCAGGATAGACCTTGTCGTGATCGCTGGCCCCTGCGCGAAAGCAACTGCGCTTTGGCCTCGGCGGAAGACCGGCCTTCAGATTCCCGTTCGGACCAACTAGCCCGCATGTCTGTACCCGCAACCTCGACCATCAAGCGCCAGTCCGTCACCCCTGACGCGCTTTCCGTGCTCCATTCCGTCTTTGGCTTGCCCGCCTTCCGTGGCGCGCAGGAAGAAATCATTGCGCATGTCACCAATGGCGGCAATTGCCTGGTGCTGATGCCGACCGGCGGCGGCAAGTCGCTGTGCTATCAGTTGCCGGCCTTGTTGCGCGAGGGCTGCGGCATCGTCGTCTCGCCGCTGATCGCGCTGATGCGCGACCAGGTCGCTGGGTTAGCCGAGGCCGGCGTCAAAGCCGCTGTGCTCAATTCCACGCTTTCGCAGGACGAAGCCTCAGCGGTCGAGGCCCGGCTCCTTGCCGGCGATCTCGACCTTGTCTACGTCGCGCCGGAACGGCTGGTGACGCCGCGCTGCCTTGGCCTTCTGTCGCGCGCGAAGGTCTCGTTGTTTGCGATCGACGAGGCCCATTGCGTATCGCAATGGGGACACGACTTCCGCCCCGAATATATCGGTCTGTCGGTGATCGCGGAACGCTTTCCCGACGTGCCGCGCATTGCCTTGACGGCGACGGCCGACGAGTTGACCCGAAAGGAAATCATCGATCGGCTTGGCCTTGCCGGCGCGCCGAGCTTTGTCGCGAGCTTCGACCGGCCGAACATCCGCTATGAAATCGTCGACAAGCAGAAATCGACCGCGCAACTGAAGGCCTTCGTCACCGAGCGCCATCGCGGCGACGCCGGCATCGTCTATTGCCTGTCGCGCGCCAAGGTCGAAGATACCGCGGCCGCGCTGACCAAGGCCGGCATATTGGCCCTGCCGTATCACGCGGGTCTTGACGCCGCAACGCGCGGGGGTAACCAGGACCGCTTTATCAACGAGGATGGCGTTGTCATCGTCGCCACGATCGCGTTCGGAATGGGGATCGATAAACCCGACGTGCGGTTCGTGGCCCATCTCGATTTGCCGAAAAGCATCGAGGCCTATTATCAGGAGACCGGACGTGCGGGGCGCGACGGCAAGCCATCCAGCGCCTGGATGGCGTTTGGCCTGTCGGACATCGTGCAGCAGCGCCGCATGATCGAGGAATCGAGCGGTTCGGAAGCGTTCAAGCGAGTGTCGATCGGCAAACTCGATGCGCTGGTGAGCCTTGCCGAAACCGCCGATTGCCGGCGCACCCATTTGCTCGGCTATTTTGGCGAAACCCCGACAGCCGGGCGATGCGGCAATTGCGACAACTGCCTGTCGCCGCCAAAACTTCGTGACGGCAAGATCATCGCGCAAAAGCTTCTGTCATGCGCCTATCGCACCGGGCAGCGCTTCGGCGCGATGCATCTGATTGACGTTCTGATTGGCCGCATGACCGAGCGCGTCATTCAATTCGGCCACAACAGGATATCCGTGTTCGGGATCGGCCGCGAACTCAACGAAAAACAGTGGCGTGCCGCCTTGCGCCAGCTGGTCGCGATGGGGCATTTGCGGCCCGACGCCGAGGCCTTTGGCGCGCTAAAACTGACGGAGACCGCGCGCGGCGTCCTGAAAGGCGAGACCGAGGTATGGCTGCGCGAAGAACCCGCGGGCGAGCGTATTCGCGCCAGCAGGGTCAAATCGCGGCGCGGCGATCTTGCCGCCCCCTTGGCAAGCCCGGCTGGCGCCGGTCATCCGGCGCTCGTGGGTACGCTCAGGGCATGGCGTTCCGAGGTGGCGCGCCGACGCGGCGTTCCGGCCTATGTCGTGCTGCACGACGCCACGATCGACGGAATCGCAACTTCGCGCCCGATGACGCTCGATCAACTCCGCGACGTTCCGGGCATCGGCGACAAGAAGCTCGAGCATTACGGCGACGAGCTGATCGCCATGGTGAGGGCCAGCCCCGCTGTGGGATAAGCTTGCCGGCAACGTTGCAAGCTTAGCCGGGAATAAACATCATGACGGCGGCCACACCCATGACCGCGGCGCCGATCCAGCCAAGCGCCACAATCGGCCAGCTTGACGTGAACGCACCCATCACGGACCGTCTTGAGGCGATCAGGATGATCACCACCATGAGAGGGACGGCCACCACCCCGTTGATCACGGCACTCCAGAACAACGCCTTCATCGGGCTGATGGGCGAATATTGAATCAACAACGCGGCGAGGACGCTGACCGCGATCACGCCGTAGAAGCCACGCGCCTTCCTCGGTTCTCGTTCAAGGCCAGATTTCCAACCCAGTGCTTCGGCAAGGGCATAGGCGGCGGAACCGGCCAGCACCGGCACCCCGATCAGGCCGACGCCGATGATTCCGATCGCGAACAGAAGAAATGCGAAGTCGCCCGCCAGCGGCCGCAACGCGCTCGCCGCCTGCGCCGCGGTTTGGATGTCGGTCACTCCTGATACGTTGAGTGTGACCGCGGTGGCCAGGATGATGAAATAGGCCGTTACGTTGGAATAAAACATTCCGCTCCACGTATCCCACTGGATGCGCCGAAGCTCCGCAGGTGCTGCGGCGGAATTCTGCAAAAGCGGCGCGGCGTTGTGTTTGGCGCGCAGGTCTTCCACCTCTTGCGAAGCTTGCCAGAAGAAAAGGTATGGGCTGATGGTCGTGCCGAAGATGGCAACGATAACGGAGGCGGTGCCAAAATTAAGCGTCAGCTTCGGCCATACGGTTCTCAGCCCTACCTCGCCCCACGGAACGTTCACCGTGAACAGAACGGCGGCATAGGCCAGAAGCGAGAGCGTCAGCCACTTCAGGAAGAAGACGTATCGATGGTATGGCAAGAAAATCTGAAGCAGCAGGGTCACGAGCACGAAAAACGCCGTCATCAGGTGGCGATCGACGCCGACTACAAGTTCTGCCACCTCTCCCATCGCCGCGACATCGGCTGCAATGTTCAGTGTGTTGGCAATCAGCAACAGCAGGACCACGCCCTTGAGCACGATGGGTGGAAATGCGCTCTTGATGTTCGCTGCCAGTCCCTTGCCGGTGACACGCCCGATCTGCGCGCACATCGCCTGGATCGCCGCCATCAGCGGATAGGCCAACGGCATTGTCCAGAGCATATTGAGGCCGAACTGCGCTCCCGCCTCCGAGTAAGTCGCTATGCCGCTCGGGTCGTCGTCGGCGACGCCGGTGATAAGGCCTGGACCGACCTTCGCCAGTGGATGCCTTTTCACGCGACGCCAGAGGGCCGCAAGCGATTCCGATCGCTGCTTTTTCTTGTCGCCCTTGTTGGACGGCTGCACGGTGCCTCACCTCAGGCCTCGTGAGAATCAAGGCCGTTATCTTCTCTGACCGGCCTTACTGCCGTCTATCCGCTCCCGCGTTCTATAGACAAGTTCTCGAAGTCCCTGGAGTTCCCAAAGACCCTTCGCCCTTCACCCCAACGACTGCTGGCATAACCGCCGGTTCGGTGTCAGCGCCCGACGAACTTCGGCGGGCGTTTGGCGTTGAAGGCTTCCACCCCTTCCTTGAAATCTTCCGACTGGCGCAGCCGGCTGTAGCAATGGCCCTCCAGTTCGATAGCGATCGTGAGCGTGGAATCTTCCGTATCGTTCAGAAGTTTCTTCGCGGTCCGCTGGGCAAGCGGCGCGAAGCTGCGAAGCTCGTCGACGAGCTTGTCGGTGGCTTTCTCGAGTTCGGCATCGGGCACGCATTCGGTCGCAATGCCCCAATCGAACGCCTGCTTGGCGGTGATCCGCTTCGAGCGCATCACGATGTCCTTGGTGCGGGTAATGCCGATCATCTTCTGCAAGCGCGCAGACCCGCCCGACCCCGGAATCTGGCCGAGCTTCTGCTCCGGCAGCGCATAGAGCGTGGTCTCGGAGGCAATGCGGAAATCGCAGGCGAGCGACAGCTCAAAACCGACGCCGAAACAATAGCCGCGGTTGGCGACGATCACCGGCTTCGAACACCGCGTGGGCGAGGCAATGTTCCAGGCCAGTTTCGACACCGTCTCCGGCGTCGCCTCCATGAAGCCGCCGATGTTGCCGCCGCTGGAAAAATGCTCGCCGATCGAACGCACCACGATGATGCGAACGCGCGCATCTTCGTCCAGCGTCTCGAACACCAGCCGCAACTGGTCGCGCTGCGGCATCGACACGACATTCAGCGGCGGCCGGTTGAGAATGATATCGGCGCGCTCACGCGCTTCGTCGATTTCGACCTGAAAACCGTCGAGCGTGGCTAATCTCGCGTCCGCGAATGCATAAGATGAGGACATGGTGTCTCCTTTCCGTGTGTCAGGCCGCGCTCGAGGGCGGCGCGCGTTCCACCTGGTAGTCGCCGGCGACGAGCAGGCGGCGCAGCAGTTTTCCGACCGGGGATTTCGGCAAGGCATCGACGAAGACGTAGCGGCGGGGCCGCTTGAAATTCGCCAACCCCGAGGTGCGGCAGAACTGCTCGAGTTCCTGATCCGTTACCGGCGCCTTGCGCTTGACAAAGGCCGTGACGACTTTGCCCCACTTCTCGTCGGCAAGGCCGGCGACAGCAACTTCGAGCACGGCCGGATGCAGCGAGAGGCAGCTTTCGATCTCGATCGGCGAGACGTTCTCGCCGCCGGTGATGATCATGTCGTCGACGCGGCCGGTCACGAACAGGTCGCCGTCGCGATCGACGAAGCCGGTGTCGCCGGTGAAATACCAGCCATCGCGCAGCGACTTGGCGTCCATGTCAGGTCGGCGCCAATAACCCTCGAAAGACTCGTCGCCGGCCAGCAACGCGATGATCTCACCCTCTTCGTTGGGCGCAGCCAGATCCGTCACTGAGGCGGCGTTCAGCTTCACCACCCTTATCTCCTGGTTGATGCCGGCTTTCCCCGCCGAGCCGGGTTTGGCCGGCGCGTTCTGATCGATCGTGAAGGTATAGATCTCCGAGCTGCCGTAATGGTTGACGAACAAATCGGGCCGGAATGCCTCGTTCAGCTTTTTCAGGAGCCCGTCCGTCATCGACGCGCCGGCGAAACCGAGCTTTCGCACGCTTGAGACGTCGGTCGACGCAAATTCCTTCGCATGCACCAGGTCGTGGTAGAGCGTCGGCACCAAATAGAGGGTGGTGATCCGCTCCGCCGCGATCAGGGCCAGCGCCTGCCGGGTGTCGTAGCGCGGCAGGCAAACAAAGGCGCCGCCGACCAGCGACATCGTGATCAGCGAGCGAACGCCCATGGTGTGATAGAGCGGCATCACGCCGAGCGTACGCTCCCCCCGCCGGTAAAGATTTTGCGCGACATGGGCGATGCCCGCGGCGCGCTCGGCGCGGTGACGTCGCGGCACGCCCTTCGGCCGCGACGTGGTGCCGGATGTATAAAGCATGATCGACCAGGCTTCGGCGTTGACGCGCGGCGTCACATCGGCTGCGGGCTCGGCGGCCATGCGGTTGAAGTCGAAGATACCTGTGCCCTCCACGCAAACGCCAATACGCGGCAACGCCGGTGCGCGTTTTGATCTCTCGACCGCCAGCGCGGAGACGTCTTGATACACGACGGCACGCGATTCGGAATTCTCGATACAGAAGTCGAGTTCGTCGCCCTTAGCGCGCCAGTTGATCGGCGTGACCACGATGCCGGCAAGCTGACAGGCCCAATGCAGCGTGGCGGCGGCCTCGCAGTTCTGCAGCACCGTGACGATATGATCGCCCGGCTTCAGGCCAATCCGGTCGAGGGATGCCACAAGCGAGGAGATACGCCGGTACCATTGCGCGTAAGTCAGGCGAAGGCCGTCGTCGACGATCGCGAGCGCGCCCGGGTCGCGCGCCACGCTGGCGATGAAGCTGGTTCCAAGATCAAGCATCGGATTTCTCCCTGCTCAAATCGCCCCTCATCTCAGCCGCGGCTTCCAGCGCCGCGCGCACGATCGGCGTGTAGCCGGTGCAGCGGCACAAATGTCCCGTCAGCAGATCGCGAATGGCCCCTTCGTCCGGCTGCGGGTGCTCGCGAAGGAAACCATCGAGCGACATCAGGATGCCCGCCGTGCAAAAGCCGCACTGAAGCGCGTGATTGCGTTTGAAGGCCGTTTGCAGGATGCCGAGGCGATCGGACAAAGGCGCAAGACTTTCGACCGTCCGCACGTCGCAAGCCTCGACCTGCACCGCGAGCGTGAGGCAGGCGCGCGCCGGCACGCCGTCGATATTGATGGTGCAGGCGCCGCACACGCCGTGTTCGCAACCGACATGGGTGCCGGTCGCACCGATCTGATGCCGCAAGAAATCCGTGAGCAGCATGCGCGGCTCGGCCTCGCCGGTGCATGGCTTGCCGTTGAGGGTGAAACGGACGGGGTGACGCTGGCCGGCCTGCAATCGGCTCATTGCAGCACCTCCCGCACCAGATCCCGGCCGATCATGCGCACGAGGTCGCGGCGATATCGCGCCGTGGCATGAACATCGTCGCGCGCATCGAGCTGATAGGCAAAAGCATTCAAGGCATCGTCAAGCGCGCTTGCTTCAAGCCGCGGAAAATCTCGCACCTCCGGCATGTCGGCGACGCCGCCGACGGCGAGCCGAACCCCGTCCTGCGTCGCCACTGCAGCGCAGGCGACAATGGCAAAATCGCCGTGGCGGCGCGCCACTTCGCGAAACGCACAGCGTTTTCGATCCGCCGGAAACGAAACGGCTTCGATCATTTCATCGTCGGCGCGGGCGGTCGCCATCATCCCGGTGAAGAAATCTCCCGCCGCCACCGTTCGGCGCCGTCTGGCACTGCGCAGATGCACTTCACCGCCGAGCGCCTGCAGAACCAGCGGCAGCTCCGCGCTCGGATCGGCGTGCGCGATCGATCCGCATACGGTGCCCCTGCTTCTTGTTTGCGCGTGTCCCGTCCACGGCAGCGCCAATGCCGCAAGCGGCAAGGCCTTACTCAGTTCGGGCCAATCCAGAAGCCGGGCCTGGCGCACGCCTGCGCCGATCGTGACCGTTGTTGCCTTGCGTTCGATGCGGGCAAGTTCGTCAAGATGCATGATGTCGACCAGCGTCTTCGGCTTTGCGAGGCGCATGTTGAGCATCGGCATCAGCGACTGCCCGCCGGCAATCACGCGCGCCTCGCCGCCTTCTCGCCCAAGCACGTCGAGCGCTTCGTCGAGATGGTCGGCGCGAACATAGTCGAAGGCCGCGGGCTTCATGAGCCCGCTCCGAACCAGCGGCGCATTTTTGCAAGGAAAGAGCCCCGGGACTGATCAGACGCGCCGTCGCCCGCCTGCCGCGCCAGCGCGGCGAAGAACTGCCCGATGATGACGCGCGCGGCCCCGTCGAGCAGCCGGCCGCCGATACTCGCCACCTTGCCGCCAATCGCCGCCTCATAAACGTATCGGATCGTCGTACCGCCGCTCCCGATCGGATGCAGCGTGATGCGGCCCTCGCCGCTACCAAAGCCGAGCGCGCCTTCGGCGGCGCCGCTGAGCGTCACCGCATGCGGCGGATCGAGATCGCTGAGTTTAACGTCGGCGCGGTATCGTCCCTTCACGGGACCGATGCCGATGGTCACATCGGCGCGGAAATGCGTGTCGGAGATTTTTTGAACGTTGTGGCAACCGGGAATCACCGCCTGAAGCGTCGCGGGATCGAGCAGCATCTCCCAGACGCGCTTGGCCGGCGCGGCCACAATTGCCTCGCCCTCGCCGCGCAGGCGCCGATCGCTGCCGCGCTTCTCTTTTACGCCCGCGGCCCGGCTCGCCGGCGGCACGGGCTCGGCGCCGTGCACGAGGTGGGCGAGTTTTGCCGGCACCAGCGGCAATTCGAGGTCTGCTGCCCCGAGTGCATCGGCAACCGCGTTGGCGACGCAGACCGGCGTCGACATGCAATTGCCTTCGCCGACGCCCTTTGAGCCGAGCGGCGTGAAGGGCGAAGGCGTCTCCATATGGATGATCACGGGATCGGGGACTTCCGCCGCCGTCGGCAACAAATAATCTGCAAAAGTTCCGGTGAGAAAACTGCCGTCATCGGCATAGGCGTATTCTTCGTAGAGCGCGGCGCCGATGGCTTGGGCAAAACCGCCGCGGATTTGTCCATCAACCATCGCCGGATGCAGGATAGTACCGCAATCGTGCATGGTGACGTAGCGGTCGATCCGGGTTTGCAGGGTGGTGCGGTCGACCTCGACGCCGCAGAAGTCAAAAATAAAGCCGTGGCAGAGCGAGGAGTTGATGTGATCTTCCTCGTCCGGCGCGGTCAGCTCCGGCGGGGTCCAGAACACGGTTTCGCGAATCGTGTGTCCGATACCGTCGGGCAACGCCGCCGGCGACCAATGACTCAACCCCGCGACACGGGAGAACGAAAGCTTGTTGTCCGGATTGCGCTTCGATCCGACATGGCCGCCGATGAATGCGATATCCTCGATCTCCGTGTTCAACTGGCTGGCGGCGATGCGCGCCAGTCGTTGCGCTATTCGATCAGCGGCAAGCCTTGCGGTGCCGGCAACCGCCGGCGCGAAGCGGCTGGCGTAGTTGCCGGAGGCGATCGACCAGGCATCCTTGGCCGTGTCGATTTCGGTATTGACCCTGATGTCGGCAGGCTTCAAGCCAAAAACGTCGGCAACGACCTGCGAGAGCACCGTGCGGTGGCCCTGCCCTTGCGGCACCGAGGCGACGTGAACGGTGACGCTTCCCACCGGATCGATTGCGACCGTCGCGGTGGCCTGCGCGCCGTTCTTCGGGCCGGCCTTGCGGCGCTCGGCCGGAGTAAGCACGGTCGTGATATAGCCCATGTTGGACACGCTGGGCTCGACCACGGCAGTGTAGCCGATGCCGTACAGCCTGCCTTGCGCGCGCGCCGCATCGCGGCGCGATTTGAGTTCAGCAAGCGCGCCCTCGTTGACTCCGCGCCTGATCGCCTCCTGATAATTTCCAGAATCGAGCAATGCGCCGCTCGCGGTCTTGTATGGAAACGCCTCGGCCGGAACGAGATTGCGCGTGGTGACATCGAGCGGATCGAGTTCGAGCGCGACCGCGATGCGTTGAACCAGGCGTTCGAGCGCGAAATACACCTGCGGACCGCCGAAACCGCGATTTAGTCCGCTCGGCGTCTTGTTGGTGACGACGACGCGATTGCGGACTTTCAGATGCCGGATGTCGTAGGCGCCGGTCAGATTGCCGTGCATGCGATAGAGCGTCGCGGGCTCGGGCGCGCGCAGATGCGCGCCGCAATCCTCGACCTGATCCCAATCGAGCGCGAGGATACGGCCGTCATCGGCAACCGCAGCCGAAAGCGTGATCGCCCGGTTGGTCGCCGAAACGGATGCGGTTAAATGCTCAAGCCGATCCTCGATCCATTTGACCGGACGTCCCGCCGCGCGGGCCGCCGCCGCGATCAGGACGATGTAAGGAAACACCCCCTGCTTGACGCCGAAGCTGCCACCGGAATCCGGCGGCGTGCGCAGCCGCAGCCGGTTACCTGGGACCTTTAGCGCTCGCGACAGTACGGCGTGAATGCTGAAGGGGCCCTGAAAATTCGCAAGCACATCGTAAGCATCTTCGCCCGGGTCGTACTCGGCGACGACGCCATAGGTTTCGATCGGCGTGCAGGAATTGCGCGGGTAGCGAACGTCGATGCTGATGCGATGGGCGGCCTTCGCGAACGCCTGCTCCGGATCGCCGTAGCGAAAGCTCCGGTCGCTGGCGACATTGCCGGCAAAGCCATCGTGCAGCACCGGCGCATCGGGGGACAGCGCCGCGAACGGATCGACCACGGCCGGCCGCGTCGCGTAGCGCACATCGATCAAATCAACCCCGTCTTCGGCGAGGTAACGATCGGCAGCAACGACAATGGCAACGGGCTCGCCGACGTAGCGCACACGCCCAACCGCGATCGGCCAGCACTCGACCGGCGCCTTGACCCCAACGACAAGGCTCGACATCAGCGCCTTGATGTCGTCGCCGTGCAGGACCGCGACGACGCCGGGCGCCTGCTTCGCCGCGGAGAGATCGATGGAAACGATGTCGGCGTGCGCATGCGGCGAGCGCAGGATCGCCGCATGAAGGGTACCGGGGCGAACGCCGAGATCGTCGATGAAGCGTCCGCGCCCGGTCAGTAGCGCCGAATCCTCGACGCGCGGGATCGACCGCCCAACCCATGGCGATCCGGGCTCATGGGAGAGGGAGCGCACTTCCGTCGCCGTCATGGATCG
>Ga0210401_10005607_pt1 | contig 12892 bp, 21 predicted proteins | sample IncBWH32MmetaG_FD_150866 | JGI IMG/M metagenome (GOLD analysis project Ga0210401, IMG submission 150866) | Forest soil microbial communities from Barre Woods Harvard Forest LTER site, Petersham, Massachusetts, United States - Inc-BW-H-32-M | ecosystem: Environmental > Terrestrial > Soil >... | reverse complement strand
AGAGACTACGGGGGGGAAAAAAGCAGAAGGCCGGGCGAGACTATCGACGGTTTCCCGACCGATTTCAATCATTTTCCCGAATGCCTCGGTTCCGGGGAGAATCGCTTGAACGACGACATATCGCCGGAGTGATTTGTTTCCTCAGACCCCAGTCCGATGAACTGCGCCGCAGAGCCCGAGCGCCCGATAAACGAGCGACGATATCAGCGGTATGAGATCGACACGCAACTCCATGTGACCGTCCCCGGAGTGGAACAACGAGGGACGATACGGGGCCAGGCGCTGAATATTAGCGAGGCCGGGATCGCCGGGGTGTTCGTCACAGTATGGGATGTTGGTACACCGGTCCATTTAGAGTTCTCCGTGCCCGTTACGCGGAGCCCGATCAGGGTGGGAGGAGTTCTGCGCAGTCACTCGGGCCACTGTTACGGATTTGAATTCGCGGATTTGAATCCGGACCAGCGCGAGATCATCAGCAAGACCTGTAGAACTCTGGCTTTGCTCCACTAGCGCAAGGTGTGGCGACAACGCCGGGTGCTTCCTTCTTCTTGGATCACAAACGAAGTCTTACTTGACAGGGGATTACTTGCCAAAGACTTTCAGCTCCCTTCGTATTCGTCTGCTCAGCTTGAAGCCTTCATAGGCAAGATAGCCCGCGATTGCAAGCCCTATCCAGCTAACCCAGAGGGGCACCACAACGTGCCCGATCGTTACCTGCCAACCGAAGAGGAGACGAATCGCATGGCCAAGAGCTATCAGCGAAAATACCGCTGCGGCAATGAGGAAAAAAGTACCTTGCGTCATTTTCAACCTCGGCGCTGATGGCTCTCGCGCGCTGCCAGGTCAACTACCTTACGATAACGCTCTCATGTCGGAACGAAGGGCGAGACGTTGGAGGATACTTGTTATCATGCCTCTTCCTCGACTAGCCAGTCCATTGCTTCCTCCCGCGTCTTGAACCTGCTGAATTCCCGCTGGGAAAAAATTTTCAGCGCATCGTAGAAGACTCTGGGAAAGTGCTCAGCGCCAACCATGGCTGCGCGCTTCACATACGGCCTGTCGAACACAGCAACTTCCTTCATTCGGGTAACCGCAGCGCGGCTGAACTGTGCGCCCGTGAGGTCGCTCAAGGTGAGTACCGACTTGGGCGGCTGTGCAGTCACCATGCGTTGCACCTCACCTACGATCTTCATTACCTCCTCCGCGCTGCAGTTGGCGAGGTCGATGAGGAGGATCCGCTTGCCCTGGTGGGTTATAAAGCGAACGTGATCCATACGGAGCCCCTTCCCGCAGGCTGCGCTTGGAACATCCCCACGCGGATGTTCTACGGAGATCTACACGTTAGCTTCCGCAAAAAGGGTATTCCGTCAGACCTGTTTGCCGAAGGCTGCGACCGCTTCGTCGTTGTTCTCGTACACCCTGAATATGGTGTCCAGACTTGTGCGTCGAAGCAGGTCCTTGACGCGAGTCGCGGGAGAGGCCAGCGTGAGTTCGCCGGCTCGGTTTCTCGCCGAGACGAGGAGTCCCACGAGCATACCCAGTGCCTCGCTGTCGATATGATCCACGCCTGCTATATTAACGACAATTTTCGGACTTCCTGACAGCATGTTCACGACTCTTTCGCGCAAGACAGCGCATTCGTCGCCGTACACAATGCGACCGTTGCAGCGGAGGATGAACACGTCGCCAGATATCTCTGTCTGTATGCTTAACGCCATCAATCCACCCGATGCTCCGCGGCCCGCAGAAAGACGTCAGGCAGCGGCCAGGAAGCGTTTTACCGTCTCACTCCACTGTCCGCGCGAGGGGTCACCCGCGGCGATTTCATCGGGCCAGGTACGCGACAGGTACCTAGGTGAGCCCATGAGGAAGGCGAACTGCTGGCGAGGACTTGCACCTTTGATCTGCTCGTAGAATTCGAGCGCTTCCCCTGGGGAGTATCTCCGAACGTCGAGCATCACGAGATCGTAGACATCGGGTTGCCACAGAAATCGTGCTCCCGAGATCTCTTCAGTTTCATGCACCTCGACTCCGCGAGCTCGCAGGATGGCAGCGCGCACCTCGCGCGTAGCTTGGCTGCGGTCGATGAGGAGAACTCTTTTGTCGGCAAGAGCCGGGCGGCCACGAAGTGGTGGGCGATACATAGGACACCGCCGAAACGAGCGCGCCCTCTTTGGGAAGAGAGATTCGGACAAAGTCTGCGCTGAGAAGAGATGGGAGTCAACAGAAATATGAAAAGCCCCGAGGCTGGATCGGGGCTTTTGGGAAATGGGAAGTCTTATTGTCGCCTGGCGGCTATTCTTTAGTGTGACGCAGAAACCGCGTTGCGATCTAGACCTGACCACCTATAGCTTGACCGCGTTCGCGACTAACCCTGCCGCTGGGCTTGCGAGCATGGGTGATCTTTTGAAGATCAGCCAGGGTTGTTAACGCGTTGCGAAGTGCAACGCGTTCCGAAATGCAGCCCGCATTTTCGACTTTGAGCAATTCTTCCATTCTCCTGTGGATCGCATCCGTCGCGTGTTCCATGCGACGCTGCAGGTTGCCTCTGTCCGCCTCGAACAATGCAACATCCAAAAGTTCGCTCCAGCCTTTGGCGTCATTCGTATCCATGATGTAACTCCGATGCTAAATGAGCTTCCGCGATACATCCAGGTCCACCCTTGCCCTTGACAGAAAGTTTCCACGAGAAACGGAGACGAGAGCTCAAACGCTAGTTCATTCCGTGCGCATTGATGGCCACTGTCCCTCATGGTTACCGAGGGCGGGATTTTGCTCCTGTAGGACAATGGAAGTCAACATAAATGTAAGAAAGCCTCGATCTGCGATCGAGCTTGGGTACTACAGATGTATTAGCGGCGCCTCGCGCCGTTTGTAGATCGGGGGTCTGGATGCGGAGCGGGGTCGGCCTATCGCTTTCCCGCGGATCTGGCGAGGAGAAGGGAACGAGCCAGACCCAAAGCGTCCGGTCAGCTCTAACGAACCGGCTATGAGGCGGGTCGCGCCTCCGGGGTGATGCGCGGCTTAATACGACCTAGGCGAAAGTTTCGCCGAAACCATTGACATCAGCCAAGAACTAAGAGTGCGCCCCCGCTGTGATACATCCAGTCCATGCTGAACGCCAAAGAGCGGCTGAAGGAGTTGCGGAGGAAATCGTCCAGCTCAGCGCAGAGCGCGGTAAAGCTGTCAAAAGAGGTAAGAAGTCACTGCGCACACTCGAAAACGAACGCCGGCAGGTTCGGTTGTACGAAATCATGGAAGAGTTGCGGTCCCTGACAGAGCGGCGCCGTGCGTGAGCGGTATCAGCAAATTGTGCCTGATGAATGCCAATCCGCGACTTTCGGTATGTCTCCCGAACCTTATCAACGTTCGTTGGTCTCGTGGTATACGGTATTCAATCTCCTACCAGCCGCTTTGCACCTTGCACCCTTGGTCATCCTGCTAAGCGAGAACTCCGTGAGCGCAAGTTACGGCGGAACAGTCCAGACTCACCGTTCCGCGGAACGACCAGATCCTGGGTAGGAAGTAATTGCCCGTCAACCGGCGAGCAAATCGCGATCACTTCCCATAAGCCGACTTATCGTTCCTTATCTGCGGTCGACGAGTGCCTCGACGATAATTCGCTCATTGACGAACCGCAGGAGATCGCAGGTCGGAGAGGTAACTAGCAGAAGCTCGCGCAGTTTGGCATGATCTACGCCGGCGATTCGTCGCCCGACCCTGAGCATACTCCCTGCTATTCTGAAGCGATCGAAGATGCCGGGAAATTACAATTTCCTTCGGACATCGTCGCCAAAGCCTGTACGAATGGCCCGGGTCATGTGTACCGATGGAGACTCCGATGAAGATATTCGCAGCCGCATTTTGCGCCCTGAACATCGCAATGTTTTTCCCATCCGCGCTTCATCCACAACGAGCGACCGAACGTCCTGAATTTCGCGTTGAGATCCATCCCACTGGGGAAAAACGTCCTACCTGCACCGTCACAAATCTTAGTAGCAAACCGGTCTGGGCTGTGGTTTTGGAAATCTCTTCTTCCTCGCAACCGGCAAGGAAAGCAAAGAAGGTCTGGGACACACTCTTAGAAAGCCACCCTCCCATCGAACCAGGCGCCAGCATTTCGCGACCGCTCTCTGAGTTTGCCTTCAGTCCTCTACCCGACCAAATCAAAGTCATCGCAGCGGTCTGGACCTACGGCGAAACATGGGGCGCGCCCGCATCGGTTAACATCATCCTCAACAACCGCGCCCGGCTCGCCGCCGAATATGAAGATGCAGCCGGCATTTTGCAGCAGGGTCTGAGCCACAATTGGACTCGAGACCAGTATCAGCAAGCTTTTCGCGATAAGCCAGATACCGGCGCCGTCTACACCGTCCGCACCGCGCTTTCCGCAACGCTACAAACCGCTCCGACACCCGAAGCCTTCACCCAGACCATGCAATTCTTGCTAACGAATTTTGAGCAGTTATCGAAACAGCTTCGTAAAGTGAAACCGATATAGGCTAGGATCGCACCCATAGTTGACCGAGCGACGCTTCTGTTTTGGGTACCGACAGGAGGCGGGTGGCCTCGGTCTCGACACCCCAAAAACCACACAGAGGGTGCCCCCGGTCCCGGGCACTTGGGGACCGGGGAGACTCCGGACCTCAGCTAGCAAGAAGAAGCCCACGGTCCAGCAGGATCGGTCCCGGCAAACGCGCTTGTATTGACTGATTTGGAGAGCGTTTTCCATGACGTCGCGCCACGACAAATAGCCTCTCCGAAAACCTCTCCGAAAACCTCTCCGAAAACCTCTCCGAAAACCTCTCTCCCAATAATCACGGGTTTCTTTTCGGATGTGTGCAAGAGTGCGATGTAATACGTCTCCGTCCGTCAGGTCACTGCCTATCGAGGCGGACCCAGCAACGTAGGCACCATCTTTAAAATTGTGACTAACTGAGTGTCTCTGGTTGCGCGCTGGCGACGTTCATCACCAGTGTGGTAAAGCCGTTTCCCTGATTCGCAGAGGCTGCGAGGCAATCGCAGCCTCTCAGTTTGGAAAGCGATTCCATCCAGGTCAATGAGTGTAATCCCCTGTTTACGTCAACCAGCCTCCTCCGGGGCAACCCGATCACCCAAGACGCCAGAGAAGGGGAGTACAATACTCCCGGTTTTCAGGTCAAAAGCCTCGGATAGATTTTGACCGAAGGAGAGCCGTGATGCAGCATTCACAATTGAGCGATGGAAGAGATCGATTTGACCGCCGAACCTTTTGCAAGGCTGCCGGCGTTGCGACCGCGGTCGGGGTAGTAGAGGCAAGCCTGGGAAGCGTGTTGGCCCACGCAGACCTTACCAAGGAGCAACGTGACAAGATGACGCCGGACGAAATCATCCAGCAGATGAAAGCTGGCAACGAACGCTTCCGGTCCGGCAAACCGCAGCATCGCGATCTCATGACCGAAGCTAAGGCCACTGCGAAGGGACAGTATCCTGCCGCGATTGTCTTCAGCTGTATTGACTCGCGAGCACCCGCCGAGTTGATTCTCGACTTTGGTATCGGCGATATCTTCAGTGGTCGTGTGGCAGGTAACATTGTTGACGAGGACATATTGGGCAGCATGGAGTTCGCTTGCAAGGTGGCAGGCTCGAAAGTTGTGCTTGTCATGGGCCACACTGCCTGCGGCGCTATCAAGGGTGCCATTGACTCGGTGCAACTTGGCAATCTCACGGCGTTGTTAGGGAAGATCCGTCCGGCCGTTGAAGCCACTCACTACACGGGGGAACGCTCGGCCAAAAACTACGATTTCGTCGACGCTGTGGCACGAAAGAATGTGTCACTGACTATCGCCAACATCCGGGAAAAGAGCCCTGTGCTTCGAGACCTCGAATCCGGCGGTAGCATAAAGATTGCAGGCTCGATGTACGACCTCGAAACGGGAACGGTTGAGTTCCTGGCGTAGCGGTATGTGGTTCCGTCCATCGTTGTCCACTACTAAGGTCACACACTGCTCGCCGCGTGCAACCGTGATCCTCTGTTTTTTTCGCCTAGAGAGTACGCCAGCGAGTCGACGTAAAGGCATTGACAGGATTAGACGAAGAAAATCCGCGGAGCAGTGATAGAGAGGGAGCCTGTTCCAGTCGTTCTGAGGAGTTCAATTGGTAACAGGTCCCTCTCTTCACGCCGCGTCACGGACCGAAACTTGCGTCGGTGCGAAGATGACCGGGGATCCGGTCAGTGCCACGTGGGGTTGTGAGTGTCATCGCCTGTTCTCGTCAATTGGGCTTGCGTCTTCTCCAAGAGGGTTCACACTGTCGGGTTTCCTCATGTGCGTCGGTGTAGACTTCTGGCTCAAGGTGGGAGTTTCGAGGAGATCAGCGTATGAAATGCCGAGTTTCGCTTTTTGTCCTCGCATCGCTGGCAGTTTGGGCCCTAGATTTTGCCGTTGCACAAAACAAGAGCAGCACTCCGGCATCCCAAGTTCTTGCACTCGAGAAGAAATGGAATGAAGTTTATAAGCGAGGGGACATCGCGGTCATGGACTCTCTGCTGACTGACGATTTCATTATCACCGTTGAGGATGGGAGTACCTTCAGCAAACCCGGGTACATTGCTCAGAACGGAAACTCCTCCGTGCACGTGGAAATTTCAGAAATGTCGGATCTTCAAGTTCGAATGTACGGCAATACAGGCGTGGTTACTGGTGCGTACTACGAAAAGGGCACCGAGAAGGGTAAATCTTACGAATACCGTGATCGTCTCACCGATGTTTGGATGAATATTAATGGCAGGTGGCGCCTGATCGCGTCGCACTACAGCCTTCGCGCCAACCCATAGCTCTTGGGAAGATTGGCGGTTGCCCAGTACCCAATACGCTATTAGCGATGGAAAACGGTGCTTCTCTGATGAGAGAAGCTTAGGTAGGAGAGATCCGAACGTGAAAATCTGTTGGTTGCGGCAATTATTGAGTCTCGTTCTAGTACTTTTTGCATGTGCTGGCTTTGGGGTCGAGGGTACAGGTACCAGAGCGGTGTTGCAGCCCAGTGGGAAGGTGCAAGTAAACGGCAATGCCAGTCGCCGAACCACCACCCTCTTCTCTGGTGATGCCGTAGAGACCGGCGAAGGCTCGGCGGCCAATATCATTGCCGGCGGGTCATCAGTTCTGGTTATGCCTGGCACCGCCACGACGTTTCTGGGCAATGGGGTCGAGCTTACACAGAGAGGAATGTCAATTGCCACCTCGGAAGCGATGACGGCCACCGTGGATGGCTTGACCATCACGCCTGCAGCCAAAAAGTTCTCGAAGTTCGAAGTTACCAAGGACGACGACACCGTCCTGATTGCTGCGCGACAAGGGAATGTCGCCGTCAGCGATGGGCAACAAACTTCGACGGTTCCAGAAGGCCAAGAGACCAAGCGCAAGAAAAAGAAAAAGGGCGCAGGCGCAAATCCCGCGGGAAGCGGCCTTGCGATTTCTGGGAAGACTCTCGGCATCATCGGCGGAGTGGCCGCAGGTGGCACGGTAGCTGGGATCCTGATTGCCGAAAAAGGCAAACAGCAATGCCTGAGTTCTTCCGGCAACAAAAAGTGCGTATGCAAGAAAAATAACAAGTTCGAGGACGTTTGCACGCTAGACGATTAACGCCGACCCATTGCCGCATTACGCCTGCGACCGCCTGGACCGAGGTATTCCCGCCCCCAAGGTGTCCAAATATTTGGAAACACTTGACTAGGCACATTCCTAAATGCGGCGAGCCCCAGTAGCGTCCGGGATACATGGGCTGATGTTGGGCCGCCTACCTGCATGCTTGGTGCAGTTGGCGGAATCATTGTGGAAAGTTCTGTGTAAAACGCGGTGGTCGAAATTCTCACATGGCGCAAACCCTGCAGGCCAAACGATTTCTTCCCTCATAAAAGTGTCAAATCGCGCTCGAGTTTTGCACCGAAAAGCGGCATTGACAACCATTGGCGGTCCGTTTAACGTTCGCACCGTCGACGATCGAAAGGATTGGTTCAAATAAAATTAGCCAGTCCGAAGTAGGTTGGGTGATCGGCCCGGCGGGCAACTTGCTGGGCAGCCAAACCCGAAAAAACCGACAGCTTTGCGAGGAGTGGTCGGGGTTTGGAACTGCGAAAGCAGTGATTACATCAGGGGCCGTGATGGTGCACGCTTCCACGCTGTTGGCTTCTTCGCAGGAGCGAGCGGCTAGAGCGTAACCAATGTCACGGCCTTTTCCTTTTCCTGCGAGATCCCCTCGCTCAATCGGCCTTCCTAGTCGTGTGATGATGAAGGCGGAAACCCGCTATGAAAGAACAGCTAGAGAGTGTTGTCTTGCAAATGTATAGAGCCGGTGTGCGATGCTCTGAAGCGGTGCGGGAATTTCAAAAGGCTTTCATCCTCACAGTGCTCAAGGATCAGCGAGGGAACCAGTGCAAAGCTGCCGAGAGGCTCGGCATACACCGGAATACACTGCGCCGTACGATCCGAGAGCTGGAGATTGACATCAGCCCGACGCGTGCGACGGGGAAGCGGCGACCAGCGCGATCGGAGATTCCAATGCCACCAATACGGAGACGAGCGACGTAGTTTAAGCCGAGGCGGAGCGTATAGCAAGAGGCAACCTCGAGTACGCTTTAGGAGGCCGGCAATGAACGTAGCCGTTTGTAAAAGTAGGGACACCGAGTCATGGAAAGAGCTTTACCAAGCCGCGATCTTGGAGCCGGACTTGAATAAGCTGCCAGAGCGCATAGCTGACGCAGAGACTGTGCTCACTTTGCGCGCGCGAGAGTTATTCTACGCAACCGAAGATGACGCCGAGGAGGGGGAAAGCTTAGACGATGCGATGTGTATCCTTCATGCTCTCCGTAGCTCATTGAAACACCGCGCGACGGCTATCCAAACAGTCGACAATTTTGATCATTTGAAGAGCGCGTGAACTTTAGCGGATCCTCCTATTTCAATTGCACTTACGAGAGAGAATGCGCCTGTTTGCGTTTGTGCTTATTCTAGTGATAGCAGGAAGGCGTCAGGACTCAGCACTCGTTAAGATCTGATCATCTTGGCGACGGGCGCTTTCTTACGATCCTCTTTGACCTTGATGATCTGGAATTCCCCAGCGACCCCACTGCCTGTTTTGCAGTTTTGAATTCCGCGAGGTCCGCAACTTGGTAAATCCAACTAGTTGTACGCCAGCGTGCCGACTTCCCCGGTTCGGAGTTGCTACTGGCGCGGACATAATGACCAAACGACGCCCCGTTTTGGCTTGCCTTAGGATCTGGAGGTTGAGATTCGCGTCTTCCAAAGTGTGGGAAATTCTTGATGGGAGGGATCAACCGAAGAGCTATCGAATGTGTAAGCGTCGTCGTTTCGGTAGGTCGACTTGCCCCAGCATTGTTGCTAAACAGATCAGCGCGAAAAACCAACAGGAGTTGAAGACAACATCTCCGAGAGCTCCTACGCCATGATTTCCAAAGGGCAAAAATAACAAGGCTTTGTGCGAAAACCGGGTGAAGAGCGATCCTGCCGCGGTTACTCCGTTGCCGACAAAGGCGGACCTCACGAGGTTCGTATAAAATCCGCGATGAAAAAGCATCAGCGACATCTCCCGACCCATTCCTCTTATGCAGGCCGGTAATCTACCACAACCTGGGAGGTCCGGAATGCACTCCTGCTTGTGGAAAATCATTCGCCGATATTCAGAGTTGAAAGGAGAAACGTTTATGGGAGTGAAAAGTATGAGATTTCTAAGCATCATCATCGGGTCATAGCTGGGCTTCTGTTGACTCGCGCGATGCGGTTGGCAGCCCAAGAAAACTACCAGTCGCTCTATGATGTCATGAGAATACTTCTATCGCCAGCTTTCGAGGGGGAGGCTGTTAAAATCAGCGCCTCATGACTTTAACCGAGTCGGGCGCTGTCCGTGTTGGGACAGATTCTAACTTGCCCTCCACGAGGCAATACTCATGAGCATGACTAGAATTTGGGAGAGGTTATATCTTGGAAGCCTCCAAGATGCGGCAGACCTTGCGGCCGCGAACCCGTTCGGCATCACTGCTGTCCTCTCTCTCTGCTCTCGGAAAGTGCCATATAGGGCAAGCCGGATCAACTACACTCGCATCCCCATAGCTGAGTCTCGCCCGGTCTCGGCACGGAAGTTCGAGGCTGTGATGGGAGCAATAGCGCAAGGCGTCCGACACGGAACTCTACTGATCCACTGTGTCGCCGGCATAAATCGCTCACCCGTTATGACGGCTGCATGGCTGCATCGATGCGGCTGCCTCAGCCTCGTTGCAGCGCTAGTCGAAATCGACAGGCGTCGTCCGATGATCCATCCATCACCAGTGTTACTGCGAAGCGTAGCCGAGCACCTCCGCCGATGAAGGCCCTCCCCCTTCGCGCTCCCCGTCTAGCAGGTTGCGGAAAAACTCGTGGGTCGAACACTCAACGGGCGGGGTTGAAGGCGCGATAGAAAAGAACGCCACATACCAAATGCCCGTATTGCACTCGCTTTGCATCTTTGACGCTACGGCGGATGATCCCAGCACGAACGGGAATTTACCCGTTGATGACAATTGGAATGCCCTATCCCGCCCGCGTCCAGCCTGGCAAGCGCCGGCGATTCACGAATCCCATCCGGTCTTTGCAGAGGGCGGCGTCACCACGAGAGTTTCCTCCCCTTTTTTGAACAGAAATCTACGGAATCCACAACTTTCCCACAGTCTGATGAGGATTATATTGCTCGCTCCGAAGGAAAGCTCACGTCAGCGCTCCAGCGCTGCCTACTAGAGAGCAAAGCCGATAACATGCCAAGAAGACACAAGGTTTTAGCGGCAGCCGCGCTCTGGGGAGCATGCGCTTGGTTCGTAAGCTTGGATGTGGATCTCCTGGTGACGAGCCTCCACAACGCTCCCCATTGGCTGCTGCAAGGTTTCCGCGCTCTGTTCATGGGGGCCAGCGTCGGCATCGGGTACGTAGTCTATCGGAAGTATTTGCTCGAGATGCAGACTCGTGGCGAGAAATATGCGGAGATCAGGGTGCAGATTCGCCGACTTCTTGCCGAGTTGCTAACTATTCCTGATGAAGATTTGATCCACCAACTGCAGCGTACGATCCAGCGTATCGAGCAACTGCTCAAACGCTACGACCCAAAAGCCACTCCCGGAAGTGAGGAACCGAAAAGGTCAAAAAAGGCTGCGTAAACACAGGACGGCAGCATGAAAATAAAATCGGGATACGCTCGCGCCGGCGTGGAGAGCGCAAGCAAGGTTCGAAACAGCTCACCTCACACGTCACAAACGAAAGGTACAGTTCTATGCCCCTATTGTGTTTCCGGCTTCGAGTTTCGCCTCATGGTCGCGCACGTGGATGGCAGATATATCTGTGACCGGTGCGGCCATACAGCGTATCCGGGGAATACAAAATACAACTGTCGCTGCACCAAGTGCTTAGAGTCTGCGGTCGCCTAGTCGCAGGTTGATCGCAGTACTCTGTACATACGCCGTGCCTCCTTAACGAAAGAACCCACGAAGGCGTTCACGCCAGGCACAGCCAGCGTGAAGTCAATGCAGTCGAATCCGCTCGAACAGGATGCGCCGCTTGCGGTGGTGACGTTCGAGGTGGCAACGGACTGCGGCACCAGTGGAATCGTGACCAGAAGGTTCGAGCCGGAAATGCCCATAGTCTGCAAAGCCGAAAGAGTGACGATCTCAGACACCACACCAGAGGAACCACTCGTCTGCACCACACCGGTCAATGAGGCGGCTCCGGTGTTGGCTCCGTTTGCACTTGGCTCCGGATTTATTGGAATGTTGCCGACGGCTGTGCTGGCTTGCATGCCTGTGGTCACCGTGGCCGCGTAAAAGACGCCTACCCCATTTACGGCGGCAACCACAAGATCGTAGGCCCCAGCCGGCACCGGACAAAGCGCGAAGTTGCCGTTGGCATCAGCTAGTATGGACATTACAACTCTATCCACATTGCTGCTGTCCTTTTGTTCAAGAGCGACCACCGTAGTACCGCCCACAATCGGTTTGCTAGTCGAGTTGTCGATGACGCTTCCATTGATCGCAGACGACAGCCCGACTTCCCCGGCATGCAAGACGGGCTTCAGGATGAACTGGCCGCTGCCATTGGCCACGATCGAGGCACAGGCATTGAAATCTATGTCGAGGTCTTTGGTTTCTCCGGGCGCGATAGTGAACTTCCCACTAGCGATCTGCCCAGAAGGTATTTTTAAACCGCTAATCCAGCGTCCGCCCCGTTCTCCCCTAACGCTTCGGATAGCGCGACCCGGTTTCGTAGTTTCCCCACCCTCAGCGTGGAAATTTCTTGTGGCGATAACGTCGATTAAAAATGCCAAACATAAACCCAATCACCACAAATACCATCCAGCTCGCTTCCGGGCCCAGCATGCCGCCGGTGAGCCATTGCGAGCCTTGCCAGCGAGTTTCAAGAAGGTGGCCGATGGCATACTCGCCAGCGTTTTGCCCTGACCATACAAAGAGGTTCGCGAAATCAAAGGCAGCGTGGAACCCGATGGCGAAGGTCAGTCAGCCAGTGCGGCGCAGCGTGAGGCACACGAATAGGCCGAGCAGGCTGGTGGAGACGAAGTCTTCCCAGCGCTCGTGCGGTTTCAGGAAATAGTGCAGCGCGCCGAAGCTGATGGAGAGCAGAATGGCCGCCGCCCAGAAGCCAATACCATCGGCGAGCGTGGTGAGGAGATAGGCGCGGAACTGAAGCTCCTCCGAAAATCCGATGAGCAGATTGGCAATGATCCGAACGCCTAAAAAGTATAAGATCGCGCCGCCATGGATTGCGAGCCCTAGAATACGATAGCCGCCGAAGGCTGCGATCAAGCCTACGAGCAGGGAAGTTGAAGCCAGTCCCCAAGTAAACTCCAACCCAAAAGTCACCTC
>Ga0210401_10005606_pt1 | contig 12895 bp, 12 predicted proteins | sample IncBWH32MmetaG_FD_150866 | JGI IMG/M metagenome (GOLD analysis project Ga0210401, IMG submission 150866) | Forest soil microbial communities from Barre Woods Harvard Forest LTER site, Petersham, Massachusetts, United States - Inc-BW-H-32-M | ecosystem: Environmental > Terrestrial > Soil >... | reverse complement strand
TTGCACTCCAGTAAAACTCCTTAACCACATGCGGGCCGGCAAATTGCGCTGTCCCTCGCGAAACCAAAAAGCGACATCGCGCAGTCCGTAGCGCTCGATGATCGGAGCGAGTGCGAGAGCGATCATCGGACCTTCGATACTTCGTCCTAGCGCACGGCAACTGACGGAGACCTCATCAATGACCAGCTGATTGCCCTGCGCCCTTGCAAAAATTGCTCCTATGATGCCGCTGTCACAAAATCTGTCGCGCATGCCTATGGAAATCGTGAAATGGCCCGGTTCTTCCAACCTGTGCGCTACTTTCACTTCGGAGAAACGCTGCAATCCCGTGTTGAATTGATTGGTCTTTTGCGAAAGCTCGGCAAGCCGCCCGCGCGCTCTCGTTTGGTTCAGTGCATAGGTGAGTTCGATCTGCATTTCGCGCACGTAGTCAGCACTACTGGTCGAAGCTCGCAACAGATCGCGCTGGCGCGCAGCCTCCAAATCGTTCACTCGAACCGCCGTCGTTGAATTAGCGCGATAGCCGTTCAGCGCCGGGTAGTGTCGCAGCCAGAATAGAGTTTGCGCAGGATTCTGGGACTGGAGCAAGGGCATATTCGCATAGGCCGCGCGGAGCTGTGCAATTTCGCCCACATTGTCGTCAACAACAAGAATCGAATCAACGCCGATGCGTAGCTGTTCGGCGATACGAACCACCCCTTCCGGTTTCGGATGCCAGCCGATGCTGCTAGCGGAGAAGTGCCCCCGCTTGAGAAGGAAATCCGGCCGCTTCTCGCAAAGTTCGATAAAATCACGCTCATCATTCTTGGAAAGAATTGCCAGGAAAACGCCCTCATCCCTTAGCCGTAGCAGCTCTTTGTAGATGGCTTCGTGATCGGCATTGACGCGCACTCCCTCCACGCCATCTTCTCCCAGCACGCCATCGTACAGAGTGTTATCCAAATCGAGAGCGATAGCCTTGATACGAGGAAGCAGAACGCTGGGCAGCCGAACAAGGCCCAAACTCCGGGCCATCTCGATACAGGCGCTGTTACTCAGTCGTGTGCCCTTCGCGAGCGCGGCGCGCTCGTCGAAAAACCCACCATTCATGTTCCGGAAGATTCCGGCTGTGTCCCAAACAAATACCGAAGGTAGACTGCCGGTAGTCTTTTCCAGTTCGAGATTGAACTCTTCGGCTTGGCGGTCCTCGGACGGCCAATTCGAGACGACGATTGGGCGTTCGGTAATCCCCCGCAGTGACGTTAGGCGCCCGGTAAACCAATCGTGAAACGACGCCGAACCTGCCGTTTCCCCGTACCGCTCGAAGTCCAGTGAAATGATCTGGATGGCCGTGGGGTCGGTCCGGGCAAAGCTAAGGCTATCGTCGTAATCGCTGTAAGTGATACTCGATTTCAGCCCTGACAACCAGAGGAATGGTGCCAGCACGCTTCCGACCAGCTCGAACGCGTAATTGCGGTAGACTTGCAAATGTACCAGAGATAATCCGGGCGGCTCGACAAGCCGCAAAAGATCAGCGCGTTTCACCGTGGGCGCCGCCCTGACCTCGTTCTCGATAGTATTCAGCAAGATCATCGTTGGTGAAGTCATTAGATTATAGTAGACGTTTCCATGTGCCGCGAGTGTTCCGATAAATTGCGTCAAGCTGCAAGTTCAAAGTAATATCTTGATGATACGAACCCCCGCGTCCGGAGCACTAGAAGAAAGTGGAAAAACCAAGCTCGTCCTCGCTGCGCCAAGGAAGCTTCGCGATACCGTTTGAGGAACAAGGGCAAAGGGATAGAAGCGAATTCATGAGTCTGACCGAATGCAGAATTATTGACCTTCCCAAAATCAGCGATCCACGAGGGAATCTCACCTTTATTGAAGGCGGGCGGCATGTGCCCTTTGAGATCAAGCGCGTTTATTATCTTTACGACGTTCCCGGCGGAGCCGAGCGCGGTGGCCACGCACACAAGAGTTTGCACCAGCTTATCATTGCACTTTCGGGAAGTTTTGATGTGATTTTGGATGACGGCACGCAAAAAAAACGCTTTCATTTGAACCGTTCTTATTACGGAATGTATGTCTGTCCAATGATCTGGCGCGAACTGGATAATTTCTCATCGGCCTCTGTCTGCATGGTCCTTGCGTCGAATCTCTACGACGAAGCGGATTATTACCGGGATTACGGGGCATTTGTTCAAGCCCAAAATTTATGAAAGTACCCTTTCTTGAGCTTAAGCCCGGTTACGACGAGCTTCGCGGCGAGTTTGATGCCGCGTATCATCGAGTGATGGATTCGGGATGGTACTTGTTGGGAAAGGAACTCGAGCAGTTCGAGACTGAGTTTGCGGCCTATTGCCAGGCGGATTTCTGCGTAGGGCTTGGGAACGGCCTTGAGGCCCTGCATTTGATCCTTAAAGCGTACGATATCGGCGTCGGCGACGAGGTGATTGTTCCAAGCAATACGTTCATAGCGACGTGGCTTGCAGTCTCCTATTCAGGTGCCACGCCGATGCCGGTTGAGCCTGATCCAGAAACATTCAACATTGCACCCGAACGCATCGAAGCAGCTATCACGTCAAAGACCAAGGCCGTCATGCCGGTGCATCTTTATGGGCAACCGGCGGACATGGATCCCATCTTGAGCATCGCTCGAAAGTATGGATTGAAGGTCATTGAAGACAATGCTCAGGCACAGGGGGCTAGATACAAAGGCCGGCGAACCGGCTCTCTAGGCGATGCGGCTGCCACCAGCTTTTATCCCGGGAAGAATCTCGGAGCGTTTGGGGATGCGGGTGCGGTGACGACCAACGACGCAGAAGTGGCAGATCGCGTTCGCACGTTGCGGAACTACGGCTCAAAAAAGAAATATCACAATGATTGCCAAGGCTACAATTCGAGGATGGACGAACTGCAGGCCGCTTTTCTAAGGGTGAAGCTAAAAAGACTGGACGAATGGAATTCGGGCCGGCGGGCCATTGCCGCACGCTATTTGAACGAGCTGGGCGAGATGACTGCATTGAAATTGCCTTTCGTCCCCAAATGGGCAGAACCGGTGTGGCATATTTTTGCATTGCGCCATCCCCGTCGCGATGAGCTCCAAGATTCCCTAGCCAAGGTTGGAATTGGCACGCTAGTTCATTATCCGATACCTCCGCACCTGTCCGGAGCCTATGCAAAGGCAGGTTGGAAGCTAGGCGACTTTCCGATAGCCGAAGAAATTGCCAAAGCGGAATTGAGCTTGCCCATTGGCCCCCACCTTGAACCCAAGGGTCAGGAAATTGCGATTCAGGCGATCCGCCAACTTTGTTAACATCGCGACGTGATTATGATGACCGAAACTGCCAACCCATTGGTGAGTACGATTGTTCTCTCCTATAATCAGTGCCGATTTGCGTTGGAAACTCTCGAAGCTGTCAAAGCTCAGACATACAAACACACGCAATTAATCATCGTTGATGACTGCTCAGCCGACGACTCGGTCGCAATCATCGAACAGTGGCTTCGAAAAAATAACATACATTGCACATTTATCCGCCACCACAAAAACCAAGGAATCTGCAAATCGCTCAACGATGCGCTGGCGGTCTCCACGGGCAAATACATTTCCGGCGTGGCGTGTGATGACGTCTGGCTACCAGACAAGATTGCCCTCCAAGTGGAGATAATGGAAGCCCAGCCTGATCACGTGGGAGTGTTATATAGCGAAGCCTTCCAGATGGACGAAAATGGACATTCTTTACCCGATATGATCATCGCAGCCAACTGTAAGCTGCCTGAAATGCCGCAAGGCCAGGTACTAGATACGCTGTTGCATGGCAACTTTATCCCGGGGCTCACTACGCTGATTCGGCGAAGCTGCTACGATAAAGTTGGACTGTATGACGAAGATCTGCCATGGGAGGACTGGGACATGTGGATGCGGATTGCGCGCCACTACTCATTCCTTTATTCGCCGACACCATCAGCAAAATATAGACTTCACGAAAAGTCGTTTTCGCATTCCGACCCAGGGCGCATGCTTAAGGATTCATTTAAGATCTGCCTCAAGCAATTCCGTCTCGGGCATCTGACAGAACATCAGAAATCAACGCTCACCGAAACGCTGTTGAATTTCGCGACGCAGCTGTACGGCCGAAATGACAAACAGGCCTCCGATGTTCTTTTGGCTCTGTGGCAAGCGACTCAGGATAAAAGAGTTGGCCGGATGTACCGGTTTGCAAGATTTGGATTCTCATTCGGAAGTTGGCAGCGAGCTAATCTGATAGAAGATACTATCCGCGCGCTCTTCTGGCATCCTGTCCTAAACGCCACTCGCCCAGTTCGGCATGCTCTCGGGTTGCGGCAAGAAAGTGTCAGGCCACCGTTAAAGAAGTGAGTCGGCTTCGGAGCGTATCCCGAGATTGAGAAACCTACTTACATTATATCGACCGCAATTCGTTAGTAGCTCATAGGTAGCAGATCCATGCCGAAAGTTAGCGTTAGCATCCCGAATTATAACCACGCGCGCTTTCTCCGGCAGAGAATCGAAAGTGTGCTGCGACAGGCGTACCAGGATTTCGAAGTTCTCCTGCTGGACGATTGTTCCCATCAAAGAGGTTCGCGATGGTGTAAGCGCCTGCAGGGAGGTTGGAAAGATCCGGGACTGTCCGCCTCCTGTTTCGTCCACAAATTGTGCTCGATGACAACAGATCGCGTGATCGGGATGTTCATCGAGGAAATTGATCTGCTGCAACTTATCCTCGGGGGTCCAGCAATCATCGCCTTCCAGCAAAGCCACGTATTTTCTCCTGCAGACCACCAGTGCTTCCTCCTTGAAATTCCTCATTGCGCCCAGGTTCCGGTCTCTGAAGAGCGGAACAATTCGGCCCGGATACCGGTGGTGGAGATCCAAGACGATGTCACGCGTGCCGTTCGTTGAATTGTCTTCGGCGACGATGATTTCATAATCAAAGTTCACTCGCTGGGCCAAAATACTCGCAAGAGCTTGCGCGATGAATCTCTCTTGATTATAGGTGATCATCAGTACGTTGAGCTTCATACGAGTACTCTACCTTGGACGAGATTTCGGGCTGTGCGCAAGCTGGTCTGGGCCGCCGCGGGTACAAAGCTTCCCGTGGCTTGCCGGTGCTTTCCAGCCGGACGTCCGCGGTGCCTGCGTATTTCGGTGCCGCTTGAGACGAATCGCAACATTGTGACATCATGACAAGTACCGGATAATCTGTGGTCGAAGACAGGCTTGTGCGTCGCAGAGCGAACCACTTCTCGGAATAAGAGATGCGAAATGCTCGGCAATTCGTTTCCCGGGATCCGGGCGAAGATTTTGCCAGGGAATTAGCCGCGGTGGCGGGTGACAGTAGAAAGATGATGTGACATGAGCAAGCCCTGCAAGATGCCCGTCATAATCCCCTGTAGTATTGAAGGCGCTGAGCATTACGCTCTTCCTGGGGCGCAGGCAATGATGCCGCGCATCAGGCAGATTCGCATTGCGTGCCATGACTTTCGCGCGGATATTAATCACCGCGAACATCTCCGTACACGCAATTCTGTGGAGCAGTCTCTAACGAGGCACGGTTTCACACTGGCTTCGCGCCCGGACGACCCACGCGACTACGTGCGGGATCACGTGTTTGGATTCAGGGCCGAATAGTAGGTCTATGTCAAAATACCTATTCCTAGCGGCGAACGAATGGGGAAACTGGGGCGGAAGCGAACTCCTTTGGAGCCAAGCTGCCGAGAAATTGGCGCGGCGGGGACATGAAGTTCGCGTCAGCGTAGCGGAATTTCACATCACGCACCCGCGAGTCGAGAAATTGAGGGCGGCGGGGTGCCGAATCTTTGGCCGACGCGGGTTTCCGCCATTTCTGTATCGTTGGGGGAGCAAAGTCCTCTCGCTTCCTGAATACAAGCGGAGGGAACTGCGCTCAGCTGCCGGTGGTGCCGATTTGGTTGTGATTTCTCAGGGTGGCCTAGAGGATGGGCTGTGGTGGCTGGAGGCGGCGCGGGCCGAGGGACTCAACTACATTCTGATCGTTCAAGGCACCTCTTACCTTTCGTGGCCGAATGACGAGAAATCGGAAAGACTGGCAGCGAGTTTTGCGCATGCGGCGGCGGCATATTTTGTATCGCAGGCCACGCTGGATCTGTGTAAGCGGCAACTGGTCAGCCCGATCTACAACGGTAAGGTGATACGAAATCCGTTTAACGTGCGTTATGACGCGAAATTCGCGTGGCCAAACGGAGTCGGAGATGGGCTTGCACTTGCTTGCGTCGCGCGTTTAGATGGAGCGGGCAAGGGTCACGACATATTGCTTGATGTTCTGAATCTTCCGCACTGGCGGGAAAGAAACATTCGACTTTCAATGGTAGGAAGCGGCGGAAGCGAGCGACTGTTTGGTAGGCTCGCCGAGAGCTTGGGTTTAAGAAATGTCAAATTCATTGGTCAATGCAACCAAATTGACGAGGTTTGGAGGACGCATCAGGCGCTGGTGCTTCCCACGAGATTTGAGGGCATGCCGCTGGTAGTTGTGGAGGCGATGCTGTGCGGGCGGCCCTGCATCACAACGGATGTGGGAGGAAGCCGGGAATTGATTCGCGACGGGGTGAACGGATATTTGGCGCGAGCGGCGACGGTGGAGTTCCTGGACGAGGCGATGAATCGGGCCTGGGAGAACCGGCATCGGCTGAAGGAAATGGGTGAAACGGCGGCGAGTGATGCGCGGCAGTGGGTGTCGGCCGATCCTGGGGAAGACTTTGCCCGAGAATTGGAAAACGTAGTGAATGGCGTGAAGGGATGAGCCAGCGTTACAAGGTTTCTGTAATCATGCCATGTTTCAATCATGGTGAATTTCTGCGGGAGGCCGTCGCGAGCGTAACGAACGTCAAGCGTGACGACATTGAACTGGTCGTTGTCGACGATGGGTCAACCGACGAGCGAACGCGCTGGGAAATCGACAGGCTGTGCACGCTAGGGATAGGTCATCCGGCAGGAGAACAAAGGGCTGGCCGGTGCACGGAATGCTGCGTTGATCGCTTCTCAAGGAGACTATCTGTTTCCCTTGGATGCTGACGACCGCTTGTGCCCCAGTTGGATGGGCCGCGGAATCGGAATCCTGGACTCGCAGCCACAAGTTGGCGTCGTCTACGGGGACACGCAATTCTTTGGCACCCAGACACACCTGTGCGAGCCTGGACTGTTGGACGCGAATAAGCTGTTACAAGCCAATTATATTTCTTGCTCTGAATTGTACCGACGTGTCGTTTGGGAACAGAACGGCGGGTACGATGGAACGATGCCGGTTCAAGGCTACGAGGACCGGGATTTTGGGGTGGGGCCTTGGAGCGCGGGTGGGAATTTGCATACCTGCCGGAGGTCCTTTTCGACTATAGGAGGGCCGACCACTCCATGATTTCGCACGCAGAAAGGTTTAAAGCGCAGGTTGACGAGTTTATGGCGAAAAAACATCGACGCCTGTATCGATATTGAAAGCTCCGTACAGTTTATCGAGACGTGCGCTTCCGGGTGAGGCACTCGATCGCCCAGCTGCTGCGACGACTTAGAGGCACAGAGCATTGGCGGACAAAGTAGAAACGCGGAAATATTTGTTCATCATGGCGCAGGAGGGCTATCCGTGGGGAGGAAGCGAGCCGCTGTGGGCGTCCGCGGCGGAACACCTTGCCCGGCACGGAAGTGAGGTTCATGTAAGCGCTAAGGATTGGGGCGAGCCGGTTCCGGAAATCGAACGTTTGCGGGCAGCGGGGTGTGAAATTTTCTACCGCCGCGACCGGTATCGGGTGCCTTCGTTTATCTCCCGACAGATTCAAAGGATTCTCCCGCCGCCCAAATACCTTGACGTTCACGTGCAGACGGTGGGAGCGGGCGCGGATCTTGTGGTTGTCTCGCAGGGCTGCAACTTTGACGGGCTCGAATGGATGGAGGCTGTTCGGTCCGCCGGGTTTAGGTATGCGGTTATATCTCAGGGCGCGACCGAGCAATGGTGGCCGGTTGACGATACCGCAGAGAGGCTGAGAGCGAGCCATGAGAGTGCGAGTGCGACGTATTTTGTTTCGCAAGCGAACCTGGACATGAGCCGGCGGCAGTTTGGGAGTCCGCTGAACAATGCGAAGGTGGTGCGAAACCCCTTCAATGTGCGCTACGACGCGCAGCCCCCATGGCCATCCGAGTTTTCCAATGGGCTCTCTTTGGCTTGCATCGCCCGTCTTGACGTCAGCCATAAGGGGCAGGACTTATTACTGCAGGTTTTGAGCCTTCCCCGCTGGCGAGAGCGGAAGATTCGCGTGTCGCTGGTTGGAAAGGGCCCACACGAACGTGGACTTCGGCGCATCGCAGAACAGCAGAAATTAACAAACGTCGAATTTGAGGGTTTTTCAAACAATATTGAGGAAGTCTGGCGCCGCCATGGCGCGCTTGTGCTTGCGTCCCGGTATGAAGGTATGCCGTTAGCCTTAGTGGAAGCGATGCTTTGCGGCCGTCCGGGTATTGTTACGGATGTGGCTGGGCACCGGGAATTGGTGCGGGATGGTGTCAACGGTTTTCTTGCAAAAGCACCAACCATCGAACTACTGGACGAAGCGATGAACCGCGCGTGGGAGAGCCGGGCCCGGCTGAAGGAAATGGGCTGTACCGCGGCAAAAGATGCCCGGCAATTCGTTTCCCGGGATCCAGGCATGGATTTTGCCCGGGAATTGGCGGGGGTTGCGGGGGACAGCTGGGAGACGGTGCGATAATGAGCAAATCCTGCAAGGTGTCCGTCATAATGCCGTGTTTTAATCATGGTGAATTTCTGCCAGAGGCCGTCGAGAGCGTAAGGAACACGAAGCGTGATGATATTGAGCTAATCGTTGTTGACGACGGCTCCACTGATGAGCGGACGCGTAAGGAAATGGATGCGCTTTCCGCTCAGAGAATAAACGTCATCCGGCAAGTGAATAAGGGCCTCGCCGCGGCGCGGAACGCCGCCGTCCTTGCTTCCCATGGGGACTACATTTTCCCTTTGGATGCGGATGACCGCTTGCGATCCGGCTGGATCGACCGTGGAATTGGAATACTGGACTCGGACCCGCGAGTTGGGGTGGTTTACGGGGATGCGCAATGCTTCGGGACGCGCGCCGACCGCTGGCATGTCGGTCCGTTTGACCCCGAGAGATTGTTGTTTTCGAACTTTATCCATGCTTCGGCCCTCTATCGTCGTTCTGTGTGGGAACGGAGCGCCGGATATGACGGCACAATGCCGGTCCAGGGATTAGAAGACTGGGATTTCTGGGTCGGCGCATTGGAACGCGGCTGGCGGTTTCATTATCTGCCTGAAGTCTTCTTCGAGTACCGGCGGGCCGAACAATCGATGCTCACTCGCGCGATTCCCTTGTACGATCAGGTACTGGAATTTGTTGCGAGGAAACACGGCTTACTGTACCGGCAGGCGTGGCTGTCCGCCGTGAGTGAGCGGAAATCCGTGAAGTGGACTCTTAACAACCTATGCAAACTGCTCAGGTGTCGCGTGAAGGCGCGCTTCAACAAACATGCTCGAGTTTCCGCGGATCTGATGCAGACAGGTGCTCCGAAAAGCCTATGATTCGAGCCATTGCCTTCCATCTGCCGCAATTCCATCCGATTCCGGAGAACGACGAATGGTGGGGGAAGGGCTTCACGGAATGGATCAGTGTCGCACGAGCTACGCCACGCCTCCCGGGTCACTACCAACCCCACTTGCCTGCCGACCTTGGTTTTTACGACTTGCGTCTGGCCGAAACGCGCGCAGCCCAGGCCGAGCTCGCCGCTAGCTACGGAATCTATGGTTTTTGCTACTACCACTATTGGTTTCATGGGCGTCAGGTCCTCGAACGTCCCGTGAATGAGATTTTGAAAAGCGGCGAGCCCGATTTTCCGTTCTGCCTCTGCTGGGCCAACGAACCCTGGTCACGCCGATGGGATGGATCGAATGAACAGGTGCTCCTCGAGCAGCGCTACAGCCCATCCGACGATCTGGCGCACATTCGCGCTCTAATCCCGTTCTTTTTGGACCGCCGTTACATTCGTGTCATGGACCGCCCGTTCTTCGCGGTCTATCGAGCGTCCGAGTTGCCCGACCCGCAAAGGACCGCTGACCTCTGGAGACGCGAGGCGGAACGGGCCGGGCTGAAGGGCCTGTTCCTCGTTCGAGTGGAGAGTCACAACGAATCCGGCGATCCTCGCAATATGGGTTTTGATTCTTCTCTGGAATTTGAGCCTCGCTGGTCGGCGCTGGGGCGCTTCCAGATTTTTCGCCGGAAGTGGTGGCATCGCCATAAGCTCGGAACGGGTGAACCCGTATTCCGCGACAACGTTGTGTATAAGTACGAAGATCTCGTCAGGCGCGCCCTGACAGAACCCCTTCCCGCATATCCCCGCATACCCTGCGTCTGTCCCGGTTGGGACAATAGCCCAAGGCGAAAGACCGGCGCGGTCATCTTTATGAATTCAACCCCTGAGCGTTACGAGCGGTGGCTGCGTGAAACCGTGAACCGGCAGGCCGCTCGCACCGGGGTCGACGGAAACTCTGGTATTTCTCCCGAGTCGTTGGTATTCATCAACGCATGGAATGAATGGGCCGAAGGGAATCACCTGGAGCCCTGTCAAAAATGGGGCCGGGCATACCTTGAGGCGACACGCAGAGTGCTGGGAGTGATTGCGAATCAGGACGCCGTATCCGCTGCAACGCGAGTTTAGTCGAGGCAGGACACCTTTGAGCCAAGCAGGACCAATTCGAGTCACGGTCTTGGTCGACACCTACAACTACGGCCACTTTATCGAGGAAGCCATCGACAGCGTCCTGGCGCAGGATTTCCCGCCGGAGCAAATGGAGATTCTCGTGGTGGACGATGGCTCGACGGACGATACGGCCGACCGCGTCCGCAAGTATGGCGATCGGATTCATTATTTTTATAAACCTAACGGCGGCCAGGCTTCCGGACTCAACTTCGGCATCGCGCGAGCGCGCGGAGAAATCGTTGCGTTCCTCGACGGTGACGATTACTGGCTGCCCGGCAAGCTGCGGCGCGTTGCGGCCGAATTCGAAAAGCACCCGGAAGCTGGCATGGTCTACCACAACTTCTTCTACAAAGGGGACCCCTCGCCGGACCAACTGCCCGATAGCGGACTTGCGGGGCTCTCCGGATTCCTCTCGGACAATCGCAAGAGCCTGCTGGGCTACGACCTCCATCCAACAGCCACACTGGCGTTTCGGCGGAGTGTCTTGCAGCGGCTGTTGCCGGTGCCGGAGCGCCTCATCGTCCAAGCCGACGCTCACCTCTCCGCTTGCGTCATCTTCGTCGCACCAATCGTGTATATCGACCAGCCCCTGACGGTTTATCGCGTTCATGCCGACAACCTGTGGAACTGGGCAGGAAACACCCCGCCGGGCTGCAACATCTTCGAGGGAGATCCGGCTGCCAAAGCCCGGCTGCAGCGGCGCGTGATCGCAACTCGGGCGATTGGCGAAGGCGTTCGGCAATGGCTAGAGAAAAACGGCTTTGATGTAAGCCGCCCTGATCTCCGGGCATTCTTAATGCAATGGACGATTTCGAGCAGAGCCGGCGAATTCGCATTATCGCCGCCGGGACGGTTGCGATTTTTCCGCCATCTACTTGAGCAGCCCCGGTATTTTGGGACGCGCATGACCTGGCGTCACTTGGTCGTACACTACGCGAACGCGTTCGGCTCGCTCTTCGTGGGTTATCGAAACTTCCATCTCCTCGACGAATGGCGGCTGTCAGTCAAGCGATTCCTCCGTTCCGCACTCGGCAGCTCTTGAGCTTGAGTCCTCCATCTCGCACAGGTTCACGTGGCAGAGGCATTCCTGTGCGCCCTCCTTTTCCTCGGCACGCCGGGATGCAGGTTCGGAATGCGAAACCCCTTGCCCGCCTCAGCAAGTCACGAATCGTAGGCCATTCTTTGAGCGTCCTATCAAATATCGTCACGTTCGTCTTCTCCTGGACTTGCTTTGAGCAAGTATCCTGACAATCTTCTTCAGGCAGGGACATGATTCTATGCCAGGGAAGAGAAGAACCGTAATCCGATCAGAGCGGACAGTCTCCATAACTCGCGCGTCTCAGGGCTGATAATCGCGCGCAATGAATTTGGCACGCTGCTGCTTGATGATAAAGTACGAATGCACAGTGGGTCCGACGTGTAACGCTAGCAGGGAGTAGGTATCAAATCGTTCTACGTGGAGTAGACATTTGGCGAAACCGTTTGTCAGCGTGCTCATAGACACTTACAACCACGAGCGCTTCATTGAACAGGCAATCGTCAGCGCACTAGAACAAGATTTTCCGGCCGGTGAACGGGAGATCATCGTGGTTGATGACGGTTCGACGGATTCCACGGCTGTGATCACGCGCAAATTTGAGCCGCATGTGCGCCTGATTCACAAGCCGAATGGTGGACAAGCATCAGCGTTTAACGCGGGGATTCCCGAATGCAAGGGCGAAATTGTTTCATTTCTCGACGGGGACGATTGGTGGCTACCCAACAAACTCCAACTTGCTGCATGCGAACTCGAGAAGAACCCTGCACTGGGTACTGTCGGCCACGGTCTCTATGAAGTGTATCCCAGCGGCCGTCCCCTCGGTGTTGTTGTTCCGGAAAGAAATACTTTGCTACACCTGCAGGATCTGCCGACCGCTCGTCTCTTCACTCACTTGCGTTGCTTTCTCGGGACTTCGAGGATCACGATTCGCAAGAAACTCCTCGATCAGATCTTCCCGTTCCCTGAGGAATTGGTCATCGAAGCCGACGAATACATGTTTACACTCGCTCCCGCACTGGCTCCTGTGCTCGTGTTGGACAAGCCACTTTTCTATTACCGCTTGCATGAGGGAAATCTCTTCCAGTATTCCGAGGAGGACGATAAAA
>Ga0210401_10005602_pt1 | contig 12900 bp, 13 predicted proteins | sample IncBWH32MmetaG_FD_150866 | JGI IMG/M metagenome (GOLD analysis project Ga0210401, IMG submission 150866) | Forest soil microbial communities from Barre Woods Harvard Forest LTER site, Petersham, Massachusetts, United States - Inc-BW-H-32-M | ecosystem: Environmental > Terrestrial > Soil >... | reverse complement strand
GTTTCGCTCTGGCACCGGAAATAACGTCTGTGTATTCGTGCGCAACTTCGTATCCGCGCTGCTTTGCCATTTCGCGGAGGTCGTAAAGCTGCGTCTCCGGATGCTGGTCCGCGGTTGAAACCCTGCTATACAGTGCTACGCGCTTCGGTTTAGCTTTTGTGGAGAGTATTCCGGGTGATAGCTTTTCTGTAGCCATGGCTCAAGCTCCTTTGAGTTGTGGTCAGGGGCGTGTCGGTGCTAGATACACCGGCGCGTCCCGCTTACTTTCGGTGCTTCAGAAACTCATCGATTGCTCTGCGAATCAGCCAGGAGACAGGAACGTCCTCGCGGACTGCGATTCTCTCCAACTTCTTGATCTGCTCGGGCTTGAGCCGTATGGCCGTGAGTTTCTTGCGCACGTATACCAGTGTATAACACTGTGGTGCACTCATCAAGGCCCTAAGCGATTCGAAGCGGTTTTGAGGGGACTTTCGCGATTGGAGGCTATTACACGAACGCGGCTACGAACGGGACGAAGGGCTTCGTGAGCCTTCCTACGTTGTCTGGCTATTCGGGCTTCCACCCAGCTCTCATTCTGAGATTGCTGGTGATAAGCGGATTTCTCGATATCTATTCGGCTTGGGTCTTGCACAAGGCTCAAGTTCTGACAGTCGGAAGCCCGGAAACGACGACCCGGCACGGTTGCCGTCAAGAATCCGTTTACACTGAGCTGAAATCGCGACCGTCCCGGTGGAACTTGGGGCCGCCGGTTTCTGAACGGTTCCGGCAAGCGCGAGCGGCACACCTCCCAACGTGTCATCCGCGCTATTTCCTTCCTTGGAGGGCAACTCTGGAACCACTTCGCATGTCTTGCGGTGCTGTGTCTGCGATACCTAAGAAGCGGCCCGCTCGCAATCCTGTCTAAGCTGCGCCCTCCCCACGACGTAAGCCATTTAGATTCAACCGCTCGCCGATTTATTCAAACCTTACCAACAAATGAGCTTCGTGGCATTGAAGCATATGCGGAAGAGCGATAAAACTGCGCCCAGAACCAAAGAGAACAACAACGATCAAATTCGAAATCAAACGTGGCAGAGAAAAGGGGACGAAAGGGAAAAGGACGATGGCATTGAAAGGTTCGATTCTGGCAGAACAAGTGAGTGAAACCAAGAGCATTCAACATTCGGCGAAAACACAGCCCACGAGGCGGTACGAAGTGCAGTTCCAGGATGACCGCCACCAGCACTCCGATACGAACGATCTGGCGCAGGCAGAGTACTACGCGCGTTCACTTGGAAACTGGAATCTCGCCGCACAAGTCTACGACCGGGTAACACAAAGAATTATTTTTAGAGCCCGGGCCTATGCCGAGAGGGGGAACAGCAGCGCTCGGAGTGGCTTGCTTGCTGCCGGCGACTGCACATGCCCAGGCGCAAGTGTCGCCGGATAACTACGAAATACTTAACGCCGGGCCACCGAAAACTGAACCCTTGCGGATAGGTGTCGAGAACAGGGCTTATCATCTCGAAATGAGATAGCTGGTGCGAAGAGGATTTATCGCCAGCAACCTCTTGGCTGTCACTCACGCGAGCATCCCTGATATACCGCCCGGGGTGCATTACTTCAGGAACCCGGAGTCCAGCCCACGAGGTTTTTGCGACAAGGAAATGAATCTGGTTACGCCCTGATACGAAGAGTCCGGCCAGCCATGCAGCAAGAGAACCGGCTTGCCACTGCCCTGCTGTTCTACATGGAGGGAAATGCCATTGACGTTTAACGCGTTGAATCTCCCTTGTTTCGCGATGCGGCATTTGAGCTACATCTGGAAAAGAAGCTTGAGCTCGCACTGGTCGCCATTGGCGCTGCGTTCGATGTGGTCGGCGTGCAGCGTGGAGAGATAGCCGGTCAGACCAATGACAAAGCTCTGCTCCTCCACCATTTCCTTCCTCGGTTTCGAGTCCGGCAGGGGCGGCAAATTGCCTCTGTAGCGAAGCGTGACAAGAATGTCGAAGTTGTCGCACCCGAATTGGAGGTCCACCGGGCCGTGGGCATTATGCGCAACGAATTCGATGGCCGTGTCCACGACGGAGCGAACCCGCGCGGCGTCTTCGGGAGGAATCTTCCATTCCTTGACCTGCTTCTCGAAGAACAGGTCGAACGATTTGGGCGTGGCGGGCGTTGAATCCGTTCCGAGCCGCAATAAGCTGTAATGCCACGAGCCGAGCAAAAACAGAGCGTTGAGGAGCATGGCAACGACGACGGCCATGGAAATAAGCGAACCTGTAATCTGTTGCGTCCAGGCGGGCAGCGAGCGGTAGAAATCAGGAAAGATCGGGACGGTGATCGCCGCCAGAATCGAAAGGCCTGTAACGAGCGTCGCGCGAAGGGTGATAGGGCGGCTGACGACAATCTGTATGCCCGCGACCAGCATGAGCGCGCCGTTGAAGAAAAGGGAGGCCGCCATCACGGGGCGGGGCATGTTCACGATGAGGCCCGCAAACTTCGGCGACAAAGATAAAAGAACGAGCCAGAAGGCGATGGACCAGGCGATGACGCGACTCGTGGCTCCGGTGATCTTTTCAACACCCACGAGACTCGGACTGGCACTCATCCCCGTAACGCCCAACAAGCCTCCAACCAGGCAGCCAAGGCCGTCTGCCCGGACGCCGGCTTCGATGTTTCGCATATCGGGGCGGTGCCATGCCGCGTCGTTCAACTGCTGGCATGTGGTGAGCACCCCAATGACGCGCAGGCCGGAGGCGAGTCCTGCGATCGCGAAAGGCACGGCGAGAGAGGGAGCGAACGAGTAGGACAAGAAACTTGGGTTGGGAACAGCAAAAAAGCGCGCCGCCAGAAAATCTGCGACGAAAGTCGGGGAGTAAACATGGAAGAGGGCAGCCGCTGCGTACCCGACGAGAATGCCGATCAGCGTGCAGAAAAGCTTGGGCACTCCTGTGGCCCAGATTGCGAGGCCCGTCATCACTGCAAGGGCACAGGCGGCGGTGGCAAAGCACGCCGCGGTTTGATCGCTATGCACGGCAGCATGCTCGAACACTACGCTCGCGCCAATCTTTCCGAGTTCCAAGCCGACGGCGATGATGATGACGCCTGAAACGACGGCTGGAAAAAGTTTTCGGGTGCGGTTGATGAAGAATGCAATGGCGATCTCGCAGGCGCTGGCGAAGATCACCATTCCGCAGACAGCGGAGAATCCCACGATTGTGGCTGCCGCGAGGCTTGAGGGCAGATAGATCGCGGAGACGACAGGCGGACAAAGATAGCCCGAACCAACGGGTCCAAGCCGCAAACTTTGGAGCACTGTCATGAACGCGAGGGCGATCATGGCGAGGCCAACGGCGCTCTGCGATGTGTCCCGGGGCAATTTCGCGGCTTCCACGACCAGCGCCACCATCACAAGGTAAGGGCACATGACGATAGCGTGCTGAAAGCCAAGGACCAGGAGATGCGGCAAGGGAGGTTTTTCGGTCAGCGCATAAGTCAGTTCGCCCGGACGTTTCGGCATGCGAGTTCCCTCCGGCGTGGCGCCAACCCTACTACATCTGGCTCGGCGCGGGCGACGACGAATTCTCAAAGCTTTGGCCCCACGTCACAGCCCCATGGACGAAAACCCGCGTCGGCCACCCAGAAGCTGACCGCTCGATGGCATACCGCTAGGCGCAGATGGCGGCTGCTAGGGCAAGCGCTGCGAGTCGGGATGCAGGGAATACCTACTCACTTGGCTGATGCTCTTTGGTGGATTCTGGGGTAGTGCTAATTCCTGCTGGTCACTTTCCTCCCACTCGCATTTCCGCTGAAGTCAGACAGCGGTAGCAGGTTATCTTTTGACGTTTGCAGTTTCCGCACTTTCTTCCACGTCATTTGCCAGTGCCTCCTCGATTTCCGGCCCCAGGTCCAGGCCCATATGCTCCCGCCCTTCGAGCAAAACGTTCGCAATCATGACGGCTTGCCGACTATAGCCATCAGTTGTCTCCGGAATCTGCATCCGCTCTCCACGATGTGCAGATACGCCGGTTCGCTCGAGAACCGTCAACGCAATCATTGCGTTTTTCTCTACCTTTAACGCGTGCCTGACTGCCGCCATCGCATCGGGAATCAGTCCGAAAAATTCCTGCTGCGCCTGCGCAATAAAATTCTGCACTTCCGGAAACTGCACGATCCGCGCAACGGTCTCGCGGTCACATTTTTCTTCCTGTGCGATTTCGCTTTTATTCTGGCCGTTGATATAGCGCTGCTGAATGCGCAGGATTTTGGGCTCGGGAAGGTAGGATCCCCGTACCTTTGTGGTTTTGCGTGGATGTTTGCGGTGATTGGAAGTGGACCAATTCACATTCGCTTGCGCCGACCGCACCGTGGACTGAGTGCTAGCGCTATCAAACCGAACTGCAGCATTTCGTGGCATGCATATCGCCTTCAAATCGGGATTTCAAATCGTACGGCGTTCTGGGGAGACGGCGTTCAATTAGGTGCAAACCATTCTTACAATTATTTTACCACTGCTCTTCGTCGAGTAGCGAACTGCAGTTTAACGTGCTGCTGATGGAGCCGAGGTGAAGCCTCTTGATTGCGCGTGGGCCTCGAATGGTTGAGGACTGGCATCAAGGTCGCCGACCACGCGAAAAGCAAAAGCGTTGGAATCGAGGCTCCGCCCACTTTCGATTCCGCTCCAGGATACGAATGTGACAAAGTCTACCGGATGGAATCGAGCCGTCGATCAGGCCATTCTAGACGCAAGTGCGCTTCGAGGTAGAAATTAGAAATCCGGACCCAGCATCCGCGACTGTGACGACCACTAAAACTATCAGAGGACACCCGCAATTCATTCTGCTCACCATATAGAGTGAGGTATGAGCAGAATGAATTCAAAGTATTCGCCAACAACTGCGAATAACCAAGAAAAACCAGGATTCCGGAAGTCGAATTGGAGGTGACCAAGTGTGGTATGAGTATGGCCGCCGTGACTGGTGCGGGCCACGGATTCATTCTGCTCAAACTACTACCCTATAAGAGCGGAAAGAATTATTTGAGATGTACTGTTGGCTACACTTGTTCTAGCCGGGTCGCGTTGCAGTATCTTCAGGCCAATTACTCCTCGCAGTCTGCAAAAATTGTTAGCAATTGTCCCCTAGTCAAACTGAATTCCTGATTCCGGCACCTCGCTGTCAACGCCGCTAGCCTCTGCTGCTTCTTCGTGGTAGTTTGCGGCTGACTTCCGCGGGAAATGGTCGGGATCAGCGAGAGGTCGAGGACATGAGTGAAGACCCCATTTTCAAGAAAGAAGTTGTTTGGACTAAGGTAATCCCAGAAATCGAGGGACATATCAACGCAGTACCAGACGCGAAAGACGCTCTCGCCGCGCTCGTGAAGGCAGGGTGCAATCGAAAACAACTTCTTCGTTACCTGTACATGTTCCTGGGAGGCAGTCCCGCAGACGCCAGAGCTGTAAAAAAAGGCTTTTCAAGGTGCCGGACGCAAGTGTCAGCGCTCGTGACTCGCCTCAAAAACGCGGCCGACGAGATTGAGCGCGTCGAGCATAATCTCCGTTACACGGGACTTATGGAGTTCAGCGGTGGCACGCTTGCAGAAGACATGCGGCGCATGGCCGGATTCCTCTCCCAGATGGACACCGTCATCAAGGATATGGCCTCTGGACGCACCAGCGGGCGAGAAAAACATTTCGTACTTCTGGCATACACGGTTCGGGAGGTCACGCGCAGACCCCACTATAAGGAAATCGGTGCACTCGCGGACGCAGTTGGCGTTGGTTACGATCCGTCATTTGAACCCAAGTACACAGCGGAAGTGGTTGAAAAGTTCGTTTCACGCCACGGTTGGCTCAATCCGAAGAAACGAAAACCAAAATCGAAGGGTCAGCGCAGGTAGGGTCCAGCCCGCCTGCACGTGAGCGCAAATCGCAGCAGCAATCTCGTTAACAAAACCGCAGTGATTTAGCCCCACCGATGTTCTGACGCATATTTCAACCCGACACCAAAGGACCCCATCTTTCTGGCTTTGGCGGGGGGATATTTGCGTCGTTTTTTCGTTACGTTTGACGCATGCTGAGAGCCAAAAGAGCCGGAAAAGTAGCATCACCTAGGACGCACACACCCCGTGCTCTTCCACTGCGGGTAAAAGTGGCGTTGGACTTTGCCCGTCTCGGCTGGCCCGTTTTTCCGTTGTACTGGGTCGAGGACGGCCATTGCAGCTGCTCCGACCAGAATTGCTCCAACCCGGGCAAACATCCGCTCACTGTTAACGGATTCAAAAACGCCACGACCGATGACGTCTATATTCGCACTTGGTGGGAGGAGTTCCCGGACGCCAACATCGGCATCGCCACTGGAGCGCCGAGCGGACTTGTCGTACTGGACGTGGACCCGCGGCACGACGGAGATAAATCTCTTCGCGAACTGGAAAAAGTGCACGGTTCGCTGCCTGACGGACCGAGGGTCCGGACCGGCGGTGGTGGCGAACACCTCTATTTCTCGGAAGATGGAGTCGCGCTCAAGAACGCCGTGGATCTACGCCCTGGACTCGACGTCCGCGGCGATGGCGGGTATGTGGTCGGTGTCGGCAGCAACCACATTTCGGGGAAACCGTATCTCTGGAAAAGTGGGAAAAGCGTCCGGAACCTCTCTTTGCCGCCTGTTCCCAACTGGCTGCGCGAGTTGATCAGCAACGGTCAGCCTCCGCAACATCAACATGAGCTCGACGCCGAAGTTATCCCACACGGTCAGCGAAATGCGAAGCTTGCGTCCCTCGCGGGCACGATGCGCCACCGCGGCATGCATCAAGCGTCGATCGAGGCTGCTCTGCTTCAAGAAAATCTGCTTCGCTGTAAACCACCGCTCGATAACGGTGAAGTTTCACGAATCGCCGCGAGCGTCGGGGCGTACGCGCCGGACGTTCTTTCCGGCGATCCTATGTCAGAGGTTCGGGCAGAAAGAAAACTCACATTTCGCACAGGCTCCGAAATTGCGGCTAAAACATCTCCCGCGGTGCCTTGGTTGGTGAAACCCTGGGTCGCGACGGGGGCCATCACCGAGGCCGATGGCAAGGCCAAGGTCGCCGGGAAGACGACTTGGGTGACGTACCTGGCAGGTGCAGTCCTGGATGGCGCTGAATTCATGGGTGAAAAGACCACCAAGACATCCGCGGTGTATCTCACTGAGCAGAATCCTACGTCCTTCCGCGCGACGATGAAGCGAGCGGATCTGCTCAATCGTGACGATTTCGTCGCTCTATTCTGGGCGGAATCGTTGGGCTTTTCATGGCCTAAAGTTGTACGTGCGGCCGTAGAAGAATGTAAGCGGCGCAGTGCCAAGCTGCTCGTTGTTGATACCTTGGGACAGTTTTCCGGGCTGGTCGGCGATTCGGAAAATAATTCGGGCGATGCGCTTAGGGCGGTGCAACCGCTGCAGGTGGCCGCGCGTGAAGGACTCGCGGTGATAATTGTCCGGCATGAACGCAAGAGTGGTGGCTCCTTGGGTGATTCAGGGCGCGGCAGCTCCGCATACGCAGGCGCGGTGGATATATTGCTCTCAATACGTCGCCCTGAGGGTAATCACAAGCGAAATGTGCGGTTAATACAGGCGGTTTCCCGCTTTGATGAGACTCCTCCGGAACTGCTGATTGAGCTGACCGATGATGGATATCGCTCCCTGGGCGAACCCGGCGAGGCCGCAAAACAGCAGTCGGCACGCGAAGTTCTGGATATCTTGCCAACCACGAAGGCCAAAGCCTTTGATATTAAGACCCTGGTAAAAAAAACGACGAAGACTCGCGCCGAGCTTCAGCGGCTGCTGGATGCGCTGCTCAAGAAAGGCCTGGTCGAGAAGATCGGCAAAGGCTCGAAGGGCGACCCGTTTCGATTCTTTTCAGGTTAGCGGGATTTTTTCCGAATCTCGCGTGACAGATGGACGTGCGCCAGCAATGGCGATCCACGCGTTCACCGGAATCGGAACAGCTGCGCCACAGTAAAAAAATTGGATTCGACACCTTCAGGGACGCTAAACCCTTTTATCCGGAGATCGAAGGTGCTCAACGCGTGAACAATGGAGTAGCGGAGAAGAAGGGGCCCACAGTTTTCGACAAGTAATCGGATGTTCAAATAGGAGGAATAGGAATGGAAATCATCGTTAGGGATTGGAAATTACTCGGCGAGGTGGCAGCACTCAACATTCGCGAAGATGGAATCGATCTTGATCGCCGCATTCAACTGACGCGCTTACTGACAACGGCAAGGATGCTCTCGTCCACCATGTTTGAGGTCGTCGAGCGGGAGTTAGAACCTGTTAAACCGAAGCAGTTCGCTCCTGAGCCCAGTCAGCCGGGCACATTGACTTTGGAGAAACTGAGGAGTCAGGTTCCAGACACAAAGACGGAATTGGACTGGGGAGCGCAAGTCGAGATGGAGACCTACGAGTACTGCGAGAAAGTTGAAGGCGTCCAGACGCTCCTGGATTTGGAGGAGCGTCAGCGCCAAGAAAAGAAATCCGAAGGCTGGGAAATTCGCGCAGACCTAAATCTCGAATTTATGCAGGATTGGCGTGTTAATGAAAGCCCGACCCGTCGCGGGTGGCATGTGCACGATGATACGTTGGATTTGAATGTTGCGGTCGAAGAGGACAATGAGCTGAAAATCTTGGACCACTGGGTCCGGTTGAACAAATTTAATATGTCCCTAGGTGGATGCACAGTTGCGGACATGCAACCCATCGTGGCCTGGCAGACCCTGAAGCGCTTGGCCAATTCGTTCTCAACTGGTGGCTGGAGAATATTTTTGAAACCAAAACTGCGCTACCTTTTCGTTTTCCAACGGTATGCCTGCAGCCCTGAACAGGCCTACCGGATTATAGATCTCCTGGAGCGGGACCACATTGCATCGGCGGTTGTGCTCTTGGATCTGCCCTCGAAGCCAACTCGTAACGAAAAATAGGGTGGAACGCTAAGCAGGAGCACATGACGTTAGCGAAAGGACAGGAAGGATGCCCCCAAATCTGTATAAATCAGCATGGGGGGAATATCGTCACACGGTTCAACGGGAGCAAAGTGCTTCACGGAAACGCGAAGAGAATAAACGGTGCGGCAGGAGCAGGAAAATGCAAATAAAGGAGGAAACAATGAAAGTGGAAGTCGCTATGCACGGATGGTATGTGCCGGATGGGGAAACGCGACCTGGGATGAGGTGCGTCGTTAAGGGGTGCAATGGAGAGGCCGCCTACCATCTGTGCATTCACCACGCGATCCCGGGGATGGTGGTCGGACGAGGGACAAGAACGTTTGTGATCAGTACCTGGCTCGTTCAGCGAAGGAATGCGTTGCGCCTCATTACGCTGAACGATTATGCATTGGGTGACCTATTCGGCGGCCGTGCAGGGTTCGAGTCGCAACTCGCGAACCAGGGATACCAGGTGCTCGGGCTGATTTCTAGCCTGGCGGAGTTGGAAGCTACGAAGCTGCGGCATCCTGGACTCCACGTGATCTTGTGGTCCCCGGATCTGCCCGACGGTGACGATGAATCGCCAGCGGTGGTATAGGCGAACCTCAGCGCAATTCCTTATCGAGCAGTCCCAAACGAGACAGTCTTCCTTGGTGCACCGGCGGCCGCCCGCAGGAATCATCCCCCTAACGGCCTCTTATCGCGCCTGAAGGGTGCGATGAGTTGAACCTGTAGCTGAGTTCGGATAGGCCGGTTACGGTCAGTCGGTGATTGAAGCTTTTCACTTGCTGGCCGCCCGGCTCCAGATTCTCGGGATGACCAGCGCAGCCTCCGGGATGCTGATTTCAAAACGTCCGATGGTACGCGGACAAAAATGCCGTGCTGGGGAAAAGAGTTTTGCACATTTCCAATGCAGCGGACGCGCCAACCGTTAGACGACGCAGTGGCCGAATGGCAGCGGGTTCGAGCCGCCTGGAACATCACCGCGATGCAAGATTCTTGCAAGGCAGAAAAATCCGAATGAAAGAAACCGAAAAAACGAACCTAGACGTACTGCTCGAGGCTTCGTTCAAGAATTGCACCGGACCGCTCAAGGAGCGTCTCGCGCGCAAAGGTAATCTGACGATCAGCGAATTCATGTTGGATCACGTAAAGATCGGAATTCAGGAACTGGATCCTGAATTGGAACCAGAGAGCCGCGACTTTCGCACAGCTGTCATCCTGATGGCAGCGGCCTTCGTCGTAGGGCCGCACGTCGATCGGCTCGTCCAATTCACCGGGTACTCGATGACGTTCGTGGCTGACATCGCTCGCCGGATGCAGGCGAGCGGTCTCTGGGCCGACGGCAAAGTTCGCATCGATAATTGGTTCGACGGCGCGAGTGTCACAATGGCGTTCTGGGCAGATTGCATGGTCGCTGACGGCGTTTTGCACTTGGATCGCACCGCAGACGGGGAAGAATCGTATGAAATGATCGAATAGTCCGAGCCCGAATCGAAAAATCCAAATCAATGGTGATTGGCTGTATCAACGAGGCTGACTATCACGTGGCGAAACCAGCTCGTCCGCCACAATCAACAGCCAAACTGCGGCGACGGAAACTCTAATGTGGACTTTTGAACGCCTGCCTGGTTTGACAGGAAGACATCGGCGATGGCGGACGGTCACGGATGAGTGGCTCGAGTAGGAGGAAGGGGACGACACGATGCTAGACGAACTTCGTTCTTATCTGCGAGATGTTTCAACGGGGAAGGTTTCACTCGACCAATCTCGTGAAATCGAAATAATCCTGTCTAGGTGCTGGGATGAACTTCGCGGGTCCGGGCAGGAGAACATGGAAGGCTACAAACTAAGAACCCGTACGGAGGACATGCAATGGGCGCCGCCAATCCTCGCATTCGATATAGAGCGGCATGCGCAGCAATCTGGAGGCTCTACTCGTGCCGTTGTTCATACTTGGAGCGTGAATACCGAAACAAGCGAGGCGTCGATTGTGAATGCAAGACAACGCTACATCGGAGGAATGGACAAACCGCTCAAGGTGGGACCGCTTGCGGAAGAGGTTGTCAAACTCATTTTGAATCGTGCGAACGACCCACGCCTCCGCTGGCTGAGCGACACGCGAGTAAAAATTGCTACGCGCAAGTTTATCCCAAAGACAAATTGGCGCACGACGAAGGGCAGAACTGAGCGCTTTCAAACATGCGTGGTGCAGCTTCTTGGTGAAGATTGGAAGTGGTGCAAAGAGCCCTGGCACCGTGACGAGATTGAAAACACTAACAGCGTACCCAAGAATGGAGACCAATAGTGGTCGTCAGGACACGGCAAAAACACACAGCCCTGATCAACGATTCACAACGTCTGACGACGGGCAGACGCAAATGTCCCGGCGGGGAAAAGAGTTTCGCCATAGAGCGAACGCCGCAACCGTAGACGCGGCAGCGACGGAATCGCAGCTGGTTCCAGTCGCCTGAACCATCACCGCTGGAAGCGAGGCAATGAAGGATGATGATGCTCTAGATACTTCCAATGCCGTAGAACTACCCCTCACAGGTTCACCATGCACACACGGCGTGATAGAGTCCGTCACAGCGACGGCAAAGACGCGACGAAAAGGATACAAAATCATGTCGCGTCGTTGCCAGATGGGAACCGAAGTGGTGGAAGGAAATATGTATCGCCTTCGAGTTCGAGTTGATGTCGCCGGCCAAGGGCGAATCCAGAAGTCGTTTCCAGTTTGCCCCATTTCCGGACCAGGCAGCTTGAACAAGACGGAGCGAAAAAGAAAGCGGATGGAAATTGTGGCGCAGTACAACTCAATGGACTACCTCAAAAAGGTGGTGGCGCAAGAAACCGGCACGACCTTCAAGGCGCAGTACATTCTATGGATGTCGAACTGCAAGCACCGGAAGCGCAAGCCGATAAAGCCTGTGACACTGGTCAACTGGCAGAGCTATCTCGACAACCACATCCTGGCGGTCCTCGGAAGCCAGCCCATCGCCGAAGTGAACAACGCTTCAATGAAGAAACTGGTCGAGGTTCTGGTGGGTAAAGGGCTGTCTCCTTCGTCCATCAGGAACATCTGCTTAGTGGTCAAGCTCGTGAAGGCAGGTGCCGTGGATGAAAACGGCGATGAACTCAACCCAATGAAGTGGAACGCGGAATTCATCGATGCCCCAGTCGTTGACGCCCGGAAGCAGCACACGCCCTCGCTTACTAGGGAGGAGGTCACGAGGATTCTCGCGGCAATCGAGGACGAGATGAAAATGCTCTTCGTACTTGATGCGACGACGGGACTTCGCGCCGGTGAGCTGCTTGGCCTTGAAATTCGGCCCTTCGATGGCCGTAGCATCAAGATCGAGCAGTCCGTGTGGCGAAGCGATGCACAGGCACCAAAGACCCCGAACGCCCATCGCATCGTTGACCTCCACCCGGACGTGGCGAAGCTGCTTTCCGACTTCGTCGGTGACCGCAACAGCGGATACATCTTCTGTACGAGCAGGGGGAAGCCGCTCGGCCAGAGCAACATCCTGCGGCGCGGCCTCCATCCGGTTCTGGAAAAGCTCGGAATCAGGAGGTGTGGTTTCCACGCCTTCCGCCGATTCCGCAATACTTATTTGCGGAATTACACCTCCTGCCCGAATGGACTTCGCAAATTCTGGCTGGGATGGAGTGGGGAGGATATGAGCGACCACTACGACAAAATCCGCGAAGACGCGGCCTTCCGCCGTGAAGTCGCGGAGCGCGTAGGCATCGGATTTGACCTCCCGAAGCCTTCAATTGTTCCGAGCGTTGGAAATGTTTCGAGCTCCAACGAAGATGTGCAGCTTGTAACGACATGAACGGAAGGATGTGCGTTCGGACTCACCCTTTACAAAACGTTCCGGAGACATGGTTTACAACTCCTGGCTGGACTAGTCCAGCCAGGAGTTGCCGATGCCATGGAAGGAACGGTCGATCGT
>Ga0210401_10005600_pt1 | contig 12902 bp, 14 predicted proteins | sample IncBWH32MmetaG_FD_150866 | JGI IMG/M metagenome (GOLD analysis project Ga0210401, IMG submission 150866) | Forest soil microbial communities from Barre Woods Harvard Forest LTER site, Petersham, Massachusetts, United States - Inc-BW-H-32-M | ecosystem: Environmental > Terrestrial > Soil >... | reverse complement strand
GACCGCCTTGGTCGTGTCGTCGTCGATTTCGGCCGACGCCGCATAGCCGGTCCACTCGTCCACGGCGTCGCGCACTTCGCGCACGACCTTGCGGTACCCCGGCACGTCGGCGCGCTGGCCGACTCCGTAGATGTCGTCGAGGTCGATGTCCTCGAACTTGCCGCTCACCGCCATGAGATGGCGACTCGTCCATTCGCTGTCGGGTCGATAGGCATGCGTCACGTCGTAGGCCGGCGCCAGCTGCCAGTCGGCGCCCTCGGGCCGCACGAACGCCAAGTTCTTCGTGTGGTCGTCACAGTTCGCCGCCATGACGTTGAACACCATCCGCCGGAAGGCCTGGCCCAGCGCCTCGGGCCCGAGGCCGAGCGCGACCACCGTCTGCAGGTACTGGTCGTAGCTGTGGGTCGCGATCAGGTTGTAGTCGAGCTGCGCGAGGGCGCAGAGCGAGATCATGTGGTGCCGCTGGCCGCCTTCGCCCCGGTCGAAACGCCGAGTCATGAAGTGACGCCGCGGGCCCTCGGCGAGCAACCGGCACGCGGTCATGTCGATGCCGGCCGCCCGTGCCATCAGGCTGTACGCGTATTCGACGCGGCCGTAGGGCGCGCTGTCGCCGAGCCGGTCCCCGTGCCCGTCCATGGCCGCGCCGCTCACCCCGTCCAGTTTGATCAGCCATTGCTCGAAACCCTCTGCCGGCGTCGCGTAGGCGGACCGGACCTGATACGTCGAGGGGTTGAAGGCAACGACCGCCTTCGCCCGCGCGCCGCCGGCGCTCGTGCCGACCTGGATGAGCTGCTCGAGGGCGGCGTGCGCCGTCTCGTCACCACTGAATTCACCTCGCACGGTACGGCGGGCGGCAAGCACCAGATCGGCCAGCTGCACGGCGGTGGGCGCGTCGGTACCGGGCGTCCGGGCCGGCGGCCGGAATTCGAGCGCCCCCATGGCCCGGTCGGCCGCGTAAGCGAGGCGGTCGAGAGGAGTGATGCGTTCGCTGGGGATGCCCTGCTCGGCCAGCCACGCGTTGACCAGCGCGTTGCCGAACGCGTCGGGCAACGAGTCGGCGAGCAGCGGCGGCAACCGATAGAACGTCTCCGGCCGGAGGTCGGGATACTCGTACGGCTCGGTCCGCAGCGGCATGTGTAGCGGGGCGAGCTCGAAGCCCCGGTCGACCCACTCGGGCGCGTAGGCGAAGGCGTACCAGCCGGTGTCGGGATCGAGGGCAACCGCCCCGACGCGATTGCCCCACGCGAGGACCTCGATGACGTCGGTGGGCTGATAGGTCATGAGGCGCCCGACCTTCGACGGCGCACCCTTGGGGCGTCCGACGCCGCCGCCCGCTTTTTCTGCGCGTCGAGGACGTCGAGGGGGTTGAAACGAGAGGGCCCAGGGCCGAGAGCATCGACCCAGCTCTCCTGGTCCAGGGCGCGCAGCACGCTGACGAGCGTGGTCGTCGTCGACCCCATGCCCCGCTCCAGGCGTTTGAGGGCACCCAGCGAGACGTTGGCCGCCTCGGCGAGCTCGGCCTGCGTCAGATCGTTTCGGATGCGGAGGGCCCGTAGGCGCTCTCCCAGCCGTTGCTCCAGCTCGTCGGTCCGCATATCTGCCTCCTGACGGCCATTCTAATAGCTATTAGGAGTCTGTATAGCCTGAAGTCACGTTCAAACAAGGTCAAAAATCAGACTATTAGAGCCAAAATTGACGATAAAGATCCGATTTATGGCTTCCACGCGGAGTCGAGACCCCGTCTGCGGTGGCGCAGGGTCAAGCCACCGGCCCGAGGAAGCTCCAATCGATGATCCCGGCGCTCTGGAGCAGCACGAGGATGACGGCGGTCGCGAGAAGCCCGAGAAGAACCACGGTCACCACGGCCCGCCATGTCAGGTGGCGACGCCGCGCCTCACGTGCAACGCGCTTCCGCCGCTCCGCGCGTGTTGGGAGGGCCGGTGTCCGACCGTCCGACGCCGATGCTGGTGCCTCGGACGCCGGAGGCGGAGCAGCGTCCACGGGAGCCGGCGTTGCCGGAGGCGGAGGGGTCTCCACGGGAGCCGGCTTTACGACGACCGCGACAGCGGCACTCGTATGACCATCGTTCCCGTCGACTACGACCGGTTCGGGCACTTTGGGTTCGTTGGTGGTGCGGCTCGAGGTGACATCGCGCATGAGGACCTCGAGGTCGTCGAGCGTCCAGCCCGGCACGACAAGCGGCGTCGCGGCGCCCTGCCCGCGCAAAGTGAGGAGTACGTATCCCTTGTGCTCCTCGATCTCCCACTCCGAGACGCGGTCCCACGACATCAGCTGGGCGGGACGTTCGGGTCGATGCACCTCGATGCCCTCGCGGGTGAGGACGAGCTCGAACACGTCGGTGCCACGCTTCTTCTGTCTCGACAGGATCGAGACACCCTGGATCGTTGTCGGGATCGTGGCGATCACCAGCTGGCTGGCTCAGCCGCCGGCCCGTGCCAGCTCGCGCAGCGGCCGGTACCCGATGAGGGTAGCGCCGACCTCGTCGAGGGAACGGCGGACCCAGTCCTCTTTGCAGATCATCTCGTAGTCGTCGACGCGTCGCATCCAGTCGTCCGTCGCAAGCGAGCGGAGTTCGGCGCTGTCCACCGCGGGGTGCAATAGGAATTCGGTCACGCCGGGCCGGAGCGTCGCGAAGTCTCGCTCGAAGGTCTGCCGGGATCCGACCCCGCCGACATAGCGGAAGTGGTCGGTGAAGACGGCTCCCGCCTCCGCGGCTACGGCGCGGGCCGGGAAGCCCGTGTAACGCTCGGTGGCCGGGCTGGTCATACGGAGCGGCAACCCGAACTCGACGGCCAGGTCGACGTAGACGTCGAAGAACTCCGGGCGCAGCTGGAGGGTGCCCATGTGGGAGTCGAGGTGGCTCACGTCGAAACCCCAGAGGATGGCCCGCTCGATCTGGGCGCGGCATTCGCGGCGCACCTCGTCGAGATCGGCGTGGTCCCAGACGTCCTCGACGGTGCTCGGGAACCCTCCGTCCCCACCGAGGAGCGATGGTGCGTATGTGATCGGGCCCCAACGGTAGAGCTCGTATTCCGCGTTGAGCGTGAGGTGGACACCGACGTCCTCGCCCCGGTAGCGCGATGAGGCCTCGCGGGCCCAAGGGCAGGGGACCATGAGGGTGGCGCTGGTCACGGTTCCGGTCGCGAGGCACTCGAAGACCCCGACGTTCGCCGAGTGGCACGAGCCGAGGTCGTCCGCGTTGATGATGACCAATTTGGCGTCGGCCGGATAGCCGAGCCGCTGCGCCAGATGCCCCTCAGCCATCCTCCACTGCTCCTCCGGACACGTCCTTGTCCTGGGCTCGCGCGTCCGATGCGATCTCGTCTTGGAACGCCACCATTCTGTCGGCCAGGTCGGGATCCCCCAGGCCCAGGATGCGCACGGCGAGCAGGCCGGCGTTGCGGGCTCCGTTCACGGCGACCGTGGCGACGGGCACACCCTTGGGCATCTGCACGATGGAGAGGAGGCTGTCGAGGCCGTCGAGCTGGGACAGAGCGACCGGGACGCCGATGACGGGCAGTGGGGTGACCGACGCCAGCATGCCGGGCAGATGGGCCGCGCCGCCCGCGCCAGCGACGATCACTCTCACGCCCCGCCCGGCCGCGTCCTGCCCGAAGGCGAGCATCTCGCGGGGGGTCCGGTGGGCCGAGACGACGCGGACCTCGTGGGGCACGTCGAAGCGCTCGAGCATCTCGACGGCACCTTGCATGACCGGCAGGTCGGAGGAGCTGCCCATGACAACCGCGACCAGCGGGGCTGCGCTCACGAGGATCTCTCAGAAGGAACGTCGAGGCCCGCGGGGACAGGCGTGCCGAGGGCCCGGGCCGCCGACCAGGCGCGGGCGCGCACCAACTCGGGATCGTCGCCGCACACGGTCACGTGCCCCAGTTTGCGCCCCGGTCTTGGGTCCTTGCCATACAGGTGCACGTGCGCACCCTCGACGGCCAGGCCCCGCGCGAGCCGGTCGGCCGGGCTCTCGCCCTCGGCGCCGCCGAACACGTTCACGCTCGCGACCTGGGGGTGCTGGGGTGCGGTCGAACCCAGGGGCAGGTCCAGGACGGCGCGGACGTGGTTCTCGAACTGGGAGGTCACCGCGCCCTCAATCGTCCAGTGCCCCGAGTTGTGCGGGCGGGTGGCCACCTCGTTGACGAGGAGCCGGCCCTCCGACCAGAAGAGCTCGATGGCCATGACCCCGACGGCGCCGGCGATCTCGGCCACCTTCTGCCCAAGACCGGTGGCCGCCTCGACGACGTCGCTCGGCAGGCGTCCGGGTACCAGCACCTCGCGGCACACCCCGCCCACTTGCGCGGTCTCCACCGCCGGCCAGGCCGCGGCCGACCCGGAGGGGCGTCGCGCCACCATGACCGCCAACTCGGCGTCGAGGGTGACCAGCTCTTCGACGACGACGCTGCCCTCGACGCGGGAGAGGACTTCTGCCACTTCGTTCTGGTCGGCGACGGGCCAGACGCCCTTGCCGTCGTAACCGCCGCGCGCCGCCTTGAGCATCACCGGCCAGCCGTGTTCTTGGGCGAAGCGGCCGACGGACTTGGCTGCGTCCGGACCGTTGTCCAAGACCGCGTAGGCGGGCACCGGGACGCCGGCTCTGTCGAGCTCGGTCCGCATGTGGGCCTTGTCGACAGCGAACTCGAGAGTGGCCGCGCCGGGGCGCAGGACGTAGCCCTCCGCGGTCAGCCCGGTGACGATGTCGAGGTCGACCTGATCGTGGTCGAAGGTGACGACGCCGCAGCGCTCACACAGGGCGCGGAGGTCGGCTTCGACGAAGGGTGAGCCGACGACCACCTCGGCGGCCACGGAGCAGGCGGCGTCGTCGGGGTGCTGGGCCAAGACCGCCATGGACAGGCCGAGTGCGCTCGCGGCCTCGCCGGCCATGCGTGCCAGCTGCCCGGCCCCGACGAAGCCGATGTCGTGGGTGCTCAGCTCGCTCGCCCCCGTCCGGGGTTTCGCATAGACAAGAGGCCTGACACAACAGGCAGACTACGCGAGGAGTCCGACGACCATGGCCACACAATTGCGCATCGGGGGCTTGCTCGATGTGGAGCAACCGCTGCCCCGCATCGTGGCGCAGCTGCAGCGCTTCGAGGAGGCGGGATTCGCACACGCCTTCGCCTCACAGATCTTCGGGCCCGACGCTTTGACGCTGTTGGCGGTCGCGGGGTCGAAGGTGCCCCGGATCGAGTTGGGCACCGGCGTCGTGCCGGTGTACCCGCGGCATCCGATGATGCTGGCGCAGCAGGCGCTGACAGTGCAGGCGGCGACGGACGACCGCTTGATGTTGGGGATCGGGCTGTCGCATCAAGTGGTGGTCGAGGGCATGTGGGGCATGAGCTTCGAGAAGCCGTACTCGTACATGAAGGAGTACCTGGCCGCGCTGATGCCGCTGTTGCGGGGCGAGACGGTGTCGTTCGGGGGCGAACGGATCACGTGTAATGCGTTTCAACCGGTCGGCGTGAAGGGCGCGGCGGCGCCTCCGGTCCTCGTCGCCGCCCTGGGTTCGGCGATGTTGAAGCTGGCGGGGACCGTCGCCGACGGCACGATCACCTGGATGACGGGCACCGGGACGATCCGTGACCACATTGCGCCGACGATCGGGGCGGCCGCCGACGCGGCCGACCGTCCGGCGCCCCGCGTGTTCGTGTCTTTGCCCATCGCGGTGACGAGCGACGTCGAGGCCGCGAAGGAGCGCATCAACAAGGAGCTGGCGATCTATCCGAGCTTGCCCTCGTATCGAGCGATGCTCGACAAGGAGGGTGCAGAGAGCCCGGCCGACGTCGCCTTCATCGGCGACGAGGAGACGGTGGCGGCCGCCGTCGCCCGGCTGGCCGAGGCCGGCGCGACTGACTTCGGAGCGGCGATAAGCGGGGACGCCACGGAACGCGGGCGCGGCTTTGCGTTGATGAGCGAGCTGGCCAAGTCCTGAGGAGGAGGCGTCGGCGCTGACGCCCGCCGGAGCGAGCGCGGGTCAGCGCTCGAGCGTCGTGAACTTGTACTCGTTGAGGTCCGGCAGCGAGTCGAACAGCTGCAGCACGCCGTCGATGTTGCGACGCGCCCGTGCCGCGTCACCCTTGGGCCGGCTCATGATGCGCACGAACACAGCGCGCCCGTCGACCACGAACGTGGGGACGCCGAAGGCGGCCCAATCGTTGACGGACTGCTCGTGGACCCGGCGGATCTCTTCGAGCGGTGCGCCCGACTCGACCTCCGCAATCACCTTTTCGCCCGGGACGCCCACGCCGTCGAGGACGCCGGCCACGACCTCGGGGATCCGGAGGTCCAGACCCTCGTCGTGCCGCGCTGCGAAGAGCGCGACGTGCGCGTCCAGGAAGCGGTCGGGGTACTGGTCGCGCACCACGACGCCCGAGGCCAGGGCCATGAGGTCCTTGGCCTTGTCCGGGTCGTCCCACACTGCGGGATGGCCCTCGGCTACGTGCACCTGACTGAGCGAGAACGGGAGGAAGGTCACGTCCCAGTCGGCGCCGTCGGCCAAGCCGACTGCGATGTGCTCATGGGCGTTGCGGGCGAACGGACAGCGGTAATCCCAGTTGACGGCAAACTTCATAACTTTTCCAACACGACCTCGTTGGTCCCCATTCCCAGGTCACGGGCGCGCCGTCCTCCTCTAGCGGGGGTCGACCGGCGGCGGCCGCGGGTGCCCGGCGTGACGAGGTTCACGAACGGGCGCAGTCCGAGCCCCAGCACCGACCCGATGGCGGCACCGCCGATGACGTCGGTCGGGTGGTGGGCCCTCAAGTGCACCCGGCTGGCCGCCACCGCCGCCGCGAAGCCGACGTTGGCCGCGGTCTGGGCGTCGGAGTCGGCGAGGACGAACGCGGTGCAGAAGGCCGCGAGCGTGTGGCCACTCGGGAAGCTGCTGCTCGACGGCGTCCGCACCGCCGCCTCGAGATGGTCGTCGGGCCGTTCCCGGGCGATTGCGTCCTTCACGACACGGTTCACGAGCAGTGACGAGAAGCCGGCAGCGGCGAGTGCCACGACGGCCCGGCGGCGGTTGGGCCCGCGGCGGCGCGCCTTGAAGGCAGCGAGCACGACCCACACGAGCCCGTAGTCGGCCAGGTTGGAGAGGAGCGCGGCGGCGCGGTCGGCCTGAGGGTTGCCCCGCAGCGGTTCGAAGGCGGCGTTGACCGCATCGTCGATCGCAGTCATCTCGGACATGTCAGGCCGCGAACGCGGGGCAGGAGGCCTTGAAGTTGCAGTAGTCGCAGAGCGGGCCGACGTTAGGGCGGAAGTCCTCGGCATTGCAGGCTCGTTCTATCGCGGTCCACACGGCGACGGCCCGCTTGCGCTGCCCCCGGATGGTCTGCTCGCTGGCGGTGGCCGTGATCGCCAGCGGCTCGCGCAAGTACAGCAGCCGCACTTCGGCGGGCGCCTGCCCGAGCATGCTCTCGCACAGCAGGGCATAGGTCTGGACCCCGCCGAGGCTGCCTCGCTCGAACCGCTCGCTCGGGGCGCGGCCCGTCTTGTAGTCGACGACGATCAGCCGTCCGTCGGGCATGACGTCGAGGCGGTCGATGATGCCGCGCAGGCGCAGGCCATCGAGGTCCGTCTCGACGCCGAGCTCGACGCCGACAGCGCGGGCTTCGTTCGGATCCTCGAGGAGGAAGTAGTTCGCGACGAGCCGGCGTGCGTCCTCGATGAACTTGGCTGCTTCTTCTTCATCGAGGCCGAGCCCGACCACCTCCTCGTCGTCCCGGAGGGATTCCCAGGCGCGCTCGACTTCTTGCGCGGCTGCGGCAGGTGTACGCGCGCCCGCCGGGTGGTACCAGAACAGTCGCTCGAGTGCGGCGTGCACGAGCGTCCCCTTCACCGCCGGCGGAGAAGGCGGCTCAGGGAGCCGCTCGATCTGGGAAAAGCGGAACGCGAGCGGGCAGCTCGTGAACGAGCTCACCTTGGAGGGGGAGAGGGTGCGCGGGGGACTGAGCGCCATCGCCTCAGCCTACGGCGGGGCTGCGACGGCACCGGTTCATTACCCAGCTCATTCCGGACCGACGGAGCGGGTGAGAACAGGTAGAAAGAGGTCCGATGGCACCGCGCACCCGTGGCTGATCTTCGCCGCTCCACCCGCTGGGCGGGGCTGCGTCCGGGCGACCCCGTGCACGTCGAGGGCACCCGTCTGCGTGGCGCCTCCTGGTCTTTCGTGGCGCACGTGACCAACGGCGAAACCGGGGAGGCGTGGGTCGAGGTCGTGGGTGGCCGCGCCGGCGACCGTTCCGTCCGGTCCTTCCGGCCGGACCAGCTCTACGCACCCTCGGCCCGCCCCGGGCGCGACCCCTCCTTGGCCGAGGCACCCGGGCTGCCGCTCGAGTGATACCCGTTCTCACCACCGAGCGGCTCGTCCTGCGCCCCTTCACCCCCGACGACCTTGCTGCGCTCACCGTCCTCCACGCCGAGGAGTCGTTCTGGTGGTACCCGTTGCGCCGCGGCATGGCGGAGGACGAGACCAAGGACTTCCTCTCCCGTGTTATGGAGCGGTACGACTCCGACGGGTTCGGCCTCGAGGCGGTCGAGGACCGTGCCAGCGGGACGATGATCGGGTGGGCCGGGCTCGCGGTGCCGCACTTCCTTCCCGAGATCCTCCCCGCCGTCGAGGTGGGATGGCGGCTGAATGGGTCGTACCGCGGCCAGGGACTGGCCACCGAGGCGGGATCGGCCGCGGTGGACTGGGGCTTCACGGAAGGCGGGCTCGAGCGAATCGTGAGCATTTACGAACCCGAGAACACGCCGTCGGGACGGGTCATGGATCGACTGGGCTTCACGTACGAGCGCACGACGTCGGGCACGCCCCGCGGCGAGACGGTGCGAGTGATGGAGCTGACACGGCCGCGGTGGGAGGCACGGGCCCGGAGCGCGCATGGGTGACATCGAGGAGCAGACCGCGGTTCGGGCCTTGGGTGCCGGCCGCTACACGGCCGACGTGTCGCAGGACTGGGAGATCTGGGGGCCCTGCGGCGGCTATGTCGCGGCCATCGCCTTGCGGGCCGCCGGCGCCGAAAGCGGGCTGTTGCGGCCCGCCAGTTTCTTCTGTCACTACCTCTCGGTCGCGGCGTTCGAGCCGGTCGACCTGAAGGTCACCTCGCTGCGCTCGGGGCGAACGGTCCACGCGCAACGCGTCGAGATGACCCAGCACGACCGTCCGGTGCTCGACGCGATGGTGTGGTCCGTCGGGGAGGTCGCCGGCCTCGAGCACGAGGACGTGTCGCCGCCTGACGTGCCCGGTCCGGACGGTCTGCCCGGCATCGAGGAGCGCCTTCCCGACGAGGACCGTCCCCCTTTCGCCTACTGGGGCAACTTCGATCAGCGACCGATCGCCTGGTCCGACACGTGGCCGCCCGACGGCCCGCTGCCGCCGACGTGGCAGACCTGGGTGCGGCCCCGGCCACGCGCCACGTTCGACGACCCGTGGGTGGACGGGGCGCGCTCGCTCATCGTCCTCGACGTCGGGAGCTGGCCGGCCGGGTCGCGTCCCCATGCGTACTTAGAGCCCCCGTTCGTCGCGCCGAGCCTCGATCTCTACGCGTCATTCCAGTATGCGGGCAACTCATCGGAGTGGATGCTGATCGATGCGCACTCGCCGGTTTCCCAGCGCGGTTTGCTGTCCTGGACCGGCCGCGTCTGGTCGCAGGACCGACGCTTGCTCGCGAGCGGTGGCGGCCAAGCGGTGTTCCGGCACACCTGATGAAGGGCACCGCCCTCGCGCCGGGTTCCTATGCGTCTTTGATTTCGAACTGGACGCGTCGCCCTGCCGAGATCGCCTCCGCATAAGGCCGCAGCCATTCGTCATCAGGGACTACGCCTAGTTCTTGGAAGCCCAGTCGCAGGGGTGCCATAACCCGTTCGACTGGCAGATCGTGGTGTTCTTGAAAAACGCGATCGATGGTGCGATTAAGGGCCTCTTGACTCGAATCAAGATGTGCCCGCCACGCTGAGGCGTTGTCGTCAGCCACCCTTGCGTTCCCGCTTTCTCAGTTCATCAACCTCAGACTTTGCCACTTTCACAACTTCCTAAAAGTGTCCTCAAAATGATCCATCTCCGTTGCGTCGTCGTCAGATTCGACGGGCTCGGGGGCGGGATTTGTCACACAACAGGCTACCGCTGAGCGCAGGCGTGGCTGGCATGCTTGTCGACCGTCACTCCACCGAATAGCCGTCCATCCGGGCCAGGATGCGCAGCATGACCTCGTCGGCGCCCGCTCCGATGGAGTCGAGACGCGTGTCGCGGAAGTAGCGCGAGGTCCAGTTCTCGTCCATGTAACCCATGCCGCCGTGGAATTGCACGGCCCAGTCCGCTACCTCTCGCTGCAACCGGGACCCGAGCAACTTGCCGATCGTCGCGTACCGGGTGGCGTCTTCACCACGCCCCACGGCCGCCGCGGTCATCGACGCGTAATGCTTCAAGACGTCGTGGCGCGCCCCGAGCTCGGCCAGCGTGAACTGCACGTATTGGTTGGCCAGCAACGGCGCCCCGAAGGCCCGGCGCTCACGGACATACGAAGCGGTCTTCTCGAGCGCGAGCTCAATCGACCCAACCTGCTTGTAGAAGGTGGTCAGCCGCTCGGCCTGGAACTGCACCATCTGCTGTTGGAAGCCCCGGCCGATCTCTCCGATGGTGTTGGCGAAAGGCACCCGCACATCAACGAACGACAGCTCCGCCGTGTCGCTCGACCACATGCCGAGCTTTTCGAGCTTGCGCGAGACAGCGACACCCGGCACGTCCGTCGGCACCACGATCAGCGACATCCCACGCGCCCCGTCCGACTCGTCGGACGTGCGCGCCAGCAAACAGAGCCAGTCGGCCTGAACTCCGTTTGTGATGAAGAGCTTCGAGCCGTTGATGACCCACTCGTCACCGTCGCGAACCGCGCGGGTGCGGATGCCGGCGACGTCGCTGCCGGCATCGGGCTCGGTGACGGCGATCGACGTCACGACTTCCCCCCGGATGGCGGGCGCCAAGAACCGCTCTTTCAGCTCGTGGCTGCCGTAGCGGTGCAGTGCGGGGGTGGACATCGACATCTGGACGGCAATGGCCATGGGGACTCCGCCACAGCTGACCCGTCCCAGCTCCTCGGCCGCGATGAGGGTGAAGCTGTGATCGGCACCCATGCCGCCGTAGGCCTCGTCGTACTCCAACCCGAAAAGCCCGACCGCACCGAGCTTTGGGAACAGCTCGTGGGCGGGGAACATCCGGGCCGCTTCCCACTCGTCGACGTGCGGCTCGATCTCACGATCGAACAAGTCGCGTAGCGTCTTGCGGAACAGCTGGTGCTCGTCGGACTCGCTCACCGACCAACGGTACCACCGGCCATTTTCGGCCCTCCCAGGCGCCCCCTACACTGCCCAGCCGTGACGGATTCGCTGGTCGGTGTGCAGCACGACGGCGGCGTGCGCACACTCACCCTCGATTCCCCCGAGAATCGCAATGCGCTCTCCGCCCGGCTGCTCGAGGAGCTGGAGCTGGCGTTGCGTGACGCGACGACTGACGCGGCGGTGCGCGCAGTCGTCATCACCGGGACGGGCACCGTGTTCTGCTCGGGTGCCGACCTGTCGGAGCGGGGCAGCGCCGCGCCGAACCGGATGCCCGGCATCCTCACCACGATCGTCGAGAGCCCGGTCCCGGTGATCGCCCGGGTCAACGGCCACACCCGGGCCGGGGGCCTCGGGCTCATCGCCGCCGCCGACATGGCGGTCGCGCCCGAGTCGAGCACGTTCGCCTTCACCGAAGTCCGTGTCGGTGTCGCGCCGGCCATGATCTTGGTGCCGGCACTCCGCGTCATGGACAGGCGCTTTCTCGCCCAGATGACGCTCACCGGCGAACGCTTCGGCGCGCACGAAGCCATGACTGCCGGCCTCCTCAGCGCCGTCACCGCTGACGGCGAGGCGTCGCTCGACGAATGGGTGGCGGAGCGGACGACAGCGATCCGCCAGGCCGCTCCCGGCGCCCTTCGAGCCACCAAGGGACTGCTGCGCGACCTGCCGCAGCGCGATTGGGACGAGGGCCTCACGACGGCCGCCGCCCTGTCCGCCGAACTGTTCGCCGGCCCCGAGGCAGCGGAGGGCATGGATGCGTTCCTGCAGAAACGGCGACCGTCGTGGGACACGACCGAATGAGCACCAAGCCATGAGCACGCCCCTGCGGACGCTGCTGGCCACGTCGAGTCCGGAGTACCGCGCCCAGGCGGACGCCATGCGCGCGCTCTCGGACGACGTGCGCGTGCTGCACGACGAGGTGTTGGCCGGCGGCGGCGCGCAGTACGTCGAACGGCATCGTGCCCGCGGCAAGATGATGGTGCGCGAGCGGCTCGAGGCGCTCGTCGACCCCGGCACGCCGGTGCTCGAGCTCTGCCCGCTCGCCGGGCTCCACACCGGCGACCCCGTCGGCGGGGGCGTGGTGGTCGCGCTTGGGGAGGTGGCGCACACACAGTGCCTCGTCATCGCGAACGACCCGACAGTGCGCGGCGGCACCACGAGCCCCACCACGATCCGCAAGCTCTTGCGCGCGATGGACGTGGCCGAGGAGAACCGCCTCCCGGTTCTGATCCTGGTCGAGTCCGGAGGGGCGGACCTGCCCCGCCAGGCCGACGTCTTCGTGCCCGGTGGCGAGCAGTTCCGCCGTCTGACCCAACTCTCCGCGCTGGGCATCCCGACCATCTGCGTCGTCTTCGGCTCCTCCACCGCCGGAGGTGCGTACCTGCCGGGCATGAGCGACTACACGGTCATGGTCGAAGGTCGCGCCCGCGTCTTCCTGGGCGGGCCGCCGTTGGTGAAGATGGCCATTGGCGAGGACGCCGACGAAGAGGAGCTGGGCGGCGCGCTGATGCACGCCAGGACGTCTGGCCTCTGCGATTACCTCG
>Ga0210401_10005599_pt1 | contig 12902 bp, 10 predicted proteins | sample IncBWH32MmetaG_FD_150866 | JGI IMG/M metagenome (GOLD analysis project Ga0210401, IMG submission 150866) | Forest soil microbial communities from Barre Woods Harvard Forest LTER site, Petersham, Massachusetts, United States - Inc-BW-H-32-M | ecosystem: Environmental > Terrestrial > Soil >... | reverse complement strand
TGGGTGGAAACTGACTTCGCTGCTGTGCGAACGCCGCTGCCGCGAGGGGCGACCCACCCGCCATCAATGGCGGGGTGATGGGAAGAAAAATTCAGCTTCCACGGCTTTGTCGCCGCACATTGCCGGGTGGAAAATTACGCCACGGAGTTTTTCTGCCGCGTAGTCGCTCTGAACGATGGTGCCGCGCTTATCGTAGAACTTGACGCCCTTCACCTTGCCGTCGCTTCCCACATCGAAAACGACCATTGAAAACTCCGACGTAGGCCTTCCGCCTACCGTAAGCACTCGATGACGGAGGTCAGAGCGGTCGGGGGCGGGCCCCCAATACGGCAAAGCTTGTTTACCGAGCACGAACTGAGGACCCTTTTCATCGGTACACCACGGCATCGAACCGGCTTGTTCCGGTGGCGTGAACGCATCGGGCGGCGGATTTTCGAGCACCGTAACCGAATCAATGTTCAACTCCAGCAAAGTTTCGCCGCGCAGGGAGTATCGGATGTGATGAGGGAATCGCTTCAAGCCGAGAGGCAAGTAATCGCCCTGAAGGATGGTCAGTTCGTGACTTTCATCCTTGATGCGCAAAGGGAGCCCGGTATTGACATCAAGGCAGATTTCGCGTTGGGCAGTGGCAGCGAATGTTATGTCCACGCAGCGCGCTGAGGTTCCTTGCACGTCTTTCAGGCGCGACGTGGAAATGGAACCCAGGTCGATACTGAACCAGAGCCATCGGTAAAGCTCGAGCGTCGTATTCAGGCGCAGCAGCGGGTGCGTCGCTTGGTCGGGCCCCTTCCTCCAGATCCGGTCACCAACCACGAGTTGGAGCGTCGTGCTTCCGAACCAGTTAATTTCCTCGCGCCAACGATCCTGGGCGGCAAAGAGCAACGTAAGTTGTCCGTCGGTCGATTTTCCGTGTTCGTCGAATAATTTCACCTGTGCGCTTAGCTGGAAGGGCATGGTCTGCGTGTCGTCCCAGTTTGTGGCGTCAAACGCAGCCTTGACGAGCGAAGTGTCGTCTTTTTCAGAGAAGGAGGGGGGCGAGTCGCTACAAGTGGATGGGGCTCGCACGGCGGGGAAGCTCGAACCGAAGATGATGAAAACCGCTGCCGAGATGAGTACTCGGTGCATGACGTGGCGCGTAAGTTAGCATGGGCTCAGGCGGCGCGCAATCATTAACGCTTCTTCGCTCCGAGAGCAGTGCTTACGGCACGCAAGCGGCGGGTGGCAGGCCCTTTGATTTCGAAGGGGCGGGGTTTTCTCTGATCTTGAGGATTACTGACTTAATCGCCTTCGGGTGGTTCGACCGCGTTTGCAGGCGCTGTCCCTCCGAGTGACACGAGCAGGCGGCGCAGTTTGCCGCGATCCTCAAGACCCATTCCCACGGTTTCGAATCCGGCTTGATGTGACCGCACGAAACGCACTACCGCTTGCATGCTGATTGAACGCAGCCCGGCCGGAATTTTCAGCGTTGCTTCCGTGCCTACCGGGAGCTGAATGTCGCCGCTCAGCAAGCCACCATCGAGACTCAGCACGCTGATCGCGGACGAATATTTTCCGCGCGCCGACGTAATCACCGCGGGAACGTTGCGGGGCAATCGCACGCGCCGGTAGCGGCGGTGCCGCACGAAGTCGCGCTCCGGAATCGCATCGAGCGGCGCAAGGTCCATCACCTTCTGATCGAGGCCCGACTGCTGTAAGAACCCCTCCATCCACTCAGGATCGAGTTTCATCAGCGCCTGCGCCGCCGCCATCCGGATTTCTTCCGGATAAGCCCAGCCGAAAGTTTTTCGCGTCTCGACGAATCGCCGCAAGTGTCCCGCCGCCGCGGGCGCGCGCATCCGGCCAAGCGCTTCGATGGCCTTCACGCGCAGATAGTCCGCGCCTTCCTGCAAAATTTCTCCTTCCGCCAATCGCAGGAGCTTCGTAGCCGTGTCGGGATCGGCGCACATTCCAATCTCGTCAAGCGCCAGCGGCAAAATCATTGGGTCGATCGCTTCCAGCGAATTGGCAAGAAGTTTTCCGCGTTCCGGCGCTCCCGCGATCGAGAGCTGCCGCACCACGGCGTCATGGAAGCTTCGCTGCCCTCCTTGCATGCGCACGGGCAAAATGTCTTCTAGCGCGAGAGGATCGAGCCGGCTCAGTAATCCAACCACGGTCGCCGCCTTCGCCGGCGGATCGGTTCTCAACGATTCCTTCAGGTGCCGGACGCAACTGGGTCCCACCTCTTGCGCCAGTTCGACGACGCATTCCCGCTCGGTACGGCGCCCGGAACGCGCCAGGCGCACCGCGAGCTGTTCGGAAGCGGCTTGTGGAATACGCATCAGTACGCCGACAAGTCCTTCCGGCATCGCCTCCGCCGCCAGAGCTTCATCGATAAATTCGGAAACGCGGCTCTCCACGCCGATGCGTGGCCGCAAACTTTGCACCCAGCTCGGACGCAATTCCTCGAGATCGGCCAGCGAATCGAGCGACTGCTGCATCGCGCGGTAGTAGCGGCGCGTAGCCGATTCCTGGCTCAATCGTACGAAAGCGGCGCTCAACAAAGTCTGAAGCTCGGGATCCTTTTCCTCCGCCATCTGCTGGCCGATTTGCACCAGTGTGTCCTGCAAACGCTGGCTCGCGGCCTTGCTGTAGAGCTCGGCGAGTTGGCCCAGGCCAATCGCGGCTTTCTTCCGCGCCGCTGCATCTTTGTTGCGTACGCAGCTCGCATATTGCAAAAGAATATCGCCGGCCGCTTCCGATTCGCCGCGGCCGAGTAAATCCTCCACGTACGACTGCACGTTGCGCGGCGGGATGCACCACGCTTCGCTCGACATCAGCACGCGCTTCTTGCCGGATTCTGGAACCGCCGCCCAGAATTGCCGGTCCAGCACATCGGCGTGCGACTCAACCGCAACTCCGGCGGTCGCGAGTTTGTCCTCGCGGGCCTTCAATAATTTTTTCAGCGTCTCGAGTTCGTGGCCCATGCGGTCGAACATTTGCCGCACCGCGTTGACCTTCACTTCGCCGCGCTGGAACCGGTCCATCGCGAACTTGATCGCAAGGTCCTCGGCCAATCGCAGCAGCAGCGCTTCGTCGATTTTTGCGGATGGAGTTTTCGCGGCAACTCCGGCCAGCGCCTGCCGAAGAGTGAATTGCGCGTTCTGCGGCAGGGAAGCGAGCCGCGCTTGCCAAGCCGCTTGGTCCAGTTGCGATTTTCCGTGCGCCACTTCGCCGAGTTGCACCAGCAATTTCAATAAACCCTGAACGTCCGATTCCTCGAGCGTTGAAATGTCGACTGGCCCGTCGCCAGTTCCCCAGCCAGATCCCGAACCCGTACCCGAACCCGTTCCCGAGCCTCCCCCAAATCTTCCAGTCCCACTTCCCCATCCACCCGCACCCGATCCCCCTGAACCAGATCCGCCAACGCCGGTTCCACCTGAACCGGATCCGCCCGCACCAGATCCACCAACGCCCATTCCACCGCCGATGCCCTGTCCTCCTCCGAGACCGCCGCCTGCGCCGCCACCCGAGCCTTCACCGCTTCCGGAACCGACACCGTTTCCGGTGCCGAATCCGGCGCCGCTTCCAGACCCGCCTGTCGCAGTTGCTCCAGCTCCGCCAGTGCCAGGACCTGTTCCAATTCCGGGTCCGCCTTGCGAACCGTGCGAGCCTTCGGCCGCTGCGATCAACTGAATCATTTTTTCCGGACTGCGGAACCAGTCTTGAAGTAAGTTAGCGTCGGCACCCAGAGTTTTTGCCGTAAGTTGCGCCGCGATGCGTGCATCGGCAAACGCCGCGTCTTCAGCAACAAATCTAATTTCGTTCAGCCGAATTCCGCGCGTTCCGCCCTGTCCCAGGTGCGCCTCGAGGCGCTCGGAAAGTCCGCCACCTTGAGGACCCGTCTCCATGAACGCGCGCACAAAATGCGCGAACTCGTCGCGGGTAATACTGCGGCTAAAGCAAATGCTTGCAACGTTTGCATTTGTGAGCATGTCGGCGAAACTGCGTTCGGCAGGCGACGATTCGAGAGGAACGCCGTCCAGAAGAAGTTGAGATCCGGAGGAGCCTAGAAGCAGGCCGCCCTGGCCGGCGGCACCTACGGCTGCTACGAGCTCATCCCAGGTGGAGTTGAATTGCCCTGCCGCGCGGGTATGCTCTAAACCATAGAGCCGGGAGTACTTAAGCAAAACATTTAAGCTGCGGACGAAGGCTCTAGCGTTCGGGGCTGTGGTCTCGCTGGGCACTGTCAGTTCACCTGCGCGGGGTGACATCTGCCATCAAGTGTACTAGGACGAAAGACAGAGGGAATGGTACAGAGGTACCAAGTTTCCCAAGCGCAAACCCTCAAAAGTGCTTCGTAAGTCAAGCACGCCGAACGGGTACGCAAAGTTGCGGGGGGTCGCATCCAAACGAGCTTGTTAAGCCGTTTTAAGTGCGAAAGTGGGTGAAAATTCGGGCTTTTAGCGCCACGCTAGGACGGCAGGCGGATCTCGACGTCGAGGCCTTCAAGGGCGGGACGAACGCGGCGAATCACTTCGCTGGCCCATAATTTCTTGGAGAGCAAAACAAGCGAGCCGTCTTCGAAGTTGCAAACCGCGCAGAAAAAATAATTCGTGAAGGCTTTGTGGTAGGCGTCGACGCCTTTTCGCGCGAGCTCGCCTTCCAACTCCGCGTCGCCTGTTACGACCGAGCCGCCGGCGCGTGCGCCAAAAGTTTCGCTCTGAAAGCGATCGAGAAAAAACTCCAGCTCGGAAGGACCCGGTGCGGAAACGACGATCGAGCGTTGGCTGGCTTCGCGAAACGCGATGTTATGACGCTGACAGTAATCGCGGACGCGATCGAGATGGCTGAAAAAATCAAGCGCCCAGGTTTCGTTTCCCGCCGTGGCCGGAAGGACGCGGCTCCAAACGCGGGCGGCGTCGGGACCGCGAGCCGGCTCGCGATTTTCGTCCGCTTCGGTTAGTTCGAGACCGACCGCGCGAACATCTTCGCCGAGATCGAGCGGCTCGACATCGAGCAAGTACACTTACTCTTCCTCGGCAGCTTGTGATGCAAATTTCTTCTGGAAGTCCGGCGATTGCTTGCGGACTTCGAGCCAGTCGAAAAAAGCGTCCGGAGTTTCGAGCCAGATTCCGAACCAGTGCGCGATTTCTTCCTTCTCAAGGCGCTTGAGCGCATCGACTTTGTGATTCCGCGAAATCATTTCAGCGCGGCGGCGTCCCAGGCGAGCCACTTCGCGAACGCGCTCGGCAGCCGACTTCTCGTTCTCGACGATAAATTTTCGAAGGAGTTCGTCCAACCGAACGAGGCACATTTCAGCTTCGTCGAGCGTGGAGAAATGGAGAAGATCCTGAAATTCTTCTTCGTAGCGCCCTTCGGTATCGGATTTGGTGGACCACACGACGCGAAGGCCCGCTTCTTCGAGCACGCTGACGATGTAGTCGGACGAAGTTTTCCCGCTCGCGCCCAACTGGGCGATGAGCTTGCGGCGGATTTGCTCGATCTCCGCGGGAGTGAAGCGAGGCTTGCCGAGCTCCCTGGCGACTTCGAGGATCAACGCCTTCTTGGTGGGCGACGCTTCGCCGGCGTGAGGATTGGCGTGGCTATCGGTCAAGAGGGCCTCCGGTGCGCATCGCCGGCGAGCAAATGGCGATACCGGGAAACGTTCTGGTTGTGCTCGGCGAGCGTCTTACTGAAGAAGTGCCCGCCTTGATCGTTGGCAACGAAATACAGAAAATCGGTGGGCGCCGGATCGAGCGTAGCGCGCAGCGAAGCCTCACCGGGATTGGCAATCGGCCCGGGCGGCAAGCCGCGATGTTCGTAGGTGTTGTACGGCGAATCAATGTGCAGGTCGGCGGACTGAATTTGTTTCTCGGGACGTCCCGCAATGGCTAAAGCATATTGCACCGTAGGATCGCACTGAAGCGCGTAACCGAGGCGCAAGCGGTTGTAGAACACGCCCGCCACCAAAGGCCGCTCTTGCCGGTTCGGCGTCTCGCGTTCGACGAGAGAGGCGAGCGTGACGATTTCGGTAAGCGTCAAACCCTGGGGAAATTTCTGGGAGCCGGAAGGGTCGAGCGCAGCCCATACCGAGCGGAAATGTTTCACCATCAATTCGGCAATCTGTCCGCAGGTGGTGTGACGCGTGAACTGATAGGTGGAAGGAAATAGGAATCCTTCGAGGCTCTGTGCATGAGGAGCGATGTCCGCGATGGCGGAAGTATCGTGCGCCACGATAAGAAATTCTTCCTGGCTGCAGATTTTTTGGCGATCCAGTTCATTTGCGATATCGAACGACGTCCAGCCCTCGGGCACCGTCACGATGTGGACAAAAATATCGCCTCTCGCGATTTTCCAGAAGAGCTCGTGGGAGGTCATGGAGCGGTCAATCAGATATTCTCCGGCCATGAGCGGCTTCCGGAAGTGCCACTCGCTAAAAGCGAAAAACGCGAAGCGGTTACGAATGGCGTCGTTGCTTCGGAGTATTCCGGCGACGCCCCAGCGGGAAGTCCCGTGAGGAATATCGACGAAGATTCTTTCGGGACGGTGACCGCGATAGGGGCGGCTGAGCTGCGAATCCAGCCAGCCGGCCAGAGCGCCCATGGCGGCGATCACGAGCAATGCGAGCAAGCCGAGGCGCCGCACGGTTCGCTATTCCTTCACCGCGGAAGCGCCGACGCGATTCGCGCGCTTTCGCTCGAGGTAATCGCGCAGCAGAACGGCGGCGGCAACGTCGTCAATCGCTGCCCCGGAGCGCTTGCGCCGCGACGAGTTTACTTCGGCCATGGTTTGCTGCGCTTCCCAGGTTGTAAGCCGCTCGTCCACCAGTTCCACGTCCATCCTGAGTTCCTTTTTTAGCCGCGCAGCAAAGATTGCCGCCTCTTCCGCCATCTCGCCTGCTTCACCAGTGATGTGGAGAGGATGGCCGACGAGGATACGTCGAACGGCATGCTTTCGGCAAATGTCGCGCAAGCGGCGAAGGTCGTTTTTTCGATTCGTGCGGGTCAGAGTTGCGTGAGGCTGCGCGGTGAGGCCCAACTCATCGGAAAGGGCGAGCCCAAGGCGCTTGCGGCCGTAGTCGACAGCGAGAATGCGCTGTGGATCGGCTACGCGAGTTGGCTCGTGAGTTGGCACGCGAGGTTTTTGAACTGGCTCGTGGTGCGCGAGTGAATGCGCGCGCGGTGACGAACTCGTCCACGGCAGCCGCCGCGAGGGAATCGTCCCCTGCACATTATTATACGCGACGCTACAATTCGCGTGATGGGAGTAGTGGGCCGAATGGAACTAGCGCGAGCCCAAAGGCTGGAACCACAGATGAACGCAGATAGAGCAAAAAACCTAAAAACTGGGAGGCAGGAAAGACCAACAGCGGATATCAGGCAGGGCCGTCCCGGAAGGCCTGGTGAAACGAGTGGGCAGCGAATTCGAACGCTGAGATCCAGTTCGGCCATCCTCCCCGGATGGCCTCAGGATAACGGATGCGTGGATGAGGGCGGAAAGTGGCAACTGAGGCAGCGCGGCTTACAAGTTCGTTGTGCTCGGCGCGGGAGAGGGGTAGGATGCGCACGCCGGAATGTTCTTCCGGAAATCCCAGGTCCGAGTTCAAAAAATTCAAGTTCACGAAGGAGATTTGCATGAAAGCACGCATTGCGAGCATTACAGGTTTGGCGTTGCTGATTGCGTCCGCAGTGGGAGCGCAGACGAAGGTTTCCGGCCAGCACACTTGTCCCAAGGCCGCGGAGGTAGTTGGGACGGCCGACGCCGGGGACAAGCCTGAACACACATTGTCGATTGTGAAAAGCACCTGCTCGTGGACAAAGCCGATGGAAATGGCAGGTGAGAAATCCAAGGATGGAACTTCCGTAGCGTTTTCCGAAAAGACCTCCACTCGCGCCACGTCCACCGGAACGTATGTCGGCAACATGAACAACGGCGATAAGTTTTACGTCAGCTTCCATGATTCCGGCGCTGTGAAAGACGGGAAGCCGCAAGTTTCGAAGGGCACGTGGTCGTACACGGGCGGGACGGGAAAGCTTAAGGGGATCACGGGCAAAGGCGCGTACACGGTTACACCGAATGCGGACGGCGGCGGGGTGGTTGACGTGGAAGGCGAGTATGCGATTCCCGCAGCCGCGCCGAAAAAAGCAGCAGCCAAGAAGGCAAGCTAGATTCTTCGGACGCCTCCGTTCTTCCGACTGTGGATCTGCGAGATCGTCGCCGCTACTTAGAAATGCAAAAAAGCCGGCGAGACGCCGGCGCTACGAAAACCGTGGCTCCCCTAAGCCGTGCGCAACGGCTGGGCACGCCCTCGAGTGAAAAATCCAAGTCGCCAGTGTGCGCGCACGCATCAAACGTGTGAAGGCGAAAAGTAGAGGGCGGAATCATACGTGCTGGACGAGCGTTCCGGATTGTGGCCGCGATGTTGGTTAGCGCGAGTCCCCTCCTAGCGCAAACTGATCCCTGCCTTCACCGCTCGGTCGCCGTCAATGTGTTCGACAACCACGGCGAGATGGTTACGGGCCTTACCGCAAAGAATTTTCAAGCTTCGGTCCGCCGCCAGCCGGTCAAGATTCTTTCCGTGACGCAGGGCAGCGCGCCGCGAGTGGTGATCGTGCTCGACGCCAGCGACACCTTGCTCGGCGAAGGATCCGAATGGGAATTTTCCATCGGGTCGGCAATGAGATTGAACGGCGCGCTTCCCGCGGATGCATCTGTTGGGTTGATGGTGTTCCCGACAAAAGCGGAAGGAACCATTTCGTTGACGCAGGATCGCCGAGGGATTGCGACTCAACTCGACAGTCTCAAGACCGTCCGGCGGGGCAGCTTGAAGGGAACGCGAAAGACAACTGTGTGGGACGCGATGCGTCAAGCTGTGTCGCTCCTCGGTCCGCCGCAAGCGGGCGACGCGATCTATGTGATCTCGGACGGATTGGACAAAACCAGCCGCGTCCAATGGAGGAACTTCGAGCGCTCCATGGGAAGCGTCAGGATTTTCGCTTTGGTGGCGGCTCCGTATCCAAATGCGGGCCTTGATTCAGTACTTGTTGAGGAGCTTTCGCGTCTGGCGACAGATTCCGGAGGATCCGCGTTGATTGTTTCGACGGAACACAGCCTGGAGAGAGACGATCCCGTATTTTCCCCGGTTAAGCCTCCGCCCTACTTTGACAAGGTCGTGACGGGTAGCCAGATCGGGGTTGCAAGAGAGGCGCAGTTTCGGCGAATTGGTTCTTTTTATGGAATGGAGATTCAGCTTTCAGGCCCGCTCGAAAAAAACAGCGATTGGAGCGTGAAGGCCGAAGTTCTGAATGAGGCGAGCGACCGTGGCCTGAAGGTGATCTACCCAAAACAGTTGAGTCCGTGCGGGGCCGAGGACCCATCTACGAAGAAAGCCCCGTGAGTTACGGACGTGTCGTGATGAGGTCCGCACTAACAGAAGGCAAAGAGCCGGCGGGACACATTCGGCAGGCTCAGTGCAGGCGCCGGAACTTACGAAGACCTAGCGCGGCTCTGAGAGCCGCGCGGACGATGGATCGGCGGTGCCAAGATCTTGTGCCGGACGTCCGCCACGGCGGACTGCGGCCCTACGGGAAAAAGCAGATCACGGCTACGGCTGGCGGCCGCGTTCGCTTTTTTGCCAGTAGGGCCAGAAACCGGTCGCTTTCATTTCTTCTTCGAGGTTGGTTTCTCTCAGGAGCTGCTCGATTTCTGTGCGCGATCGGCGCGGGCCGATGCGCGCTTTTGCGTCGGCCAGGGCGTAGGCGGTGACGGTGGCGATTGCCGCGTTGCGTTTCAGTTCTGCGATGTCGACTTTGTCGAAGGTGTCGGAAGCGGCGTGGTAATTGAGCATGTAGTTCGCCGGGTCCTGGTTCGCGACGAGCGTTGGCACGCCTTCAAGAAGAAAATCGAAATTGTCGGTGTCCATGCCCGCGTCGAAGGTGTGATCCTTCACGCCGAGCGACGTGAGGGGTGCAAGGGCTTCGCGCACGGCTGCGAGAATGTCTTTGCGTCCACCTAGCGAGTAGCCGGTGGTGCGGCCGATACCGGAGTCGAAGATTACGGCCGCGATCATGCGGTCGAGTTCGGCGCGATGCGCGTGAGCATAGGCCGCGGAGCCGAGCAGGCCTTCTTCTTCTCCCGTGAACAGCACGAAGCGGATCGAGCGGCGCGGCAGATTGCCGGAAGCATGAATCACGCGCGCGGCTTCGATCACTAGAGCGGAGTTGCAGCCGTTGTCGAGAGCGCCGGTGCCAAGTTCCCAGGAATCAAGATGCGCGCCCAGCACTACGAATTCTTCAGGCTTTTCGTGTCCTTTGATTTCCGCGACGACGTTTTCGGCTTCAAAGGGACCTGAGATTTTATTGGGTGCGTCGAATTGCACTCGCACCTTTTGTCCTGAGGCGAGAAAACGGGCGATGCGTTCGGCGTCTTCACGAGCGAGCGTGGCTTGCGGCAATTTCTCGAGCTGGCCGTCGACGGTGAGCGTATGGCGATAGAGGAGAAGGTTGGGACGCGACGACATCCAGAAAATTGCGCGCGCGCCGGATTTGAGCGCGCGATCGACGGGAGCGGGGTTGTATTCGGCAAGGAGGTCGTCCCAGGTAACGAGCGGCTTCGAGTGGATTAGGACGATCGCGCCTTTCGCGGCGGCGCCGGCCTTGGTGAAACCTTGATCATCGCCGATTCCGACATCGACGACTTCTGCCTCGATGCCGCCGGAGGGAGTGGGAGGAGTCCAGGCGTTGGCGACGAGGTGCACGGGAAAGGCGATGGGCGCGAGAATTTCGACGCGCGTGTGGCCCTCGCTCCAGCCAAGTGGCATGGTGAATTTTTCCGCGTGTACTTCGTCGACACCGGCGCGACGGAAGGCTTCGACGGCCCATGCGGCGGCTTTGCGGGCCTCGGGCGAGCCGGTGACGCGTCCGCCGATCGCGTCGGTGAGGTAGCGCAGGTTTTCTTCGAGAGAGGAGGGGCCGAGGGCGCTTTGAATCATTGCGGGCGCGAGTTCGGCGCACGATTTTTCGAGGGAACACCCTTCAGAGGATGGCAGAGCCAGAGGCGCGGGCTTGGGCTGCGGAATCTGGGCCGCGGCGGTGGCCGCGAAAAGTAAAGCAGCTGAAGCGAAAAAGATTGAGTTGAGAATTTCTCTGTAGGTCAAAATTTTCCTCGCTAGTTCCTCTTACGGTTAGAGCTTGAAGACATGCCCGAATTAAGTGATGCGGAGGCCAGCGCCAGTGGCCGGTGGATTATAGAGGTTCAGACCTGTCTGCCGCCACAAACAACACGGCGAGAGCAGGGCTCAAGAAAAGTTCTAAGGTGCAGATTTTTCCAAAGGCGGGAACTTTCTACAGGAAAAACGGTATCACACCCTACGAGACGAACTTAAATCAAGGGAAATCAGCTAGTTAGCGGATGCAATTATGGCAGTTGAAATGCGCTGCTGGGCGGGTTCGGCATACTAAATATAAATGGCAGTTTCACTTCCGAGATGGCAGGGGGGCATGCAAAATGCTGCCGGCTCGGGAAAAATCCACAGGTCAACCTTGATTTGAAGATACAAACTGGGGTTCCGGAGTAACGCAGCACGCAAATCCAGCTTCGCCGAAGCAGTCCTGGGCAAGCACGGGAAGGCTGACAGTGAAATTGAACAAGAACCGCGGATTTCCAAAGCTTGATTCACGAGAAAAAAAACAGGAAACCATCCAATCCAGCGTGATCGTGTTTTGCGAGAAGACGACCGGGGTGGCGCAGTTTCGCACTGAGTCTGGCGCGGATTCGGAATTTGGAGTGGAGCGGCTGGCAGGACTGGTGGCGATGCAGTGCCTGGCGCGAGGACACAGTCCAGATGACTTTTTGGTATTGGTGCCGGCAGAGAAATCTCTGGTGGACCAGCTGGTGTCGCGCGCGAAGGACTTACTGCAGGAGGGGCAGGAGATCCCCAGCCAGGCCACGTTGAGCCCGCGACAGCAGGAAGTGCTTCACTCGGTGATTCGGAACCACGCGAATAAAGAGATTGCGTGCAACCTGAACATCACGGTGCGCACGGTGAAATTTCACATTTCGACCCTGCTGAGCAAGTTCGGCGTGCAAAGCCGGATGGAACTGGCGCGCAGGGCGGCCGGGTTCATGCGGCCGGCGGTTCTTCGGGATGAGGCGGGGATGGCGGAACAAATGACCGACGCAGAATCCGGGCAGCCTTCTACGCGTGGCCGGGAGCCGATCGCTCTGAGCGCGCCAATTCGCGACTCGTCGAAAACGCGGAGTCTACGATTCCCCGGACGCATTCTGACGGCTTGAGGGGGAGTTTGGCGAGCCCGCGTGAGTAGGCTGCGATGCTTCTCAGGGGGAGATGGTGTGCCATTAAAGTAGTACTAAGTGCGCAACTTATTTTTTTATGACCTGTCAAGATCGATCAAATTTTTGGTCAGGGTGCTATTGTAAAGACCCTTCCAGAGTCTGTGGTTTTGTAGGTGCGGTTTAACGCCAGGTTTTTTAACGCCAGGTTTATACCAGGGGTGAAGATAATGTGGAACATAGCGACGCCTAGCGCGCATCGGGAATTACCTGACCCTATCAGCACTTTTCACACGTCGATTCTTTTCTTGCGTCGCCTGACTCTTCTTGTCTTTCTAGTTTGCGTTGCTGCATCGATCTCTCCCGCACAGAGTGTTTTGACCCAACACAACGACAATAGCCGCACGGGACAGAACACGAATGAAACGATCCTCACGACTTCGAATGTAAAAGTCGGTCAGTTTGGAAAACTGTTCAGCCTGCCCGTAGACGGTCAAGTCTACGCGCAACCGCTGTATGTTCCGGGCGTCTCGATCAACGGAGCCACTCACAACGTACTAATCGTTGCGACCGAAGCGGACAGTGTCTACGCCTTCGACGCAGATTCGAATGCAGTGCCTCTCTGGAAGGCG
>Ga0210401_10005598_pt1 | contig 12903 bp, 8 predicted proteins | sample IncBWH32MmetaG_FD_150866 | JGI IMG/M metagenome (GOLD analysis project Ga0210401, IMG submission 150866) | Forest soil microbial communities from Barre Woods Harvard Forest LTER site, Petersham, Massachusetts, United States - Inc-BW-H-32-M | ecosystem: Environmental > Terrestrial > Soil >... | reverse complement strand
CAGCCAGAGCCTCAACGATCCGCGGCCGCCCATCGAGATCAAGCCCGGCTACACCCAGGCCCTGGGGGCCTACGTGCGCACGGCCTACAACTTTTACGTGGGACAGGGCCAGTTCGGGACGGTCCGCTACGATTGGATGGACAAGCTCGGCAGCGGCTACGGGGCCGGCGAGCACTACACGGTGCCCGGCGGCGGCGGCTCGGTGGCGGCCTACGCGGTGGTGGACAAGTACGTCACCACCACCGGGCAGACACTCGGCCGGACCGGCCTGACCCTGGGCGGCTGGAGCGGGAACTGGTCCCACAAGGAGAGCCTCGGCGACGGCCTGACCCTGAGCGGCAACCTGGACGTGCTCAGCAGCGCCCTCTTCAACCAGACCTACGACCTGTCCCAGGTGGACGCCTACCAGCAGCGGTCCTACCTTTCCCTGAGCTCCAACCAAAAGACCTACAACTGGACCCTGCAGGCCGGCGGCACCCAGGTGCTGCAGACCGTGGCCAACAGCCAGGGCGCCACCGTGAGCCAGGGGATGGTGACCACCCAGGCCCTGTTCCCCAGCCTGTCCTTCAGCCACCGTTCGGTGCCGGTGTCCTCGGGAAGCTCCCTGTACTGGTCCCTGGACGGCCGCGCCCAGCACCGCCTGGTGGCCGTGCAGGAAAACCTCTCCCCCACCGGCCAGCTGGTCTACGACAGCAACGCGGCCTATTACATGGACGACGTGGCGCTCACGCCGGGGCTCAGCTACACCCTGCGGCTGAGCCGGCGCCTGTCGCTGAACACCAACGCCAACGGCAGCCTGGGCTACCAGCACGTGGACGACAGGCTCCCCAACATCTGGGACCCCAACAAGCCCAGCTACGGGCTGGCCGCCTTCGGCGGCTTCGCGGACCTGCAGGCCCGGCCCAACCCGTCCCTGACGCTGGACCTGGGCGAACGCTACCAGCGCCAGCTGAGCGGCGCCCAGGCCTACGCCTGGGGCGGCCTCATCACCGACCGCATCGAGGCCAAGGCCAAGGAGCAGCTCAGCCGCACCGTGGACCTGCTGGCCACCGAGGCCTGGGACCTGCGGCCCTACAGCCCGGACACGGACCTGGAGCGGCTGGATCCGTTCCGCTTTCAGCTCAACTGGAACCCCGACAGCGACCATTCCGGCAGCCTCAGCAGCACCTGGAACGCCACCACCCAGCAGTTCAAGACCGTGGACGCCTGGTTCAACTCCAACGACCACCTCAAGCGCTGGCAGACCAACCTGGGCCTCAATTGGGTGAACAACTACGTGGTGATGCACCAGACCTCGGACCCGGCCGTGCCGCAGGAGCTGGGCTGGCCCTCCACCGTGAACCCCGCCCAGCTGGACCAGCTGCTGCTGAGCCTGCGCGGCACGGTCAACCTCGGGCCCAAGTGGCGCGCCAGCTATTACGAGCGGGCCGACCTGGCCAACCGCCGCCTGGCCGAGCAGGCCCTGGATGTGTACCGCGACTTCGGGTGCATCACCGTCGAGATCTACGTGCGCAACGCCACCTTCACCGGCACGGAGTACGGCTTTTCCATCAGCCTGGCCTCGGTGCCGGGCGTGAGCATCAACAGCAACCAAGTCACCAACGACCTGTTCCAGCAGGTGCAGTATGGGTATTGAGGCCCGGCCGCGCCCCTGGTGGTCCCGGCCCTGGGCGCTGGCCCTGGGGTCGGCCTTCCTGGCCACCAACCTCTGGCACCGGGTCGGCTTTTTTGACGAGGGCTACGCCCTCTACGGGGCCTGGCGCATCCGCGCGGGGGCGCTGCCCTACCGCGACTTCATGTGTTCGTACGGCCCCGGATCCTTCTGCGCCAACGCCGCCGCCATGGCCCTCCTGGGCCAGCGGGTGATGTCGGTGAGGCTGCTGGACCTGTGCATCCGCCTGGGCATCGCCTGGTCCTGCGGCTGGGCCGCCTGGCGCGCCGGGGCCGGCCGTTACGCGGCGTTGGCCTGGGCGGCGGCCCTGGCCCTCCTGGGCGGCCTGGAATTCTATGGTTACGCCGGTCACCTGGCCCTGCTGCTGGCGCTGTTCTGCTCCCTGGCCTGGTGCCGGTCCCTGGCCGCCCGCGGCCCGGCCTGGGCCGCTGTGGCCGGCGCGCTGGCCGGCACCGCCGCATTCGTGCGCCAGGATTTCGGCTTCTATCTCCTGGCGGCGATGGCGCTGCACAGCCTGGCCGCGGCCTGCCTGGGCGAAGGCCCCAGGGCTTGGCGCCGCTTGGCGTGGGCCCTGGCCGCGGCCGGCGCGGCGGCGGCTGCGCTCTATGCGCCCTACCTGGTCCTGGTCGGGCCCGCCCGTCTCTGGCACGAGCTGGTGACCCGCAACCTGGGCTTGACGGAGAGCCTCTACACCATGCCCGTGCCCGGCTGGGCCGCGCTGGGCCTTTCACTGCGCGGCCTTGGGCACGGGGATTGGACGGCCTTCGACCCAGGGCAACCGTGGATGGCCCTGTACCTAGGCGGCGCCGTGCTCCTGGACCTGCTGCTGGGCTCGCTGTGGCGGGCCTGGAAAGGCCGGCCCTTCGCCCTGGAAGGCCTTTGGTTCGCCCTGCTGGGCGGCTTGCTGCTGCGCCAGGGCCTCAACCGCGCCGACCTGATCCATCTCTTTCCCAGCCTGATGATGGCCCTGGTGGGCGCCGGCATCCAGGCGGGCGCCTGGGGCCAAGGCCGGACCAAGCTGGCGCTGCTGGCCCTGGGCCTCTATTTCGTGGCGGCCCCCCTGTCCGCCTGGGGCCGGTACCTGGGCGGCCTGCGAACGGCGCCTTCCTCGTCCTTGGAGCGGGCGTCGGGCCTGCCCATCGCGCCCGACCTGGACGCCGCCGTGGGCCTGGTGCAGCGGGGCACCCTCCCGGGCGAGCGCATCTACGTGGCCAACGCCGCGGCGGGGCAGGGGCTGGTCAATCACGTGCTGTTCTACTTCCTGGCGGACCGCCCCTGCGCGGCCTACGACGAGCTGGTGCTGCGCCCGATGCCCCCGGGCAATGAGCAGGAAATCGGGGACGCGCTGGACCGTCCGGACACCGGCGCGGTGGTGCTGTGGAACGGCCTCAAAACCGGGCTGGGTTCCGAGGCGCTGGACCGGCGGCTGCAGGCCTTCGGCACGGGCCCGGTTTACCTCAGCGGCGACTATGAGCTGCGCTTCAAGCGGCCCTTGGAAGCGCCGAAAAATCCTTCTTAATCAAGGCCTTTGGGCCAGAGGCGCCTTGAGGCGCCCCAGCGCCTTTGATAGACTTTAGGCTGTCCTACCCTGTAAATCCCGACTTTGGAGGCACGTTTTGGAGCTTTGCGTCGTTGGCATCGGCTATGTGGGTTTGGTCACCGCGACCTGTTTCGCCGACCTGGGCAACCGGGTCCTTTGCGTGGATGTGGACAAGAAAAAGATCGAAGGCCTCAAAAAGGGCCGCATCCCCATCTTTGAGCCGGGCCTGCAGGAGATGGTCCTGCGCAACCACAAGGACAAGCGCCTGGTCTTCACCACCAGCCTGGCCGAGGGCCTGGCCAAGGCCGACGTGGTGTTCATCGCCGTGGGCACGCCCAGCCTCCCCAGCGGGGAAGCCAACCTGGAGTACGTGAAGGAAGTGGCGCGGGGCGTCGGCCGGCACGCCGGCGGGGACCTCATCGTGGTGGACAAAAGCACCGTGCCCGTGGGCATGGGCGACATGGTGGAAAGCCTGGTGAACGACGAGCTGGAGAAGCGCCGCGCCAGGCACAAGGTGACCGTGGTCTCCTGCCCCGAGTTCCTGCGCGAGGGTTCGGCCCTTTACGACTTCATGAACCCGGACCGCATCGTGATCGGGTCCCGGGAGCGCAAGCCGGCCGAGAAGGTGGCGGAGCTGTTCAAGAGCCTGCCGGGCAAGAAGATGATCACGGACCTGCGCAGCGCCGAGATGATCAAGTACGCCAGCAACGCCTTCCTGGCCACCAAGATCAGCTTCATCAACGAGATCGCCAACCTCTGCGAGCGGGTGGACGCCGACGTGCAGCGGGTGGCCGAGGGCATGGGCCTGGACAAGCGCATCGGCGCGGCCTTCCTCAACGCGGGCGCCGGCTACGGCGGCAGCTGCTTCCCCAAGGATGTGAGCGCCCTGGTGCAGATCGCGGAGAAGGAAGGCTACAGCTTCCAGATCCTGAAGAGCGTCATCGCCGTGAACGAGCACCAGAAGCGCAGCATGTTGGCGCGCATCAAGAAGCTGGTGGGAACCTTCGAGGGCAAGACCTTCGGCGTGCTGGGGCTGGCCTTCAAGGGCAACACCGACGACATGCGCGACGCCGTGAGCATCGACGTCATCCGCGGGCTGCTGGAGAAGGGCGCCCGCGTGCAGGCCTTTGACCCCGCCGCCATGGAGCACGCCGCCAAGCTGATCCCGGGCATCAAGCTGTGCAAGGACGCCCACGAGGCGGCCAAGGGGGCCCACTGCCTGGTGGTGCTCACCGAGTGGAACGAGTTCAAGGAGCTGGACCTGGCCGCGGTGAAGAAGCTGCTCAAGCACCCCGTGCTGGTGGACGGTCGCAACCTCTACGACCCCGAAAAGGTGAAGAAACTGGGTTACACCTACCAGGGCGTGGGGCGGTCATGAGGGCCGCCAAGAAGAAGGCGCCCGCGGCGGTCCCCCTGATCGATCTCCCCGCCCAGGTGAAGCCCCTGCACAAGGCCATCCTCAAGGACTGGTCCGCGGCCCTGGCCGCGGGGGCCTACATCAACGGGCCCCACGGCAAGGCCTTCGAGGCCGAGCTGGCCGCCTACCTGGGCGTGAAGCACGTGGTGGGCTGCAACAGCGGCACGGACGCGCTGTTGCTGGCCGTGCGGGCGCTGGGCATCGGCCCGGGCGACGAGGTGCTGATGCCCGCCTTCAGCTTCTTCGCCACGGCCGAGGTGGTCAGCCTGGCCGGCGGCACGCCGGTCTTCTGCGACATCGACGCGAAGAGCTTCCTGCTGGACCTGGGCGAGGTGGAGCGCAAGCTCTCCCCGCGGACCAAGGCGGTGATGCCGGTGCACCTCTTTGGGCGGGCCTTCAACGTGCCCGAACTGAAGGCGCTGCTGATGAAGGCGGGCCGGCCCGAAGTGGCGGTGATCGAGGACACGGCCCAGGCCCTGGGTGCGACCCTGGGCAAGATTCGCGCCGGCGCCCTGGGCACCGCCGCGGGCATCAGCTTCTACCCCACCAAGAACCTGGCCGCGGCCGGCGACGCCGGGGCCCTGGCCACGGACGACGACGCCCTGGCCGCCACGGCCCGGCGCTTGCGCGAGCACGGCATGCCCCAGCGCTACACCCACACCGAGATCGGCTACAACAGCCGGCTGGACGAGCTGCAGGCCATCGCCCTGAGGCATAAATTGCCCCGCCTGGACAAGTGGAATGCCGCCCGGGCCGAGCGCGGCAGCCGCTACGCCAAGCTGCTGGCCGGCCTGCCCCTGGGGCTGCCCACCCAGGCGGCCGGGGACGTGTGGCACCAGTACACCGTGCGGGTGCCGGGCGGCCGGCGCGAAGCCCTGCGCCAGCACCTGGTGGGCGCCAAGATCGGCTGCAGCGTGTTCTACCCCATCTGCATGCACCAGCAAAAGCCCTATGCCGCGGCCGCGCCGTCTCTGCCGGTGGCCGAGCAGGCCGCGGCGGAGGTGCTTTCGCTGCCCATGTTCCCCGAGCTGACCGCGGCCCAGCAGGCCCAGGTGGCCCGGGCCATCCGTGAATTTTTCGTTGCCTGAGCCGCCCTATCCGGCCTGGGCGCCGGGCCTGAGGGCGCCGGCTCCCGGCCCCTACATGGCCTACCGTTCCGCCTGGAAGCGCCGGGCGGCCCGGGCCTTGGACGCCCTGGGCGCGCCGCTGGCCCCGGCCAAGCGGCCGCTGCCTTGGGGCCAGTTGCGCCGGGTGGCGGTGCTGCGGCTGGACCACCTGGGCGACCTGCTGCTTTCGTTCCCGGCGCTGGAGGCGCTGCGCCGGGGCCTGCCCAACGCCCATCTCACGCTGGTCGTGGCGCCGTGGTGCGAGGAGCTGGCCCGCCTCTGCCCCTGGGTGGATGCAGTGGAAGTGGCGCGGGCGCCATGGTTCGAGCGGCCCCAGCGTCATGGCTGGCCCGTAGGCGCCCTGCGGGCCCTGGCCCAGCTTCTGCGCCAAGGCGGCTTTGACCTGGGCGTGGACCTGCGCGGGGACCTCCGCCACATGCTGGCCATGCGCTGGGCCGGCCTGCCCTGGCGCCTGGCCGCGCCGCAGACCGCCGGCGGCTTCCTGCTGACCCACGCCATGGCGCCCGGCGCGGGCCATGAAAGCCGCCGCAATCTGGACCTGCTGAAGGCCGCCGGCCTGCGCGCCGCGGCCCCGCTGCGGCCCCGCCTGACCCCCTCGGTCCAGGCGCGCGCCCGGGCCCGCCGGCGCCTGCGGAACTGGGGCCTGCGGCCCGGTTTCCTGGCCCTGCATCCTTTCGCCGGGGCGCCGTCCAAGCGCTGGCCGACCGAGCATTGGCGGCGCCTGCTGGCGGCCATGCCGCGCCGCCGTTTGCTGCTCTTGGGCTCGGCGGGCGAGGCAGCCGAGCTGCAGGATTTGGCGCGTGAAGGCGCCGCGGGCACGCGGGTGGTGGCCGCCGGCACCTTGGGCGCGGACGAGCTCGCCGCGGTGCTGGAACAGGCCGGCGCGCTGCTGGGGCTGGACAGCGGGCCGGGCCACCTGGCCGCGGCCGTGGGCACGCCGGTGCTGTCCCTCTTCTCCGCGGCCAGCGACCCTTCGCGCTGGGGCGCCTTGGGCGCCAAGGTGCGCGTGCTCAGCGCCCTGGCCCCCTGTTCGCCCTGTGGGCTGGCGGACTGCCCTCTGGGCAACGCCTGCATGCGCGCCCTGGAGCCGGCACAGGTGCTGCGGGCCCTGGCCAAGATCGCATGACCCCCCGCCTGCCCCCCTCGGCCGCGAAATTGCGCCGCGCCATGGCCGGCGGCAGCGTGGTCAAGTCACCCTGGGTGCGGGCCGGCCTGGCCGCGTTTGACGCCGCCGCCGGCCCTCTGCTGCGCCGCCGGGCCAGGCCCCTGGACTGGGCCGCGGCGCGGCGGGTGGCGCTGCTGCGCACCGACCACCTGGGGGACCTGCTGCTGGCCTTGCCGGCCCTGCGCCGCCTGCGCCGGGCCCTGCCCCAGGCCGAGATCCACCTTTGGGTCGGCCCCTGGGGCGAGGCCTTGGCCGGGCTTTTCCGCGACGCGGACGCGGTGAGGGTGACCCCGGCCCCCTGGTTCAAGCGGCCGCCCGGGCCGGAAGGGAATTGGGCTGGCGTGCGCGCGCTGGCCCAGGGGCTGCGCGCGGGCGGCTACCAGGCCAGCCTGGACCTGCGCGGGGACCTCCGCCACCACCTGGCCTCCTGGTCGGCCGGGGTCGGGCTGCGCGCCGGGCACACCATCACCGGGGGCGCCTGCTTTCTCACCCATCCGGCCGTGTACCGGCCCGGGCTCCATGAAAGCCTCCAGTCCATGGGCGTGCTGGACGCCGCCGGCGTGCCGGCACCGCGCGACCCGGGCGGACCCTACCTCCGCCTGCCCAGGGAAGCCCAGGTCCGGGCCCGCGCTGTGGCCAGGCGGCTGGGGCTGGGGCGCCGGACCGTTTGGGTCCAGGCCGCCAGCGGGGCGGCGGCCAAGCGCTGGCCTCCCCAGGCCTGGGCCAAGGTGCTGAAGGGGCTTCCGCGGGGCCTGCGGCCCTGCCTGCTGGGCGCCGCCCACGAACGCGTGGAAATGGAAGCCCTGGCCGCCGTGGTCCGCAAAGCCGGCCGGGACGTGGACGTGGCTTCAGGGGCATTGGATTTGGCCGGGCTGGCCGCCTTGCTGCCCCTGGGGCGCGCCCTCTTGAGCGTGGACAGCGGGCCGGCCCATCTGGCCGCGGTCCAGGGCGTGCCGGTGCTGTGCCTGTTCAGCGGCACGAACCTGGCGTCCCAATGGTCGCCCTTCGGCCCCCGGGTGAAGGTCCTGCAGGCCCAGGGCCTGCCCTGCTCGCCCTGCGAGCTGGCCGTCTGCCCCTATGACAACGCCTGCATGAAGGCCATAGATCCGGCCGTGGCGCTGGCCCAAGCCCTCCGCCTCCTGGGGAAGCCCGCGTGAAAGTGCTTTTCGTGAAGCTCGGTGCGATCGGCGACGCCATGATGGCCCGCGGCCTGCCCCTGGCGGTCCGGCGCAGCCATCCCCACGCGCGCTTCACCTGGATGGCCGGTCGGAACCTGGCGCCGCTGCTGGAGCGTTTGGACGGGGTGGATGAGGTCCTGGGCGTGGACGACGCGGCGCTCCTGTCCGGCCGGGCCCCGGCGCGGGCGCGGGCCCTGCTGGGCGCCTGGGCAGGCCTGCGCGGGCGCGGCTTCGACCGGGTGCTGATCGGCCACGCCGACCCGCGTTACCGGCTCCTGGCCCTGGCCGCGCGCGGGCCGCGCACGGCCTTCGTGTCCGGGGCGTGGCCCCGGCCGGGCCGCTGGCACGGCGACGAGTACGTCCGGCTCTTCACCCTGCAGGACAGCCCGCCGGCGGAGCGCCGACCGCTGCCCCGCCTCCAGGCGCCCTTGCCGGCCGCCTTGCGCCGCGCGCTCGGGCGCGGCCGCAAGGCCCTGCTGTTTCCCGGGGGCGCCCGCAACCTCCTGCGCGACGACCATCTGCGCCGCTGGCCCTTGGAGCATTACGCAGCCCTGGCCCGCCTGCTCAAGCGCCGCGGTTGGTCCGTGGCCCTGGGCGGGGCCGCCAGCGACGTCTGGGTGCGCCCGGCCTTCGCGGGCTTGGGGCTCGCCGACCTGCTGGGCCGCTGCGACCTGCCCCAGACCCTGGGGCTCTGCGCCGCCGCGGACCATGTGGTCACCCACGACTCCGGGCCCATGCACCTGGCCCTGGCTTCCGGCGTGAGGGTGACGGCCCTGTTCGGGCCCACCCAGCCGCACGAAAAAGTGGACCCGGACGCGGATGTGCGGGTGCTCTGGGGCGGGGCCGACCTGAGCTGCCGGCCCTGCTACGACGGCCGGGGCTACGCCGCCTGCGCCGACCCCGCCTGCCTGCGCGAAGTGACGCCCGGGCAGGTGCTGAAGACCATGGAGCGCTGAGAGTGCGCGAGAGCCTTTTCTTCAAGCGGATGGACCGCTGGCTGGGCGTGCCGCTGGTGGCCGTGCTGGGGTGGCTGGGCCGCCGGGCCGAGCTGTTCCGCCTTCCGCCCCGCCGCCTGGGCCCCGGCTCGAGGGTGCTGGCCGTGAAGCTGAGCGCCCTGGGCGATACCCTGTTGCTGCTGCCCTGCCTGAAGGCCCTGCGCGACCACGTGGGGCCCGGCGGCCGCGTGGAGGTGCTGTGCACCCGCGTGAACGAAGCCGCGCTCCGGGGTCTGCCCTGGCTGGACGCCGTGCACGTCTTCGAACCCGGCGACCTGCTCAGGCGCCCCTGGCGGGTGCTTGGCCTGCTGGGCCGCCTGCGGAGCCGGCGCTTCGACCTCGGCCTGGACTTTGAGCAATGGCTGCGGATCACGCCCCTGATGCTGCTGGCGGCCGGCGTCCGGCGGCGGGCGGGATTCGACAGCCCGGGCCAGCACCGGGCCGGGCTTTTCCACGCCTGGGCGCCGCAGCGCAAGGGCGAGCATGAGGCCGACGCCTTCGCCGCCCTCACCGCGGCCGCGGGCTGCCAGGCCGCGCCGGAGGACTACGCCGGCTTCCTGGCCCGCCACGGGCTCTACGGCGCGGCGGACTGGGCCCCCCAGGGGCGCTCGGTGCTGCTGCATCCGGGCTGCGGTGGCCGGGGCTGGCAGCGGGAATGGCCGGAGGAGCGCTGGGTGGCCCTGGCCAAGGACCTGGCCGCGGCCGGCTGGGACGTGGGCCTGAGCGGCGCGGGCGCGCGCGAGGAGGCGGCCAACGCCCGCATCGCCGCGGCCAGCGCCGGCACGGCCCGGCCGCTGGCGCCGGCGGAGGGCCTGGAGGCGCTGGCACGGGCCCTGTCCGCCCAGCGCCTGCTGGTGAGCGGGAACACCGGCGTGATGCACCTGGCCGCCGGGCTGGGCGTGCCGCTCTTGGCCCTGCACGGGCCCACCGACCCGGTGAAATGGGGGCCGCGCGCGCTGCCCGGGCGCTCCCGGATCCTGGAGGCCGGCATCGCCTGCAGCCCGTGCCTCTTTTATGGCTTCGATTACGGCTGTCCGCGCCGCGACTGCATGGAAGCCATCCCCCAGGACAGGGTGAAAGCCCTGGCCCTGGAACTGCTGGCAGAGGCATGACCCAGACCTTCAAGCGCAAGATTCCCGCCACCCTGATGCAGGACCTGCTGCCCCTGGGCGACCTGGCCGTGCTGGCCGCGGCCTACGCCCTGGCCTGGGCCCTGCGCTTCCGCACGCCCTTGCTGGGCTCGTTCAGCCCGGGCAAGGACGACCCGCGCCACTACTGGTACGCGGCCCCGGCCGTGGCCGCGGTGTTCTTCGTGGTCTTCAAGTGGCTGGGCCTCTACCGCGGCCGGCGCCACCTGAACGTGGTGGACGAGTTCCAGGCCCTGTGGCTGGGCAGCCTGGTGAGCCTGCTGGGCCTCAGCGCCCTGGCCTTCTTCGACCGCGAGTTCGCGTTCAGCATCAAGGTCTTCCTGGCCACCGCCCTGTTCAGCCTGGCCGGCCTGCTGGCTTGGCGCACGCTGGCGCGCTGGCTGCAGCAGCGCATGCGCCGCCGGGGCGTGGGCGTGGCCCGCACCCTGCTGGCGGGCAGCGGCGCCACGGCCCAGCGCCTGGCCGCGCGCCTGCGGGCCAACCCGGCCCTGGGCTACCGCCTGATCGGCTTTTTGGACGACCTGGGCCCGGCCAAGGCCAAGGCGGCAGCGCGCGGCCTGCGGCTGCCCCACCTGGGGCGGCTCAAGGCGCTGGCCGCCTGCGCCGAAGCCGCCGGCGCCGACACCCTGCTCATCGCCCTGCCGGCCTCCAGCCTGCACGCCCGCGACCAGTCCCTGCTGCTGGAGGCCGGGGCCCTGGGGCTGGACCTGCGCATCGTCAGCGACCTTTACGGCGTGATCACCTCGGCCCTGGCGGTCGACGACATCCACGGCATCCCGGTCTTCAGCCTGCGGGAGGCCCCGCTGGACCAGCGCCTGAACCGCTGGCTGAAGCGCGCCTTTGACCTGGCGCTGGTGCTGCCCGGCCTGCTGCTGATCAGCCCCTTCCTCGCCGCCATCGCGGTGCTGGTCAAGCTCACCTCCCGGGGCCCCGTCTTCTTCCGCCAGGCCCGGGTGGGCCTGGACAACCAGCCCTTCCAGATGCTCAAGTTCCGCTCCATGCGCGCGGACGCGGAAAAGCACGGCCGCTGGACCGTGAAGGACGACCCGCGCCGCACCCGCTTCGGCACCTTCCTGCGCAAGACCTCGCTGGACGAGCTGCCCCAATTGTTCAACGTGCTGGGCGGCACCATGAGCCTGGTGGGCCCCCGGCCGGAGCAGCCCGCCTATGTGGACCGCTTCAGCCGCGACATCCAGCGCTACCTGCAGCGCCACCAGGTGCTGCCCGGCATCACCGGCTGGGCCCAGGTGCACGGCTGGCGCGGCGACACCAGCATCGAGGAGCGCACGGCCTTCGACCTTTACTACGTGGAGAACTGGTCCCTGTCCCTGGATCTATTCATCCTGCTGAAGACGGTGCTGGAGCTTTTCGAGCACGAGACGGCCTACTGATGCCCGGACCTTTGACAAAACCCCGGCCCCAGCCGCTGCGCGACGCCTGGCTGATCACCCTGGCCTTCGCCCTGCTGCGCTTCGCCGTGACGGCCCGGGTGCAGCTGGTGCCGGACGAGGCCTACTACTGGGAATGGTCGCGCAGCCTGGATTGGAGCTACTACGACCAGGGCCCCATGCTGGCGCTGGCCATCCGCCTGGGCACGGCCTTGCTGGGCCCCAACGCCTGGGGCGTGCGGCTGCCGGCGCTTTTGGCGGGCGTGGGGGTCAGCGGCTTCTACATCTGGCTGTCGGCCTGGCTCGGCAAGCCCCGCCTGGCGCCCTGGCTGGTGCTGGCGGCCAACACCATGCTGCTGATGAGCGTGGGCGCGCTGCTGATGATGCACGACAGCCTGCTGGGCCTGTGGTGGTGCCTGGGGCTGGCCCTGGCCCTGAAGGCCGGGCGCGGGGACGGCCGCTGGTGGCTGGGCGCCGGGCTGGCCTGCGGCCTGGGCTGCCTGAGCAAGTACACCGGGCTCTTCCTGCCGCTCAGCTTCCTGGCGCTCTGCCTGGCCCATGCGGCCTGGCGCCGCCACCTCAGGGAGCCCTGGCTCTACCTGGGCGGATTGCTGGGCGGCCTGCTGGCGGGCGGCCCCATCCTCTACTGGAACCGCCTCCACGATTACCCCAGTTTTGCCCACGTGGGCTCGCTGGCCGGGGCCGACGCTTCGCGGCGCAGCCTTGCCACCTTGCCGGAGTTCCTGGGCTCGCAGCTCGGCTTGGTGACCCCGGTGCTGGCCGGGCTGGTGGCCGTCGCGCTATGGCAGTCGCTGCGCGCCTGGCGCAAGCTGGATGCCGACAGGGCCCTCTTGGCCGCGGCCGCGGCCCTGCCGCTGGCCTTCTTCACCGCCCTGAGCCTGCGCACCCGGGTGGAAGGGAACTGGCCCGCGCCGGCCTACCTGGCGGCCCTCCCCCTGGCCGCCCTGTGGCTGGAGCAACGGCAGGCCCTGTGGGGACGGGCGTCGCGCTGGGCCCTGGGCGTGGCGGCTTTCTTCACGTTGGTGGCCCACAGCCAGGCGGCCTTCGGATGGATCCCGTTCCCGGCGGAGCGCGCCGCCAAGCTGGACCGCAGCTACCTCACCCAGGGCTGGCAGGAGCTGGCCTCCCGGGTGGCGCAGGAGCGGGCCGCCCTGGGGCCGGGCGCGTTCGTGGGCTGCCGCACCTACCAAAACGCCGCGGAGCTGGCCTTCTACCTGCCGGGCCAGGAGCGGCCGGTGATCCTGCAAAAAGG
>Ga0210401_10005596_pt1 | contig 12905 bp, 12 predicted proteins | sample IncBWH32MmetaG_FD_150866 | JGI IMG/M metagenome (GOLD analysis project Ga0210401, IMG submission 150866) | Forest soil microbial communities from Barre Woods Harvard Forest LTER site, Petersham, Massachusetts, United States - Inc-BW-H-32-M | ecosystem: Environmental > Terrestrial > Soil >... | reverse complement strand
CGGCCGATGTCAGTGGAATGCTATACAGTAACTTATTGTGTTTCGTATCGATCACGTCAATTTCGGGTGGCACGGGCGGCGTCGCGGTGGCATTGCCGCGATTGGCCAAATAGTAGCGCGCATTCGCTGAATCCACCCAACTAATATCGAAACCAACCAGTCCGTTCGGAATGGTGATCGTGGTGAGAAGCCGGTAAGGCACCAACTTATCGTTGTCGGCCGCGTATGCGCTGACGATTAAACTGAGGAGCACCGCTAACGGCAACAGGTAGAGTCCTTTGCGTTTCATCGTGGAAATCCTCCGTGGCCCGCGATCATTGCGGGCCGGTATTGAATATGGTTACAGCCTTCCGAGCACAACACGCGCTGTGCAATTGAAGAGCGATATGTAGATTGCTGAGTCTGACGAAATGTTTCGGGTCTACCGGACAAAAAGCGGAAGCGTCGCAAACAATCTGGCATAAGTCACTGATTTCGAGCAACCACAGGTCGCGAAGAATGCGGGAGGTGAGACCAATTATGTAACGCCAGATTTGCCAGCCCTTCGCGGCCGAACCGGGATGACAGAACGTTGGGGAGGCTACCGATAAGACCGGTTAACAGGCACCATTGTAGTGACGAGTTTGCGAGACTCCCGGTGCCTCGTTCGATCAGCAGATGCGGGTGCAAGACCACTGTGAGAGAATCCGGGAGTGGATGCTACCTTGGTAGTCGTCGCGGGCGCGACCGGACTTGGCGGTAGTGAAGTGTGCCGGCGTTTAGTTGCCAGCGGCCGACAGTGTCAAGCGCTGGTGCGCAAAACCAGCGATGCCGGGAAGGCGAAGGCGCTCCAGGAATGCGGCGCTACTCTAATTACTGGGGATCTCAAGAATCGAGATTCACTAATGGCCGCTTGTCGCGGCGCGAGCGCGATTATTTCCACAGCATCCGCTACGCTTTCGCGGCAGCCGTCGGATTCGATTGAAGCTGTGGACCTGGAGGGCCAACTCAACCTGGTCGCGGCTGCCAAAGCCAACGGAGTGGAGCGTTTCGTCTTTGTCTCTTACCGCTATGACCGCGACAACCTCTATCCTTTATCGAACGCGAAGCAGGCCGTCGAGCGAGCGATTGAGGAATTCAACTACACGATCCTCCGAGCCAGTTACTTCATGGAGATATGGCTCAGTCCCATGCTCGGGTTTGACTACCCGAACGCTAAAGCGAGAATCCTCGGCACGGGCGACAAGAAGGTCAGTTGGGTGTCGTTCCTGGATGTTGCAGAATTCTGCGTTCGATCGCTCGACAGTCCAGCCGCGCAGCGCGCCACGATAGACGTGGGCGGCCCGGAGCCTCTGAGTCCACTGGAAGTGATGCGGATTTTCGAACAGGAAAGCGGCCGCACTTTCGCGTTGGAGCACGTGCCGCTCGAAGTTCTTCGCGCGCAAGTGAATGCGGCTCGGGATTCATTAGAGAAATCAATGGCAACACTCATGTTGCAGGTCGCACAAGGCGACGCAATGGACATGCGCCCGGTGCTCGCGAAGTTTCCATTTCAACTTACTTCGGTGCGGGATTACACCCGGCGGGTCTTGCGAACCCATGTAGCCGCAGTCTGATTATGACCAAGAGCGCCGCCGAACTCGAACGGGAGTTGAATCAGGCATTGCAAGACCAGAAGGTCCTCGAAGCTTTCGAACAGTTCTATGCCGACGACGTGGTCATGCAGGAAAACTCCGGTGAGCCGTGCCGGGGCAAGGCAGCCAATCGACAACGAACGCTGGACTGGGCCGGGACGGTCTCGCAGTTTCATGGCGCGCGGCTGATCGGCGCCGCCGTTTCGGGCGATCGCGCGTATTCGGAATGGGAATGCGACGTGACCTACAAAAACGGAGCGCGGTATCAGATCAATCAGGTCGCGGTGCGCATGTGGCGGGACGGCAAGGTTGTGTCCGAGCGATTCTACTGGGACCCAGCTAAGTATCCTTACGCGTTGTGAGCTAGGATCAGGGGTGGAAAACGGCGCATTCGTTCGATGAGCGATTGAACGGAGCAATTGGACTGAATCGGAGCCAGTTCCGGGTCGGATTGAAGCCAAGGCAGATCTCGCCAGCCTTTATCGACGGCGGTTTGAAGGAAGCCGCAAGCGCCAGAGGTGTCGTTCAGGCGGAGACAAGCCACGGCCAAAACGTGGCACAACTCAAACGTGGACGTGCCATGGACGAAAGTGCCGGGTGCGGAAAGAATCGAATCGAGATGCTGCACTGCTTCCTTGAGAAGCTGCGAAGCGCGCGGCCGATCTCCGAGCGCAGCATAGGCGCTGCACATGCCCGCCAGGGTTCGAGAGAGGATACGCTCGTTGCCTAACATACGAGGATATTCGCGAGCGATGGCCCATGCGCGGTGAAAGTCTGCGAGGGCCTGCTGAGGTTCCCCGTGCCGAAGCCATACCTCCCCTGCGCCGCAACTGTGAGAGGCGATGATCAGCTCACGATACATGTGATCCGTCGTCGACAGGCGCTGGAGTCCGCGTTGATGCCAATCCAGAGAGTTCTTCCAATCGAGCCGGCGCATGCTGATTTGCGCCAGCAGCATTTCTTCGAAAGGAAATGCACTGATCGCCCGACCAGAAAGCTCTAGATCCAGGGCCTCGCGAAGCAACGATTCGGCGCGATCGTAAACGCCGGTGTGCAGAACCAGTGCGCCTAGGTTGACCCAAGTGGCAGCGTAGGCAGGCTCAACACGAAGAGCGTCCAGAAAGTGCTCCACGGCGCGCTGGAGGTAGGTATCAGAAAGCTCGTAGGCGGCCACCCAACAAGCTGCGCCGAGGAAATAGTGGGACGTGTAAAGGTCAGGATTGTTTTCGACTCCTTTGGTCCCGGCTTGAATGGCCTGGGAGAGTTGGCTCTGTCTCAGGTATACGTAAGAGAGCAAGGCGTAGGGTTCTCCGAATTCCGGATCGAGTTCCAGCGCGCGCTGCAGAAAACCGGAGGCGCGGCTCAAATCGTCCGGATCGGTACGATGGATCCACCGCATCGCGTAAGTCTGACCCAACGCGAAATAGGCCATAGCGTAGGCCGGATCGAGCTCGATCGCACGCTCGAAATGCCGGCGTGCCTGTTCCAGCGAATCCTTGCCGAGCGTGGAGAAACTCTTGCGGCCTTGCGAATATTGCTCATAAGCTTCAACTCGCAAAGTCTCAGGCGCTGCAACCCGCTGGGGACCGCTCGTTTTAGTCTCCAGTTGCAGCGCATACACAAGCGCGCTGACGACACGGTCCTGAAGATCAAAAATGTCATCCCATGCGCCGTCAATCTTAATGGTGGCCGCAACTTCTCCGCTGGCGGGATCTAGCAGCCGAGGAGTGATGCGAATGCGGTTGCCCGAACGCTGATAGCTTCCGTTTACCAACCAACGCGCGTTTATCTGGATGCCGAGTGCTGTCAGGTCGGCGCTTCCGCCCAGGCGGCGAAGCTCCTGCTGGACACGCTCGCGGCTGACAACCTGGACAACCTTGAGCCGCTTCAGGTCGGCGGTGATTGTCTCAGCGAGCCCAGTCCCGAGCCAGTCTATCGCGTCATCGCCGGAAAGGTTTTCGAAATCGAGCACGCCGACGACAGGCATCGCAGGTTCGGGCGCGAAGTTGACTACGGATGGGCCGTCGACCTTGCGGAGCGCAGCGGCCAATTCCGTAGCGCTGGCAAAACGGGACTCCGGTCGTGGAGACATAGCCCGGGCGATGACTCTCACCAAAGCTTCGGGCAATGCCGGATTGCGCTGCCGGAGCGGAGCGGCTTCTCCGGCGATTACTGCCGAGATGAGCGCCAGACCTTGGAAGCCGTCGAAGGGCAGCCGACCGCAAGCAAGCTCATACATCAGCACGCCGAGGCTGTAGAGATCGCTGCGAACGGTAGCGCTACGGCCAGTGAGAACTTCCGGGGGGCAGTAGTGCATTGTTCCGACAATTATTCCAGGAGTGGTGAGATTCGTGGACGTCTCGTCAATTGGTGAGATCTCCTTGGCCAGGCCGAAATCGAGCACTTTGGCCACGCCCCCAGGGGTGATCATTACATTGGCTGGCTTGATATCGCGATGGATGATGCCCCGCGCGTGTGCGTGATCCAGGACGGCAGCGATCTGAAGGGAATAGTCGATCAGCTGGCCGGTAGAGAGCGGACCGGAAGCAAGCTCCTGCTTCAGCGTTCGGCCAGCTACGTGTTCCATCGCTAAGTACAAACGATCGAGGGATTCGCCGGCCTCGTAGATCACTGCGATACCGGGATGGTTTAAAGAGGCCCCCGCGCGCGCCTCCCTTAGAAAACGTTTACGGAAATCGGCATGGCCGGCGATCGCCGGGAGGAGTATTTTAACGGCGGCGACGCGCTCCAGCCTCGAATCGCGCGCTCGATATACTTCGCCCATGCCGCCAGCGCCGAGCAAGGCTTCGATGAGATACGGGCCCAGTTGGGCGCCCTCGGCTAGTTGAGAGGAAGCTGGCTGGTGGGGCGCGTCAGTTTCGGTCGCGAAGAAAGATCCGCCAGCGGTTGCACCGGTCGAGAATTCTTGCCGGAGCCGTGACTCAACCCGATTACGGAGATCGTCGTCCCCTTTGCAACGTTCGGCTAAAAAAGCGGGGCGTTGAGCCGGTGTCCACTCGAGAGCCGCTTTACACAACTCCTCGACTTGTCGCCAGCGTTCGGCATGCATGACCCGACTGCTTGGAGCGATTATAACAGGGGACTCAGCATCGTATGTATCTCTGCAAACTGGTGTTTCGCGTGTCTGTGTTGGGTGCGACAGCTACCGGACGATAATGTTGCATAACGCGGCCTTTTCCCCAGAACCTCGTTTCGTGCATGGCTGGCGATACGCCCAGAATCTGCCAGTGCCCTGGCGCAACCCGCGGCCTTGAATCCACGCTGGGTCTACGTTTTCGCCGTGGACCACTGCGGCAAAGACTCGCTCATGTTCGCGCCTTCGGTCGCAGCAATTTGGCCAATCACATGCGTACGCCATGATTCACGAGCAGCCGAAGTTGGAATCCTTTGATCGCCCTCACCGGGAGGCCAACTTTGACAAAAAGCGCAGCGCGCGAAAAATTCACTTGCAGGAAATGGCCGTTAGCCGCAAACGGCTTCCCGACGGCAGAAGCGCGTACCGAACCTCGCATTTCGAGACGTCGGGCGCGATCTTGCGCACCAGCATGAGGTTCGTTCCAGTGTAAATGCAGGCCGCCCAGAACTGGTCGCCAGGTGCGCGGGAGAACGTCCACAGGACGCTCTCTTCTCTCTCTTTCTTTTCAGTCTTGTCCGGGGCCAGCGCGCCACCCTTCCCTGGGTTGTCGAGATAGAAACCCACGCTATCGAGGTGAGCCGTTCCCGAACTCGGAACCGCCTCCCATCCCGGTGGCGTCCGTGTCGCGCTCTGGCTTGTGGAGAGAGAGTCCGGGCACGTAAAATCCAAGGCCATTAACAGAACGGGCGACAGCGCGGCGGCGGCGAGAACGGCGAATACGATCCTGAATCCATTCATTCTATAGCCTCACTCTACTCAATCACATAAAAAGTGTCGGCGTCATTGCTTCGCCTCGTCCCTTGGGGCCGATTGAACCAGATTGTGCGCTGCTTCACCTCTTGCTGACTGTCCCATTGGTCGAGCACTACGATTCCGGCCGTGTTCTGCGACAAATAGATGGCCGCGTGCTTCCCGAGAGTATCGGTTGGAAATTTTCCGTTGTCGTCGAATGTAGCTATCGCCGTTCCTCGTGCGATCTGCCCGGCTTTCGCATCCGACACCTTTAGTCCCTCTTTCCAGTCCTCCGTCCTGGGGGCGCCGGTCGCCTGCTGGATGAAAACCGCGCACTCCGTATTTCCCTTTTTGTTTATGAATTTATTCTTGCCGAAAACATCTTTCTCGGCGATCTTAAGGCTGTATGGCATAAGGCGCTAATATGGAAGTCTGAATCTCCTCTTTGCTGCCGACCAGCATACACCCAAATGAATCCGCGACAAAGGTCCCGTCCGGTTTCGTGAAGGGCACCGCAACACAATCAGGTGGTTCGGTCTTGATCGATACTCGTAATCGTTCACGATAGAACCGGCCGCGAATCGCCTCCCGGAAGACTGCGACCGCAGCAGGCACAGTGTCCCGATAGCCACAAGCCACTTGGCAACTGTTCTCAAGGCGTTCAACCAGCTTTCGTTCAAGCCGTTCAACGCCTATTCCCTTGCGGGTGTCCTTGAACTGCCCACAGGCGAAGGTGAAACCACTCTATGGGCTCGCGTCGGTCGAGGGCTTGGCTGCCGCTATGAAGGACGGGGATTCACAAGATGCTTATCGAATTGTCGTCATTGAAGACGAGCTGAAGTCTCTCTTGCGGAAAGCCCAGCAAAAGGGCGTCAGTAATTTGATTCCACGGTTGACTGAACTGTACAATTGCGGTCGCAGCTTCGAAGTCAACACCAAGACAGAGAAAGCCCTTATCAAGAACCCGTTCGCCTCTATAGTCTCCGCCAGCACGCCGGCCTGGTTCGCTGAATCTATCGGCGAGTCAGAGATTAGCGGCGGCTTTCTTAACCGCTGGACGATGTTTTTCGGCAAGACCGAAGTTCTGATTCCGTTTCCAACACGGCCGGATGCGGCGATGTGGGAAGGGATTGCAGCCGATCTTAGTTCGGCAGTGCAACAAGCCCATGGCGAGTATCCACTCTCACACGAAGCGCGCGAGGTATTCAGCGAGTTCTATCAAACATTGCACAACGATCGCAAGAAGGAAGGCCTCCAGGCGGAGGCAACGGCCCGAACGGACCTCCACGCGATTAAGTTTGCCCTGCTCTTCGCGGTTCTGGATCGGAAGCCACGAATCGAAGTGGATGACGTCAGTCGCGGAATGGCTCTTGCGACCTTCAATATGGAGGTCGCGCTGTCGGTGATTGGCACCGCCGGGCTGTCACGGATCGGCGCGGCGGAACAAAAGCTCATGGCGGCTCTGAAAAATGGTCGAATCAGCACTCGCGAAGCCATGCGACGACTACATCTGTCGGCGGAGGAACTGGATCGGATCTCGCGATCACTGGAACGTGTTGGCGAGATCGAAATAATCTCCGAAACTACTGCGGCTGGTCGGCGCAGGATGTTCCTGGAGGCCATCTGATATGCAGCGTGTGACAGGAGCGACACGTATCTATTCATTCTCAAGAACGTTACCTGTCTCTCCTGTCACGTCCGGTATATCGAAAAGGGCAAAGCGATGAGTGAGCTTCGTGATTTCGTAAAGAAATTGGAGCAACGGTTTGCGCCCAAGCCCGAGAGTGGGCCCGAGCCCTTGGAGGACGTCTTGAAGGGCCAGACGATCGAGTTGTGGTCCACCACGGCCGGCCGGCTCTTCCTCATTGCGGACGAGGACGACGCAGGTCAGGCAATGGTGCGCTTCGGAGCGCGCCGCGGTGAGGTTTACACGGCCGCGGAAGTCCGGCGGATCATCGCGGTGAAAGACGCGGCGGTAGTAGCCGAGATACATGATTGGAAGCAGCGGTTTAACGGCGTGGTTCGAGAATTTCGCGCTGGGAGCGATCCCAAATGACGAAGTCCTCGCTGAACCCCGTTCAACGTCAGACTGTGGAGATCATCGAGGCCTTGGGTTTTGGTTCCATCGAGCGCCTTTGGATTCGGGACGGTTGGCCGTGCCATGAACCAGAACCGCGAATCGTTCAGACGATCAAATTAGCTTCCGAACCAGAGCGGCAGTCGGATGATGGTGACGCCGACCTGACGCTGAAAAAGGAATTTGAAAGCCTTTTCGATCAGTTAAGTCGGTTGCAAGATGCCGTCGTAGACATCGAGGTTCGGCATGGCCTGCCTTTCAGATTAGTACTGGAGCGCCGCCTTAAGACGTTGCTTGTGATATGAGTAGCGTTCCCCGGATTGTCGATCTGACGCAGGTGCCAGCAGTCCCGTGGGCGTGGGTCGATGAACAAATATATGCCGCGATTCGGGGATGCAGCGTGAAGGTGCTACAGAACGAACGTCGTTTGAACATCGGCTGCCCATTCCGCCGAATCAACGGAACGACCATCAGGTACAAGCTCGGGGATATCACAGCATTTCTAGAATCGCAGCCTAGCGGTGGTGGCGCCACGAAGCCGAGCAATCCGCCGAGGCGCGGGCCGGGGAGGCCGCGCCGATCTTCGACTTGACTGTGCCGGGCGGGTAAGTGACGAATGGTGGCGAGGTGAAGTCGGCGGAAGGCCAATAGTAACCAATAGATGAGCGTCTTTAAGAACGGCAGGTTCTACCATTACGAGTTCAAGCTGAACGGACGGCGGCGCCGGGGCTCCACCGGCGCCGCCAACAAGCAACAGGCCATCGCCGAGGAGCGCCGCCAGCGAGAGCGATTAGAGAAGAGCTACGGCCAAGTCATCGAAGAAGAATCCCGCGAACAGCAGCGGAAAACGATCCAGCTCGCGGCCGATGAATTTCTCAAGGATTACGCTACCAAGCACCAATCAGCGACCTGGGCGGAGTATGCCCTCGGGCATGTAAGCAGGCAGCTCGGCGGCAGTCTGGTGATGGAGATTACGCCTAGCGTCGTGAAGCGGTATCAAGCCGATCGCCTGCGCGAGAAAGCGGGCCCGAAGAGCATCAACGATGAGGTGCAGTTGTTGCTCCGGCTGTGCGGTGAACAGGGAGCTTTGATTCGTGCCACCCTACGCCGCGACAAAGCGCTGAAGCTGCCGCTGCCGCCCTCGCCCGGTCGCCCATACAGCACGGAGGAGAAAGCGCGGATGCTGGAGGAAGCTGAGAGGTTGCGGACGCCGCAGATGCGCGCTGCTCTCGCATTGGATCTGAACACCGGTCTGCGTGATAAGGAATTGCGCCACATCTGTTGGGGACAGGTCGACCTCATCAGAAAACGCTCACGGTGGGCAAATCGAAATCGGACGCCAGCACGGGACGCGTGATCCCGCTGAATGAAACGGCGCTCGCCGCGCTCGTGGAGCACGCGGGCTGGTACACCAAACGGTTCGGCGCTTGCCAGCCTGAGTGGTACGTGTTCGCGTTCGGGAAACCGCTGCCCAAAGACCCGACCCGCCCAATCACGTCGTTTAAGACGGCGTGGACCAAAATCCGCAAAGAGGCCGGCGTAAAGGGTCGCTGGCACGATAATCGCCACACTTTGGTGACGGAACTGGCGGAGTCGGGCGCCGGCGACGAGGTGATCATGAGCATCGCCGGGCACGTCTCGCGCGCCATGCTCTCGCGCTATTCCCACGTGCGAATGGAAGCGAAGCGGCGCGCTCTCGACGAAATCGCCGCACGCCAACGCGCAGCCGACGAGAAGCGCAAGCAGGAGCTCGAACGGGTGCAACAGTCTGCGGCAGTCATTCCATCAGTACTGATTCAGTAATCGCCGGCGGGAGTAGCGGAGTTGTTCTGCTACGATCTGAACGGGTAGCAGCAAACATCCCAGGGAGAGCCCAGCGAAAGGAGGGCTCCGCTGGCCGCTGTGGCGCCAGATGCGAGCTGAGGCAGCGACAAGCGGTCATCGATTGCTCACACCCGGCACATGCAACTGAATTTGTTCTGCCCTAGCTCCAGCGGCGCGGTGCCATTTCACCGCGAGGTTAAGCAAATTAGCGGAAACGCCGACATCATCCAGCGTAAGAAGGGGCTCGCCCGCAGCGTCCCTTGGGACATGTGCATCCACCCAACCTCTGATGCATTCTATAAAATCCGCCGCGCTGTCAGAACATCTCTGCCTTCGTACGTGGTCTTGCAAATGTTGAAAGATGTGGCCCGTAAGAAGTACATCCGCCAACGTCTCGGGCGCCCGGTGCAGGTGCCCTGCTGGCACCAGCTTCTCAATTGAAAGGCTGAATCGCGACGCTGAAATCGTATTCAGCCCGAATCTCCGCAAGCGGCCCCACAACGGTTCGTCGCAATCCCACTCAAATTCAACGTCCTGTAGAAAGTCAGCTTCTAAAACATCAGATTCAATCCTTACAGGACCCGACATTTTGGCAGACGGCTCAGACCAGCCTTGCAGCAGGTTGCTGGCGAGGGTGCCCAGATCATTGGTGTTCAAAGCGCGAGCGACTGTAGCGGCGACTAGATAACCGGGATGTAACCAAGGTCTGTCGTTCGCACCTTTGGCAGTTCGCCACCTAGGAAATAGCGGCACGAGATACTTGTTATCAGCTACACCTCCTTTCCGCCAGTCCTGCGGTAGCAACCATTGATCAAACGCGCCATCCTGTAATTCTTCCCAACGCTCGAACGACAGGAAGACCGGCGACAGTCCACATAAGAACGGAATACCTGCAGCGGCCGCGACCTTTTGCAACCTATCTGCGAGGTCGATTTGTTCTTGATGGGACGAAAGGTAGAAATCTCCCAACATCAAACCGATAGGCTCACCGCCGAGAGTTCCAATGTTTTCTGAGTAGACTTTCTTGAAGATAGCGGACTGATCTGATTCAGCTGCGCGCTGGAGATCCCTAAGCAGCGTCTTCCTGGAGACATCCAACACCTTCACCGCCACATGTGACAAATGACTTACAACATCGACGAGGAGTTTCAATCCAAGCCATGACGCTCGTAGATTAGAAGGATCAGCGGGGTTTGCTGGAAAATCGGGAGTTACTTTGATTCTCGGGCTCAAGTGGGCGAGGAGTCGGGGGTAGGAATCGTGGGTAACAGTAACGAGCCGTCGATCACGGAGCCGCGGTAGAGCAGTAACGGGCATGCCGGAAAGGTCGGCAAGAACTAGAATTACGAACGATGATGTGTCGGTCAGAAGGGCTGGCTCAACGCGACGTGGCAGAAGTAGGATGTTTGGTTTGGGTGCCTGGGTAAAACCTTCAGGTTTTGCCATCGTTTTCGTCAAATCGTCACCGTGACCCGGGGTATTTAGAGTTCTATGGAGGGCGGTCACGAATCCCAGACAAGATTCATAGCGATCCGCCAAACCCTTTGACAGCGCTTTGCGAAGAACCGAGTTTACGGCGCCCGGCAGACTGGGCACCCAGCGGTTCACCGAGGGTGGGTACTCGTTCAAAATCTGATAAATCAATGCACCCATAGAGTCTCCTTCAAACGGTCTCTTGCCCGTCAGCATTTCGTAGGCTGTGACGGCCAGCGAAAACTGGTCGGTACGGCCAGTCACTGGTTGCGAATTAATCTGTTCAGGAGCCATGTAGCTGGGGGTGCCCTGCATAAAGCCGATCTGGGTTTGGTGCTGGGTGCTAGTCGATTTCGCAAGACCAAAATCCGTGATTTTCACTGTCGATCCGCGGTGCAACATGATGTTGCCGGGTTTGATGTCCCGGTGCACTATACCCTCACCGTGCGCGTAATCCAAGGCGCTGGCCGCTTGGCGCAGGATGTCCAGAACCCTTGCAGGTTGCATAGGACCGCCAGTGGCCATCTCCTGCCGGAGAGTCGGCCCTTCAATCCGCTCCATAGCGATATAAACCACGCCTTGGCTGCGCCCGATATCGTGCACGATCACAATGCCAGGATGTGAAAGAATGCCCGTAGCGCGCGCTTCTCGCAACAATTGGTTTTCAAGTACTTTGCGCTCTGAGTCATCCGATCCTTCCAGGTGGATGGTCTTGAGCGCGACGGTCCTGCGGATGACCGGATCTTTGGCCTCGAGGACTATTCCCATTGCTCCCCGACCAAGCTCGCGGATCACTTCGAAGCGTCCGATCTGTCTCATGGCCTCCACACATTCTACGCCTAGCACCGGGCTGCCGACGCAGGGCGGCCCTCTGTGCATCGGATCTACTAGATTCAGGAACTTCGTGGACGCTTCGGGACGGCACACCAAGTCGCCGGGAACGCTGCGTTCGTAAGAAGTCCCGCGATATACTCGCAGCTCGCGACCTTTCATCTGAATCACTCAGAGTACCCCCAGAGTCCCCCCAATTTCCATGTAAATCCAAATCTGGCGCTTCTAAGTCTGCGTGTTTGCAATGTGAGGCGGCTACAAGCCATTCGGCTGTTAACCGAAGGGTTGTAGGTTCGAGTCCTACCTGAGGAGCCAAACCTTTCAAATACTTAGGCGCGTTCATTTCTGCGAAGACGCCACTTCCGCTGCCGAGTGTGGGGAGTTTTGTGGGGATGCTACTTCATAATGCAGCGCGAGCTTGTATTCCTTGCGGTGGACCTCTGAACCGCCCGAAGGGCCGAAGCCATCAAACTCTCCAATCGCCTACTGGAAATTGCGCCTCCGGAAAATTTGGGTGAGGACGACAACCGGGTCTATGCAAATAGCCTGAATTTCATTCCCGCTATCGGCGATCACGAAGACTAGGCGAGTCGTTCCCCCTGGACCCGAGATCGTGTAAGTACCGGTGCAATCGAGATTCATTTTGTATGTGCCCGTTGCAGCCAGCGGGACGATATTGCCGACTCAAGGCCGTCAGCCGATTGCGTAATGGCGTAAATTTGGATCGATTCCAATACCGCCACTACTCCAACAACACTACTAAAGTACTTGGCGGGTTCCGCCGAGGTATTTCAATGGCACTGCGATGTTGATATGAAAGTACTTGGTTGGCTCACTTATCTTCTACTTGGAATCGCAACCTTCGCTCGGCCTGTAAGCGCCGCAGATGCATTGGGTTGCATGGACCTAAAGCTGACCCCGAGAGTCCCGGGCTGCGTGATCGTAGAATGTTCCACAAACCAAAGTGACCTGATAAGCACCATAAACAAGGATGATTCCTTGGTGGACGCAGCCACAAACTCCGTAGTGTACTCGTGCCCAACTGGGATCGATCCTCAGCGAATCGAGCGCGAGGTGGTGTTACAGCTTCGCAAAGGAGCGTATCAGACGGTCCGTGAAGAGAAAGACGACCCAATGAGTACTGCGCTAATGGCCCGAAAAGGGTCGCAATGGATGAATCTAAAGGCATGGTTAGAGG
>Ga0210401_10005595_pt1 | contig 12906 bp, 9 predicted proteins | sample IncBWH32MmetaG_FD_150866 | JGI IMG/M metagenome (GOLD analysis project Ga0210401, IMG submission 150866) | Forest soil microbial communities from Barre Woods Harvard Forest LTER site, Petersham, Massachusetts, United States - Inc-BW-H-32-M | ecosystem: Environmental > Terrestrial > Soil >... | reverse complement strand
GCTGCATCCCGGCGCGCCCGCGGTGCAACCCATCCTCGCTTGAACTTCCGCCAGCGCCTGCTTGTGAATCCTCGAGTCCATCTCGGCCCACTGGAACAGGTATTCCCGGTCGTAGCACGACTTCGGGTGGTCGAAGGCCGCAGTCGACAGCCGGAAATCTTGCTCCGGAAAGCCTGCGATGCCGTTTGACGACCCGTAATCGCTCTTTCCGTACAGGTTGGTTACGGTTGTTCCGTTAGCGCAGTTGGAGGGAGGGCTCGATGGCAACACGATGACGGCGCCATACAGACCCATCTCGATCTGGAGGTCACCTTGCGTTCCGCTGTAGTAAGCGTGCGTCCCCGGCGTGGTGGCAGTAAAGGTGTAGGTTACAGAACTGCCGGGGGCTGCCTCGCAGGTCAGCAGACCCTGGACAGAGGTCGCACCTGTCGCACCGCAGTCCGTAGCCACCTGGAGCCCGGGAAACAGGATCGAGGTGTTGCCGGCGGCCGTGGGCAGATTATTGGTCAGAGTAACCGTAACCGGGTTCCCCTCTTTGACGACCAAGGTGGGGCCGGGAACCTGCATGGTTGAGCAACTTGGGGTAAACGCGAACGTTGCCGTACCCGCAAAGGTCGGCGCCGCAGTCGCCACGCAGCCGTATCCCCACGAGTAAACGGCCTGCCCGTCCGGCATGTTGATGTAGGCGTCTTGAGCGGTCAACTTGAAGGTCCCCGCCGCCCCCTGGCCCGTGATGCCGGGAGCCGCAGCAAAACTGGCCGGCGTCAGAAACAACGTTCCTGCCACTACTAGCGCCAGTAGAAGTTGTGTCGTCGAAATCAGGCTTTTCATTTTCGGCCTCATTGCTGCTCTCCTAATTACAGATGTTCCCGTGGGTGCTGCCAGTCACGCTGTTGCAGATATGGACCTCGGTCATCAGACCGCCGAAATTCTCGGCGTCGTTTGAGAGGTGATCCAGTTGCGGGGTGTAGAGATAGTAGGTTTCGCCCGCCTTGTAAGCGCTCCCATCGGGCTTACCGACGCTGGTGTCCAGGATTGCGTCAAGCGATTCGCCGCCGCCCAGCGTGATCGAATTCGTCCAGTATTCGGTGTTGTTCCCGTCCTGATCCCGCAACAGCTTGGCATTCCATCCCACCACGTGCATGGGAACACCCAGGCTCTGCAGCGTGTGATATTCGGTCACGGACAGGTTCACGAGCCGCAGCAAGGCCCTGCCGCCCGCCGGGATGTTAATGATGGCAGGCATTGGTTGCGAGTAATGCACCGTGGTATCACTCGAGACCGTGCCTTGTGGGCCGGGCGCGATCGTGTCGGGGTAACTGCGACCGTTCAGCAGGAAGTACTTGTCTTTCATGTCCACAAACATTTCCGGGTTGAAGGTCATTCCGACAAAGTGGAAATTGGGGTCGAAGCCGTGCATCTGCAGGGGATATTCGACGTCGTAGCAGCTCGAGCCGTCGCCGTCGTTATAGGTATATTCCGGTTGGGTTCCCTCGCCGCTGACCGTCGCACCGTTGCAGAGAGTACCGGCAGCTGGTCGAGTCGCCCCGGTACTAACTGCGGGCGTGGTGGCGCTGCATAGAATGTCCACAGCTGGATTGCAGGCCGTCCGCAGATCCTCAGTTGTCCCGGAGGGAAGCCCTACTCCGTTCTGGTATCCCAGATACGTAGCGAGGCTTTGGCCCACAGGCACGCGATCCTGTCGTGGCCGCACATAGAGCTGTCCCACCATGCCCATCTGCAAGTGCTCGGGCGGGGTGATGTGGCAGTGCCAGAAGTAGGTCCCGGCATCCGGAGCGATGTAGTAATAGGTGAAACTGGCGCCGATGTTGATGGCGATGGACGCGTCGGGAACGCCATCATAGAACGACGAAGCATTGGGATAGCCGTGGAAGTGGACCGTGTGCTGCTCGAACAGGTCGGGCCGCATGATCATGCCCACGTTGGTCAATGTGAGAAAGAACTCGTCGTCCTCATCAAATGCGATGAGCGGTGCTGGGATGTTGCCGTTCATTACGCCGATGTCCATGATTGGGCGGGGATCCACATGCCCGTCGAGAGCCGGAGGCGAAGAGGCGATAGCTGCCAAGCCATTACCGGTATCCGCCGCCAGTCCTGCCGCAGTATCGATGTACTGGAAGGCTGGTCCCGCGAACCCATCCGGACCGATACCCAGCCCGCTGGAGACACATGTAATTGTCCAGGTGCCTTGATAGCCCGCCGGAGTCGGCGTGGGTCCCTCGGCGATAGCATTGGTGATCACAACTTGCTGTCCTTTAGAAAGGCCCAAGGGAGCGTCCGTCCAGGCCGTCACCGTGGTAGACGACGCGGCTGTACTGGGACAGCCAGGGACAGTAGCGGGGGAGGTAACAGGTCCTTCAACCAGGTTAGCAACGGTGACCGTTGTCACGACTTCCGGTGTGAGGCCGACGGCCCCGTTCCACGTGAACGCCGGAGCAACGGGTCCGGCGGGGTTGACCGTCCAAGGCGACGCGCCAGTGGACGCGCCATCCGTCGTGGCCGGGTCACCGCGCACTAGTGGGTTAGCGCAGTGATTGTAGTCGGTGCAACCCGGGTACGGGTTGTTGAAGACATTCGGAAACTGGGTACCCGGATGGCCAGCCGCTATGTCCGCCAGGCCGGAGAGCGGTCCGAACGAGAACATGAACGTCTGCGTGCCGTCGGCCATCGTCGAGTAGCCGTCACCGCCCGAGATCTGCTGGCACTTGATGGCGCCGTTCACGGTTCCCAGAGTCGGCACCACCCACTGCTGCGTGCCGGTCGCAGGCCGGGTGAATTGTGTCGGTCCGTTGTAAGGGGGTTCCGAATTGTTATCTCCGGTAGGGCTGCTCGGATTGGAGGCCGGGTGCGTTACGGTGCCCGTTGGACATTGCACGCGGAAAGACTGAGCGCTCGCAACTGTTGTCGCGAGACAGAGGAGGAAAACGGACAACCAAATTTGTGGACTCTTTCTCATGGCCGTGTGGCCTCCTTCCGGATCGACCAGCGCGAATTGCGCTTCACTTCCGTTCGTGAGAGGTTGAAGCACTGCATTGTTCGGAACGGCCGTGGCTAGACGGATACACGGGCCGGTGCGTTCTGGCTTTTGCGTCAGTGGTTTTTCCGAACGGCGTCGCATGCGGTGAGCGGTAATCCCTCTCCGGGCGGACGATTGGCGCACACACGCGCCACGGCGTCCTCCACAGAACTAGTTGGGCATCCTGGGGGATACTTTTTTCTTGGTGCTGACCTGCGACCCAAGCTGAGGGATTGCTCGCGTCGAGGTTTATGTGGGGGAGTTGCCCGCCAAGGGGGGAACCCGGCGTCTTAGAACTTCCGCAACTTTAGGGGACTTCCCTCAGAGTGTCATCATCTAGATGGATGAGATTTTTCAAAAAACCCGTGTTCCCGAGAGGCCGACACCAAAAAACACGCAGCCCGAGCCGGTGCTCTCGCGGTCCGCGGGAGCGAGGATCGACGGCAGTCGATAAAAGATGATAGGGAGAGGCTTTTGTCAGGCGGGATTTATATATCTTCGAGCGCGCGCGTCGCACGATTCATCAACAGACGGACCAGCGTGTCATTGAGCCTCTCGGCTCCCATCGGCGATTGCGTCGTACGCTCGCGATTGCCGCGATTCGTCCGTACCAGCCCGATGCTCTTCCACAAAACCGATACCAGCTCGCTCTGCCGCTGCACGCCCACCTTCTCGAACAGGTGCTGCAAATGTGTCCGCGCCGTAGACCGCCGGATGTCGAGTTCTTTACAGCATTCTTCGAGCGTCTTGCCTTCCATGAGCAGATTCGCCATGCGTGCTTCCGTGGAAGTCAATTCATAAAGCTGATGCAACTCTGCCTCGGCCGCTTCCACGGCGAGATTCGGATCAAGCACAAAAATCAGCACTGCCGGTTGGGTCGATGCCGGCCCGCCTGCCTGCGCTCGATTCACCGGCCGCACGTGTAGAGTCAGCGGCCTCTTGCCCGCAGATCGAGGCAGGGCGATTACGGCGGCCGGCCCGGAGCCTTTTCCGGCTGATCCACGTGTCACCGCCTCCAGCATCTCGCTCAGAACGAAGCCACTGCCTTTTCGTTCGTGAAGAACTCCGGCTGGACTCAATTCCAAACCGTCACTCGACGCCAGTATCTGCTCGAAACTCCGATTCGCCATAAGCAGTAGTCCCGAGGATGTGGCTACCGCGAGTCCGATGTTAAGAAGATCTAAGGCCTCGAATCCGGCCACCAGAAGACGAAACGGCCGGGTGCTCGACTGATCAGTTGCGCTCATCTCGGTAAACGAGGCTTCGGCCTTGCGAGCAATCGCTTCCCTGCAGCTCAGCGGATCTTTGCAGCCGCCTTTCGATTCCCAAGCACCACAATTCGGACACTGGACGTCATCGCCGCGGGACGCTGCCGAGTCAGAAGGTTCCTGGCTTGGCGGAATCTTGCTCATAGCTTCTCCGATTGGATCCAGCCGGGCGGAAGTGAAGCTCGATGATGGGGACGAGTGAAAGTCGAAGCGCTCTGTGTGTCGTGAACTCATTCGGATGGACCGCAAACCACACGTGGCCGAGGAAAATCCGGGGCCAACTGGTCATTGCGCGGGGGGGGAATTGAAACCCGATCGGCGCGCCGCTTAGCAACGATGCGGAGCGCCCCATCCAGTGTTTTCAATCTCGTGACCAGCCGCTGAACTTACTTTGGGGAGTCTTTTCCCCAGGAGCGCTCGGCGCTTTTGTCACGCTACTATGACCCGTCGTAGGAGTATTCATCCATTTGGAGGAGGACCCCCAGTGTAAACTTGATGATTTACAAATAATTACAGCTAGGCCGTCGAATCCCTGTACGCTCCTCTATTGTTCAGATTCGGTCTTCGCGGCACTGGCACTCGCCCCGTCCAACGAGAAATGAGTTGGCACTAGCCGGTATCCCGTCCGTGTCCGCAAGTGATACTTCTTGAAGTCGTCACCCATCAGCCTGACACTGATCGAGCGCCATCCCCGGTTGGGATTGGCCCGTGGGTAGTAGCTGAGCGAATACAGGTGAGCCAGATCATCGCGGATGGAAGCGAATGCGCGTTTCTCGTCTCGCCAGTTTTTCGCGAAGTACGCCTTCCCTCCAGTCGCCGCCGTCATACGCTCAAACACGGCCGTCGATACCGGTTCGAGTTTCGCCTGCTGCGTGCTGATCATGTAGACCGAAATTCCTGCCGATTGCGCCAGTTCCGAAACATCCTCCGGGGGCACAACGCTGGAATTGTCGGGCCCGTTCGAGAACACGACCACAACTTTTCTCCCCTGGTATTGCGACGCGTCGCGCAAGGTCAGCAGCAGGGTGTTGTAAAGTGCAGCCTCGTCGCCGGCAACCGTGGTTCGTACTGCGCGCAGAACCGCTCCGCGATCGGGGGTCAGCGGGGCCACTCGCGACAGATCGCGGCTGTAGGAATACAGGGCGATCTTGTCGGCGTTATCGAGCGAGCGGACGAAGTCCGCGATCGCATCCTGTGCAAACACGAAGCCACGGTACATGTAATTGCTTGTGTCGAAGAGAATGAACACATTCGCGCCGGCGACCAGAGAATCCAGGGCGGTCAGGCTTACCGCGGACGGACCCGGATCCGCCGACGCTGACACGTCGACCGCTTCCGCGGCCTTGCCGTTGTTCTGCGCCAGATCGACCAGCGCCCGCGTCGGCCCGTTGCCTTCGGCAAACGTGGCCAGCTTCTGCGGTATACCATCTTCGTTGATGGCAAAGTTTTCCGGCCGCAGTCCGGTCACGTAGTTACCGTTCTTGTCGGTGACCGCCACATTCAATTGGACCAGATTCACGACCACATGAATGTGAGGTCCGCTTTCCTGCGCCGACAAGCGCGCGCCCGAACCGGACATCAGCGCGATCACCAGACAACACGAGACGGCGTATCGCGCCCACTCTCTCAGCTTCCCAATCGAGACGCCCTGATAGTCGATCATTGAGGATCTCCACTTCTTTTGGCGCTCTGCTGCGACCCTGTTTTCGCTTCTGCTGACACCGAAGCGCCCTGTTCGTGTCGATACGCTTCGCCGGTTTCCCTCAGCGCCCGAACCAAAGCTGGCCAATCTTCGAAGTCCGTGGCAAACACCTTTTCCACCATGCGCCGGGTCAGATCCGGAACCATCCGGTTCAGAGCCTCCGGCGACGAACCCGTTTCGTCCGCCAGGCGCGCCCAGTAGAGATTGCCCGAATCCCACGACTCGGCGAGCAGTCGGCTCGAGTACCCGGAAAATGCCGGTACCGGCGGAACATTGAGCAACTCCCGTCCATAGGTTTGCGCAAGCACTGGATGCGGAACGCCGAAGTCGCGCGACAAGCGTTCCCAACTCACTTCGCGAGCATGCTCCTGATTCAGCCGCTCAAGTTCTTCACCCGCCGGTCCCCAGGTACTGGCCGCGTCCGATTTCTTCTGGTGAAATTCGGCAGCGAGATAGAACGTATCGGCCGGCGTTACCTGCGCCGTCACGTCGTCCGGCTTTCCTGCCGCGAGCGCCGACTCTACCCGTTCGACCCGCAACGGACTCATGCGCTGGGAAAGAATGGAAACCACCTGCCCGCGCAGTGCTTCGTTTGTGGCAGCGGACCGCAGCAGCTCTTCGCCAGCTTTCTGATAGAGAGCGACCGCGTGCAACTCCTCTTTCGGTACATCCCACCACCGGGGAAGAATGGCGCTGGTGATCAGCCCCGGAACCAGCTCTCGCCAGATGAGAGCTTGCACGTTTTCCGGAACTATAAAGTCCTGCTCCATTTCCGCCAGAGCAAACGGCAGGTCTGCGAGAGAACCCACCAGGTGTGCACCCCCGCCCGCCGGCGAACCTTCGCCGAATAAGTGCGGCGCTTGCCAGACCGCCTTGATCCCACCCACGGTTTCGGCCGAGAAATCATGGTTCCGTACCAGCAGCGGATTGTTGTGCAAGACCTGAGCCGCGGGCGGCTCGTAGTAGGCGTAGTTCAATCCCACCAGCGTGTCTCGCTGAAACGATGCCAGCTGTCCGAGCGCATCTTCCGCTTGAGAGTGCGACGCCGAGGCCGCAAGGCCCTTGGCGACATCCGCGCGCATCTCGGCATCAGTGTGACTGTTGTTGTAGATGCCCGCGGCCCATTCGCTGCGCTCGCTGCCTTTGAAGATTGGCCGCGGCATCTCGAATTCGCGCAGTTGATCGGCCATCGACACCAGGGATGGGTCCGCCGTTCCGCCCTGCGCTTTTTCCCGCAAGCCATCGCCCAGGGCGTTCAGCGTGTCCAAAGACACCAGGCGCTGACTGTCGAGAACCGACCGCATACTGGCGGCGATCTGCTCATGCATTTTCTTGCCCGCGGGAGTCGTTTGCCGTGGTCCTGCCAGCAACTCGATAATTTCGTCCTGCGAAAGTTTCGGCTTCCCGGTGGCAGCTCGCAGCAGGGCTGCGAAAGATGCCCGTCCTGCCTCGTAAACCTGCGATTCCGAGTGCACTCTGACAAACGGCCTGAGCACACCCTGCCAGGCATTGTTCAACTCTGCAGCCGGAATCTGCCTTTGCCGCGCCAGTATCTGCCACAGTCCGAGATTGGCCTGCAACGTCCCCAGGGTGTTGCCGCGCAAGGCGAGGTTGTCGATGTGGTCGAGGCTGCTGGCGACCTCCAGAAAGAACGCTATCGATTCATCGGTCAACTCGGGGAACTCGGCAAAGACGCGATACTGATCACTGAAGAGTTCGAAGCGCCGCGCTAACGACCGAACGGTTTCAGGCGCCAGGCGCCGATTCGCTGGCCGGTGCGCGTCGAGTTCGCTCAGCACGAGGTAGATCTGCAGTGGACCAAATTCCGTATTCGCCCGCGATACCCCGAACATGGACTGCACTAGCTGCTCGGAACTGCTCAGACGGCTGGCTCGCTTCCCCCAGTCGCGAACGACTTTCGAATCGCTCTTCTGGCGAAGAATATCCTTCCAAGCCGCCAGGTCGCCAGGAATGCGGGGCTCGCCACTCGTGTCCCACTGCTGCCGGGTAACCATCAGCAACAGCCCCGGAGCCGGGCGGAACGCGCCGCGCGTCGCCGCGCTTGATTGATCATTGGAACGCAGGGCCTCATAGAAAGTGCGCAGCCGGTTCCCCTGCGTAAAGTGCGCTTGCTGATCGCGGCTGGTGCGCGACAAGACATCGAAGTACGCTGCCAGCCAGCCCGTGTCCTTCGACATCAGGTTCTGAACAAATTCCCCGGGCGAGTCCGGACTGGCGCCCACCAAGCTCTTCCACGCCCCCTCCGCGCTCGCGCCGCCCGGCACCAGCACCTTGCCCGAGCGGATACAGAGATAGCTGCCATAGAAATCCATCGCGGCCGAATGCGGAATGAGCTTCCTGAGTCCGGCCGATTGTTGCAGAGCGGTGCGGGTTTCAGGATCGAGGCGCGAGAACGCCCAGTACAGCCGCGCCATCGCGGAATCATGCAGCAGCGTGTCGATGAGGTCCTTGCTGTATTGCTGCTCCCGCTTGTTGCCTGCATTCATCCACTCGGCTTCATTGAAAATCACAGGGACTCGCGTGCCCGGAAACCGGTATTCGAACGGCTTACCCAGTTGCAGGCTCTGTTCCAGCAGGGGGAGCGGGAAGCCCGAGTCGGTAGTGACGAAGGCCCTTTCAGGATCGGCCGTCTCCAGCGACGAATCCGGCCGGCCGCATTCCTCACGGAAACGGTATCCGAGAATGTGCAGCAGCGGTTTTGCCTGTTCGCAGTCGGCCACACGAATGACTTCGTTTTGCCCGGCAAACTCCGCCAACTCGCGTGCCTGTTGCACATAACGATTCAACAGAATCAGAAATTCCGTAGGCTTGTTGCCGCCTTCGTAGCCCTGCATATAAACGTTGCGGGACAACAGTGGCAGCACATCCTCCGGACCGATTTTCTGGCTGATTCCTGCCATGCGCAGGAACGAGCGCAGCGGACCTGGAATGACTACCTCAGACGTGGTGCCCGGCGACTTGCCGTTCGCATCCGTGCCATTTCGCGGATGCCCGGAAGGTGGCGATGCGCCCCAGGCCGAGGCGCAGACGAGGAAACCCCACAATAAAGAGACAACTAGCAGAACGCCCGGGCGGAGAGGAGATTTCACGGCTGGGTCCTTGTGGTTCCGAAGGTTACGCAATCGGAGGTTAGCCCACCGAGGGACTCGCGTCCCTGTTTGCCCTATGGACCTGCCTCACGAGCCTTGAAAGGTTTGTCCGGTCTGATGAAGCCAGGCCGTTCGCATCCAGACGAGAGCGCCCCGCGGTCCCAAAAATCTGATGCCCGAGAAAATACAATCATCCGGGGCGCTTGTCCAAGCCTTTTCTCATTATGATCTGTGGAATATGTAAAAAAATGCGTCTTTCCCCTTCCCAGTGCCTGCCGTCCGGCCTAAAGCGCTGCCATGGAACTGTTTTCTCCGTTTGGAATCATCGGGTTCTTGACTTGTCGTGAAACCCAACGACGATTGTTCCGCTTTCGTAACAAATCTCCGTTTCGCCGTCGGGCCCACAACCAGCTAGTCTGGCGTCAACTGAAGGACGCCCCCGATGCCGATACATCACTATGTCCACCCCCGGACCGAGTGGTGATCACCACTTGCTTCGGCGATATCAGCTTCGACCATGTGTTGGAAAGCCTCCAAGCCCTGGCCGGCGACCCCAGTTTCAAGCCCGGGTTCCGGCAGTTGGTCGATTTGTCGCAAGTCTCAAAACTGAGGCTTCGGCTTAAGGACTTAGAGGAGATCCAGCATTCCTGGGACCCGTTTTCCAATACCGGCAAGCGGGCCATGTTTGCGACCCAACCGCCCGATTTTTTGGCTTGCGAAAACCTACCAGTCGCTCGTGGCCCGGACTGAGTTCAGGGTCTTCCACACGCTGACGGAAGCCATCTCGTGGGTGAGCCTTCAGGCATCGCTTTTGAAAGGCTGTACCCGGCGCTCGTCCACAGCGCGTGTGTTTTCGACCTCAACAGCCGCTACGATGCTCGAGATGCCCACCCTTGTCCCAAAAAATTTTCCTGTTGCCCGGAAGCGTACGTAAAATTGCGCGAGCCGAAAAGCACAGGGTCTTCGCCCAGCGGGTTGGCGCTTGAAATGGAACCAAGAAAGGTCTTGTTACCGCAACGGTGTAGCAACAGGAAGACTGGGACTACGCCAGCCAGGTCCTGCGATCGTTAACGGCGGCTTGGGGTCGCGATGTGCGTGAGAGAGTCACGGTGCGTAGAGCCCGGAGCGCATCGAGAGCGGCTTCAAGCGCGTGTCGCTCGCGCAACTGCGAGGTCTGCATGGGGTCGCCGCCCGCTTGAAAAAGTTCTCGTGTCCGCTGTCGGCTTCGGCCTCACTGATTCGCTCATCGAGTTTGTTCTTATCCAGCTCGAACAACGCCGCCATATGCCTTCTCTTTCCAGGTCAAACAATCCTGGGGTTCGGCACGCTTTACATCCATACCAGAGTTCCTACGTCGCTCAATCGGGCGGGCTGGCACCACGCCCCGATGACGCAAGTAAATCTTGTCCGCCAACCTCAGATGGACTGAGTCTCGGCGGCCCAGTTTCCAAGCTGCTGTTTGATGACTTGATAGCACTGGCAAGCCGCATCCTGAAGCTTCCCTTTGTCGAGAACCGTCACTCTTCCGCGACGATAGGAAATGATGCCCGCTCGGCTTAACGCGCCCGCGGCCAGGCTTACGCTCGAGCGGCGCGTGCCGAGCATTTGTCCGAGCAGATGCTGTGTAAGAGGAAGCTCGTCGGAGCCGAGAAGGTCTTGGCTCATCAGCAGCCAGCGCGCCAAGCGTTCTTCTACCTCGTGCAGTCCATTGCAGGCGGCGATTTGCATCGCCTGCATGGCCAGCCGTTGCCCGTAACGATGCAGTTCGACGTTCAGCTGTGGACAATGCGGTAAAAGCTCGCGCAACGTGTTGCCCGCGATTCGGTACGCAGTCCCGTCGGCTTGCGTAATAAGCCGGTTCGGGCTGGTCGTAAACCCGTCGACTATCGGCAATCCTGCGAAACCGCCGCAGCCGATGAGGGCGACTTCTACGCTCTTTCCATCGGGTTGAATATTTACTACCGAGACCAACCCGTTTTCGATGAAGTAGGCGAAGGCGATTTTGCCCCCCGCTTCATGCAGAACCTGGTGGCTCCGGAAGGGTGCATACTCCAGCCGCGAGCGGATCAGGTCGAGTTCGGAGTGCGGGATCCTTCCCAGGATTTCACCTGAGAAAACTCGATTGCCGTTGTCTGAGATCCTGGGTTGAATCACAGTCTTAGTAATAGGAATTGCAGCACTCATGTTCGTAAGCCCTCCCAGAAAGCAGGTTAGATTGGAGGAACATTGAACGAAGGTCGCAGCAGGAACGCGTCAGAACTACTTGGATTAACACGCTGTCCCCGTTTAGGAAAACATTACACGCACCCTGAGGCGAGGACATGCGCCAAACTGCGCCAATTGGAGGTGTGGCGATTCCACACGACCGGGCGCCAAAATCCGGCAGCCAGGGGTTGAGCTGCGTGCTCGCGGTCAAAAACGGAAGCGTCCAGGGACTGGGACCCTGGACTCTTCTTGTATGCCTGTACGGCCCTGCGATCTTGCTTATATGGCTCTGCGCAGTGAACGTCGCATTTTGCGCGGCCCAGGCGCTTTCCCGGTGCCACAAAAATTCCTGGGCTTTTCGGTGTAGAATATTAGATGGCGCTGCTTTGCGGAATTTAACTCAAAGAGAGGGTCCCGCCGTGAGGGAACGCCCCCCGAAAGTCGAACCCCCGCAAATTCTCAGCGGGTGGAAAGAAATTGCAAACTATCTAGGCAAAGGTGTGCGAACGGTCCAGCGGTATGAGGGTCTACTCGGACTTCCCGTGCGCCGTCCAGCTGGCCGCCCCTCGGGTTCGGTGATTGCAACCAGAGCGGAGCTCGACGGCTGGGTCCAGGCGAGCCCGATTCGCAAAGAATTTCGCCTGAGAAGTGCGATGGACCTGTCTGCGTCTCACAGGAGTGCCATCGAGCAAAATCTTTCCGAGATGGTGCGACTTCGTAATCAAACGTTCGAGCTGCGGTCCGAAGTTTTAAAGTCGCTCGAGCTCCTTCGAAACAACGTCTACGAGTTGATGGGAGGACTGAATCGGAACCCGTGGAACGGCTCCTCCCCTCTGTATTCCACGAGTGAACGTCAACTGCTCGACCGCGTCGCGTCGAACTCGGACGCTCCTCCATCGAAACACACGAAAGCCAATTAATCAGGGCTCTTCTCCAAGAGATTTTCCCCGCCGTTCCGGTCGAACCCACGGAAGGCTTCGCGCCAATAGGGGACACTTCAGAGTCATGGATTCGAGAAAGCAGTTGATTTGGGGGCACGCCGCGGCCAGGCCGACCGTGGATGAGCTGAGGGCTTCGCGCGAGCGAATGAATCGCGCCGGCGCCGAGTTCCTGAGGATCGACCTGGAAACGGCACGGACGTTCGTCGACATTGCCCGCCACGCTTACGACGATTTGTGCAAAAAGCGTAATTGTCGTTCCGCCCGCAGGGCCTATGACACCGTGATCAAGCTGATCGATAAAGTGGACTGGCATGCCAAGGATGGAGTCGCGGTCAAGCGCGAACTGAACCGGCTGAAGAAGGAATTGGAGAGATTGGGAGAAACATTCTAAAGTAGCGCCGGCGTCCCGCCGCTGTCGTGAGGGCATCTTGCCCTCGCCGCGTAGGTTCGAATCAGGGCACGCCTGAAAGGCGTGCCGCCAACGGCTCCATAAACACTGGGCTCTATAGCGCCGGAGGTCATCTCCTTTGCGGACCTATTTGCCAGATAAGCTCTAGGCTACTTTTATTTTTGGGGTTCCAACTTCCTCGCCGACCCCGACTTTCGGCGCCAACTCGGCCCCTTAGCTGGCCTCCCGTTTCCC
>Ga0210401_10005594_pt1 | contig 12909 bp, 13 predicted proteins | sample IncBWH32MmetaG_FD_150866 | JGI IMG/M metagenome (GOLD analysis project Ga0210401, IMG submission 150866) | Forest soil microbial communities from Barre Woods Harvard Forest LTER site, Petersham, Massachusetts, United States - Inc-BW-H-32-M | ecosystem: Environmental > Terrestrial > Soil >... | reverse complement strand
GATGCCGCGTTGCACGTCCAGGACGGTTACGGTTGCGCCAGCGATCGCGCCGCCGCTTTGGTCCGTCACTGACCCTAGAATGCGGCCTGCGCTGCCTTGAGAGAAGAGTGGTTGAGCGACTAGAAAGATACCCGCGCAGACAGCCAAAACACGAAGACTGGCAACCACATTCAAACGGAAATATTTCATATACACCCCTTCACCCATCAGACTTGGCCGGGACGATTGCTGTTCTGGTTACTGTGGACCATGCTCGGGATTCGAGGCGCACCACCCATGCGCGACATGGAATGCGTATATCACCGCATAATTCGAAGCGTCAAGTTGAATTCGTGGTATTCGAAGTGCTTGCGAATTGAGGAAGGACTGTTTGGGATCGCACACCGGCTTGCCGATATGGCGTAACGCATTGAATAGGGATAACGTCAAGTGTATAGTTCCGAATCAAGAGCAAGCCGCAGTCCAGCGCGCGTTTTTTCGGCAAGGAGAGCTCATGCGATCCATCAGCAAAGTTCTGGCCTTTGTTACACTTCTGATCCTTTCTTCAACCCCCGCCTTTGCAGCGACAGTTACGGGCACCGTGAAAGGACCGGACGGGACGCCGTTCCAAGGGGCCTTCGTCGTGGCGGCAAACGCCAAGACGAAAATTAGTGTCAGCGTGCTCTCCGACAAACAGGGGCGTTACCGGGTTGAGAACCTGCCGGCTGGAGACTACCAGGTGCGCGTGCGGGCCGTTGGCTATAGCACCGATCCCCATAGCGGGGTGAGCCTTGCCCCGGAGCAAAATATTTCTTTTGATTTTGCGCTGAAGCAAGGGACCGTGCGCTGGAGCGACCTGAATCTTTATCAAGGCAAGCAGCTTATGCCGGCTGGAAAAGGAAAAGATACTCTTTCAACGAATTGCTACATCTGTCATGGATTTCAAACTCGGATGGCCGCCGTTCGGCGCGATGAGGATGGCTGGCGCGATCGCGTCAACTATATGCGTGACGCTATGGCCTTTCAATTGGGCCAGAGATTCACCGACGAAAAGGCGGACGAAGTGGTCTCTTATCTGAATACTGTGTTTGGAACGGATTCAATGGTGCCGCGCAGTCCCACGGAACTTCCGGCATACAAGGACACGGTGCGGCCTTTCAGCGATGAGGCCATGAACATTGTGTACGTCGAGTACGACGTATCCGGGACCAAAGGCCTGCCTTGGAGCGCCGCCCCGGACAAGGACGGAAACTTCTGGATCCCGTATTACGGGAGAGGAAACGAAGTCGCCAGACTGAATCCCAAGACCGGTGAACTGACTCATTTCCCGCTGCCTTTTGAAGAGACAGCCGGCGTCCACTCCGTTGTGCCTGGGCCTGACGGGATGGTTTATTTCACCGAGTTTGCGTTGAACAAACTCGCGAAGCTCGATCCGAAGACGGGAAAGATAACGGAATTTCAGGACAATGTCGTCGTGCCTGGCGAGCGGGCGGATAAACATACGGTGCGCGTGGATGCGAAAGGAAATTTGTGGTCCTCCGGAAGTCCGGTAAGCAAATTTGATCAGGAGACCGGCAAGTACACGCACTTCATGGAAGCACCCTCGTCGTATGGCATCACTTTTGATAAGCAGGGGAATACGTGGTTTTGCGTGCTGAAGAAAGACGGGAAAATCGGAAGGGTTGACGCGAAGACGGAAAAAGTGACGCAGTGGTCCCCGCCCACCCAGGGCACGCCGCAACGGCTGTCCATCGACTCGGATGGAATCGTATGGTTCGGCGAACGCACGGGGAACAAAATCGGCCGGTTTGATCCCAAGACGGAAACGTTCAAGGAGTATCCGCTGCCCGGTCCGGCTGCCACTCCTTACGCCTTGATTGTCGGCAAGGACAATGGCATCTGGTACGCCTCCACGGATCAGGATCTGATAGGACGACTGGATCCGAATACTGGAAAAGTGATCGAATATCCGTTCCCGCATTCCGAAGCCATGATGAGGGAGTTTTTCCTGGACGCGCAGGGGCGGATCTGGTTTGCGACCCCGACGAATAACCGGGTGGGATATTTTTACCTTGCGAGCTCGAACGAGCGGGCCAGTAACTGAGGAACCTGATCGAATTCCCGGGAACGCCAATCTCCTGAATGGCGATACGCGAACCGCCAATCGGGAGATTGGCGTTCCCGGGTCTCAACCCATCGGCTTGCGTTGAGTTTTATTTCCTTTTTTCGGCAGGACCGCCAGCTTATCACCCAGCAGCTTCGGCGGATGATTTTGCCCGAACCTCCGTCGCCCCACCGGTGGACTTGGCCACGATTTCAAGACCGTTCTTGTTCATATCGAACCTTTGCTTCCGGTCCAGGCCTTTGACGAACTCGCGTGTCGCCTTGGCCACGCCGCCCGGCAGGCTCGAGGCATCTACATTCAGCGTCGATTCGACAGTTTCCTCATTACGATCACGGTAGCGAAATTGCACCTCAAACGATTTCATGCAACTTACCTCCCTTTTGTGAAGTTGACATAGTAACTGGTTCGTGTATTCCAATCCATCCGCGCATTGCGAAGATTGACAATCTCATTCCCGCCTAGCCGCGGCGACGCTTTCGACTGGCAACTTTCTTCTTGGGGCTCTTGGTTCTTTGAGCCTTGATCTGGGCCTTGAGGGACTCGTTTTCCTGCATCAGCGCGTCGCGGGCTGCCGTTACGGTTTCCAGGTTGTTTCCCATTTCGCCGTTCTGTTTCCGCAGGTCCGCTACCTGAGCCTTCAATTGCTCGTTCTCTTGCAGAGTTTTTGTGTCTTTGCAGGCGGTTAGAGACAAACTGAGGATTACCGCCCCCACAAGGCTCGACAGCGTGCTCTTGTGCGTCATCCGATTTCCTTCCATCACTAGGATTTGAACTGCAACTGGAGCAACGAATAGCGGGTGAGGTGGGTAGACTCCGCTAACGACTCAGTCAGCGTACTGGAGTTTGCTTGCGGGCGCAAGTCTGATAACTCTTTTTCGTGAAAATAGATGATTCGCATCACAATGGCATTCCGAACGATTTAATTAGGGTTGGCCAGGCCGTTCCGCACAGCCGACAATTCATTTAATAATTCACTTAAAAAGGAGCCGATCTACCTTAATTATTCTTCATGCATTGTGCAGCCTCTTTTGGTATGCTCCCCCGAACGTAACCCATCGAAGTCGGAGATTCGAATGCGTTTTCTTGTCAGGTGGATAGGTACAATTTAGGATCATGGAACTCGCAACCAACATCGTCTGGGCCATTGTCGCCGCAGCGAGCTACGCTCTATTTTTCCGATCCCTGGCACGGCAAGAAACGGAAAAGAGGTGTGGCAAGAGTGCATCAACCTGCTTCATCGCGTTAACCTGCGCTCTTTTGATCGTCTTTCCCATAATCTCCCTGTCCGACGATTTGCAGGAAGCGCAGATAACTGCGGAAGAAGCAGCGCCTTCTGGCCAGATCATCAAGAGGTGTGTTGCCAGCCATTCCTTATATCGGTCACAGACTTGGCATCATGTTTGGTTAGTTTTCGCACCGTCCGCACAGAAACCTCACTGGAAAGTGAGTGCGATGTTGACGGTTCGACAGAACCGCTGCACACTGCCAAGCCTGCATCCGCGCGCACTCGGCCGTGCTCCCCCTTCTCTCGCTGTTACCCAAAATGCTTAGGGGTCTTTAAAAACACAATTCACCGGGACAGGTTCTGAAATGTTTCGTCCTGCTGTGAATGGTCAATTCTTTGGCCCCGCCCGAAAGCACTATTCTCAATGCTCTATGAAATCGGGACCGAATGCTTGGGACCTGCCGAGAGTGCAAGTTTATGCGACATGGGTAGGTTCCCCAACCACGGCAAAAGCCGTCAGAGGAACAACATGGCTAATTTTCCCGATGAACTGCGTCGATGTTTTGCGGTGTGTCTCGCGCTCGGCGGCGGATTTGGCGCGTTGTTCAGCCTTGCCTTGCTGGCTTCGGCGGTGACCGGGAGCAACACCCCGAGCAGCGTTCTGTTGGTCGGGCTCGGAATTATTATACTGATACTCTCGGCACTGCTCATCATCTCAGCCATCAGTTTATGGTCGTCGACCAAGCGCCAACAAAACAAGTAAAGAACAAGTACGATATCCAGCGGGATTAGACTGAATACCGGCTTCCAAATGGGCACTCGCGACCCAGTAATAGCAACTGTCGGCAACCGGCCTGCTTCCTAGTGCCACACTCTCTTGCGTGTATGGAACGGATCGACTGCGCCTTGATATTTTCCAGGGTTTCGTGCGTAGAATAGGGTGGAGAAGGGCTAGGACATGAACACTCGAAAGTTTTTTTCTGTCGCTTTCATTGCGATAATTTCGCTCGCGATTGGCATCGCCGGAACGAACCTCATTGTGATCCAGGCAGCGCCACAGAATCAGCAGCATAAATCCAACGAAAGCTCAGGACAGAATCAGAATATGCCGGGGATGGACAATAGCATGCCCGGCATGGACATGGATCACGACATGCCCGGCATGAAAATGGGCCAGAGCACGGATGAAAAAGATCAGCAGACTGAGCACGGCGCCATGGACGCGATGAGCCACATGCACCATCACCAAATGGGTCCGCACATGTATATGACCAAGCTGCGCGCGCCCGCAACCGCCGCGGATTGGACCAAAGCAGACGAAATTGCGGGCGAACTGCGCGATTCCATCGAGAAGTACAAGGATTATCACGCCGCGCTCGCCGATGGCTTCCGCATTTTCATGCCGAATCTTCCGCAGTCCGAGTATCATTTCACGAGTTACTACAACGGGTTCCTTGAATCGTTCAGCTTCGATCCAACGCGGCCCACTTCCCTGCTCTACAAAAAAACGAAAAATCCGATCTACCTGATCGGAGCCATGTACACCATGCCCAAACGCGTGACGGAAGAACAATTGAACGAGCGCGTCCCGCTAAGCATCGCGCAATGGCACTTGCACACCAAACTTTGCGTCCCGCCGAAAGACCAACGCGGGAGCGCCGACTGGAGCAAATTCGGATTGCAAGGCTCAATCCTCACGAAGGAAGCCTGCACTGAGGCTGGCGGCACCTATTACCCGGTGATTTTCGGTTGGATGGTACACGTTTATCCGTTCGAGGATTCGCGCGAGAAAATCTGGGGGCAATAGGAAATACCTTCTTCGATGTCCGGCCTTTGTCGCCTTCGTTTTGGCGGGTAGCGAGTCCAAGCGATTCTCAAAACCGCAAGCCCCTCCGTGGCGAGCTGTTCTATGGTGCCGCCTTGCTTGTTCATCTTCTACTCATCTTGTTGTCACCAAAAATTTACATTGTGTGCGTATAATGGACGGTCGGGAGACCCTGTTGTGACCTCGCGCCCATTGTCAGCTGTTGAGCAGTCGGTTGCCAATCCTGCTGAAAAAACGGAAGATCACTCCCTGCGGCTGGAACCTTCCCGCAAGTACCCCGGCGCCCTGATCGTCGTGGAGGGCATCGACGGCTCCGGAAAAAGCACTCAACTCTATCTATTGAAACGCTGGCTGGAGATCGGTGGGTACAGGCTTCATTTCACGGAATGGAATTCCTCGCCTCTCGTGAAGTCCGCCACGCGTCGCGGAAAGCAGCGCAGGCTTTTAACGCCCACCACATTTTCCCTACTGCATGCAGCCGATTTTGCCGATCGTTGCGAACGGCAAATCCTGCCGCTGCTCCACAGCGGATACCTGGTCCTGGCGGATCGTTACATTTACACTGCATTCGCGCGCGATGTGGCGCGAAACTGCTCCCCGCGGTGGCTGCGGAATCTCTACCGGTTTGCTCCCGTGCCGGATATTACATTCTATTTCCGCGCGCCGCTCGACGTGGCCGTCAAGCGGATCATGAGCGGCCGTCCAAAGTTGAAGTATTACGAAGCCGGAATGGATCTGAATCTTTCCCTGGACCGCGCGGAGAGCTTCCGAATTTTCCAGGGACGCATCCTGGCACAATATGACGAAATGATTGAGTCAGACAAGTTCGTGGTGATGGACGGCACTCTCCCGGTGAATTCGCTGCAAAAACAGATGCGCCAGATGGTGAAAGCACGTATCGATTTGGCGCGATTCGCCCCGAAGAAGTCCGCGCGGAGGGCCGTGTGAAGTCCGCGAAAACCAGTCGAAAGAATGGACACTCAAAAAAGGGCCTCACTTCCTCGGGCGCTTCCCCGCGCAATTATGGTTTACCTCTGCCAGGAGTGAACGCCGAGGAATTCGGGGGTTCCCTCATCGTAATCGAAGGCATGGACGGATCGGGCCGATCGACTCAAATTTCCCTGCTGACGGAATGGCTCGAGTCTGAAGGCTTTGCGGTGGAAACGATGGGGCTGCGCCGCTCGGGCCTGGTGGCGAAAGATATCGACGCGCTGCTGGCTGAGAACACAATTACCCGGATGACCCTCACGCTGATGTATGCCACCGATTTTTACGACCAACTCGAGCACCGCATCATCCCAGCGCTGCGTTCCGACTTTGTTGTCCTGGCGGACCGTTACTTTTATACTTTGATCGCCCGCGCGGTAGCCCGCGGCATTGAGCGGGACTACTTGAACGGTCTGTACGAAATGGCGGTTCGCCCCGATCTCACGTTTTGGCTTAACGTGCGCCCGGAAGTGGCATTCGAGCGGGAGTTTCGCAAGTCGCACGCGATCAGCTATTGGGAATCCGGGCGGGACCTTTCGCTTTCCGACGATCTGTTTCAATCCTTCATTCTGTACCAGGCCAAGATTAAGAACGAATTTGAAGCGCTCTCCGAGCGTCACGGGTTTCTGGCGCTGGACGGCGAGGCGAGTGTTGCTTCCGTCAACACGGAATTGCGGAAACGCATTTCCGCCCATCTTGGCATTCAACGCACGATGTACCGGCCATCCGCTGCGCTGGCCCACCTGTGGCGCTAAGACTACGCAAACCCATCCAGCTCGCGGCCATCGACGCCGGGTCCAACGCGTTCCGCTTGATGATTGCGCGCATCCGTTCCACGGACGACTGGGAAATTGTGGAGTCGGTGCGCGCTCCCGTGCGTCTCGGCCATTCGGTATTCACCTCCGGAGAATTTGACCGCAAGACGCTGCGCGACGCCACCGCCGCCTTTCGCGAATTCCGGCACATTATGGACGCACGCAGCGTCACGGCGTACCGGGCCGTGACGACGAGCGCCGCGCGCGAGGCTCGCAACGGGCGAGTGTTGATCGAACGGATTCGCCATCTGGCCAAAATTGATTTGGAGATCATCTCCGGCGACGAAGAAGCACGCCTCGTGCGCGTCGCGGTCCTCCGCGCGCTTCGTGATTTCGATCCGCCGCGCTTTATCCTCGATCTGGGCGGCGGCAGCCTTGAACTGAATGAATTGAGGCGCGGCGCCCTGCAGGAAAGTATTGGCTTGCCACTCGGAACGGTTCGACTGATGGAAGCGTTCCACGCGCAGGGCGTGATTCACGAGCACACTGCGAATGAAATTCGCCTGCACGTATTGTCGGTCCTGCAAAGCGCGCTGCCCTGCCGCCCGCGTTCCTCAGGGGAATTCACCATTGCGTGTGGGGGCAACGCGGAAACCCTCGCCGGACTGGCGTCGGGCCCAAAAGTCGGAGCCTTGAGCACGCTGAATCCGCGATTGCTGCGTGACAGGCTTTGGCACATCCTGCAGCTCAACGTAGAGGAAAGAATGAAGGCATTTTCCGTGCGGCGAGACCGCGCGGAAGTAATGGGGGTTGCGGCTATCGTTCTGGTAACCGTGGCGTGGTGGCTGCGGGTGCGACAAATGATCGCTCCGCGCGTGGGAGTGCGTGAGGGTTTGCTGTATGAGCTCGCCTCCGCGCAGATGGGACCGCCCGCAATCGCCGATGATCATCAGAAACGTTCGCAGATCATGCTTGCAGGCGCCGAATCCTTTGCCCAGAAGGTGCGATGCGAGTTAAAGCATGCCGAGCAAGTCCGGGCGCTCGCCTTGCAGCTGTTTGACCAACTCTGGCCCTATCATCATCTGGATTTTGAGGCACGCGCCATTCTTGCTTCGGCCGCAATCCTTCACGATTGCGGCGTGCTCATCAACCGCAAAGCGCATCACCGTCATGGCGAATATCTGATCCACAACGCGAAAATTCCCGGGTTGCGCGGGTGGACGAAAAACATGACCGCGTGTCTGGTGCGCTATCACAACAGAAAATCCGAGCCCAGCACGGCCCACGCCGTATTCGCCACCCTTACGCGGGAACAGCGGAAGAAAGCACGACTGCTGGCTGGAATGCTGCGCTTGGCCGAACGCCTGGAAAGCGATCATCGGCAAGGCATTTCCAGGCTCACGGTCGAGGGCGGACCAAGGGATATACGCATCCACGTTGAAATGCGCGATGCTTCCAGGCTGAACCTGGCCGGCATCGAGAGAAAAGCCAGGCTTCTTGAACGCGAGCTGAATTTGCGGCTGTCGTTCCAGAGGGTTCTGGTCGTTGAGAAGGAGAGAGTCGCGTAATGATGCAACTTTATTTGATCCGCCATGGGATCGCCGTGGACCGTGAAGATCCCAATTGCCCGCCCGACACCGAGCGGCCCCTCACTCCCAAAGGAATAAAAAAGACCCGCGACGCGGCTCTTGGTTTGCGCGCCCTGGATGTAGAGCCGAACGCCGTGCTGACCAGCCCATGGTTGCGAGCTTTGCAGACGGCCGAAATCTTCTGCGAAGTCATCGGCTATTCATCCAAGAAAATCATACGCACGGATGCATTGAAGGGCGGCAGCGCGCCGGCCGATTTGCTGCACGAACTGCAATCGTTGAAGGCCAAGGTTGTGTTTTGTTTCGGCCATGAACCGCATTTGCATCTCGTGATTGGCCACGTCCTCCACAGCAGCGCGAAAATAACGGAGCTCAAAAAAGCGGGCCTGGCTCTTTTGGAATTGGAGCGCATCTCGCCGCCGCAAGGACGATTGCTGGCTCTTTACCCTGCGAGTACGCTTCGCGCTTTGGGCGAGTAGTTGTAGGGCCGATCTTTCAAGTCGGCAAGGCTCTGTTTGGCACGCCTTTCTATTACTGGCAACGGTCGTGCCTGCCAAGCAAGTGCCCGCTTAAAAGGCGGGCGCTACAACGCCCGGGTTCATCGCAATTCGCGCCAGCGGAAACAAGTGCGCAGATGATCGTTCACCATGCCGGTTGCCTGCATGAAGGCATAACAAATTGTGGAGCCAACGAAACGGAAGCCGCGTTTCTTCAAATCCTTGCTCATGGCATCGGATTCTGCGGTTCGTGCGGGCACTTCTTTCGGTCCGCGCCGCCCGTGCTGGAGCGGTTTCCCGCCAGTGAATTGCCAGATGTATTTGTCGAAAGAGCCGAATTCGCGGCGCACATCAAGAAACGCCTGAGCGTTCGAGATGGTCGAAGAAACCTTCAGGCGATTCCGAACTATACCCGGATCGGCGAGCAGCGCGCACACTTTCCGCGCGTCGTACCGTGCGATCTTGGAAGCGTCAAATCCATCGAACGCTTCGCGGTAGCGCTCGCGCTTTCGCAAAATCGTCTCCCAGCTCAAGCCCGCTTGCGCACCCTCCAGGATGAGGAATTCAAAGAGGAGGCGGTCGTCATGCACGGGCACGCCCCACTCTTCGTCATGGTAGCGCGCCAGAACACCGTTTTGCGCCCAATGGCAAGTGCGCCGGGACGATTGCAGCGTCCCGGCGCGAGATCGATCCGGCATGGTGAGCTTAGGCGATATGCCGCTGAACGGCCTTCTCGATTTGGTCGCGAGGAACTGCGCCGACAACTTGTTCGGCCACTTGCCCGCCCTTGAAGATGAGCAGCGTGGGAATGCCGCGGATATTGAACTGGCCGGCGGAGTTCTGGTTTTCGTCGACGTTCAATTTTACGACTTTAATTTTTCCGGCATAAGCAGTGGCGACCTCGGCCACGGTCGGAGCCAGCATCAGGCAAGGCCTGCACCACTCCGCCCAGAAGTCGACCATCACGGGCTGGGACTTGCTCGCCTCAATGACTTCCGCCTGAAACGTGCCGTCCGTTACATTACTAACATTATCTGCCATGTGATCCCTTTCCTATGGGAATTACCGGTGACATCTTAGCCGATTTTGCCCTAGTGACATTAGATGAAGTTAAGGAAGATTGGTTTCTGGATTTCCAGGCGCCTTCATAAAGCTTGGCATACTCAACCGCTGCGACCTGCCATGAGAAATCCTTGGCCATGCCATTCAATTGGATGCGGCGCCATACCGCCGGCTCATTCCTGAAAACAGCCATTGCTTCCTGGATCGCTGTGAGCATCGCAGGACCATCATACGCCTGAAACTTGAATCCGGTGCCGCGTCCTGTTGACGGATCGAAGGCGTCGACTGTGTCGTCCAGCCCTCCCGTCGCCCGAACCACAGGTACAGTACCGTACTTCAGGCCATAAATTTGATTCAAGCCGCAGGGCTCGTACCTCGAAGGCATCAGGAATATGTCCGCGCCGGCTTCAATCTTGTGCGCGAGAATGTTGTCATACGCCACCCTCACGCTGAATTTTGTGGGATATGCTTTCGCCAAATCGCGGAAAAGCCTTTCATACCTCGCTTCGCCCGCGCCGAGAGCGGTAACCGCAAGGTCCTGGGCCAGCAGATCGGGCGCTGCCTGTTCGATCAGGTCGAACCCCTTTTGTCCGGCAAAGCGCGAGACGATTCCGATCACCGGCTTGTTCAGTGTCTCCGGCGGCAGGCCGAACAATTCGAGCAGGTCCTTTTTGCACGCGAGCTTGCCTGATAAATCTTTCGGCGAATAATGCGCGGCGATTACTCGGTCGCGTTCCGGACTCCACACTGCGTAGTCCACGCCGTTCAAGATTCCAGTGAGATTGTCCGCGCGATCCCGCACCACGCCATCCAGGCCGTGGCCATACTCGGGGGCCTTTATTTCTTCGGCGTATTTGGAGCTGACTGTCGTGAGATGATCGGAAAAATTCAGCGCGCCTTTCAGGAAATTTACGCGGCCATAGAACTCCATCGAATCGATGCTGAACAACTTTTCGGGCAAGCCGATTTTCTTCATGCTATCGCGCGGAAACACGCCTTGATACCCCATATTATGAATAGTGAAGACGACGGGCAATTCCTGCAACGCGTTATCCTTGGCGTAGTTCGTTCTCAGCAGGACGGGCACCAGGCCGGCCTGCCAGTCGTGGCAGTGGATCACGTCGGGCATCCAGACATGCTTGCAGAACTCGAGCGCCGCGCCGGAAAACTCCGCAAAGCGCTCGGCGTTGTCCGGATAATCCCGGCCCGCTATGCCATACAGTTGATCGCGATCGAAGTATTCCGGTTCATCGACGAAGTAGTAGTAGACCCCGTGCAGCGTTCCACCCTCGACGATTGCCGGGAAGCGCAGGACGTCCCCCATTGGAACCGTAAGGCTTGGGATGGTGACGGCGACGGCCCGCGTGTTGCGGTAACGAGGAAGCAGGACGGTCACTTCGTGGCCAAGGGCGGCTAGCGATTTGGGCAGCGCCTCGATCACATCCGCGAGGCCCCCAGTCTTCGCAAATGGAAGGCCTTCCGATGCGACAAAGAGTATTTTCATGGCGAATTCGACGATTCCAACCTACTGAAATGCTCCGTAACCGTCAAGGATCATACATAATGAACTGCGGGTCAATTCATGGGACAATCCAAGAAATTCGTAAAGTCACCAGGGATTAGAACGAAATACATTCGGCGGAAAGTGGCCACGGCATCGTTTAGGTTCGATCTCGACAAATGCAGGTGCCTGGCCGTCCTTTGGCTGGCGACGTCCTGTGCCGAATGAAAGAGAAGATCCAACATTTCCCATGGGGAGACTAGAAATGAAAACCTTCTTGGCGCTTTTTTTGACTTTGTGCTCGGCCTCCATCTCCAATGCGCAGGGGCAGCAGTCGATGACTCACCAACTGCCCATGATGCACATGTCAGGGATTCTGCGGCTGCTTGAAACCATACCGGTTCCGACCGAAGGCTACATGGATCGCATGACTGCTGACCTGCAGGGTCAGCGCCTGTTTATTTGTGGGGAAGCCGCAAAGAGCCTTCTGGTTGTGGACCTGCGAGCTGGGAAAGTAATCCACGAAATCAAGGGGCTCGCGGCTATGCCCAAGAAGGCATTCTATCTACCGGATTCGAACGAAATCTGGGTGACTTTAACGAATAGCAGTGCCGTGGCTATCAGCGGGACATCGTACGAAGTAACCAAGACGGTCGAATTGTCCGCCTACGGAGACCCGAATCGGGGAGCTGACAATGCCGCTTATGATCCTCGCGCGCATTTACTTTACGCCGCCGTGGAATCTTTCGTTTCCGGAAATCATGTTGAAGTCGGTGGTGGGGGCGCTCACGTCGCCGAGAACGCTTCCATTGAAGTCGTGGACACCAGAACCGCCAAATTAGTGGGCAGCATTAAATTGCCGGGCGGCGATCCCTCCGGCATCGCCCTCGAGCCATCCGGGAAGAAGATGTATGTGGCCATGGGAGATGTCATTGGCGGGGAGAGCCATACTGAGGTCCTCGATCTGGAAAAGCGCGCCGTGGTCGGCGAATGGCCGATCACGGGCGGCCCTGTGCCCCATACGGCGGCGCTGGATCCGGTTCATCATCGTTTGTTTGTGGGTAGCCGGGTGAAACCGCATGAGGGAGAAATGGGAGGCGGCCACCAATATGAACCTGGAAAACTGGTCGTCATGAATACGGAAACAGGGAAAGTCGTTCAGGTGCTGGATAGCGTGGGCGGCGCCGACGATATCGAATTTGACTCGGGCGCCGGGCGTATTTACGTTGTAGGGACAACTGGTACTGTTGGGGTGTTTAAGGAGCTGGACGCGGACCACTTCGAACTCCTCGGAAAAGTCCCGACAGGAGCATTGGCCAAGAGTGGACTCTGGGTACCCGAGCTGAAGCGATTCTATTCCGCTG
>Ga0210401_10005593_pt1 | contig 12909 bp, 9 predicted proteins | sample IncBWH32MmetaG_FD_150866 | JGI IMG/M metagenome (GOLD analysis project Ga0210401, IMG submission 150866) | Forest soil microbial communities from Barre Woods Harvard Forest LTER site, Petersham, Massachusetts, United States - Inc-BW-H-32-M | ecosystem: Environmental > Terrestrial > Soil >... | reverse complement strand
TAAATACAAGCTTATGCTGAAAAGAGCCGCCGGTAGATATTTTCCGACGCCCACCGTCGAAAGCAATCTCAGTGGACGGTTTGAGGGCCCCATGAAAAAAGACCCTGCCGCAATGAACAGCCCAAAGCACATGCGCCAGAGATGCCGAGCGATGCGCTTCGCTCCAGTAACACCGCCGCGCAACAGCATGCGAACGTCCCCCGCGGCTGCCAGCAGCATCACCGAACCCATGAAAAAGGTCATTCCGACAGGAACTCCGTCTTGTGAGCTCGCTCCGCTGCGCACCACTCTAATGCCAATCATCCAGGTGAGGATACCAAGCGCCAGCGGAATCAGCAGCACCACCCAATCAAAACGGCTCGTTTCCCCGTCTCTGCGCCTGGCCGTCAGCCATGCCGTTCCGATCAAATAGACAGTCAAAATCCCGCCGCCGATGTTATTGGGTTGATGCCTCGTGATTGCAAGGTACACCGCGAAGGCGCCCATGGTGAGCATCGAGGCCACAAAGATCTTTCCCGCCCGCACATGCCGGGGGGAACCTTTACGGAAAATCATTGCCGCGGTCCCGGACACCAACCCCAGGCTCCCCGCGCAAATATGGACAATCAGTATGGGCGAATAGGACATGAGCCTTTCTTGGAGATATAACGCGGGCAGGTGCCCCGGTGTTTCACCCCACCGCCAAAGCAACCCCTCAGTCAACCCTACCCCTCTGTTTTCTTGCCCTTACGCGGCCATTCGAAGCCATTGGTCGCCGATGAAACATTCTATCTAAAGTAATACTTGACATTATAAATAATCTAATCTATAATCAGTCGTGATACTCAGCCACCGCCCCGTTTGTTCCGCCCTGCCTTCCCCTCTCGGAACCTCTGTGTCGTCAACCTTCCGACCTGCGAGCCTTCCAGACTGCAACCATATCTGCCCTCCAAGTCCTTTAGCGGCAACACTTTTGGACCTCCCCGCAAGTGTTGCAAACAAAAGACTTACGATATTCTTAACTCCTTTAGATGCAACACTTACAAAAAACGAGGGGGGCCAGAACTGCCCATATGCCTTCAGCCGCCTAGGATCCCAGCCTTCAAACCTGCAACCTTCCATCCCCCAAGCAGCTTTCTATCCTCCCGACGTTCCGACGGCGCAACTCTCACTCTCTTGTCGCTCTTTGCACCAAGAGCGTTTCACATCTCTTTTGCAATCAGCCGCTTCCACACTCTTTCTCAAAAATACCGGGTGGATGGGGGGTACCATAAGAAAACTCCTGAAGGATTGATTGAACTCCATCGCCGCCGATCCGCCGCTGCGACTTTAATCGCTTTAGTTTCATCAAATTCGGTAGACTATCGCCAGGAGTCGCTCCGTGTCTGACGCCAAACCACCGTTCGCCACCGTCGAGGAAGCCGTTGAAGAGATTCGGCAGGGCCGCATGGTCGTCCTTGTCGACGACGAGGATCGCGAAAACGAAGGCGATCTCACCATGGCCGCCGAGAAGATCACCCCCGACGCCATCAACTTCATGGCCAGGCACGGCCGCGGCTTGATCTGTCTCACCCTCACCGAGCAGCGTTGCGACGAGCTGCACCTCCCGCTTATGTCCCCCATCAACACTTCCGTCCACGGCACCGCCTTCTGTGAAGCCATTGACGCCCGCCTCGGCGTCACCACTGGCATCAGCGCCTCCGACCGCGCCATCACCATCCTTACCGCCATCGATCCCAAGACCAAGCCGCAGGACCTCGCCCGTCCCGGCCACATGTTCCCGCTTCGCGCGCGTAATGGCGGCGTCCTTGTTCGCGCCGGCCAGACCGAAGCCAGCGTCGACCTCTCGCGCATCGCCGGTCTCGATGCCTCTGGCGTCATCTGCGAAATCATGAACGAAGACGGCACTATGTCCCGCGTGCCGCAGCTCCTCGAATTCTGCCGCCAGCACAACATCAAGATGCTGACCGTGGCCGACCTCATTCGCTATCGCATGCAGCACGAACGCTACGTCCGCCGCGTCGCCGAAGCCATCCTGCCCACGCGCTTTGGCGATTTCCGCATGATCGCCTACGCCAGCGATGTGGATCATGATCAGCACATCGCGCTGGTCCGCGGCGAACTGGAAGGCGCGGAGCCCGCGCTCGTCCGCGTCCATTCGCACTGCCTTACCGGAGATGTTTTCGGTTCCACCGCATGCGATTGCAGCGAACTCGTTTCGCGTTCGCTCGCCGCCATTGCCAAGGAAAATCGCGGCGTCTTCCTCTATCTCCATCACACGGGACGCGGCTTCAGCGTCGAAACCGCCGCGGAGCCCGGCGCGCTTCCGCAAATTCATTTTCATCAACGCGGCCAGCTCGACCGCGAGCCCGCCCGCCAGCGCATGGTTCAACACGAAAGCGGCATCGGCGCGCAAATCCTCATCGACCTCGGCCTCAAGGACATCCGCGTCCTCACCAACTACCCCAAAAAAGTCGTAGCCCTCGAGGGCTACGGCATCCGCATCGCCGACCAAGTCCCCCTCCGCATCGAGCAACCCAAACCAACACACCAAACGCTATGAATCTGCACACTCCGTCCACGCCCATTTGTCATTCCGAGCGTAGCGAGGAATCGACTTTTTCTTTTGGCGTCTACAGCGGCGGGTCTGCGGCAGGGAGCGGCTTCGTTGCAGGTGGCGCCGCTGGTGGAACCGGTTTTGCCCCAACCCTCCCGACAGTCAAATACTTGCGCATTTTGTCAAGGCGCTTCTCCCCGAATCCCCGAATCGCCAGCAAATCGTCCACGCTCTTGAACGCGCCATACGACTTGCGCATCTGCACAATCTTGCCGGCCGTCACTGGCCCGATCCCCGGCACCAGTTGCAACTCTTCCGAATTCGCCGTATTGATGTTGATCGGTTGCGCCGGCGGTTTTTTCTTGGCTGAGGATGCTGCTGCAAACAAGAAAAACATTGAGCAAAGAGAAACGATGGCCCTCAGGACGTGAGGCTGCAGCGGCATGGCTGGTGTATTATCCTACTCTGACGTACTTAAATCAATAACACGAATATTTACTTCTGAAGTCATCTTGATCGATGGAGGTAATCATAAACCCACAAGCAAACGAGTGGAAGGACGCAAAGCCAAAGCACTACGGCCACAATCCGCGTCCAAAGGACTCCGTCAGGCCTTCCGTGAATGGCCTTAATGGCTCGGTTCTTATTCCACAAGTGGACAAAAAAGAGGACGTCGTTCAGAGCAAACCCGGTAAGCAGGCAAAACGCGGCGAGGCTTCGCAAGATATGGTGCTGTGTTGTTGCGCGATCAAGAACTATCAGACCGCCCAAGCCGATGGCGTAGCGAGAGCTCGGTGGATACACGGCCCATGCTACCACCTTCGACGCAACCACGATGCCCAAGGTTCTTGCTACGTCAATACGCTTCCTTGCGCGTCGTAGATTTCGAGGTCGCCGAAAAGCGCAGCCTGCGATTCAATTTGCGCGCGGTCGCCGACCACAACGATTTGCATGTTTGCCGAATCCAGATACTTTCGCGCCGTTGTGAGTAAATCTTCCGGCGTGAGTGCACGAACTTTCTGGCGATACGTTTCGAGATAATCGTCCGGCAATTCGTTGAGCGCCACGGTGGAGAATTGCGAGAGCAAGCCATCCTGCGTCGCAAGGCCCATGGAAAAAACGCCGCTCAAATAATTTTGCGCGTCGGCAAGTTCCGCTGTCGGCACCGCCACGGCTCGCAGCTTGTCCATCTCGTAAAAGATTTCGGTGAGCGAAGCCGCCACAACGTCGTTGCGCACCGCCGCTGAAACCGAAAAATATCCGTGCTGCCGCAACGCATGCACGCCGCTCCGCGGACTGTACGTGTAGCCCTTGTCCTCGCGAATATTCATGACCAGCCGCGAGTTGAACGCTCCGCCATACAAACTATTCGTTAGCCCCAGCTTCACCCAGTCCGGATGCTTTCGCGTAATGGCGTGGCACCCTGCAACGATTTGCGTCTGCACTGCACCCGGCACGTGCACCAGATAAACGCGCCGGCCGCGCGGATTCGCTGGCGCTGGAAGCGTTGTCGATTCCGGTTTTTTTCCGGCCCATGCGCCAAACACTTTTTCGACGCCCTTCATCATCTCTTTCGAATCGAAATCGCCTACGACCAAGAGCAATCCATTTTCCGGCGTGTAGGAATCGCGATACACCTTTTGCAAATCTTCGCGCTTGTAAGCGGCCACTTGTTCTTCGCTCGGAGAAACCAGCGCATAGGGATGCGCGCCGAACAAAACTTTTCGCAATCGTTCGTTTGCCAGGAATCCCGGCTGCGTGCGCTCCAATTTTACTTCCTCGAGTTTCTGGCGACGCTCGCGCTCGAACTCAGGTTCGGGAAACGAAGCTTCGCGCGCCAGTTCGTTCACCATTCCCAGGAGCGGCTCCGCGAATTCCGAGAGCCCCGCGAACGAAATCGCGCTGGTGTCGGCACCCGCATGGGAAGCAAGGTCGGCGCCGATGCGGCGCAGATCTTCTTCGATCTGGCGGCTCGCGCGTTTCGCAGTTCCCGTTCGAACGACGGTGGCGGTCATTTCCGCGAGGCCCGGCGCGCGATCGGCAACCGCCGCGTTGCCCGAGCGGAAAAAGAGTTCGCCATGAAATTTAGGGATCGAATGCGCCTCGGCGAGAATCACTTCGAGGCCATTCGAAAGCCGCGCCTTGGTGCGCTTTGGCCATGTCACGGCGCGCTCCGCGGAAAGTCCCGGGACGCCTCTCGCTACTTCCACCGTGCGCGTCGCCATCACGCAGCCTCCTTTTTGCTGGCCTTCACCGGAGTGCGGAAGACAATCGCGCGCTTTTCTTTTCGCAAATATTTTTGCGCCGCCGCCTGAATCTGTTCCCGTGTTACGGCAAGAAATCCATCGAGAATGGTGTTGACCAATTGCGGCTCGTTATCGAAAAGCGTGAAGCACGCCAGCAGATGCATCAACCCATACTTCGGCATGGCGCCGCCGCGGCCGCCTTCGAGTGTCGCGTAATAATCCGAGCGCCACTTCACTTTCAGTTGCTCCAATTCATCCGCGCTGATGCCGCGCTCCTGCACCTCGTGAATCACCGCATCGAACGCCGCCAGCGTGGCCTCGCTCGAATACTCCGGCTTGTGCATGATACGCGTGGTCAATTGACTCGGACCGTTGTAGCCGAAAATGTCGTCGATGCCGCCGTCGGCCTCCACGGCGATTTGTTTTTCGAGCACCAGCTCGCGATGCATCCGCCCCGCTCTGCCACCGTGCAGCGCTTGATCCAGCAGGGCCGTGGCGCACCAGTCAGCCGTCCGACGCGCCGGGAGCACGTAGCCGATGGCCATCGCCGGCAGCGTCCCGAATTTTTCCCCCACGTTGCCGCGGCGCTCTTCGGATTGCTCTGGCTCGCTGGGATCCGCGAACGGCGGGGCCCCTCCCGCCGGAATATCCGCGAAATATTTTTTCGCGAGGGTAATTCCCTCCTCCGCTTTCACATCTCCGAGCACCAGCAACACGGCGTTATTCGGGACGTAGTAGGTCTTGAAAAACGCCTGCACGTCTTTCAGATCCGCGGCGTCGAGATCCGCAAAATCGCCATAGAAATTGTGCGCGTTGGCCCAGTTGCGGAACGCCACGGGAGGCATATCCAGCCAGGGAAAACCGCCGTATGGCTGGTTCATCACGTTGACGCGAACTTCTTCCTTCACGACGTCGCGCTGATTTTTCAGATTCTCGTCGTCCACTTTCAGAGCGCGCATGCGGTCGGCCTCCAGCCACAGCACGCGCTCGAGCGCATTCGACGGCACGGCTTCGTAATAATTGGTTACGTCGTAGGAAGTCGAACCGTTCAGCGTGCCGCCGCTCGAGTTGATCAGCTTGATGTGCTGCATCTTCGGCGCATTAGCCGAGCCTTGAAACATCATGTGCTCGAACAGGTGAGCGAATCCGCTGCGCCCTTGCGGCTCCAGCCGGAATCCGATTTTGTAGTACACGCCCACGGTCACCACCGGCGCAGTGGTGTCCGGCGCGATCACTACTTTCAATCCGTTCGAAAGAGTTGTGCTTTCGATTCCCACTTGCAGTGGTTTCACGCGTTGCCCCCTATAACCCTCGATTTCTTCGCTGCGGTGATTTTTTTCAATTCGGCCAGCATCGCGCCGGCATCCTGCGAAAGCAGCCGCGCAGCCAAGCGAATCAGCACTTCATGCGCTTGGGCAAATTCTTCCGGGAAATCCTGCAAAGCATCCAGATGCGCTTTTATAACCCTGAAATCTCCGCGAGAGAGAGGCCCGGTCCACGCCGCCCGCGGCCCGAGATGTTCCATATTTTCCAACACCTGCCGTGTCAATGTCAGTAGCGCTCGGGTGGCCTGGCTGCGTTTCATGCCGAGGGAAATCAGCAATTGTGCCGCGGCTTCTTCCACAGCCAGGACATTGGCCGCCGCCATCGTCGCGGCGGCGTGATACAAAACTTTTTTGCCGTTCGGAATTTTCACGGGCGATCCACCGAGCGAACGCGCGATTTGACGTGCCATGCTAACCGCCTGCGCGTCGCCTTCCACTGCAAACATTCTGCCCTCCAGCGAGGGCACGGCCACGCCGCTGAACGATTGCAACGGATGGATGGATCCGACCGCCGCGCCGCAGGCTTTCACAGGATCCAAAACGAGGGCGTCCAGCGCGCCGCTGGTATGCAGCACAACTTTTGCGCGAAGTTCCTCGGCGCCAATGCGCGCCAGGTCCTGCGCCACAGCGGCAATCTCATCGTCGGGTGTGGCGATCAGGATCACGCGCGAGACGAGTATCAGCCGCGTCATGCCGGCGTGCGGTTTTCCCGCGCCGATGAAGCGGACGGCGCGCCGCGCGCTGGCCTCGTTCCGCGTGACAACCGCGCCAATCTTCCATCCCAGGTCGCGCAAGCAGCGCCCCAGTGCGCTCCCAACACGTCCCGCCCCGATGATAGCCAAGCTATTTTCCATCTCGTGTTAGCATAACCTGAGGTCAGCGCCAGCACCAATTTCCATGCATCTTTTCGGACTCCTCGTCTTTGGTTTCATCGCATTTTTCTGGCTTACCCACGGCCTCCGCGTTGCTTACGGCGCTTTCCGGCTTCCCTGGCTGAGGGATTTCGCGCCGGCCGCCGATGCGGAGTGTCCGCGCATTTCGCTTCTTTTTGCGGCGCGCGACGAGGAAGAAAAGCTTCCCGGCGCGCTCGCAACGCTGATGGAAATTGACTATCCGAACCTCGAAGTCATCGCGGTGGATGACCGTTCGAACGACGCGACGGGGCAGATACTCGACGAATTTGCTGCCGCGCATCCGCGGCTGCGTGTCGTGCATGTTACGGACCTGCCGCAGGGCTGGCTGGGCAAACCTCACGCGTTGCAAAAGGCGTTCGAATCATCCACCGGCGATTGGCTGCTCTTCACCGATGCGGATGTGCGCTTCAAGCCCGATTCCATTCGCCGCGCGATTGCGCTGGTGAAACAGCGCAACCTGGACCACCTCTCGCTTTTTGGCGACGTGGAAATGATCGGTTTCTGGGAAAAAGTGCTCATCACATTTTTCGCTTTTCTCTTCCACATTGCCAGCGATCCTTACCGCGTCAGCAATCCACATTCTCGTTTTTACGTGGGAGTGGGCGCTTTTCAGCTGGTCAGGCGCTCGGCCTATGAAGCCAGCGGAACGCACCGCCGGCTGGCGATGGAAGTGATCGATGACATGAAACTGGGAAAAATCATCAAGCAATCGGGCTTTCGTTCAGGAGTGGGAATCGCGCAGGATAGCGTGGCCGTTCGCTGGCACGCGGGGGTCGGCAATCTTGTCCGCGGGGTGACCAAGAACTTTTTCGCCGGCGCCGGGTACAACCTTGGGGTTGTCGCGCTGGGAATCACCGGCCTGCTGCTTCTCAATGTGGCGCCCTTTTTTGGCGTCTTGCTCGGCCACGGCTGGATTCGAATCTTCGCGGCCGCGGCGCTCGCGCTGATTCTCTGCTTCCACACCGGCGTCGCGGTGACCATGCGCGTCTCGCCACTCTATTCGCTCACCCACACACTCGGCGCCATCCTGTTGAGTTACATGCTGCTGCGCTCGACGTTCGTCACGTTGAAGCAAGGCGGCATCGTCTGGCGCGGCACATTTTATCCACTCGAAGAATTGAAGCGGGGCAGCGTCTAGCTCGCAGAGTCAGAAGCTGCAGTGGCAGATGCGGTGGAAAACAGCCCGGATAAATCCTTCTGCTTCAGCGAACGGATGCGATCGCGCAGTTGAGCTGCCTTCTCGAATTCAAACTTTTTGGCGGCTTCGCGCATTTGGGTCTCGAGCTGCTGTAAGACTTCCGCGAGCTGCACTTCGCTCTTGATATTGGCCGCGGCGGCATCCAGCCCGGCGTCATCGATCGGCACGGTCACGTAATCCGCTTCGACAATTCTCGCCAGGTCCATATCCACGGACTTGATGATGGACATCGGCGTAATGTTATTTTCCGTGTTGTAGGCCACCTGTTTCGCACGCCGGCGGTTGGTTTCGTCGATGGCCTGATTCATGGAATCGGTCCGGCGATCCGCATATAAGATTGCCCGGCCCTCGACATTGCGCGCGCAGCGGCCGATGGTTTGAATCAACGACGTGGTACTGCGCAAGAATCCTTCTTTATCCGCGTCCAGAACGGCGACCAGCGATACTTCCGGCAAATCCAATCCTTCGCGCAGCAAGTTGATGCCGATCAGCACGTCGAATTCCCCACGGCGCAAATCACGCAGAATTTTGATGCGGTCGAGCGTTTCCACTTCCGAATGCAGGTAACGGCATTTCACGCCAATCTCCGAAAAATATTCGGACAGATCCTCGGCCATTCGTTTGGTCAGCGTGGTCACCAGCACGCGCTCGTTTTTCTCCGCACGCACGCGAATTTCTTCCAGCAGATCGTCTACTTGCCCCTTCACCGGGCGGATCTCGACCTGAGGATCGACCAATCCCGTGGGACGAATTACCTGCTCGACGACTTCGCCGCCCGCGCGCGTCAGCTCGTACGGCCCCGGCGTGGCGGAGACGTACACTACCTGATTCATGCGGTGTTCAAATTCTTCAAAGGTAAGCGGCCGGTTGTCCAGCGCCGAGGGCATTCGAAAGCCGTAATCCACCAGCGTTTGCTTGCGCGCGCGGTCGCCGTTGAACATGCCGCGCACTTGCCCGACGGTCTGGTGCGATTCGTCGATGAACATCAAGAAATCCTGCGGCACGTAGTCCAGCAGCGTCGGGGGCGCTTCGCCTGGCAGCCGTCCGCTTAAGTGGCGCGAATAATTCTCGACGCCGTGGCAATAGCCGATGGTACGCATCATTTCGATGTCAAACATCGTGCGTTGCACGACGCGCTGGGCTTCGACGAATTTTCCCTGCTTCTCCAGCTCCTTCTTCCACCACCACAGCTCTTCCTGGATCGTTACGATGGCGCGGTCGCGTTGTTCCTGCGGCATCACATAGTGCGTTTTTGGAAAGATCGTTACCTGAGGCAAATCTTCCTGGCCTGATTTCACTTCGCCGGTCAGGGGATCGATCTGTCGGATGGAATCGATCTGCTCGCCCCACATCTCCAGGCGGAAGCCTTCGTCCTGATACGGTGGGTAGATCTCGATCATGTCGCCGCGCACGCGAAATGTACCGCGGCGCAAATCTTCCGATCGCTCATATTGAACGTCCACCAAGCGGCGCAGAAGCGCCTCACGCGAAGTCTGCTGCCCTTTCACCAGGGTGATCAGCATTCCGTAATAGGCTTCGGGCGAGCCGATGCCGTAAATGCAGGAAACGGACGCGACGATCACGACGTCGCGCCGTTCGAAAAGCGATCGCGTCGCACTCATGCGCAGCTTGTCCAGCTCGTCGTTAATGGTCGCTTCTTTGTCGATGTAAATATCCGCGGAGGGAACGTAAGCTTCCGGCTGGTAGAAATCGTAGTAGCTGACGAAATATTCGACGGCATTCTCCGGGAAAAACCCCTTGAACTCATGGTACAGCTGCGCCGCCAGCGTCTTATTGTGCGCCAGCACCAGCGCGGGACGGTTGGCCTGCTCGATCAACTTCGCCATGGTGAAGGTTTTGCCCGAGCCCGTCACGCCCAGCAGGACCTGATGGTTCGCGCCCGCTTCCAGGCCGCGATAGAGCTGTTCAATCGCCGCCGGCTGATCGCCCCGCGGCTGGTAGTTGCTATGGAGCTTGAATTTCATGGGACCGGTCTCCTGCAGCCCTGACAGGGGCTGCCGAAACCCCCATTATACTCCGGCATGCAAGCTTTGGCGTTTGGCTCTCGAATCAAGGAGCAGGCCGTTTCCGCCGAAGGCACTGACGGAACGCCGACAGAACAGCAGCGCGCTGTGATGTGGACTCAGCAAGGAAGGGTAAACGGGAGAAGTATTGCGGCGAAGATTCGCCTCGGTCCTATTTCTTTTTGCCTTTTTTGTCCTTCTTGTGCTTTTTCTTTTTTTTATCGTCGCTCCCAAGGGCCAATCTTTCAGCCCCCTTCATCTTATGCTCCTTGAGCTCATTGAGAAGGCCTTCGTCCGTCAAATCGAGCGGGTGCGAGTGTTTCCAGTCGTGTTTTGCAATCTTCGAGAGGCGTTTGACGACGTGTTTGTCGTCCACCGCGATGGCCAGTTCCCTGCGAGTATCAAAGCTTCCGGGCGCCAGGTTGATGGAGCCCACGATGGCGCGGGCATGGTCGGCCAGGAGCATCTTGGCGTGGAGTTTAAGGTGTTTCAATTTGTGAATCTTGATGCCGACATCCTCCATGATGCGCATCCCGCCGACAGCTTCCACCAATTTTTCCTTTTTCAGTTTGTGCGGAGGACGGGCCATGATGTGAACTTTCACACCACGGTTTGCCGCGCGGACCAGGCGTTCAATAATAACGGCATCCTGATAGCGCTCGTTCTGCAGAAAGATGGATTCCTTGGCGCCGTCGATAAATTCGGCAATGCGCTCGCGACCGTTGCCGCAGCACCAGATGAGATGCGAATTCTCGGTCCCTCGAAAGGGCTTTCGATTCCAGTCGGCCTCGAAGCATTCGATGATTTCGGCAACTTCGTGGGCATGAGAAGTGACGATGGCGTAATCGCGAGTTTCAGTAAGGTTCTTCGTTTCCCAGTTCAGAGATTTCACAAATGCGGTCTCGTCATCCACTACCATGGACTTTTCGTGGGTGACGTCGTACTCGGGGTTGCTGTCGATGACTTTGACACCCGCAGCCACCAGCTTTTTGTGAGACTCCTTGTTTTCCGATTCACCGCTGCGGCGGGCAGGGTTCAGCATGATGCGCACCTGCACGCCGCGATGCTGGGCGGCGATCACGGCCTTCAGAAGAGAGGGATCCGAGAAAAGGAACATTTTGACGCGCAGCGACTTTGTCGCGCCGTTGATGGCGTCCAGAATCGGCTTGGACGAATCGTCAGGCATAACGATGAGGGAACGAGACACTGGGCCTCCTTGAGATGGCGAGAGATCACTCCAGCCGCGGTTCGGTGATTAGCACATTGAAAAACTAGTGCTCATTCAGAGGGCGTTCCACTGTCAAAAGTAACAGTGAGCGGGCTTCGCCGGATCGAGCTAAAACCGCAATTTACGGGCCTTTTCATCGCATCGAGGACGGGCCGTTCTCGTTCGCGGCGGCAGGGCCGTGGTAGATTATGCGACGGCTGCCAGATTCTCGCAATTTGAGGAAACCTCTATGTCTAAAGCCAGACCAACCACCGGAGCCGACGGACGTCCGCTCCCCATCCTGCCGCCGGAGCGTGACGCGCGCGTTTGGGCGCGGCTGGTGCGCGTGATGTTTTACACCCCGGGTTTCATGGGCCTGCTGCTCATCAAAGCAGGCGAGCCGACAAGCTTTGGCATCACAGTAGAGCTGCTGATGTTGTCCAGCGCGTCGGCCATCGTCGGCGGACTCTTTATCGCCTCGGAATCAACTGACAAGGGCGCCGATCAGTCGTCCAAGGTTGGCGTGTGGAGCGGGGCGCTGGTGCTCGAGTTACTCTGCGTGGTGTCTTTCTTGTGCGCGATACCATCGCTGTTCCATGAATTGGCGCACAGCAGGCTTGTGCACGACGTGGCCCCCGGCACCGCCGCGGTCGCGCTGGGTGCCTCCGAACTTCTGCCGGCGGTAGCGATCCTGCCGTTCCTGCTCTACCAGTTGGCCGGGTTTGGCACCGTACATTTTGTCGTGCCGAAGGCGGTGAACTGGGTCATTAACTTGCTCATTCTCTGCCTGATCATCGCCAGCTATATCGCCTACCGCGAAGGCGACTATGGGATGGAAAAGGGGTTCGCTGGGACGCTGGTTCTCATCATGGCGATTACCGTGTTCTATGGAGTGCTCAAATTGAGGCAGATGCAGGCGGCCTTCGACGCGAATTGCCCGCCGAAGGAGCCGAAAGAGGCGAAGTAGCCGCGTCAGGCGCGATCTGATCCCGGGCGGAGTATTTTAACTATCGTTGCAGTGAGATTGCTCGGAGCTTTGGCGCTGACTCCAGCCGCCGCATCAGGGGCGAATAACCGGGGCCGCGAATACCAGGAGCACTTCCGAGTGGCTGTTGGCGTCGACGTTGTAACGCACGCGGTTTGAGCCATCGGACTTTGCCACGGTGACATCCATCAGCTGGCTGGCGTTTTCGGTGGCGCGGACCACCAAGCCGGTGGTCAATGAAATATAGGTGATGATTTCGTTGGAACCTCGCGCCGTGCCCGTGGTCTTCAAATCATGGATCTTGAAATCGTCTGGCGTCGCATCCTTCGGGGAGGACTTCTGCTTTAGCGATGCCGTCGTCAACAGCACCGCGCAGGTATCGGAAACGCCGGTCCCAGATGAGACTTCGCCCATGAGCGAAAGCTGGCTGGCCCGGCACGGCTCGTTTTGTACGTATTGCGATTCCCGCTCCCA
>Ga0210401_10005592_pt1 | contig 12911 bp, 10 predicted proteins | sample IncBWH32MmetaG_FD_150866 | JGI IMG/M metagenome (GOLD analysis project Ga0210401, IMG submission 150866) | Forest soil microbial communities from Barre Woods Harvard Forest LTER site, Petersham, Massachusetts, United States - Inc-BW-H-32-M | ecosystem: Environmental > Terrestrial > Soil >... | reverse complement strand
CCCCAGCGCCGCCAGCAGGGCCGCGGACTTGGCCAGGGTCTCCTCCCACTCCGCCTGGGGCTCGGAATCCATCACCACGCCGGCGCCGACGCTGGCGTAAGCCCGGCCGGCCTTGAAGAAGATGCTGCGGATGAGGATGTTGAGGTCGGCGCTCCCGGCGCGCGGATCCCACCAACCGAGGCTGCCGGTGTACCAACCGCGGGCCTGGCCTTCCAGGGCGTGGATGATCTCCTGGCAGCGGATCTTGGGGGCGCCGGTGATGGAGCCGCCCGGAAACCCGGCGGCCAGGAGTTCCGGCAGGCCCAGGCCGGCCCGCAGACGCCCGCTGACCCGGCTGACCAGGTGATGGACGTGGCTGTAGCTTTCAACGCTGCGATAGTTTGAAACTTTGACGCTGCCCGGCTCGCAGACCCTCCCCAGGTCGTTCCGCTCCAAATCCACCAGCATGACGTGCTCGGCCGCGTTCTTGACGCTGCGGCGGAGGGCTTCCCGCTCGCCGGGCCGTCCGCGCCGCGGGGCGGTGCCGGCGATGGGCCAGGTCTCCACGGCGCGCCCCTGCAGGCGGAACAGCCGCTCGGGCGAGGCGCTGGCGACCTGGGTTTGGCCCAGGTCCACGTAGGCCGCCATCGGGCTCGGGTTGATCCGGATGAGCCGGCGGTACGCGTCAAAAGGGTCGCCGGCGTGGCTGAGCTCCCATTGGTGGGCCAAATTGGCCTGGTAGATGTCCCCGTCCAGGATGTGGCGCTGGGCCCGCCTCACCCGGGCGCGGAAGCCTGCGGCCCCGAGGTTGCTGCGGAGGGCCCCCCGCCGGGGCGGGCGCGTGGGAGGCGGGGTGGGGCCGGGGGCCCGCAGCCAGGCGGAGGCGCGCTGATGGGCCTCCACCGGCGCCACCGTGGCCGCGGCCAGGGCTTTGACAGGCAATCCCAAGGCCCGGGCCAGGGCCCCGGTGGTCGCAGGATCCAGGGCCGCCCGTTCCATCCTCCAAGCCCGCTGTTTTGGCCCCCGCACGGCCCATAGGCCGGGCAAAAAGGCCCACCAGTCCGGGAGGCCCAACGGCTCCGGAAACGGCCTAGGAAGGCGCTCAAAGCGGTTTCCGGCCTCGTAGCTGAAGGCGCAAAGGAGCGGCCAAAATCCGGGTATCGCCGGGCGGCCCGCCAGGGCCAAGCCCAGGCGGCTGAAGGCCTCTTCTGGAGCCATGGCCAGGCGCAGCCGCCGGCCTCCGCAGCTCAGCCAAGCCCGTCCGCCCCGCCCTTCCAATAAAAAAAGCGGCTCTCCCGCCACCAGGGAGAGCCGCTTGTCAGCATCCTTGCCCGCGCTTTCCAGCACGGCGACCGGACGGGCCGTCAGGCCCCGCAAAAAATGCCAGGCCAGGGCCTGGGTCTTCACATCCCCATGTCCAGCAGCTTGTATTTCGTCACTCCCGCGGGCGCCACCACTTCCACCGAGTCGCCCAAGGCGCGGCCCACCAGGGCCTTGCCGATGGGGGAGCTGATGCTCAGCTTGCCGGCGCCGAAATCGGCCTCTTCCGGGGCCACCAGGTGGTAGGTCACGTCCTTGTTGGTCTTCACGTTGTGAAGCTTGACCCACTTCCCGATGCAGACCTTGTCCTTGGGGATCTTGCTTTCATCGATGAGCTGGGCCCGGTTGAGCATGTCCTCCAGGTCGGCGATGCGCTTTTCATTGTAGGCCTGGGCTTCCTTGGCCGCGTCGTATTCCGCGTTTTCACTGAGGTCACCCTGGGCCCGCGCCTCCTGGATGGCGGTCACGATTTCCCGGCGCTTCACCACCTTGGCGTCGCGCAATTCGGCTTCCAGCTTGGCCAGCCCCTCAGGAGTGAGAAAGATATCTGCAGCCATGGTCCCCTCGGACACGGCCCGCAATCTGGCCGCGTATAAAAAAACAGACCACAGACGGCGGTGCGTTTGCGTGGCCGTCTGTGGCCAAGGACAGTATCCATTCCGGATGGTATTTTGTCAAGGCTTAGAAAGCATTGTTAAATAAGGATTTATGGGCATCTGAGCGCATCGCCGGCTTCCCAATCGGCCAATGTACCAAGGAATTCGCCGAAAAAGGCGGCCCCAAAACCCGGTCACTCCTCGGGCAACGAACGCAATGCTGAAGCCGCCTCTTCCGGCGCCACGCTGTTGATGCCGAAACCGGTGCTCCATTCAAAGCCGGCTGGCTGGCTCAGCCGCGGGATGATACGCAGGTGCCAATGGAAGTGTCGGTCGGCTTCGGCTAGGCGCAAGGGCGCGCTGTGGATGTAGTAGTTGTAGGGCAGGGGCCCCAGCTTCCGCTTGAGGGCCCGCACCGTGCGCCGCACCGCGGCGGCCAGGCCGGCCACGGTGGCTTCGTCGACCAGGTGGAAATCCCGGACATGGTCCTTGGGCAGGACCAGCAGCTCCCAGGCAAAGGCCGAGGCGTAAGGGGCCCACACCGCGAAATGCCCGTCCTCCCAGAGCCACCGGGGCCCGCCGCGTTCGCTGGCCAGGAGGTGGCAATAGACGCAGCCGCCGTGGGCGGCGCGCCAGCGCAGGGCCCCGTGGAATTCCTCCTTGATGGAGGGCGGGACCACCGGCGTGGCGATGATTTGCGAATGGGGGTGGCGGAGGCTGGCCCCCGCCGCGGCGCCCTCGTTGCGGAAGACCTGCACATAGGCGATGCGGGGGTCCCCGGCCAAGGCGCGGATGCGAGTTTGGTAGCTGCGGAAGACGTCTTCGGCCTGGGCCACGGGCAGCTCGGCGAAGGAGCGCTCATGGTCGGGCGAGTCGATCACCACCTCGTGCTCACCCACGCCCTCGAGCCACTCGTGGCCCTCGCTGTGGCGGCGCTCGGTGCTGCCGCCGAGCGCCAGCACCGGAAACTTGTTGCGCAGGACCCGCAGCCGCCAGGCCCCGTCCCGGCCGGTCAGGCGCTGCAGTTCCTCGCCGGCGTCGGCCTCGTGGCCTGGGCAGAAGGGGCAGCGGCTGGGGTCGGAAGCGGCTTCCGGAGCGCGGGCCGGCAGGTCGTGCGGCCGGTCTGCCCGCGCCGGAGCCACGATGACCCAGCGTCCGGTGACAAGGTTCTGGCGCCATTGGGACATGTGATGCCCTCCCTAGTCGGTCTTGAGCACGATCTTGCCGACCTTGCCGTTGAGCATCACCGCCGCGTGCGCGGCCGCGGCTTCGCCCAGCGGGAGCTCTTGGGCGATGACCGGCCGCAAGGTGCCCCGGACGAGCCCATCTGCCAGATCCGCGTGGATGGCCTTCAATTCGGCGGGGCTGGCGTTGCCCAAGGACAGGCCGCGGATGTCCGCGTCCTTGCCCATGATCACCCGCGGGTCGATCTCCACCCGCCCCCGGCTGCCCACCACCACCACGCGGCCCTTGGGCGCCAGCCACGCCAGGTCCCTGTCCAAGTTCACGTTGGCCAGCGCCTCCACGATGAGGTGGATGCCTTCAGCCCCGGCCAAGGCTGCGATCTCATCTCCATAGTCCGCTTTGCGGTGGTCCAAGGCCCTCTCTGCCCCGGCGTCCAGCACCGCCGCCAGGCCCGCCTCGCTGCCGGCCGTGCCGTAGACCTTGAACCCAGCCGCCTTGGCCAGCTGAAGCGCTGCCAAGCCAACCGCGCCGCTGGCGCCGTGCACCAGCACCCGCTCGCCGGCCAGGGCCCGGCCGCGCTCAAAGAGGGCGTAGTGGGCCGTGCCATAGGGGACCCCCAGGGCCGCGCCCTGGGCAAAGCTGGCTTGGGCCGGCAAGAGGGCCAGCTGGCTCTCGGCCGCCACCAGCTGCTGGGCGTAGGCCCCGCTATGGCCGCCGAAGGCGTAGACCCGGTCGCCCACCTTGAACTTGGCCGCGCCCGGGCCCAGCGCCTCCACCACGCCGGCCGCGTCCCCTCCCGGCGTGTAGGGCAGGGCCGGCTTGCGCGGATAGCTGCCGGAGCGGACATAGGCTTCCACCGGATTCACCCCGGCCGCGTGCACACGGACCAGGACCTGCCCCGGGCCCGGAACCAGGTCCGGGACCTCTTCCAGCTTCAACACCGACGGATCGCCGAAGGCGCGGACCACGATGGCTTTCATGGATTCCTCCGATTCAGGGCGCTTGGGCCGCGGCCGAGCCGGCGCGCTGGCGCCCGGCCCAGACCGCCACGGCCAGGCTCAACAGGTATAGCAGGAAAAGGGGCACGCAGACCAGGAGCCAGGTCACCAGGTCCGGGGTGGGGCAGATCATGGCGCCCAGGATCAGGCAGGCCATCACGGCCAGCCGCCAGTGCTTGGCCAGGGTGGCCGCGCTGACCAGGCCGGCCCGGGCGATGAAATAGACGGCCAAGGGCATTTGGAAGCTGGCTCCCAGGCCGAAAACGATGAGGAAGACGAAACTGAAGTACTGGTCCACGTTCAGCATGGCCCGCAGGCCCGGCCGGTCAAAGGCCAGCAGGAACCGCATGGCCATGGGCAGCACCTTCAGGGCAAAGGCCACCCCCAAGGCGAAGAGCGCGTAGCCTACGCCGAGGCTCCAGCCGAGGGCCTTGCGCCAGGCCGGGCTGAGGGCCGGCCATAGGAAGGCCAAGACCTGGTAGAGGGTGAAGGGCGAGGAGAACACCGCGCCACAAAGGAAGCTGATCCGCAGGTAGGCCATCATGCCGCCCACGGGGTGGGTGTAGACCAGATGGCCCTGGGCCGGCGCGGCCAGGTAGTCGAAAAGTTGTTCTGAAAAGGCGTAACAAAAGAGGCTGACCACAAAGAAGAACAGGGCCGCCTTGACCAGGCGACCCCGCAGTTCCATCACATGTTCCAGCAAGGTGGGCTTGCCGGGCTCGCCGTCAAACAGGCCCATTTAGGCCTGCGTGCTCTTGCCCTCGTCCGGCTTCTTCTCGGCGTCGATGGTCTTGGCCTTCACGTCCTTGGTCGGGTCTGCCTCGCGCATGGCGTTGCGGAACTCCCGTATGGCGTTGCCAAGGGAACGGCCGGCCTCCGGCAGCTTCCCGCCGCCGAAGAGCAGCAGGAAGATCAGGAAGATGACGATCAGTTCGGGCAGTGAAAAATCAGGCATGGCAAACTCCTAGGCCCGGGCCGCCGGCCCGGCGAATCAAAGGTGGTAGTGCTGGCTGAAGGCCAGGGCCGGCTCTTTTTCCGGCACCGCCGCCTGCCGCCCGAAGGCCGCGAAGAACAGCAGCAGGAACTCGGCCGCGGCGCAGACCGGCAGGATCACCGCCAGCGGATGGACGCTGAAGCCCTGGGTCTGCGTGGGCATGACCAGCACGAACACGTCCAACCAGTGGCTCAGGAGCACCACCGCGGCGACGCCGGCCAGCACCTTGGCGTTGCGCTTGGCGGCCTGCGAGGCGATGCCGAAAAAGGGCACGCAAAAACGGCCCAAAACCGTCAGTCCAATCATGTACGCCCAGGCCCCCCCGCGCAATAAGTAAAATTGGTTCTCGTCGGGCTGGTCGGAGTACCAGATGAGCATGAACTGGGCGAACCACATGTAGGCCCAGAAGGCGCTCCAGGCGAAGAGCCACTTGCCCAGGTCTTGGCGGTGCTCGTCCCGGATGCGCCCTTGCAGGACGCCCGCCTTCTCCAGGAACAGCACCAGCAGGATGATGGTGGCCAGGCCGCTCTGCATGAGGCCGGCGAAGCAGTAGAGGCCCAGGATGGTGCTGTACCAGGTGGGCTGCAGGGAGCCCAGCCAGTCCACCGCCATCAGGCTGAAGCTGTAGGCGAAGAAGAGCAGGAACAGGATGCTCAAGCGCTTGTTGGATGCGCCATGGGCGGCGAGGCCGTCGAGGTCGCGTTTGCGTGAATGGCCGAGGATCAGGCGGCTGAAGAGCACCCAGCCGGCCACCGCGATGAGCGAACGCAGGTTGTAGAAGAGCGGGCTGAAGTAGAACTTCTTTCCCAGCAGCTCCGGGGTGTCCAAGGCGCCGGGCTGGGCCCAGCTGTAGAACTTGGGGCCGCCCCACAGCAGCACCAGCACCAGCGCGCCGCTCACCGCCAGCGTGGCGGCCATGGCTTCGGGCACCCGCCGTATCTGGGTGTCCCAGCGCGCCGAGGCGGCGCGGTTGATGCTGAAGAAGAGCATGCCCGACAGGCCCACGCCCACCAGCAGGTAGAAGGACATGAGGAAGGCGCCCCAGAATCCGGGGAAATCCTTCCAAACGCCGAGGACGGTGATCAGGATGCCGAGGCCGGCCAGGGCCCCCAGGCCGCGCTTGGCCGCCAAGGGCAGGACAGGGTTCACGGGGGAGGGGGTCACGGCTGGGCCTCGCTGGAAGGGTCTTGGGCGCGGACGCGGCTGACTTCCGCGCCCTCGTTGCGGTCGGCCAGGGCCAGGTAGGCGGGGCCCACGCCGGCGTCCACGGCCGGGCAGCGCACGGGCACGCCCGAATGAACCATGGCCATCACCTCTTTGAGGCTGTGCTTGGCCATGGCATGGCCTTTGGCCAGGCTCAGGATTCCCTTCACGATGGTCTCCAGGTCGGCGTCCGAGATGCCGGGGTGGGCCACCATGGGGATCTCGCCCCAGTTGCCGGAGCCGCCCAATTTGACCTTCTTCACCAGCGCGGCCACGGCCTCGGGCTTGCCCGCGTACTTCTTGGCCACGTCCTTGTAGGCCGGTCCGACCACCTTCTTGTTCACCGAATGGCAGGTCAGGCAGTCCGATTTTTGGATCAAGGCCAGGGCCGCGTTCCAGTCGCCGGCCGCGGGGGCCGCCGAAGCCTGGGCCGCCGGGGCGGGAGCGGCGGCGGCGCCTTCCGCCGTCGGCGCGGGAACTTCGGTGGCGGGCGCGGCCGCGGCGGCAGGAGCCGTGGCTTCCGGTGTGGCTGCCGCTGCCGGGGCGTTCTCGGGCAGGGTCTTCTGCAGGTGCCGCACGTAGGCCACCACTTTCCAGCGGTCGGCCGGGGCGATCTGGGCCCCGTAGCTGGGCATCAGCGCTCCGCCGCGGGAGATGTAGTTGTAGATGTAGCCGTCCTTGATTTCCTTGGCGTGGGCGCTCAGCAGGCTGGCCACGCCCGGGAAACCACCGTCGCGCTTGACCATGCTCACCGGCCCGTCGCCGCGGGCTTCGGAGCCGTGGCAAGGCAGGCAATCGCGCTCGTAGACCAGCTTGCCCCGCTCCAGCACCGTGGCGTCATCGGGATCCACCGGGTTCTTCAGCACGGCCCCGGCCTTGAGCGAGCCGTCGGGCCCGCCCTCGAAATGGTAAGGCTCGTAGCCCTGCGGCACGGTGCCGGCGGGCGGCAGCTGCAGGGTCTGGCCGTTGGCGAAGTTGGCGTTCTCGGCGAAATCCTGCGAAGCCGGGCTCACGTCCATGCCGCGGAGCAGGTACTGGTTGCGGTGCTTGGTGTCCGTGTGCAGCAGCAGGAATAGCGCCAGCAAGCCGCCCAGGGTGGCCGCCAGCAAAAGGTTCAGTAGGCCCAGTTTGGTCAATTTCACTGCGCCACCTCCTGCTTCTCCGCACGTTCAAGGATTTCAACGGCCCCGGTCCTCTGCAGCAGGGCCCGGATCTTGTCGGCCGCCTGGGGGGCTTGGTCCGCGTCCAGCGCCACCGCGAAGCGGTGGTCATTGACGTCCGGGATCTCGATTTCGACCTCCTGGCCCGGGAAAAGCTGGCACACCCAGAGCAGCGCGCCCACCGTGCCCAGGGCCGCTGCCAGCACCCCGGCCTCGAAGACCGGCGGGAAGAACGCCGGCAGGGACGCGGCTGGGCGGCCGCCGATGTTGACCGGCCAGGCGATGACGGCCACGTAGATCTCGGTCAAGCCCATGCCGATGGCGCCGCTCATGGCTCCGATGAAGGCCACCCAGCCCAGGCGGCTGTGCTTCAGGCCCAGGGCCTTGTCCATGCCCGGCACGGGATAGGGCGTGTAGGCGTCGTGGATCAGCCAGCCGTCCTGGCGCAGGGACCCGACGGCTCCCAGCAGGGCCTCTTCCTTCTCGTAGATTCCGACCAGCCAGCGGCGGCTCATGCGGCCTCCTGGGGCTGGTGGGCTGGGCCGCCATGGGCGACCTCATGCTTGATTTCGGAGATGGCGATCATGGGCAGGAATTTGCAGAAGAGCAGGAACATGGTGAAGAAGAGCCCAAAGCTTCCCAGCATGACTCCAAAGTCGAAGACCGTGGGGCGGTAGACGTTCCAGCTGGAGGGCAGGTAGTCCTTCTCCAGGGAGCTGACGATGATGACCCAGCGCTCGAACCACATGCCCAGGTTCGCCAGCAGGGAGATGACGAAAACCACGAAAAGGTTGCGGCGGATGGGCTTGAACCACATGAACTGCGGCACCACCATGTTGCAGCTGTACATGATCCAGGCCCACCAGCCGTGCTCGCCCATGAAGCGGTTCAGGAAGTGGGTCTGCTCGTAGCGGTCCCCGGAGTACCAGGCCACGTAGAATTCGCTCATGTAGGCCAGGCCCACCAGCAGCGAGGTCAGCATCATCACCCGGGCCATGGCGTCGATGTGGCGGTGGGTGATGTACTCCTCGAAATGCATGGTTTTGCGCGCCACCAGCATCAGCGTCAGCACCATGGCGAAGCCGCTGTAGATGGCGCCGGCCACGAAGTAGGGCGGGAAGATGGTGGTGTGCCAGCCCGGGATGAGCGAGGTGGCGAAGTCGAAGCTCACCACCGAATGCACGCTCAGCACCAGCGGCGTGGCCAGGCCGGCCAGGATGAGGTAGACCAGCTCGTAGCGGTGCCAGGCCCGGCTGGAGCCGTTCCAACCGAAGGCCATCAGCCCGTAGACCATCTTCTTGATCTTGGTCTTGGCGCGGTCGCGCAGCACGGCCAGGTCGGGGATCAGCCCCAGGTACCAGAAGACCAGGGACACCGTGAAATAGGTGCTAATGGCCAGCATGTCCCAGACCAGGGGGCTTCGGAAGTTCATCCAAAGTGATCCTCGGGTGTTGGGGTACGGCATCAGGTAGAAGAAGTACCAGGGCCGGCCCATGTGCATCAGCGGGAAGAGCCCGGCGCACATCACGGCGATCAGGGTCATGGCCTCGGCCGAGCGGTTCACCGAGGTCCGCCAGCGCTGGCGCAGCAGGTAAAGGATGGCGCTGATGAGCGTGCCGGCGTGGCCGATGCCGACCCAGAACACGAAATTGGTGATGAGGAAGCCCCAGCCGATGGTCTTGTTCTTGCCGATGACGCCGATGCCCACGGACATGAGGTAGAGGATGCAGCAGCCCCCCACCGTCAAGGCCGTCAGGGACATGGCGAAACCGGTCCACCACAGCCGGGAGGACTTCTGGTCCAGGTGGTCGGCCACATCCCGGGTGACCTGCTGCAGGGTCTTGTTGCCTTCGACCCAGGGCTGCTCGGCCTCGGCCGGAAGCGCGTGCTCTTGCTGCATGGATTCCATCCCTTAGCTCTTGTTGCGGACAATGCCCAGGTAGGACACGGAGGGCTTCACGTTCAGCTCCTCCAGCACCTTGTAGGCCCGCGCATCCCCGGCCAGGCGGCTGACGCGGCTGGCGGGGTCGTTGATGTCGCCGAACACGATGGCCTCAGCCGGGCAGGTCTGCTGGCAGGCCGTCTTGATGTCCCCGTCCTTGATGGTGTCGTCGCCGCGGCGCTTGGCCTCGGCCTTTTGCTCCTGCACGCGCTGGACGCAGAAGTTGCACTTCTCCATCACGCCGCGCGACCGCACGGTCACGTCCGGGTTCAGCGCCAGCGATTCCTCGCCGGTGAGGGCGGGGTAGTCGAACCAGTTGAAGCGGCGGACCTTGTAGGGGCAGTTGTTGGCGCAGTAGCGGGTGCCCACGCAGCGGTTGTATACCTGCATGTTGAGGCCTTCGCTGCTGTGCACCGTGGCGTCCACAGGGCAGACCGGCTCGCAGGGGGCGTGCCCGCAGTGCTGGCACATCATGGGCTGGGCCACCACGTCCAGGCCGCCGTCCTCGGCCTCGCTGTAGTAACGGTCGATGCGGATCCAGTGCATTTCGTGGGCGCGGCGGACCTCGTCGCGGCCCACCACAGGGATGTTGTTCTCCACGTTGCAGGCCACCACGCAGGCGGAGCAGCCGTTGCAGGCGTTCATGTCCACGGCCATGGCCCAGCGGTGCCCGGGGTATTCGTGCTCGTCGTACATGCTGCCCGGGCCGTCCTTGCCCTCGTGCCGCTCGGCCGCGCTTCCCTTGCGGAACTCGTCCAGGGTGAATTCCTGCACGATGGGGACGCGCTTGCCGCCCTGCGGCACCAGGCGGTCCGGCACGTCCAGGCTCTGGTGCAGCTGGGTGCAGGCCAGCTCGATGTTCTCCCCCGTGGGCTTCAAGGTCACCTTGGCGCGGTGCCATTGGGTCAGGCCCAGGCTCACCGGCTGGAAGGACGCCACGCTGGCGCCCAGGCGCTGGCCGGGCTCCACCACGGGCTTGGCCAGCAGCCATTTGGGGCCGACGGAATGGAAACGGTCCGTGCCAGGCCGGCCGTAGCCGATGGGCACGCTCAGGGTCTCGGCCTGCTGGCCGGCCTGGATGTGCACGGGCAGGGTCAGGGTTCCCTGGGCGCCGTCGGCCGCCAGGCTGATCATGTCGCCCTGGCTCAGGCCCAGCTTCCTGGCGGTGGCAGGCGCCACGGCCACGGTCTGGTCCCAGGCGATCTTGCTGATGGGGTCCGGCATTTCCTGCAGCCAGGGGTTGATGGCGTGGGTGCCGTCCAGCAGCGAGACCCGCGGGAAGAAGGCCAGCTCCAGGCCTTCAGCCGCCGGGGCCGCCTTGACCTTGGGTTCGCGGAATCCGCCGGCAGCGGCCGCGTCGCCGGTGGCCACCACGCCCAGCTTCAGGGAATCGTCCCAGAATTCGGCGAAAGGCTTGCCATGGGCGGCCTTGGGCGCGATGTGCAACTTCCAATGCTCCTGCAGCAGGGCCAGGGCGTCCTTCTTGCCGCCGCCGGCCCAGGTGGCGAAGCTTTCCGAGGCCTGGCGCGTGTTGTGCTGCGGCCGCAGGCTGGGCTGGATCAGGCCCACGGTGCCCAGCAGGGGCTCGGCGTCGGACCAGCTCTCCAGCCAATGCGGCTCCGGGGCGCGGTACTTGCACAGGGCGGCGGTGTCGTCGTCCCCACCGGCCAGGCTGACGGTCACGGGCACCTTCTTCAGGGCCTCGGCCAGCTCGGCGCCGTTGGGCAAGTCGTAGACCGGGTCGGCGTTGAGGACGATGAGGGCCTCGACCTCGCCCTTCTTGATCTCCTCGACCAAGGCCGCCGTGGCCTGGTCGTCGCCCTGGCGCTGCAGCGAGGGGCGGGCCAGGTCCAGGGTGCGGCCGTAGTTGCCCAGGCGGTTGTTGATCCAATTGGTGATGAGCTGGGCCTGCAGGTCCTGCGAGCCGCAGAGCACCAGGCTGCTGCCGTGGGCCTTGTTCAGCTGGGACGCCATGGCGTCCAGGTCCTTGGCCTCCAGGGGGCTCTCGCCCAGGGCCCAGGCCGCCGGGGCGCCCAGGCGCTTGGCCAGGTGGGCCAGGGCTTGGGCGATCTGGCTGGGCTTGACGGTCAGGCGCTGGTCGGCCTTGCCGCCGGTGACGGTCATGCCGCCTTCCACCTGGATGTGCTTGCTGAAGCGGCTGGTCTTGCTGTCCGCCCTGCGGCCGGCCTGGTAGGCCTTGGCAAACTCCACCGGCGAGATCCAGGTGCCCAGGAAGTCGGCCTCAAAGCCGATGATCACGTCGGCCAGGTCCAGCTTGAAATGGGGCAGCGCGCGGCGGCCATGGGTCTGGGCGTGCGCCTCAAGGATGGCGGAGGAGGACAGCGCGTCGTAGACCACGTGCTTGGCGCCCGGATGGCCCGCCAGCAGGGCCTGGATCTGCCCGTGGACCGTGGGGCTGAGGAGGGTCTTGCTGAGGATGCGCAGCTTGCCGCCCTTGGACTTCAGCTTGGCCAGGTCGGCCTTCAGGGCCTGGTCCAGGTCGTCCCAGCTGGCTTCCTTGCCGCCGATCTGCGGGCCCTTCAAGCGGCGCTCGTCGTAGACGCCCAGCACCGAGGCCTGGCCCGTGGCGCAGAGCGCGCCCGTGTTGAGGGGGTGGCTGGGGTTGCCTTCCAGCTTGAGCGGGCGGGCATCGCGGGTCTTGGCCAGGGCGCCGCAGCCGGCGCTGCAGCCGCCGCAGACCGTGGCGTAGTAGTTGCTCACCCCGGGGATGGACTCCTCGGGCTGGACCAGGTAGGGCAGGGCCTTTTCCGCGGCCTTGTTGCAGCCCGCCAGGGCGGCCCCGGCCACGCCGAAGCCGACCAGCTTCAGGAAGGCGCCGCGGTCCATGCGCAGCTCGGTGGCGCCCTGCACCAGGTTGGCCAGGCCGTTGGCCACGCCGTCCTCGAACACGCCGCCCTCGGGCATGGGGGCCGGCATGGGCAAGCTGGGGTCCAGGAGCGCGTCGCGCTCGGCCAGGCTCTTCCAGTAGGTCTTCGTGTTCTGCTCAGGCATGGGGGCTCAGGCGGCTGGAGGGATCAGTAATGGCAGACGGCGCAGTCGATGGCCGGATGGACGTCATGGTGCTTCCCGTCGGTGCCTTCAATGCCGTTGGCCGCGGCGTCGCGGTGGCAGTTGACGCAGAAGCCCATGGACAGGGTGGACTGCTGGGCGACCTGGGCCATCTCCTGGATGGGGCCGTGGCAGGTCTGGCAGGCCACGCCCTGGGTCACGTGGCGGCTGTGGTCGAAGCGCACGAAGGCGGGCAGGGTATGGATCTTGACCCAGGGGATGGGCTGGGGGGTGGCCTTGGGGTCGTCCTGGCCGTTTTCGTCCAGCCCGGCGTACTTGTAGAGCTTGGCGATCTCGGCCTGGTTGTAGTCGGTGCTGCCCTTGACGTAACGGTGGCAGTTCAGGCAGGTGGCCACGGCCGGGAAACCGGCGTGGGGGCCGCGCTCAGCGGTGAAATGGCAGTATTGGCAATTGAGGCCCAGGTCGCCGGCGTGAAACTTGTGTGAAAAATGGATGGGCTGTTCA
>Ga0210401_10005590_pt1 | contig 12912 bp, 9 predicted proteins | sample IncBWH32MmetaG_FD_150866 | JGI IMG/M metagenome (GOLD analysis project Ga0210401, IMG submission 150866) | Forest soil microbial communities from Barre Woods Harvard Forest LTER site, Petersham, Massachusetts, United States - Inc-BW-H-32-M | ecosystem: Environmental > Terrestrial > Soil >... | reverse complement strand
GCACAAATGGCCAAATTCCATAGGCCCTGGCACTAGATGAGCGCGAAATTCTGTTGGGGAGTGTTAGGGTCTGTTAGCCCCTGTTAGGATCCCGGCAGGCAACTACGAATCTGGGGGTCAAGAGTTCGAATCTCTTCGGGCGCGCCATCCATTTTCTCAAATGCACCCAGCTTCGACGCGACAACCTTTTGCCGGCGATCGGGCAATTGCCTCTGGGTTGATGCGAAATGCCGCGCCGGCCTAGCGCAGCAATAAAGGAGGCGGAGCATAATCACGACGCTCGCGCGCGCCTATCGGCGTCGCCCGCTGTCCCGATACTCCCGATCACTCGTCCGTGCGCTATCGTTCGTCAGGCCGAGACTTTAAATCAGCGAGGACTTCAGCTCAGCGACCGCTACGTCCATAAGCCGGGCGTCCGCGCTGATCTTGCTGTTGCTGCCGGAAAAATCGCTCCTCAATCTCGGTGAAGATCTTGTGGAGCCATTGCTCGGCACGGTCAGTTCTCTCCTGGTAATATCGTACATCCGTCTCCAGCTGCGCGATCCTATCTTCGGCAGCACGGAGTTCCTGAGAGAGCTTTTGAGCAAGTTCGAGGGCGTGCTGACTGTTCGCCTCGGCTACACCCGCCGCCTTATGTAGCAAGCCTAAGATGCTGCGGCCGGCACTGTCCAGTTCATCGCCCTTGTTTGGCGCCGCGCCTTTCGCAGCTGGGGCAAACTGGATCACAGACTCTGACTCGTATTGCGCACTGGATACGCCACGACTCGACTGACTACCCATGTTGAACCCCACTGACAACTTGCTCTGACATTTGAATGAGAAAGCCCGCGACACGCAATGGAGGTCTGTGGATAACTGGGCGGTTGGTACTACCGTGAGTCATTCGAGCAACAGATAGGTCGGCAACGCGGCGTAACTGTGATGTCGAACTGTCGGTGAAACCCGGACTCGATGACTCTACGCGACAACCAAGGCAGCTTCCGGAAGCTGTGCGAGCGACGCGCATCATAGACAATGCGGATGACAGCGAAACAGGCGCGAACATCGCGACTGTTTTTAGGAACGGTAGATCCGTCGGTAGAGTCGATTGCGGCAGCGCTCGCCCGCTCAAATCCGCAACGCCCGGTCAAATCCGAGACGGCTTCGCCGACCGCTTTGGCTCTGACTTTGGCTCTGACTTGGGCCCCGGCGCGTCCCATCGTATCCTCGCCTGCCGCCGGGCAGCGCAGGGGGACAACAATGGAAAGCTGGCGAAACCGCAAGACGTTGATCTTGAGCCGCACCGACATGATGGGGCTGGTTACCCCCGCAGAGTATGCGAGTTGTGTCGAGCAGGCTTATCGCATGCACGGCGAGGGCCGCTACTACATGGATCCGAAAGGGCACATCGTGCTCGATAAATATCCCGGCGAGTGGGAGGCGATGCCCTCCTATATCGAGGAACCGGAAGCGGCCGCCTGCAAATGGGTGTCGATCCGCGAGCGCAACCGCGAGAAGTTCGACCTGCCGACGGTGTTCTCGATCCTGATCTATACGCATCCCGAAACCGGGTTTCCGCTGGCGATCTGCGACGGCTCTTATCACACGGTGATGCGAACCGGCGCCTCGGCCGCCGTCTCGGCGAAGTGGCTGGCGCGCAAGAACGCAAAGAAGCTTGCGATTGTCGGCGCGGGTCACATGGCAGAGGGAACGCTCGCCACCTGCGACACGGTTTTTGCCTGGGACGAAGTCCGAATTTGGAGCCGCTCGCAGGCGACGCTCGACGAATTCGTCAAAGACCAAGCACCGAAGTACCGGTTTCCGATCCATGCCTCGCGCGATCTCGCCGAGGTCGTGCGCGGCGCCGACGTGGTGGTCACGGTGACGCCGGCGCGGGAGCCGCTGGTAAGGACGAATGGATCAGCGCCCGGCACCCACATCGCTGCGGTCGGCGCCGACAAAGCGGGCGACCAGGAGCTCGACCCGCACATCTTGCAGCGCGCGCGCATTTTCGTCGACGACATCCGCCAATGCCGGACCGATGGCGAGATCAATGTGCCGCTGTCCAAGGGGCTCATCCGCGAGCAGGACATTGCCGGCGAAATCGGCGAAGTCATCACCGGCAAGAAGCAGGGCCGCCGCTCCGACGATGAGATCACGCTGTTCGATTCCACCGGCATCGCGCTGCAGGATTCGGCGACCGTTCCGCTCGAATACGAGCGCGCCGTCGCCGCCGGCGTCGGTATCGAGAAAAAGATGATTTCGACGTGACGATCCGCCTGAGTGCGACGGCGGGTCACCCCGTGAGCCAAGGACCGACAACTCGAGCGCAGGCTACTTGATCTTGAAGTTGCGGGTCGTGGCAAGCACGGTTCCGCACAAGCGCTCGGTGCCGTCGGATACACTGTAAACGTCGGCGGCTCCGATCGAGTTGGTGCGGCCGTCCTGCAACACCCGTCCCTTGGCGCGCAGCATCTCGCCCTTGGCGACACCCGTCATCTTGATGGTGAAGTCCAACGTCGCCAGGGCCCAACCTTTCGGCATAAGCGTGAGGCAGGATGCTACGGCGGCGACGTCGCCGGCGGTGCCGACCATCGATGCGGGAAAAAGGTTCGGCGGCCCGGAAAATCTCTCGTCGAACGGAAGTTCGACCGTTACGAAGCCCGGCTTGAGCGAAACCACGTTGATGGAAAATTCACGGACGAACGCCAGACCGGAAAGGAAGGATCTTACTTCGTTCTCGTCGAGTAGATTTTCAGCGTCAGGCATTGACTACACCCTTGTGGCAAAAGCAAAACGCACAATTACTCAACTATACGCACATTCGGCGTGAAGGGCTTGCAGTGCTCCAACACCTGTTCGTTGCCAATGCACGGCGGCGTTGTCATACTTCGCTGATGACCACCGCTTGGCGATATCCCACATGACCGACGTTCTCAATCTGCCGCGCCCCGCATGGATGAGCGAGGACGTCGTGCTCTTGGAAGAGACCGCGCGCCGCTTCATCGCTGCCGAATATGGCCCGCATCTGGAGAAATGGCACGAAGACCGTTTCTATCCGCGCGAGGTGTGGACCAAGGCCGGCGCGGCTGGATTGCTCTGCGCCTCGATGCCGGAGGAGTATGGCGGCGCCGGCGGCACCTTTGCGCATGAAGCCGTGATCGACCGCCAGTTTGCGCTCGGCGGCTTCGACACATTCGGCGCGCCGCTGCATTCGGGCATCGTCGCGCCGTACATTCTACGTTACGGCACCGAGGAACAGAAAAAGCGTTGGCTGCCGAAACTCGCCACCGGCGAACTGGTCGGCGCCATCGCCATGAGCGAGCCGGGCACCGGCTCCGACCTGCAAGGCGTGCGCACGACCGCACTGCGCTCCGGCAACGGCTATGTGCTCAACGGCTCGAAGACTTTCATCACCAACGGCCAGCACGCCAACCTGATCATCGTCGTCGCCAAGACCGACCCGAAACAAGGATCGAAAGGCGTGTCGCTGATGGTGGTCGAGACCGCCGATGCGTCGGGCTTTCGCCGCGGCCGCAAGCTCAAGAAACTCGGTCTGGATGCCGCCGATACCTCGGAATTGTTCTTCGAGGAGGTCGCATTGCCGGCCGAAAGCCTGCTCGGCACCGAGGAAGGCCAAGGCTTTTATCAGCTCATGAAGGAATTGCCGCAGGAACGGCTGATCGTCTCCGTCAATGCGGTTGCCATGATGGAGCGTGCGCTCGCTCTCACCATCGACTACGTGAAGCAGCGCGACGCCTTCGGCAGGAAGGTCATCGACTTTCAGAACACGCAGTTCGTGCTCGCCGAATGCAAGAGCGAGGCGACCGTCGCGCGCGTGTTTCTGGATCACTGTATCGAGCGCCACGTCAAGGGCGAGCTCGACACCGTAACCGCATCGATGGCCAAGTATTGGCACACGGACCTCGTCGGCAAGATCGTGGACCGCTGTCTCCAATTGTTCGGCGGTTACGGCTACATGGACGAATACCCGATCTCGCGCATGTATCGCGACGCGCGGGTGATGCGCATCTATGCGGGCACCAACGAGATCATGAAGCTTCTGATCGCGCGGAGTTTGTAGGAGCGCTTGACGCGCGGCTCGGCCGCACGACGAATCAGTCCGCCACTACTCATCCACACATCATGGGCGGCTTGCGCCTTAGCGAGCGATCGCGACCGGCAGATGCTCGATCGCCTTGAGGCCCGGCCGCCTGCGCCACTTGATCTGGGATTCATCCACCGCCAATTCGAGTTTCGGCCAGCGCCGAAACAAGGACTTCAACGCGCATATGCCCTCAAGGCGCGCAAGTTGATGGCCGAGGCAAAAATGAATCCCAGTGCCGAAAGCGAGATGCCGGTTCGGCTTGCGCCCGAGATCGAGCTTTTCCGGGTGTGAGTTCGCTTGCGGATCGAAATTCGCAGCCGCCAGCATGGGCATGATCTTGTCGCCCTTCTTGAGCCACACGCCGCCGAGTTCGATGTCTTTGCGAACAAACCGCGGTTTGGTGAATTGCACTACCGAAATGAATCGCAGGAATTCTTCTACGGCCACACCAGCCCGGTTCCAATCCTCTTCCAGCCAGTCGCGCAGCCCGGGGTTTCGCAAAAGCTCATAGACCGAACCACTGATCAGGTGGGTGGTTGTTTCGTGACCGGCGAACAGCAGCAGAAAAACCATAGCCACCATCTCGTCACGGCTGATTTGTCCACCTTCCTTTTCGACGCGCACCAGCTCGGCAATAAGACCTGTCCCGCCATGCTCCCAAACGGCTTCCAGCTGCTTTTCCAGATAACGCCGCATCGCCAGAATATTGGGGATCAGGCTGATGAAGCCGATCGTGCCGGTGAAGCGCGTAAAGCCACTCGCCCAGGCGATGAATTTCGGACGATCGGAAAGCGGCAGGCCGAGCAACTCGCAAATCACGGAAAGCGGCAGCTTTCGCGCATAGCGGTCGACCAGATCGGCCGGACTTCCCTCCGCGAACAATTCGCCGGCGAACTCGTCGGCGATGGCAAGAATCCGCGGCTCCATCTCCAGAACCGCCCGGCGGCGAAAGGCTTCGTCGACAATATCGCGCAGCCTTCTGTGATCCGGCTCGTCCATCGACAGCATATGGTTGGCCAGCGTCCCCAGGATCCGGGGCATCCACCATTGCAATCCGGCGACGCCGCCGATGCCGGTGCGAATCGTGAAAGTGTCGCCGTCCTTCAACACACGATCGGCCAAGTCCTGCGTGGTTGTCGTCCAAACCTTCCCGATCATCGGGAATTGTACCTCGACCACGGGACCGGCGGACCGCAGCTTCGCGATCTCGGCGGCGGGATCGCGAAAGTAGGCTTGGCTTACAAAGTCGGCCCGCATGATTCATCCTTGCACGTGCAAGAAAGCTCTGTCTGATCTCGAGAAACTGTCCGGGACGAACAGGCTGGTGACGTAGGCAGTTGCCTTCTCGTGACACACCCCTTCACGGCGCGACATACTGGAAGTTTGGTGTGGCAATTTGTGGAAATAAGGGAGGGAGATTCGAAGCGGTGCCGCGATTTTCGCGTTCAAGCCAAATTCTCAGCGACGAAATTCTTGGCGACGGAATTCTTGGCGACGAACGCAAGCAGCCCCAAGTCGCAGCCGCGCGGCGCGATAAGCGAAATACCCAGCGGGCAGTCGTGCAATGTGCCGAGCGGCAACGAAAGCTGCGGCAGGCGCGCAAGGCCGGCAATCGACAACAATCCGAAGGCGCGCGTGCGGAAGACTTCGAGATCGGGCGCGGGCGTCGCCAGTTTTGGCGCAATGCCCGGCGCTGTCGGTAGGCAAAGAACGGCTTCGTCGCCAAGCAGCGCATCCATGTGCGCAGCGACTGCCTCGCGCTGCGGCCGCATGCGCTCGACTTCGGCCGGCTCGATGGTACGCGTCCAGGCGAAGCGCTCGGCGATGCCGGGGCCGAAGGCCGGATGGTGTGCATCGATCCAGGCGCTATGCCGCTTGCAGATTTCGTCGCCCTGCAAGATGCGGAAGATACCCGACCAGGCGGACGGCTCGCCGGCATAAACGTGGATGGCGCGATGATCCGGTAAAGCCGCTTTCAGCTTCGCCACTGCAGTCGCAAGCGCTGCGGCAATCTCGGCACCCGCGAAGGCGAACGCGTCTTCCGCAATCAGCAGCCGCTTGGGCACGAAGCCGCGCGTCGACGGCAGCAAGACGTCGCCGACGCGCAGCATCATTGCTGCCTCGCGGGCGAACCAGCCGACCGTGTCGAAGCTTTTGGCCAGATCGACAACGCCATCGGCCGGCACCAGACCGTGCGTGGTGCGAATACCGTAGATGCCGCAATAGCTCGCCGGCAGCCGCACCGAGCCGCCGCAATCGCTGCCGAGCGCGAAGTCGACGAGACCGCCGGCAACCGCCACCGCCGATCCGCTCGACGAGCCGCCGGGAATGCGGCCCGGCGCGCGCGGATTGATCGGCGTGCCGTAGTGCACGTTCTCGCCGTTGAGGCTGTAGGCCAATTCGTCGGTGTGGGTCTTGCCGACCATGTTGGCGCCGGCCGCAAGCACGCGCTCGACTGCGGAAGCGGTGCGCGTCGCCGGCGGATGCGTCTCGAGCCAAACCGGATTGCCGTTGCCGGTGCGATGCCCGGCTATATCGAACACGTCCTTGACCGCAAACGTCAGGCCGCGCAACGGGCCATCCGGCGCTCCTTCCAGTTCGACGTGGTTGTGGCGGCAGAAGGCGTTATACGGATCGTTCGGAATCATTGCGGCCGGTGCATGCTGGCGGGCTGGCGCGAGACAGTCTTGCGGCCGCGTTTGAGGGCGTAAAGCACCGGCGTGAGCTCGGCAACGGCCATTTCAGGGCTGGTCGAATCGAGCACGACGAGATCGGCGGATTTGCCGATCGCCAGCCCGTAATCGGGAAGCCGCATCAGCCGCGCCGGCCTTTGCGTGACCATGTTGAAACACTCGCGCATATCGGCCTGTTTCCCGACCTGACAGATATTCGCGTACAGATTCGCCATGCGCATCTGCGAGCAATCTCCGAATGGCGTGAACGGATTGAGGATGTTGTTGCTCGACAGCGAGCAATTGACGCCGTGATGCAGGAGCTTGTGCGCCGGCACGACGCCGCGCGTGACGTTGTGATCGTGGGTGTGATGGCGGCCCATGAGATAAAGATCGGTCGAGGGCAAGACGGTGAGCGCCACGCCGGCATCGGCGAGCCGCTTCGCTGCCGCCTCGAAGGCCGGCATCGACAGGCTTGCCGCCTTCGTGACATGCCCGATCGCGACCCTGCCGCCATATTGATATTCCTCCGTGCGCTTGCAGACATGGTCGAGGTCCATGCCGTCGGCGGTCGGGCCGAAATCGAGATGCAGGTCGACGTCGATGTCGTATTCGCGTGCGAGTTCGAAAACGCGGTCGATCTGGCCGGGCGGATTGCTGTCGACATAGGGCGCGCCGCCAACCGCACGGCAGCCGCGATCGAGCGCTTCGACCATCAGTTCATCGGTGCCAGGATTGTTGAGCAGCCCCTCCTGCGGAAAAACGCAAATCTGCAGATCGATCGCCCAGGCATATTCCTTGATCAGCGGCAGGACGCCTTCGAGGCTGCGCAGGCCGACGCCGGGATCGACTTCCAGATGCGTACGCATGTGAGTGGTGCCTTGCAGGATCGCCTTTTCCAGCGTGCGGGTGGCGCGCGCATGTACATCTTCCGGAGTGAACCCGGCCTTGGCCATGGCGGCTTCGGCGATCGCCTCGTCGAGGTCGCCTTTCTCCGACCTGACCCGATCCAGGATGCAGGACTTGTCGAGATGGATGTGGGTTTCAACAAAGCCGGGCGACACGAGACGGCCGCAGAGATCGATTACCTCACCCTCGGCGGCGAGCCGCGGCTCGATCGCGGCGATCTTGCCGCCGGCGATGCCGATATCGGTCAGCGCCTGCTCGGCGCCTACTCGGCGCCCGTTTCTCAGAATGAGATCCATCATCCCCTCGCCTTCTAGCCCTTACTCACAACAGCGCCCCGTGGCCGCCGAGATACGCCTTCACCAGTGCGGGATCCTGCGCAACCTCACGAGCGGTGCCGGAATGCGTAAACGCGCCGGACTGTAGCACGTAGGCGCGATCCGCAACCGAGAGCGCAAGTTGCGCCATCTGGTCGACGAGCAGGATCGTGATTCCCTCGTCGCGCAGCGCGGCTAAAAGATCATAGAGATTTTCGAGAAGCTTTGGCGCGAGCCCAAGCGACGGCTCATCGAGCATCAAAACCTGTGGCCGCGCCATCAAACCGCGGGCAATCGCCAGCATCTGCTGTTCGCCGCCGGACAGGAGCCCGGCGCGCTGATACTGCCGCGCCTTCAAAGCCGGAAAGCGGGTGAGCAGGTTCTCGATCATGCTCGCCTCTTCGGCGGACCTGCGCGCATAGGCGCCGAGCCGCAGGTTGTCGGTCACCGACAATTCCGGAAAAACCTGCCGGCCTTCCGGCACCAGCACCAGACCGGCGCGCGCGATCCGATCGCCGGGGAAATGGTCGATGCGTTCGCCGAGGAAGCGTACCTCACCTTCGATCGGCCGCAGCAGGCCGGACAACGCACGCATCAGCGTGGTCTTGCCAGCGCCGTTGGCGCCAAGGACCGCGACCAGCTCGCCCTCGGCAATTTCGAAATCGGCCCGCCGCACCACGGTTGCGGCGCCGTAGCCGGCGGACAGCGCGCTGACTGTCATCAACGGCTTCTGCGCAGCTATCGCGACGGGTTGTTTGCGGCCGCGCTCTGCTTGCTCGCCGGCGCCCAAGTAGGCCTCCAGCACGGCCGGATCGGCGACCACCTGAGCGGGCGTTCCCTCTGCGATCATGGCGCCGGCGTCGAGCACGATCACATGGTTGGAGACGCCCATCACCAGATCCATATCGTGCTCGACCAGGATCACGGTCATGCCCACGGCAGCGAGCTTGCGCAACAGCGCACCGATCGCCGCGGTATCTTCCGCGTTCAGCCCTGCCGCAGGCTCATCGAGCGCAAGCACGCTCGGCCGGACCGCGAGCGCGCGGGCGATTTCGACCAGCCGTTTGTCGACATGCGCGAGCGCATCCGCGGGCCGCCCCAGCGCACCCCTATAGCCGACGAAGGCGAGCAGGCTTTCAGCGATCTCGGCCTCGTCGCCGTGCTTGCCGCCGGTGAGAAAATGCGGCGCCAGCCGGCCGCGCCGCAGCGCGATCACGACATTGTCGATGACCGACATCGACTCGAAGAGTTGGCTTGTCTGATACGTGCGCGCGATGCCGGCGCGCGGAATTTGATGGGCGCGCAGCGCCGAAACGATTTGATCGCCGAGCCTCACCGTTCCCGCATCCGGCCGGTAGAAGCCGCAGATGACATTAAGCGCTGTGGTCTTGCCGGCCCCGTTCGGGCCGATGATGCTTGTGATCGCACCCGGCTGCGCCTCAAGGGTGAGATCGCGCACGGCGCGCACGCCGCCGAAATTCACAGAAAGATCGCGCACCGCAAGCGCTTGTCCGCTTGCGCCGGCGGCGAGAAAGCGGCCGATGTCGCTTCGCTCTTTTGCAAGCGTGTCGCGCTCCTTTCTGGGCAGAACGCTCGCGATCAACCCGACCAAGCCCGTCGGCGCAAGCCGCAGCACGGCGAGCATCAGGACACCGACGAACAGGAGCCGGTATTGGCCGAGCGTCGCCAGCAGTTCCGGCAGCAGCACCACGACCAAAGCGCCGACGATCGGACCGAGTACACGATCGGCGCCGCCCAGCATCACGACCAAGAGGAACAGGATCGACTGAAAGAACGGAAAGGATTCCGGGCTGATGAAATTGCTGATCGAGGCATAGACGCCGCCGGCCAAGCCGGCCGCGACCGCCGAGATGCCGAACGCCGCGGTGCGAACGAGCGTCGGATCAAGCCCAATCGAAACGCTGGCGGATTCGGAATCGCGCACCGCGCGCATGGCGTTGCCCCAAACACTTCGGCTGAGCCATGCGAACGCGGCTGTCGCCATCACAACGAGCGCCAGCGTCAGAAAGGCGATGCCACGCTCGCCGATCTCCGTGCCGAACACGCTCGGGCCCGGAATACCGGACAGGCCGTTCCACCCGCCGGTGACACCCTGCCATTCAGCGGCGCTCTGCTCGACCACAAAGCCGAAGGCAATTGTGACCATCGCGAGATAAGGCCCGCGCACCTTCAGCGCCGGGATCGCGAGCAGCATGCCGGCCAATCCGGCGATGACGCCACTCAAGATGAAGGCCGGCCAAAAGGACCATTCATAGTTTGTCGTCTGGATGCCGACCGTGTAGGCGCCGATCGCGTAGAAGGCGACGTGGCCGAGCGATATCTGCCCATTGAGGCCGAGCAGCACGTTCAACCCGATGCCGACGATCGCCGTCAGCCCGACGGTGACGATGATGAAGACCTGATAATTGTTGCCGCGCGAGATCAGGAAACACGCGGCGGCAATCGCGATCGCGGCAGCCGCCGCATTCAGCGCGCTCATACTTTCCTCAATTGCGCGCGGCCGAACAGCCCGTTCGGCCGCAGCGCCAGCGCGAGGATGACAAGCGCGAAAGTGACGATCTGCGTATAGGTCGAGCCGAGCAGTGCGGTGATCAGCGCTTCGGCGACGCCGTAAATCAGGCCGGCCAGCACCACGCCCCAAGCGCTTTCAATGCCGCCGAGAATGGCGACGGCAAAAGCCTTGATGCCGAACAGCGTGCCCATCGTCGAGGAGATGGTAAAGAGCGGCGCGACCAGAATGCCGGCAATGCCGGCGAGCAATCCCGAAAGCGCGAACGCGATCTCGATGACGCGTTCCACGCGGATACCCATCAGCCGCGCCGCGTCTTTGTTCTGCACCACCGCGAGCAGCGCCTTGCCATGACGTGAGGTCGCGAAAAGGACCTGCAACCCGGCCGCCAGCAACAAGCCGATCACCGGGATGAGAATTTGCAGATATTGAACGCGCACGCCCGCGATCGTCACCGCGCCGGTGGTCAGAAACCCAGGCGGCATGCCGCGCGGATCCTTGCCGAAGGTGAACAGCACCACGTTGTCGAGCACGATGCCGAGCGCCACCGTGGCGATCAGCCAGGAATTCGAACCCCGCACAACGAACGGCCGCACCGCGACGCGCTCGACAATGACGCCCCACAGCGCACAGGCTGCCAGCGCGATGATGACCGCAACCGGCAACGGCCATTTCAGCGTCACCCAAAAGCTGAAGCACAACACCGCGCCAAGCATCATGGTGCTGCCCTGCGCGAAATTCACCGTCCGCGATACGGCGTGGGTGACGTGGAAACCAAGCGCCAACAATCCGTACATGCTGCCGAGACCGAGCCCGGAAATAATCGCGGTTGCAATCAGCATGTTGCGGCGTTTGCGAAGGCGTGAATTTTTCCCCGCCCATTCCCGCGAAAGCGGGAATCCAGACCTGGGTCCCCGCTTTCGCGGGGACGAGCGGGGGCTGAACCGGTCATGCCTTTGCCCGGCGGCCTGCAGTCGAAGCGTTTCAGACGCTCGATGCGGCCGCTCAATTCACCGGAACGATCTTGTCGCCCTCGTAGTGCACCATGATGTAGTCGTCGGGCCCGAGCGCGTCGTGATTGTCGTGGCTGAATGGCGGCTTGTAGGTCTTGATAAGGCCCTCGTAGGGCGTTTTCAGATCCTCCAAGGCGGCGCGGACGGCATCTGCGTCGGTCGAACCCGCTTGCGCGATGGCGAGCGCGAGAATGTGCATGGCGTCATACGCATTGGCTGTGCCGACCGGCGCGACGATGTCTTCCGGACCTTTGACCTGCGGATACTTCTTCTGCAGCGCCGCCAGCACGCGCTGGCCGACCGGGTTCTGCTTGCCGAAGAAGCTATAGGTCTGGACGAAATCCGCCTCGCCCGCGGTCGGCCCGGCGAGTTCCGGAAAGCGGCCGCCGGAAATGCCCCAATGCGAAATCACCGGCACGGTCCAGCCCATGCGCTCGCGCGATTTCATTACCTGCGCGCCGGGCGGCGCGTTGACCACCAGGATGATGCTGTCGGCGCCGGCGTCTTTCAGGCGCGTAAGCTGCGGCACCATGTCGACGTCGTTGTTCTCGAATTTCTCGACGCCGACGATCTCGACCGATGGATCGGCCTTGGCCGCGGCCTGCAGGCCCTTTTCGTTGCCCTGGCCCCAAGGATTGTTGATGAGCATCAGGCCGGCTTTCTTGGCGCCGAATTTCTGATGGGCGAATTTGAGAAGTTTCACGTCGACCAGCGCGTCGACCGCGGAAACGCGGAACGCATAGTTCGGATCGGCGCCATTGCGCGTGATGCCGGTGCCGGCCGCCCACACGCCCATATAGATTCGCTTTTCCTTGTTGAGCACCGGCACGATGGCAAGCGACACCGGCGTATCGATGCCGCCGAAGATCGCCGCGACATTTTCGGCCGCAAGTTCGCGCGCCGCGATCAATCCCTTCGGCGGGCTCGACTCGTCGTCGCGCTGCACCAGTTCGAGCATGCGCCCGCCAAGGAGGCCGCCTTTGGCGTTGATCTCCTCGATCGCAAGCGTCAGCCCGCGGGTGATCGCCTCGCCCGACTGCGCCGACGCGCCGGACAAAGCCGCCACCTGCCCGATCTTGATCGGATCCGCGGCAAAGGCCCCCGATCCGAACAAGACAATCGCAGCGCCGGCAACCAGCGCGCGCGCCGCGCGCTCATAATGCCGCAGCAAGCCTGCAGTCATCAGCGTTCTCCTTTGAGTTTTCCCGGCTGTTGACGTCGGCAAAAGTGCCGGAAAGATAATGGCGAAAGAGGCTCCGGCTTGTCAATTTTGGCCGCCGCGCAGCAGTTCCTTCTTTTCACCCAGCGGCCGCCAGCATCATCTCGGCGCCTTTCTCGGCAATCATGATCACCGGCGCGAAAGGCGCCGAGATGATGCTGGCGGCCG
>Ga0210401_10005588_pt1 | contig 12914 bp, 13 predicted proteins | sample IncBWH32MmetaG_FD_150866 | JGI IMG/M metagenome (GOLD analysis project Ga0210401, IMG submission 150866) | Forest soil microbial communities from Barre Woods Harvard Forest LTER site, Petersham, Massachusetts, United States - Inc-BW-H-32-M | ecosystem: Environmental > Terrestrial > Soil >... | reverse complement strand
CGACCTTCTGTGCGAGCTGGTGGATGTGACCGTTGAGAACGGTGACCGAGCCGAAGCGCTTGAGCATGTCGAGCGCGCGCTGACCGTCTTCGGTGCCCCAACCCCATTCCTTGTAGAGAACGTAGAGCGGGATATGGGAGAAGACCACGATCGGCGTGCTGTTCGACCGGCCTTTCAGATCAGCCTCGAGCCAGGCGAGTTGCTCGGCGCCGAGATTGCCGAGGCCGCCACCCTTCAGGTCGACGACATTGACGAGGCCGATGAAGTGGACGCCGTGGTCGTCGTAAGAATACCAGCCTGCGCCCTTCGAGCCCTTGCCGTAGCGATCGAGATAGGCCTTGCCGCGGTCTTCATCGATGATGTCGTGCTCACCGGGCACCCAGTGCATCTGCAGGCCGGTTTCGCTGAATACCTTGTCAGCATTGTCGAACTCGGCGGGCTTGGAGAGGTGGGTGATGTCGCCGGTGTGGATGATGAAGCCAGGCTTGGTCGGCATCGCCTTGACCTTGGCGACAGCTTCGCGAAGCGTGGCCAAAGCGTCCGGGTTGGCTGCCTTGTCGAAGCCGATGTGGCTGTCGCTCATTTGCAGGAAGGTGAAGCCAGCAGTCGGCTCGGCGGCTGCCGCTTCCCCGATCAGCCCGACCGAGTGAGGAACGCCGCCGGTGATGGTCCAAAGGACACCGGTTCCCGCCCAGACCATGCATTCCAGCACTTCGCGGCGGCCTAATCCCTTGTCCTGATCGTCGAGGCCCTTTTTAGCCATGTCATATTCTCCCTATGGAGCCTGGCGTGGCTCCGGATGGCGCAGGATTGCGCCGTACGGGGAGAAGACTCGGGCTTTTCGGGCTTTATTCCCGGCGGTGGCCAGCGATTTGGGTTCGTTTTGCCAATTAGCCATCAATAGGGTGCTGGGAGGGAGGGGGGCGCAGCAGATTTTTTCTGAAAACAACCCCATGCAAAGTAGCTTTCTATCTTCAGCCCTTCATCATTTTCGTGATACGTAATCGGCAATTTCTGCTGTCGCGCGACTCGAAGGGCACTTGAATGGCTGAGCGAAATCGGAAGACGGAACAGGCGAAGCCTTCAAGTTATGCGCCAAGCGCTAGAGAGGCTGCCGCGATCGTCAAGTTGAAAAAAGCTACGGACGAACAGGCACCTCGCCTAAAGGTCTCTAAGCAAGGAAACATTTCCCACGTGGGACCGGACCACCCAGACGGCTCGATCGGCCTCGTGCTCCTTATGGAAGCGCTGGGGACGACAGACACGGATTTTTTCAATGGCTTTCTTAAGCAACTAATCGATACGACCTCGCAGGGAGGTAAGCTCGATGAGGAGAGAGTGAACTTTATGCTTTCGGTGATCAAAGGCATCCAGCCTCGCGATAACGTGGAAGCGATGCTCGCCGCGCAAATGGCCGCGGTCCATATGTCAACGATGACGTTCGCTCGCCGCCTCGCGAATGTCGAAAACATTCCGCAGCAGGACAGCGCCGAGCGGGCGTTCAACAAGCTCGCTCGAACCTTTGCGGGTCAGATGGAGGCGCTTAAGCGCTACCGAACTGGTGGCGAGCAGAAAGTCACCGTACAGCACGTGACTGTCGGCGAAGGTGGCCAAGCGATCGTCGGCAACGTAACTCAAAATCCGCGCGAGGCTACGTCAGAAGGCGCCCCAGCAAAGCCGTCCGCGCTTGCTCCTCCAACGGAGCAACCGATGGAAATATTAACCGAGACCTCGCCCCATCCGATGCGGGTCAGACGAAAATCTCGAAAATGACAAAAGCCGGCCATCCTCGCGAAGTTGCACCGATGCTGGCCAGTCAGCGCTGCGGCGCTAAAACCCGTAAAGGCGGTGCTTGCAAGTCGCCAGCGGTCCACGGAAGAAACCGCTGCCGAATGCATGGCGGGGCACCGGGGTCTGGGGCGCCGAAAAACAACAAGAACGCGCTTAAGCATGGCTTGTACACGAAGGAAGCCATAGAGAAGCGTAAGCGACTTCAAGAGCTGCTCGGACACTCTCGCAAGCTTTTACGAGAAATCGAATAAATACGCTTAAAGCCCGAGCACAATTCGTATTCCAACAGAATGAATTACAATTAAGGCGCTAGTGACGATTCACGCCACGACTACGACTTGGCTTTCGAAGCCGCACGCCTTCTCCGGCGCCAATCCCTTCAATGAATATAACTCCCGCTCGCTCCAGAGCGGCTTTTATGGCGAGCATAGCTTCCTCGGAAACGTGTCTTCGATCCCTTTCAAAGTCGACGATGGTCGAAAGCCCCAATCCTGCGCTTTGGGCCAGTGTGGCTTGGTTCATTTCCAACAGCGCGCGAGCGGCTCGCGATTGGGCAGGAGTTAAGGGATCAACATTTATTGTTGACATGGCTGGGGCGATCGAATATCAACAATTATTGTTGATTGACGCTTCAGGAGTTCCGACATGGCTACCTCTAGGCATGACATAACCGATTCCCGAGATCGTCGCTCGTTTATCGGCGGCTCCGACGCGCGGACCATTATGGGCGACGACCAGGCTGCCTTACTGCGGCTATGGCGCGAAAAACGCGGCGAGATCGAGCCGGAGGATCTTTCCGACAACCTGATCGTCCAACTCGGGACCGTGACCGAGCTTCTAAACCGACGTTGGTACGAGAAAAAAAGCGGCCAAGTCATCAATGACGTCCAGCGGAGGGTCTTTCACAAGGTCCACCGGTGGATGGCTGCGACCCTTGATGGAAGGATTGCAGAAACTGGCGCCGTGTTCGAAGCCAAGTTTATGCTGCCGTGGAATTTTTCGGAGGAAGCGGCCGCCGAAAAACATATGGCTCAGCTTCAGCACAATATGTGGGTCACCGCGGCGCGGGCGTCCGTGCTTTCCATCATCACCGGTGGCGGCAAGTGGGTCGTGATGACGATTTCGGCGGATCCGTTGTATCAGCACCTGCTCCTAACCGCAGAACGAAAATTCTGGCGCTGCGTCGAAACCGGGGAGCCTCCTGGCCTCTTTGGCATCGAACCCCCGAAGCCTAGGATCGAAGCCGTTAGAACGGTCGATATGAGCGCCTCCAATACCTGGGCGGAGTTCGCAAGCCTCTACCGTCTGACCCGACCGGCTGCGTTAGACCATGATCGGGCGAAGACCGAGCTAAAGGCGCTTGTGCCTGAGGATGCAAAGGAGGCGTCAGGTCACGGGGTGCGGGCGAAGCGATCAAAATCGGGGGCGATCAGTTTTGATCTGCTGGCGGAGGTAGCAGGTCATGCAGCAATCCAGCGCTAGCGTCGGCATTTTGGCCGCAGCACTTGCTAAGGCACAGGCCGAAATCTCAAATCCGGAAAAATCTCTAACCGCCACGATCGTCTCTCCGTTCCCACGGGAAGGCAGTCGAACGTTTCGATATGCACCGCTGTCGACAGGGCTTGATCTGGTCCGCAAATGCCTAGGCCAGCACGAGATCGCGACCATTCAGGCCACCACCATCGACAACGACAGCGGTCTAATCAAACTTACAACGACGCTCGTTCATGCTTCAGGCGAATGGGTCTCCTCCGACTGGCCGGTCTCACCGATTACCGACGCTGCAACACCACATCGGTTAGGTGCCGCCCTAACCTATGCGCGTCGCTATGCCTTGTTTACACTGGTGGGAATTGCAGGCGAAGACGACCTGGATGCGCCCGATCTTCCAACGGCGGACGGCCATATTAGCTCGCAGAATGCTTCTCCAAGTGCCAACGCTGGTGGACACGGGCAGCCGCTCAGCCGATCTTCGAAATCTTCAGAAAAGCACCGTTCAGAACGACCGAAAACAGCGAACTTATCGCCTGATGGCTCGGAAAAAAGCCGGGAGAAATTTCTCTCCGAACTTGAGCAGCTAAACGATCCCGAGGCATTCGCCCTCTGGGCGCAACGGACGCTTCACTTCAAGAATCAGCTGTCGGCAGAGGATGCCCAGGTGGTCGAGGACGCTTTTGCTTTGAGACTGAGCAAGCTCAGCGAGAGTGGGCCGGAGGTTCCGGAAGATGCGGCGAACCAGGGTACTTCGGTTGATTCCTCCAAGCGAACGGTCACCGTCCTGAGTAAACCCGTGCGCGAGCGCGATCGCCATCAGTCCTGTCTGGTTTGTGGTCGGTCCCCTTCTGATGCACACCACATCAAATTTGCAGAGCAGCGGGCGATGGGGCGGAAAGTAAGTGACCGCTTCACCGTTCCCGTCTGCAGGCTTCACCACCGCGAACTGCATCGGCGCGGCAATGAGCGCATTTGGTGGGAGAGCCAGGGCATTGATCCCTTAAGCGTTGCCGGAACCCTCTGGGTTAAGACACATCCGGTGTCGCTGGATGATGCAACCCCAACTGCGCCGACGCTAAACCAACCAATTTGCAAGGAACGACTTTCGACCAATCCGTCACCATAGGCCGGCCTCGAATTTGCGAAACGAAGCCAATTCTCCACAAGGAGACTGAATGACATCACTCAGGCAAATCCATGCCAACCGGTGTAATGCTCGGCTGAGCACAGGCCCCGTGACGGAAAAGCGCAAGAGAAAGTCTCGGCGAAATGCTGTGCGCCGCGGGCTCACTGCAGAAACCGTAATCGACGTTTTAGAAGACGCCGAAGACTATGCAGCTTTCGAATTGTCCGTCACGGCCGATTACGATGTTCGATCGGCGGTCGAGAGAGAGCTCGTACTAAGGTTGGCAAGCCTACTATGGCGGCTACGCCGAGCCACTGCGATCGAGAATGGCTTGTTCAAAATCCATGCTTTGCACTTGTTGCAATTCCAGCGACGACGGCAAGCTTCTCAAAAGACTTTTGACGAAATGAACCGCTTCTCACTAGCACCCAGGGAAAGCGAGGGACGGCTTGAAAATGAACACTTCCCCTTTCCTAGGAGTGATTCGGTGACGAACAATGCCTCCGACGGCCAACAAGACGATCTGACGCAGTCCTTTGTCCGCCTTTCCAATCTGTCGACTTATCCTCTCGACCGTCTGAGCCGTTATGAGGCAACCCTTTGGCGCCAAGCTTGCCAGACCTTGTTCAGTCTAAATTGCCTAAATAAGCGCGAGAGTCGCGGAAGATTTCGGATACGCTGAAAGCCTTGAGCTAACAGTCTGCGGTTTGTTACAGGCTGAACCAAAGTCCGAGCCGAGTCAAAAGCCTATGTGCCCGCCCGCCACAGGTTATCTGTTTACCCCCCGATCGTGTTCTCTAATTCCGGGTCTCGGCGTCAAGCTCTCCAACGACCATCCTTGCCGTGCGGCGGCTTTGCGCGTCGTTGTGGCAGTAACGGCCTCCCTTGTCGTCTTGGCTCTCATGAGCCTTGCTCTAATCCATGCGATAGGAAATCCTTCTAGACATGATGCTGGTCGCATACTTACTAGGCTCTGCGCAAAATGACGCCTTAGATAAAGCAACGCATCGTGATTTTGACTGGCCAGCGGAGCTGCTGGGCAACTTCGAAGTGAGGCTATAATCGGAATTGCGCCACGCAAGCATCGTTCAAGCGTTCGATCTGAACTCAAGCCGACAAGCGCGATTCCCGTAGTCGTCCGTATCAAGAAAAGTGCCATGGGGTTTCGTTAAAGCGTGAACCACACCACCGCACCGAGCAGGCCGACGTCTCCTATGGTCACAAACATCGTTGGCCAGCTAAAGCCGAGCATCAGCGCCGTCAGCAGAAGTGGTGCAATCGCCGGCCGATATTGCCTGCCCCGATCGCGAATGCGAAACTAGTCGCCGGTGACACGGACGTCGGCGGGATAGGCTGGCGGTTGCAATAGTTGCGAATGCCCGGCGCAACGCCCGCCCGCGCCTTTCCCGCCTTCGGGGCCGCTCGAAGAGTGGTCTGCACAAGCGCGTGCCAGTCGTTGAGGATTCAGGGATGAGAGAAAGCGCGGAAGACATGGGACACCGCTCGGATCGGCGTCGGCATTGGCCGACGCCTTACCCTGGCACGCGCGAGGGGCAGAGCCCCATAAATTTTCACCAAAGCAGAACCGTACCCAGCGAACTCGTCAAAAAGACCGGCCCGAAATGCGATCCGGGCCGGCGTTATTAGGTTCTCTCACCGTTAGATCTTGATGCGGAAGCCGGTCATCACTGTGGCGGTGTCGATGGACGTTCCGGTTCCAGCGAAGCCGAACTTGGCACCCGGCGTGCCTGGGAAGCCTGACGCCAAACCGTTGGTTACCCGGGCCCACGTGGCACCCGCGTAGACGTCGAGGTGCTTGTTCAACGCATAGTCGGCAAGGAACGAGACCTGGTCATACGCGCCGGCGCAGTCCGTCTTGCTGGCGCCTCCCGCGACACACGCTGCACCATCCGCGACGTAGGAGTTCTGGTCCACATGGTAGTAGGCGCCTGTGAGGCTCAAGCCCCATGCGAAGTCGTATTTCACGCCTGCCCAGTAGATCTGCAGGACCTTGGAGGTAGTGAAGGCGTTGTTATCCGGCAGGGTTGGACTCACCGTCAGCAGATAGCCGCCAGCGGCACTGCCCTGAAGAATCGGCGTATTGGGATTGGATTGGCTGATATTGGTGTAGCCGGCAAAGATCGAGAACCTGTCGCCGGGCGGGGATTCTGCCTTCACGGCCGCCTTGGTGGGATACGGATAGGCCGAAGCCGCAGGGCTTCCAAGCTGCCACGTATACTTGCCCATCACCGACCATTCGGTATTGTCCGAAATGTTGGCCGCCAGAGTTGTGCTGTTGAGCGTATCGTTGACCGAGGTCTGCAGGTTTACGGCGCCGTGCTCCTTGGTCCATACGGCTTCGGCCGAGAAGCCGCCGACGTGTCCGCCAAACATGAAGCCGTAAGCGTCGCCGAAAAAGCCGGTGGAATTGCCGCCGTTGGAATACATGGCGCCAGCCGTGATCGGTCCGAAGTCATAGACATACTTGGCCGAATTGTCCCAGCGCGCCGCCTGCGTGCTGCCAGAGCCGCCGTCCGTGCCGGAATAACCGAGCAGCGAGAAGGCATAGGACAGTGCCATCGGGTCGTAGGCGGCAATACCGTCGAGTTGGAAGGAATTATTCCGGCCGATGGTCAGGGTGCCGTATTGCTTGCTGCTGATACCGCCCCAGAGCTGGCCGTTGAACGCCTGGCCGCAGCGGCCGGTGTCGGCGTTCGAGTTTTGCTGGGTGTAGACCACGCCGGCATTCGCAACGAACGAGCTACAGCCGTCGGAAAGCTTGCCCTGCAGCGGATCGACGCCGGTGTCGGCGCGCGCGATCGCCGTCCAGCCGGCACCCAGCGGCTCTTCAACCGTCACGCCGATAAACGATTGTTGGAGACCGCTATGGGCGATAGTCGAAATAGCCTGTCCCGTGTAGTTTCGGGTGGTCGTAAACGGAGAGAACTCAAGGCCCGAAACCACGCTTCCGAGCGGACGGCCGTTGGTCTGGTAGGCGTAGCCGAGGTCGAGCACGCCGATCGGCGTGATGCCGTACCAGGTCAGGTTATCGGGAATCGGATCCGGCACTTTCGGCGGCGTCCAGTCCGCGGCGTAGGCAGTGCCCGCCAGGCCCGTCATTGCGAGCGCAATCGCAAGCGCTTTTTTCATTTTTAGCCCCCAAAATTCGGCCACCCCCGCAGACAGCGCGTTCGCCCTGCCGCTTTGCTATGTTGGCCCAAACATAACGCCCATTATATACCAAGGAATACAACGCGGACGAAAGTGCAACCGTGCAACAGTCGGACACGAAAGCGATCTATCGTACTTATTGCCGGATTTGTGATTGCAAAAACCAGGCGCGAGGGAGGTTACACGGGCCGCAGCATGTAGTGGGTGGCGGCAAATTAGGAAGGGTGAATGCGAAGGGAATCGGCAATGCGCGCAGGGAGCTCAGCCCTTCGGACCAACGACAATATCCGCGCGCAAGGCATGAAGCTCCTTGCGCGCCGCACTCGCGGCCGATCGCTCGATTTTCCGATAGCGGGCTACCAGCAAGAGCCCGAACGGCGTCAACATGGCACCGCCGCCATTCTTGCCGCCCTTTTGTCGTTCGACCGCAGCGCGCCGGCAGATGCGATTGATTTCATCGACCAGGTCCCATGCGTGCCTGTAAGACATTTCCATAGCCCGACCCGCGCCCGAGATCGAACCGCAGGCATGAATTTGCTCCAGCAATTGGATTTTGCCGGGCCCGATGTGACAATCCGCGTCGAGATCCAGACGAATACTCAGTGACGGGAGTGACGCCGTTGACGAGTTGCGCATATGCAGCACTTTGAGTTCGCTGATCCGAACTGACGTTAGCTCATCCTAGCCGGCGAAGGCAATTACAAGCGGTCATCCCAAACTCCAAGCCTCGACGCTCGTGCCAGCATTCGCGCGCTGGTGCCATAAGCTTTGGTTTTTTTCAGACGAAGGCTGCGGGCAGAACGCTTCCAAGCGACGTGGCGGTTACGATCGGAACACCAACCAGTTCGATGGCTGCCGACACTTCGGTGCTTTCAGGAACTAGCGGCAGCATGATACGCCGCAAGAGTAGCTTGGTATAATTCAGCTCACAAAATGATAAATTTCGTTGAGGCCAACCGCGCCGGCGACGATCAAGTAAATCGCGACGATATAGTTCAACAGAGCTGGGGCGATGAGAATCAAGATACCAGCCAAAAGTGAGATGAGCGGCGTGATATGAGCGACAGTGAGAGACATATCGAACTCCTTGGGTTAAAGCGAGTCTGCTGTATCACGGATTGCGATCGGACACGACCGAACAGGTCGGGTGACAGCCTGCCTCCGGAACGATCGAAGAGAGACTCCATGCCCGCAGGTGACTGCGGATGATAAATTTGCTCAGATTGGTGATGACAAGTGCTGCATGAATGTCCTGATGGAGGCGCTCCATGACGCTCCTTGCTCGACGAAATTCCGCGCAACGTTCCTGCCGAGTCGACGGAAAGGACCTTTCGCCAAAGTTTTCTCTTAACTTACTGCTGGGTCGGGCAGCGGCCAGCGCAATAAAACCTTCACTTCGCGAGCCGCTTGCGGATCAACTGTAATTCGTGGCGTCGTTTTGCGCTCGTCTTAGGGTAAGTCATTTTGAGTTCCTCGAACGTATCGAGGACGATCTGGGAGACGATTAACCGGGCATTCTCTTTGTCATCGGCCGGAACGACATACCAGGGCGAGTCGCCTGTGCTTGTAGCACTGAGGCATTGCTCGTAGGCCTTCATGTATTGCTTCCAGAATTTCCGCTCCTCGATGTCTGCGTTGCTAAACTTCCAGTTCTTCTCAGGCTCGTCGATACGCGCCAGAAAGCGCTTCCGCTGTTCGTCTTCCGAGAGGTGGAGGAAAAATTTGACGATGCGAGTGCCGTTGGCGTGAAGGTGTCTCTCAAGATTCACAATCGAGCGATACCGACCGTGCCAGACTGTCTTGTCATCGTGCGGAGCGTCGGGGATACCCTCCCCGACCAGAATTTCGGGATGCACGCGAGCAATCAGAACTTCCTCGTAATAGGATCGGTTGAAGATGCCAATCCGCCCGCGTTCGGGAAGGTCACGGGTGGTGCGCCAGAGAAAATCGTGCTGCAGTTCATCAGCGCTGGGATGCTTGAAACTGAACACTTGGCAGCCCTGCGGATTGACCCCGGACATCACGTGCCTGATCGCGCCGTCTTTTCCTGCCGCGTCCATCGCCTGGAAAATCAACAGCACAGCATGGCGATTGGATGCATAGAGAAGCTGTTGTTGTGAACTCAATTCTGCGACGTGCTCGCCGAGTAGTTTTTGATACTGGTCCTTCGATTTGTAAACGGGATCGACCAGGGTTGGCCACTTCTTGAGGTTGACCTCATCTCCTTCGCGTACCTGGAAATCCTTTGAATTGATCTTCATACTCATCCTCTTACTGACGCGGGGCCGACGGACCGTGGCCATGCTTGAAACCGCAAGTCGATCTGAATGCCGCTCGCGATAGCGCCGGCTCGCTGGGTTCATTGCACCCGATGAACCGCCTAGTGCTTTAGGCAATCCTGAGACGGGCGAATATCGGCACCTTCAACAGGTCCAAGACGAGCGCCAAAGCCAAGGCCGCAGCGAGTGCCTCCACGACTGTCAAAACCGGCAGAGGTGTCATTGCGATTCCGCTGATAGCCAATGTCGCGGCGATCAGAATATCGGCCACGGACGACATGGCAAGCCACAGGCTTGGACGAGAGCCCCACAGGTGTCGCCGCTGACGAATGGCATAGATGGTCGCTTGGCTCCCGAACACCAAGGCGACAAATGCGAGGGTTCTGAGCTCGTCGATTCCGAGGCCCATCTCAAATTTGCCGACGGCCAAGACCGCGCTGCAGAAGGCCAGCAGACAAGTACCCATGACGACGCCGGCCATCGTCAAGTTGCCGATCCGCCAGGAGTTCGGCAACGGGGAGGGTCGCACGTTGTCCGTCGTGAGTGACATCGCCAGAAAATCGCCGGCTATCATAACAATGACCATCAGCAGGGGAGTCAAAATTGCGTGTCCCGTCATGATCAGGCCGACGATCAGGAAAAGCACCGTGACGATCTTCTTGATGATCGAATTCAGCGTGTATGTCAGGATGCGTTGGAAGGTTATTCGCCCTTCCTTGACTGCGGCAACGATCCCGGCGAGCCCAGGCTCGGTCAGCACCATGCCGGCGGCTGATTTCGCGACATCTGTTGCCGTCGAGACCGCAATCCCGATCTGCGCCTGGCGCAGCGCTGGCGCGTCGTTGGCGCCATCGCCGCACATGCCGATGGTGCGACCATCCTTCTGGAATGCCTTGACGAGCTTGTATTTGTCCTCCGGAAGGACGCCGGCGAACACCGCGAACTGCTCAGGGCGAACGCTATCCGGGACGGCCCCTGGCGGACAGACGGCTCCATCGAGCCCCACGGCATGAGCGACGATGGCTGCCGTCGCCGGCGCATCGCCCGTGACCATGACGGTACGAACGCCGAGTTGGTGTAGCTCGGTAATAAGTGTCGCCGAGTCTTCTCGCGGAGGGTCGCTCAGCGCGATGAGTCCGGCCAGCTTCATCGCATTTGCTGGTCCGGCCGCGACCGCCAGCACTCTAAAACCTTTCCCCTCGAGTTCCCCTGAGGCCGCTGTCGCAGTCGGCGACGCTTGGGTGAGGTCGGTGACGGCGGCGAAGGCGCCTTTCACGACACGTTGTGTTCCGCCGCCCGGGTCCTGTACCGTTGCTTCGGACATCTTCGTCCCCGGATCGAACGGCACAAATTTGATGATCATAGGCGTGTCGGAGGCTGCCTTTCCCGAGACGGCAGACCGAATGGCACCATCTACCGGATCCTGTCCGCCATCGGAACTCGCCAGCGCGGCCAGCGTCAGAACATGCGTCTCGTCGAAGCCAGGCATAGGGTGAACGGTCGTTACCGTCAGCGCATTCTGGGTCAACGTGCCTGTCTTGTCGGAGCAAAGAACACCCATCGTCGCCGCTTCATCTACCGCGGAGAGGCGCGTCGGCAGAACGCCGAGCTTTGCCAATGCCCGTGCCCCGAGCGCCGAAGCGAGAGTGAAGGTCGCGGGCAGCGCCACCGGGATCGACGCGAGGACTGCGGTTAGAACGAGGGGAATGATTTCATCGAACGGCATCTTGAGAAACCAAGCATACATCACGAGCAGCACGATGACGACACCGTTAAACCCGGCGAGATTACGCACAACCCGCAACACGGCCTTCTGCTGAGAACTGACGACATGGGCAGTGCGGACGAGCTCCGCGGTCCGGCCAAACTTGGTGCGCACCCCGGTCGCAGTGACCTCAGCCACCGCCTCGCCGCGTCGCACCAGAGCCCCTGCGTAGGTCTGGACGCCCGCGCCGGCCTCGATCGGCACCGATTCCCCGGTGAGCATGGATTGGTCAAGTAGGACTTCGCCCCCGGTGAGATGCACATCCGCGGCAACCACTGCGCCCAGCGAAAGCTTCACCACATCGCCCGGCACCAGTTCGACAGCGGGTATGGTCTTCCATGCGTCGTCGCGACGAACCGATGCGTTCAGTGCGAGCCGCGACTTCAACGCAGCAAGCGTTGCCTGCGCGCGGCTCTCCTGGAACAGCCCGAGTGCGGCATTGAAAACTAAAAGAGTGACGATGATTGCCGCTTCGACGTATTTACCGAGCACCAGTTCGAGGATAGCTGCGGCCTCGAGCATCCATGGAACGGGCGCCCAGAATTTTTCGAGCGCCATCCAAAACGGATGAGCGCTGGTATCCGGCATTGCATTTGCGCCGAATTTCTCCAGCCGTCGGCGTGCCTCATCCGCCGTCTCGCCGCTCTGTAAGCCAACGTCGACCGCACCAGCAGATTTCGAGGGTAGAACGCTTTCAGCAGACAAGCTCGTGGTCGCGGACATGGGAAAATCCGAATACGGCAACTATTGCCGGCTGTCGCGTTCAAGAGTCCAGCTGAAACTAATGGCTTTGCCGGCTCCGGGTCAACTTTGCGCCAAGTGAGCCAAGCCTGCAGAATGCTCGTTTGAAGGAGGCTTCTTGTAATTGCTCGATCTTCCGAACTTACGGCCTAGAACCGACGACAGGCCTGGGCGGGTCCCCGCCGTGCGGGGCCGCGCTCGCGAGGGCGAGCGCGGCGATGAGTTGGGTCGACAGGAAATCTCGGACTATTCCCTTCGTTCTCAGTCGCGTTTTGCGATTCAGCCTGTGGCGGCGACAGCAGGCGCCTCCGTCTTGGCACCTTGGTGAACGTCGAGGCTCGAGGGGTTGACGGTGCCGAGAATTGTCTTGGCGCGCGCGACTTCCGCGGCAGGACCGTGTGCCATTACGAGAAAGCGATCGGTCTTCAGTGCGGTCTCGTATTGCAGCACGCTGTCCTTTGGGATGCCGATACTGTAGAGCGCCGCACCGAGCGCGCTCAATCCGCCGACCAACACGGCATTCTCGATACCACCCGCCACAATTGCT
>Ga0210401_10005587_pt1 | contig 12916 bp, 7 predicted proteins | sample IncBWH32MmetaG_FD_150866 | JGI IMG/M metagenome (GOLD analysis project Ga0210401, IMG submission 150866) | Forest soil microbial communities from Barre Woods Harvard Forest LTER site, Petersham, Massachusetts, United States - Inc-BW-H-32-M | ecosystem: Environmental > Terrestrial > Soil >... | reverse complement strand
CATCTGTCAAGCATTTTCACTTCTCGTCACTCATATTCACCATTACGCCGGCTGGGGGTCACTAAGTCCTCAGTTGACCCTGGCGCCCACAAGACATTCTGCAGTGCGAAGCGCGGCCAAGGTCATGATATCCAGATTGCCCGGGTATTTGGGGAGATAATGTCCCGCCGCCTCGATTTCGAGATAAATCGACGTCTTGAGCCCTTGAAATTTGTTTCTGGCGAGGGAGGTACTCTTCCGCTTGGGTTTCGGTTGGCTGACATCGACTACCGATCACGCCTATTCTTTCTTCTTCAGAGCCCCATCGTTTTCCTGGATGAATGCGCGGATCTCATCTGCCATGCCCAAAAGCTTTCCCACTGCTCGCGATAGAGCGTGACCGGAAAACGTCCTAACCCCTATACCGAAAGCGCACCTTTCTCGCTCACCTTTAGGGACATCTGCCCACGTGCTGGTCTTTGCAACGCTTGGTTCTCTGCACGAAGCCGCGCGATTTCCGCTTTCAGTTCTTCTTCAGTTGCCATGAGATTCATTGATAGCACACCGCGAAGAGCAACAAAGGAATTCTGGCTCCATGACGGTTCGTAAGACTATATCGCGAGGGGGCCACACGATGTAGGCGCTAGATCGCTTGCCGACAATGTTGCTTATCGGGCCGCTCTTTCTACGGCTTTCTCTCGACCGCGCTGGCCAGGAGGACCTATCGGTCCGCAAGACGCTCCGGGATGCCGTCCCGTGCCGCTCGTCAGAAGGGGTTCGATAGGTATCTGGTTCTGGCGCCGTGCGTCGCTTCCTTAAATGGTCATCGGCTTCTCCTTCACTACTCAGTGCCATTCATTGGCGGTTGGGAGCAAGGACGAGGACCGCTCTCCGCTCCGGCTACTCTTGACGCAGCGCCTGCAGCGGATCGATGCGCGTCGCGGATCGCGCCGGAACATAGTTGGCGATCAGCGTCACCGCCAGGAGCAGCGCGGCCACTCCAGCCATTACCACCGGATCGAGAGGCGCCACACCATAGAGCAGCGCACGCAGGGTCGACGCCAGCGCGGCGGCGGCGGCCATCCCGGCCGCGAGACCCACCAGCGCGGTCTTGACGCCATTCCGGACTACCAGCGCCTGAAGCTGCCGGGGCGTAGAGCCCAGCGCCATACGAAGTCCGAATTCGCGGGTCCGCTCGGCAACGCCGTAGGAAACCACTCCGTGAATTCCCAGCGCGGCCAGCAGCATCGAGACACTTGCGAAAACCGCCAGCAGGACCGTCGAAATGCGGGGCGCGGTGTCGGCCAGCGACACATATTCGTCCATGCTGCGGACCTGAAAGACCGGCTGGCCCGGATCCACCGACCATACGGCCTGTTTAACGGCCTTCACCACGGCCTCGGTTCCCATCGTAGTGCGCACGGCCAGCGCCATGGCCTTGTCGGTCATCTGTTCAAAGGGTGCATAGATGGTAGGCTCGGGCTCTTTTTCCAGGCCATAATGATGCACTTGGCCGACGATGCCGACCACCTCCCGGAATTTGCCCCACAACCGCATACGACGGCCGATCGGATTCTCGTTGGGCCAATACTGGCGTGCCAGTGTCTCGTCGATCAGGATCGCCGGCAGGGCCTCCGGACCATCGCGGTCGGATAGCAGTCTCCCCCGTAGCAGCGGGATTCCCATTGTGTTGAAGTACTGCGGACTCACGCGGCGAAAATCGGCGACCAGCGTCTGCCCGGGCGGCAGGGGGCGATTTTCGATGGTGAAGTACTCGCGATCGTTCTGCTGTCCGAGGGGAAGCACGTCGGTCAGACCGGCGGATTGAATGCCGGGCATGTGTTCCACCTTGTCGATCAGGCGCCGATAGAAGGCGGCCTGTTCGCGATCGCTTTTGTAGAGATTGTCGGTGGGCAGACGCATGCGAAACGTCAGCACATGATCGGGCCGGATGCCCATATTCACGTGTTGCAGATTCACGAAGCTCTTCATCGCCAGTCCGGCGCCGATCAACAGCATGCTGGCAAGAGCGATCTCTCCAGCCACCAGCAGACCCCACACTCCCGTCCGGCCCGCCGGGAAGGTAGCAGTTCGGCCGCCCGCCTTCAGCGCATCGTTCACGCTGGCGCGAGCGGCATGGAGGGCAGGAATCAGTCCGAAAATCAGCGCGGCCCCAGTGGAGATTAGCAGGGCGAATACTAGAGCGCGGGCATCCATGCCGATCGCGGGCCGCACGATCTCGGCTCCGGCGTCCGACATCGGAAGCGTGCCGGGCAGGACCGCACTCAGCAGGTCGACGCCCCAGGCGGCGAAAAATACGCCGAGCACGCCTCCCATGAGGCTGAGCAGCAGACTTTCGCTCAGAATCTGCGCGATCAGGCGGCCCCGCGGCGCGCCCAATGCCATGCGAACCCCCATCTCCCTGCGCCGCCCCGTGACGCGCGCCAGCAGCAGGCTAGCCACGTTCACGCAGGCCAGCAGCATCAGAATGCCCGCCGCGCCGAGGAGCAACAGCAACGCCGGCTGAATATATGCGAAAAGCGCCTGCTTTACACCGACCACAGCCACATCCCAGCCGGCCAGCCGGGGCGTCTCGGCATCGATGCGCCGCGCAACGGTGCTCAACTCGCTTTGCGCTCGTGCGATCGAAACGCCCGATTTCAAGCGGGCGATGACACCGAAGTCGTGGGCCACGCGCTCCTTAGCACGCAGTTCCGCGACCGGCCAAGGTACGTAAATGTCACAGGGCAGCGGCTGCCAGAAATCGGGGGTTAACACTCCGATCACGGTGTACGGCTCGTTGTTCATGATGAAGGTTCTTCCGATGACCCGTGCATCCGCTCCGAAGCGGCGCTTCCAGAACCCGTTGGTGAGGACGGCCACCGGAAATCGCGCGTGGCCTGCGCCCTCGGCCGCCGTAAAGGTGCGTCCGAGAACCGTGCGAGCGCCCAACATCGACAGGAAATTCGTGGTCACGCGCAGACCGACGACCTGCTCGGGCTCGCCATCGCCCGTCACAGTGCCGGTGCCGACTTCCAGTAGCTCCATGTCCTCGAAGGATCGGCTCTGCTCCTTCCAGTCGAGGAAATTCGGCCCGGACGGCCCTTCGCGCTTGATGCCGTCCTTCAAATCCGTTTCCCAGATCAGCGCGAGGCGATCGGCGCCGGGGACGGGCAGGGGACGCAGCAGCACCGAATTGACGACGCTGAAAATCGCTGTGTTCGCTCCGATACCGATAGACAGCACTAGCACCGCCACGATGCTGAAGCCGGGTCGCTTGCGCAAAGTGCGAAAAGAGTAGCGTAAATCTCTCAGGAAGGCCAGCATTACGGTCCAGCGATGCAAGCGAGAGTCCGTTCGCGTTGGCTGTACAAGTGACTGAACCTATTGATCGACGCGCGGATCGCGCACATTGCGAGTGTCCACTATTGGGAATCGCGGCATCCACTCGGGGCGCTCGTAGTTCCCTCGACAGCGCTTTACTGTTGCCTTCGCACCTGTAATCGGGATAGATCCTCGCGCCGAAGTGTTTCGCTATCCAGTACTTTTGCTGGCGCCAGGTCCTCCTTCTCGATTCGCTTGATGTTTTTGATACTCCGAGGTAATGTCCAAATGACCGCCGATAATGCCCATTATCAGGGACGTATCAGCCGCAGGTTGCGTACAAGCTGGCGTCGGCGGCCAGACGCCGAAGACGTGTAGGAGGACGGACGCTTTGACGTTTCGGAAAGCCGTGTGTGGGACGGCGTCAACAAGTACTCTGTGCTCCAGGAATGCTGTTTTGATACCCCAAATTTTCGGTATACGTCGGTCTACACTTCGGCGTCAGGCGGGATCTAACGAAGGTAGCGTCTGAACCAGGCAATGATTCTTCGAGTCTCGTTCGCGCCTATTGGCAGCGACTTCGCGCAGGTCGCCCGCGTAGACCACGACCTCGTACGGCTCCTTAAGGGTCGAGAATTTCGTGGTGAAAGTTAATATCACCGTTGCCTGCATCTCATCATAGTTGGCACCATGGAGCATCAGTAACGGAGCATTGACGGTCGTCGGCCTGAAACATTACAAGAAGCGGGAAGAAAGTGCTAGTGACAAACGTCTAAACCTCTGCCGATATGCGTCGCCTTTTAGTTAGCCTTTCTCTCCTGCTCTTGTGTTTCAGAATCGCCTTCGGACAAGCCAGCGAGTATAACGCGATCTACAAAGAAGGCAAAGTATTTGCGCACAAACCAAACGCCTTTTTGGTGGAGGTGACTCGGAGCCGGAGGCCTGGTAAGGCGCTCGATGTTGGCATGGGCCAAGGTCGTAACTCACTTTATCTCGCACGACACGGCTGGGACGTAACCGGCTTCGATGCTTCGGACGAAGGTGTACGGTTAGCTCGTACCGAAGCGGCTCACTTGGGCCTCAAGATTGCCGCGTTAGTGAACACTTTTGAGCAATTCGACTTCGGCGAGAATCGATGGGACCTAATCGTTTTGACGTATGAACCGACAAGGACTATTGCGCCGAAAGTGGCACGTGCACTTACGGCTGGTGGAGCAGTGGTGGTTGAGGATCGCCATCGCGAGACGCGCAAAATATGGCCTGAAGGCGGTCTGTTCGATGACAACGAGTTGTTATTCCTCTTTCCAGGCTTGCGGGTGCTTCGCTACGAGGACGTCTGGGCGCGCTCCGATTGGCAAGCTGAACGACTCAACGAACGTCTCGTACGCTTACTCGCGGAGAAGCCCCGAGTCGAGGAGCCGGGCTGCCTGTGGAGAGGCAAAGCCGTGCCGGAAGGTGGGGCTATCTGTTGGGACCACGCAGCACGATTTCTTTGCAAGGACGGCGGTTGGCTATTCACGCACGAAAACTGTAGCTGATCGGCTTCATTTGGCCGCCTGTAGATTAGTTTGGAGGACAGAGGAGCATGTTGAAGGCCGCGTGGGCTAATCTCACAATTGATTCTCGACACATCGTTCGGCAATTGCGAATGGCACCTGGCTTCGCCGCAGTGTCAATCCTGTCGTTGGCCCTCGGCATCGGCGCAACGGCGACCGTGTTCAGCGTCATCTACGGCGCGTTGATTACCCCTTATCCGTATAGCGGTGCCGACCGCATGGTCCAGGTTCGTTTGTATGGTCAGTCGGATCGTAGAAATTTCCTTCTTCTATCGTCGCGCCAGTTCGCGGACTTCAAGAGAATGGACGTACTGGATGGTGCGGTTGCGATGGACCTTTGGGATATGGCCTCAACCGGTGACGCATTGCCAGAGGCTGTTCGCACGGCGCACTTGTCAGTGGATGCCTTCGCGTACTTCGGCGTGCCCCCGATTATCGGCCATACTTTTTCAATTTCTGCTACGCATCTTGACGAAGACCCGGAGCACGTAGTCGTCCTAAGCTATCCATTCTGGCAGCGCCGATACGGCGGGGGGCGGGACGTAATCGGGAAACTGCTTCAACTGGATCACCAGAATTACACGATCATCGGCGTTCTTCCTCCAAGGTTCCGCTGGGGGGACGGTGACGTGTATACGCCCCTCGCCATGACGGCGGATCCCAACCGGATCTACATCGTAGACACGCGGCTCAAAGTCGGAGTGAATTACCAGAGGGCGGAAGCAGAAATGCAGCCCTTGTTGGAGCAGTTCGCCAAGGAAACACCTGGACATTTCCCGCCGGGATTTCGCGTGCACGTCGCCAGCTTAACCGGGGTAGTTGCTGGGAGCTCCAGGGGAGCGCTGCTCCTGTTGTTTGCTGCTGTGGGCGTGCTGCTTGCGGTCGGTTGCGCGAACGTCTCCATCCTGTTTCTGGCTCGTGGCACTAGACGATTGCACGAGTTTGCCGTGCGCGCTGCACTGGGTGCCGGCCGGAAGCGGCTGGTCGGACAAATGTTCACAGAATCGGTGTTGCTAGCGCTGGTCGGCGGTGCGACTGGAGTTCTGTTCGCGATTGCCGGGGTGAAGGCGGTTGTAGATTGGTTGCCAAAGGGCACTTTCCCTTCGGAGGCCGTCATTCATTTGAACCTGCCGGTCCTCGTGTTCAGTACCGCCGTAGCCGTTACCACCGGAATTGTCTTCGGCATTTCTCCGGCGCTCCATTTCTCCGCTCTCCAACTGAATGAACTCATGCGCACTGCGTCGCACCGCACTACGGTTGATTCTCGAAGCCGCAGAATGCGCGATCTCCTCGTCGCATCCCAAGTAGCCCTCACAATCCTCCTGCTTGCTGCCGCTGGTAGCGCAATGCGCAGTTTCGTGAACGTTTACCACACCAAGCTAGGATACGACCCCCACAATGTTATGACAGTCAGCATATCGCTCCCGGACGGGACCTATACGACGTACGAAACGCGAGCGGCATTCTACGGCGGGATACACAAACGTGTCGCAGGACTGTCAGGCATCAAGTCAGCCGCAGTCGCACTGTTCCCGATCCCGCCTGTTGAAGATGTCCGGCAGACCTTGGAAATTATGGGGCGAACCCCTGAAAAAGGTCAAACGGTGGATGTTCAAGAGACCACCGGAGAGTACTTCTCAACCTTGGAGATTCCATTGCTGAAGGGACGCGTTTGGTCGGAGGATGAAAACAACCGTGCCGCTCATATCGCGGTTATCAATGAGGAGATGGCGCGGCGCTTTTGGCCGAACAGAGACGCGATCGGACAGAGGTTACGACTTCCTGAGTTCAAAGCTTTTACCTCTTGGATACTGGGAGCCAAAGACAGTAACGGCTGGTTGGAAATAATTGGTGTCGTCGGTAACACGCCCAATCGTGGGTTGCGCGAGCCTATTGCTCCAGCGGCGTACCTTCCATATACGCTCTTGATGGGGGATTCGATGCAACTTGTGGTCCGGACGGTATCCGTTCCGATGGCCATGGTCCGCGCTGTTCGCCAGCAGATCCATTCAGTCGATCCCGGCCAACCGGTCGCCAAGACGCAGACGGCGGAGGATCTCCTTCGTGCTGAAGGATGGGCGCGCGAGCAATTCGTGGCATCTTTGTTCCTAGTGTTTTCGATGCTTGCCTTGGCTCTTGCCGTAACCGGACTATACAGCGTGGTGGCCTATGCAACCGCTCTGCGCTCTCGAGAGTTCGGCATTCGGATGGCCCTTGGTGCTAACAAAGCCCACGTCATAGGATTGGTCATGAGCTCGGCCGTAAAGACGGTTAGCGCGGGTATTGTGGTAGGCGTTGCTCTAAGTATTGCGTGCAACGGACTCATCGCGCATTGGGTCTCCGGGAGTGTTTACGATCCGGTTATGCTGGGCATCATTGCTGTGTTGCTGTTTGGCGCGACTGGGCTGGCCGCGTTTGTGCCGGCACGGCGCGCTGCGAGTTGCGATCCGATGGACGTCTTACGGACTGAGTAGATCGCATCGCTGCTATCCCCATGGCACTCAACTCAAGAACGTAGCTTGCTAAACGGCAACGTTATGGTTTTAAGTCACAGGCCACGCGTCTCCTCCGGCGTGCGGCGCTACAAGCTCCTAACGCAATGGCGCTAACTGTTTTGTAAGCTCGACACTTCGCCGTCAGGGAGGACCGGCCGGTCAATTTCAGAGAACCAGACTTGTCCAAGTGGGAAATCTTGATGCTCCGTTACTTCGACTTCGTGGAGGATCAGGGAGGAGAACGCAATGGGGAAGATATTATGGTCAAATCCAGAGTCTGCGGCAGCTTAGTGGTTTCAAGTTCGACTACCGCACTACGACGCGGCAAGGGCATCTTGCGCTTGTTATACTCGCCATCGACGAACTTCTCGGCGATCACTCGTATACGTGAGTCCCCAAACGTGTGGATGGCTGTAACCCCGTTGCCATCGCTCCACCAAGACCGAAACGATTTGGCTACGTCGTCCCACTCGCCGGAATGCTCATACGCCAGCAGGACTGAGGCGCCCTCAACCGGCTGGCCGTCAGGCCGTCTCACTCGCACCCGTAAAGTGCGATCCATGAGCAGCTGAACTATAAAATTCACATCTTTGAGGTGTCGTTTTTCTGGCGTAACTTCGAGGACGCTCGCGTCTTCACGACGCTGCGCGAATAGATAGTAGATAGGCGGATACGGAGACTCCTCGGTTGGGCCAAACGGATTTACTAACAATGAGTACCGGCCGCGAGGGGGCAGGTTCTCAATCCGAAACGAACCATCTTTTTGCGTTACGTAGGACCCCGCCGTATCGGGACTAATTCCCAGCCCATCTGGAGTGCGGAGCTCTAACCTGACCGGCGCCGGCCGACCCGCTACGTCCCTAACGCTACCCTCTATGCTTCCGTCCCACAATGTGTAAAGATCGAGCTGCAAGAGCCCGAGTCGAATCATGTCCTCTTTCTTGATTTTGTAATCCTGTGTGGTTTGGTGCGTTCGCGGATCTAAAAGCCGCAATGTGTAGTTATCTGGAGGCAAACCACCGATCTCGTATATTCCGTCTTGATCGGCAGCATAAACCGCGCTCCCTCGCGACCCAGTAAGGCGAACCCTTGCACCGGGCAAAGGTCCGTATTCCGGGAGCTAGGACAGATTCGTAGACACGATCCCCATCACTAACTGCCGCTGTCGTCCATGCCTTGGCGCCAAGTATCGGACTTCTCGCGTAGCCGATAATCCGAAGTTCGCCGTCGGGTGGTGGCTTGCGAAGCAATCGCAGTTGAATCTCAGCATAGGCCCGAGGCACGGCGCCGAGCGCCGAGCAACTTGTACTGTCAATGATCGGAAGGAAGCGGGTCAGAAGTCCCCCGGATCGCATCCCGCTGATGAAAAATGTCTCGCCTTCCCAGAAAATGCTGTTCGTCACCAGGACGAGACGCGGAGCCCATTTCGGCAATCCCCAAAACGACTCTTGCACCAGCCCGATGCCCCAGTCGCCAGCCCACTTGCCCGAAACCTTGGCTGTGTGACCAACGCGCAACAGTCGCGCTGTGAAGACAGTATGGTTCGCGCGCAACGGCCGCATATACAGCGACGGGCCTGAACAGTCAGGCGTCCACAGTGACGAGCGCACTATGGCGAGTCCGAGAGTAGCCGTGAGGCAAAGAACCGTGATCACCAGGCACTCTACAAGCCAGCGCGCCAGACGCCTCGCCAGCGAGCGAGGCATCACCGGAAGCAACTCCTGCCAGGCCAACTGGTGGGTTCCCCACCAGAACGCTGCAAACGCTAAGAATAAGGCCCACCACGCGACGAGCGGCAAGAGCAGGACATAAGTCTTCTGCCATATTCCAACCGCCAGACCGAGAACGGAAGCGAAAAACAAGCCAAGAAAAACGGCACGCTTCCGGTTTCGGATAGACGCAAGTGGCGCTAAAAAAGGCGCGAAAAAGATGCATGACAAAAGAATGGCCGGCGAGAGGTCAGGTAAGCGATAGTAAGCGGTGCCGTCAGGTTCCGTAAACCAGAAACCTGCTGACGGATAAGCGAGAATAAACGCCACAATCGGCGAGGTGGCCACAAAGATGATTGCCGCACGCCTTCGATTGCGAAGCGCCGCAAGTGACCCCACCAGGAAAACCAGTCCAAGCAACCCGAGGCCGGCAGCTTCAAAGCGGCTTGTCAGCCAAGTTGGAGTGCTGGGATCCGTTTCCACCCAGGCCTCACCGAACATCGTTAGCCCGAAAAGCCCGGCAATGATGCCCAATGTTGCGACAAGCCAACTTAACGTGCGTTGCACGAGTGGGTCTCTGGGCCGCAGAACGATCTCCTCGACGTCAGGTCTTATATCGATTCGAATTGCTCAAATCTTCGCGCGACTGCTATATATGCTTTGACACCAGTCTCCGCGAGCCGGTTCCTCTTATTGAGGATTTGTGCTGCTTGCTTCATTCCCGTAGCCGTAGTCGCCCATCCCGGACTTGTGCCGTTGACGGTCAAGATACGGCGTTCTGTGAGATCACTCCTCCCTTGTCGGCAAGTGGCGAGTAATCCGGTCGGATGGTCTCTTTCTGAGACGAGCCTGGTCACCAAGTTCCTCCGGCGTAACAGCAGTTCACTATCGGCTCGTTTGCCCACATCTGCGACAGTCCAGGCTGCTTTCCCGGATATGTCGCCACCGACCCTCACCGGCGCTTCTCGCAACTGTTTATGATATCTTCCGTCTAACTACGTCATGGATGCCTTTCTGAAGGATCTGAAGCATTCTTGCCGCATGTTTCTCAAGGCGCCGGGTTTCAGCATAGTGGTGATTGCAGCGCTGGCGCTAGGCATCGGCACCAACACGGCGATCTTCTCCGTGGTGAACACCGTCCTCTTGAAACCGTTGGCCTTTCCCGATCCTGAGCGGATCGTGCTGTTTCAGAATCTGTTTAAGCAGGGCGGACGCGGCGGCACTGCCTCGCCCAACGAATATAACTTCTGGCGCCAACAGACCCAGGCCTTCCAGGACGTTTCGGCTTACGCGTTCAACGTGGCGAATCTCACGGGCGATTCGGCGCCGGAACAGATTCAAACAACGCGTGCCAGCGCGAATTTCTTTCGCTTGTGCGGCGCGGATGTGATCCGAGGCCGCACCTATACGGCCGATGAAGACCTGCCAAAAGCGCCGAAGACCGCCGTACTGGCCTATGGGTTCTGGCGGCGAAGATTCGGCAGCGATCCCCAGGTGATCGGGAAACCGATCACGCTGAGCGGCGAGCTGTACGAAATTATCGGCGTGGTGGGGCCCAATCTCAAAATCGAAATCGATCAGCCGCCGGATGTTTACGTTCCCTTCCAGCTCGATCCTACCGCCGACGATAACGGCCACTACTTCACCGTGATCGGCCGGCTCAAGCCGGGTGTCACTCTGGCTGTTGCGAGCGCGCAATTGCAAGCCGGTTACCAGGAGTACCACCGGACGCACGCGCTCCCTTTCGATTTCCCGCAGATTGGTTTCGGCGTGCAGCCGCTGCAGGAAGCGATCGTGGGCGGCGTGCGGAGCTTGCTGCTGATTTTGGTCGGGGCGGTGAGCTTTGTGTTGCTGATCGCCTGCGCGAATGTCGCCAATTTACTGCTGGCGCGCGCCACGGCACGGAAGCGTGAAATCGCGATTCGGGCGGCGGTCGGCGCGGGCCGAGGACGAATCGTCCGGCAACTCCTTACGGAAAGCGTGCTGCTGTCGCTGGCCGGCGGCATCGTGGGACTGGCCGCCGGATACGCTGGGATTCGCGCCATTTTGAGCGTCAGCCCCGGCAACATCCCGCGTATCGGTCTCGAAGGAGCCAGTGTCAGCCTCGATTGGCGCGTTTTGGCGTTTACGCTGGGCTTGTCAATTGTCACCGGCATCCTGTTTGGGCTCGTTCCCGCGCTGCAATCCTCGCGTGCCGATTTGAACAGCACCTTGAAGGAAAGCAGCAATCGCAGCGGCACCGGATTGCGCCACAACAAAACGCGCGCGCTGCTGGTGATCACGGAGATGGCGCTGGCCCTGGTGCTGCTGATCGGTGCCGCGCTGCTGATCCGCACGTTCGTCGCGATCCGGCAAGTGAATCCCGGCTTCGATGCGCGCGGCGTTTTAACGATGCGCATGTCGCTCACGGGTCCGCAGTTCGAAAAGACGGCGGGCGTGACACAGTTGGTTCACGAGGGTGTACGTCGTATCAGCGCGTTGCCCGGTGTCGAGGTCGCGGGATTTACCTGTTGCGTGCCTTTGGAGGGTGGCTTCGGCTTGCCATTCGAAATCCCCGGACGTCCTGCAGGGCCAGCCTCCAAGGGAGGTGCGGGATGGACGATGGTTTCCGCCGGCTATTTCGAGACCTTCAAGATTCCTGTCCTGAGGGGCCGCACGTATCGGGAACAGGATGACAACGGGCCGCCTGTGGTCATCATCAACCAGGCGCTGGCAAAGCAGTTCTGGCCGAAGGGCGATCCACTGGACGACCGGATGATCATCGGGCGGGGCGTCGGACCGGCGTTTCAAGGTGAACAGCCGCGCCAGATTATCGGCGTGGTGGGCGATGCGCGCGACGGCGGACTCAACCGCGATCCACGCCCCAACATGTACGTGCTCCCGGCGCAGATCACCGATGGAGAAAATGCACTGGTTTCGCAGGTTATCCCGTGGGCTTGGGTGATCCGGACGCGGGTGGCGCCCCTGTCGTTGAGTTCCGCAATCCAGAGGGAGCTGCGCGAGGCCAGCGGCGGATTGCCGGTAGCGACCATCCGCACAATGGAAGAGACCGTATCGCGATCCACCGCCTCCCAGAACTTCAACATGTTGGTGTTGACGATTTTCGGAGGCGCGGCACTGCTGCTCGCGGCAATCGGCATTTACGGGCTGATGGCGTATTCAGTGGCGCAGCGGACGCAAGAGATCGGCATCCGGCTAGCGCTGGGCGCGGGATCGGGCAGCGTTCGAAACATGGTGGTCTTCCAAGCGCTGCGCTTAGCGATTGTCGGAGTGGTGATTGGACTCGCCGCGGCATTCGGGCTGACAAGGCTGATCGCGAGCCTGTTATTCGGCGTGAAGGCCTGGGATCCGATCGTGTTTTGCGTGGTCCCAGCGGTGCTGATCGGCGTGGCGCTGGTTTCGGTATGGTTACCGGCGATCCGCGCGAGCCTGGTCGACCCCATCCACGCACTGCGGTATGAGTAGGCTCCTGTTGGTCCGCCACTTGGGACGCTTTCCACTTGGACAAAACGTCGGTAGTTGCTGACTTGCTCCGTTTTTTCCGCAGGGAGGCTTAGCGGAATCAAGCCTGCTGAGTGGCATGTGGCGGGTAATCCGCACCCAGAGGAGCCGCAGACAAACACTAAGCCGTCAGTGAGGATTCAAGGAGCTAGGCGGAGTTTTCGTACACGACCCAGAGGAGTTCTGCCGGCATCGCAGCGGGCTGATGAAGATCGAATTTGCCCCCACACCATTGTCTGAGTCGTGCCAAGCAAGAGGCCTGAACGTCTCTGGGCACATTCCACACATACGAGAACTCCCCACTCTCGATCTTGTTCAGGAAGCCAGCCAGCGTAATCGCGGGACCAGCCCC
>Ga0210401_10005586_pt1 | contig 12917 bp, 12 predicted proteins | sample IncBWH32MmetaG_FD_150866 | JGI IMG/M metagenome (GOLD analysis project Ga0210401, IMG submission 150866) | Forest soil microbial communities from Barre Woods Harvard Forest LTER site, Petersham, Massachusetts, United States - Inc-BW-H-32-M | ecosystem: Environmental > Terrestrial > Soil >... | reverse complement strand
CCACCCGACCGGCACAACTCGATCACACGACGACGAAACTCCGGCGAATACAACTTCGGCATGAACCTCTCCTTCGGGGAACAATGCCGCCCAACCTCTCACAAACACGGTCCATTACTCGGGGACCAGACCAACGGTCCATTACTCGGGACCAGACCACCAGTCCATTAATAAGGGACCAGACCACCCGAACCACTCCCCGGGGTCACGTCGGCCGGGCGCGCTAAGATATGTCGCGACAAGCCTCGTGACCCCTATCTTCGTGCCCCCGGACTCTCGATCAGACGCCTTACACCTGACCGTTCGCGGCGCACGGCTAGCGCTGCTGTTGGTATCGATCGCCGTCGTTACGATCGCCCTCTGTCTCACCAGTCACGAGTCAACGTTCCAGAGCTGGCTGGTGTCTCACAAACTAGATTTGCCGTCGAGCGTGCATCGTCACGAGGACATTCCTATGCAGGCGACAGGTCATGTGACTCTCACCGCCGAGCCTGCCCAGTCAAGGCAGTATTTCGCTCCAGGAGCGGTCGGGCTATCGATGGAGACTCAAGCGCTTGCCACCTGGCCTCAAGATCTCAGTACCACCCACAAGTCGCTCGTAAAGTTTATGCAGCTGCTCGGACCGGCTGTGTTGCGAATCGGCGGTAGTTCGCTCGACTATTCGTGGTGGACCGCCAATGGCGAACAGCCACCTTCGTGGGCGACAAGCATAGTCACGCCCTCGAACTTGGTTACGCTGCGTGAGCTGCTGGAACGCACCAATTGGCACGTTGTTCTGGGAGTTGATTTCGGCCACTTCGACCCCACACGCGCCGCTGGCGAGGCGCGCATCGCTCGACAGATACTCGGCTCGCGCCTGCTCGGCATCGAGATCGGTAACGAGCCCGACGCATACGGGACGTCAACTGTCCACCTCAGGTCGCGAACATACGATGTCAGCGACTATCTCAACGAACTGGCCGAGTATGCGGCAGCCATCAAGGGGACTTCCCCCACCACTCCCCTTTACGGACCAGATTTTTCACTCCCAAACTGGCTGTCGTCCATCACCCCCAACCAGGTCACGCCGTTCGCCGCTATTACCGACCACTACTATGCTGCCCCCTTTGCTTACTCCCAGGGGAAATGCCAGAACACCACCACACCGCCTACGTCAGTGCTTCTTTCCCCGCAAGTGCGTGAACAGGAGAACGTTGTGCTGGCCGATCTGATCGATGCCGGCGAGCTTGCACATCGTGAAACTCGTATCAGCGAGACAAACGCCACCCCAGCCTGTCGCGGAAGCACCGGATACGCCACCAACCCCGTCTTTGCCAGCGCACTTTGGTCGCTCGACTGGTCGCTGCGCGCGGCGAGCGCCGGGGTCAGCGGACTCAACTTCCACGGCTCCTTCGGCCAGTGCACGCAGGGTTCGTTCAGCCCGGTATGCACACCAGCGCCGATCGCAGCAGATCGTGGGCTTGCCATCGCACGCCCGGAGTACTATGGTCTCTATAGCGCGCGTCAGCTGGAGGGCGGTTATTTCGTGCCCGTGCACCTATCGGGGGCGGGCAGCTCTAATGACCTGACTGCATACGCGACGGTGAACAAACGTCGGCGTCTTACCTTGGCGATAGACAACTTTAGTACCACGACGCCGGCGACGCTGTCGATCGATGTGGAGGGCTACCGCCGAGCGACATACGAGCGTTTGACGGCCCCTTCAATCGAATCGACTGATGACGTCAGTTTCGGCCACGCGTCGTTCGATGCCTTTGGCGAACTCCGATCAAAACAGTCGAAGATCGTACGGAGCCACGGCGGCTTCAAAGTCGACGTTGAGCAGGCAAGCGCAATGATCATTAGGCTACGCAAATGAGTCCACCGACAGCCGCATACCTGCGTGCGTTTTGATCCCGCCTGGCAGCCTCCAAGATTTCCTAGATCATGACCGGGCTATGGCTTCCAAGGGTCACGAAACAGAAAGGCGAGCACCATGCCATAGCCGAGCCCGATCCTATGGATCGCTCGCAGGCCTAATGCACGATCGCGGCGCATACCCGCGCCGGCAGCCGATGCAAACCCGAACGCAAGAAGGCCAAGGGCCTTGACGATACGCGCCACGGCAGTGCGAGCCCCACCGATGAGCTGTAGTTCGATCAGGGCGCGAGTGTTGCCACTACGGGTGGCTCGCTTGAAGATCCAACCGCGGTTGAACCTAGTGGGTTGAAGATACTCACGGACCACGGCGGTCTGCGTCCATACAAGCCTACAGCCGCGGCGTCGGGCCAGGAGAAAGAAATGGCTGTCCTCGCCGCTCATTGGGTTGAAACGGTCGTCGAAGCCCTCCGGGATCGCTTCGAGCACTCGTGGCATGACCAGCGTGTTGTTCGTGGCGCACCATGGCATCTCGTGGCCCTCTGGAAAGTCCGGCGACTCCATGGCAAATACACCGCTTGTCTCATACCAGTCGGGGACCTGGGGGGGAAACACGCTGATCACTGGACCCGCTACCACGTCCGCGCCCGTGCGATGCTGAGCAGCGAGGAGGTTGTTCAGCCAGCCCGGTTCCGGCACCTCGTCATCATCAATCAGCGCCAGCGCCTGGGCACCGTCAACGTTGCGGATCACCGCGTTACGCGCCGCCGCGTAGCCTCGCTTGGGTTCGTGCACATACGCACGACGCTCGTCAAACGGCGCGCCGCACTCCTCGAAGACGGCCCGAGAGCTCGCATGCTCATCGTTGTCGGCTACCAGGAGCCAGACGTCACTTCGGCTGCCGTAGTCAGTAGCAAGCGCCGTGAGCAGCCGTCGCAGCTCCTCCGGTCGTCCGCCCGTCGCGATCCCGATCATGATCTTGCCGCCTGTCATCGCGGCTAAGATTACACCGAAGGGCTACCCTGCGAGCGCCCCACGCTCGGCTGCGAGCACCCCACGCATCGGCAAGGCGGCCGAAGCGACGAGGACGCGATCGCCAGCAAATCGCTACTCTATCGTGCAGGTGGCGAGCACGTCCCGCGCGCCCGCCACAGCCCGGAGATTTGTAATGACATTGCGAAAATCGATTGCCGCCACAGCCCGTGCAACCGTAGGCCCCGCGCTCACCGGCCGGGTCGGCGGTGCGCTTGACGACTCGTTGCTCTTGTGCTCCTACCTCTCCTCGTCCTGGGGTCGGGAGTCGGCACACCGCTTGGCCGGTATGCGCGATCGTCATCTGGGCAAGCGTGCCTTTATCATCGGCAACGGACCAAGCCTGAAGGGCATGGACCTGTCGCCGCTTGCTCATGAGTACACGTTTGGCGCCAATCGTATTTATCTGGCATTTGACGATCTTGGGTTCCACACGACCTTCTTGTCGGCGATCGCGGTGGAGATCATTGAACAGTTCGGGAGCGAGATGGCGCGGACTCCGTGCGAGGTCTTCATGAGTCATAAGTACGCCCGGTTCGAGAACCTACCGAGCACTGTGACGGCATTCCTCGCCCGTCGCGGGCCACACTTCGGCACACACCCGACTCGCTGGGGCTTTTACGAAGGTGCCACCGTCACCCATTTCTCGATGCAACTGGCCTACTACTTTGGCTTCACCGAAGTCGTCTTGGTTGGGGTGGATCATTCCTTCGTCGAGACGGGGGTGGTGGCCGCCCAGACCTTGCCACAGGACGCCGATGATCTACGTCCGGCGGTCGTGGTCTCTCATGGTGACGACCCCAATCACTTCACGCCCGGCTATTTTGGTAAGGGCGTAAAGTGGCAGCTGCCTGACTGGCAGCAGATGGAGCTCGCGTACACGCGGACGCGGGCAACCTACGAGCGCGCTGGGCGGACGATCGTTGACGCCACGGTGGGTGGTAAGCTCACCATCTTCCCCAAGGTCGAGTATGCCGACGCGATCAGTAACAGCCGCCCGTTGCACCAGCTCGTGAATCCTTAGCCCGTGTCACGACGTCTCTATATGCGTCGTAAGTTACTTCAGCCGCCCGCTCCCACGTGTACTGAGTGCGGATTCGACGTTTGAGCGAAGCGCTTGGTCCGCGTTTGGACGCACTGACAAGCGCATCGCGAATCGACGACGGATCGCCAGGCGCACAATACTCTACGTCGTCGCCGAAATAGTCGCGCGTGTCTCCATTGGGTGAGACGACGAGCGCGCAGCCAGCCATTGCTGCTTCCAGCGACGAGAGCCCGGTGGTCTCCATCCAACTGGGCAAGGCGTGTACCGAGGCAATTCTGTATAGCCAGGCCTTTTCTTGGGCTGTGACCTCGCCCACCATGTGAACGTTGCCATTAGCAGCGGCCGCCTCTTTGACTCGTTGCACGTATCGCCTCTGGTTGGCCGTGGATGGTCCACCAAGGACGAGCGTCATGTCGGTTCCTCGTACCGCCTCGATCAGGTTCAGCTGGTTCTTCCTCCCCTCGATACGAGCAATGCAAAGTATGCAGTCGCGAAACGGAGCGAGACGGTCCGGCACTGATCCCTCGCTGATCATCGAGCTCGAAGCCTCGGCGTCGAAGCCGTTCGGGACTACGACCACGCGAGAATCCAGGCTGGCGAACCCAAGGTCGCGGGCGATGCGCAGCCACTCCGAGCGTGAGTTGGGCAACAACGACGACGACATCGCTATCAGCTCTCGTTGCATGCGAGAGAATCCCTTGACAAATAGCGCCGTCGAGCCACGACTCCACTCTCGGCTGTTGAGCCCTCGCCCGCTCGCCTTCAAGGCCTCGACGACGTCGCGGTTGGAGTGGCGCGCGATCCATCCCACCGGTCCCGTACGCGCCACGCGCTCGAACTCCCAGACATCGCAGTATACGGTTGACAGGATCACGGGCTTGCCTTGCCTCGACGCATTGCGCGCCTGCACCCAGGTCTCTTGTGGCCGTACAAGGCCAAACAAATGAACAGCGTCAAAGCGGGCGAGGTCGGGGGCCGCCTCTGAGGAGATCTGCGCGTCAACGTCCATCGAGCGCAGCGCATCGGCCGTGGCTTCGATCTGTACCTGATCTCCACCAGGGCTTACGGCGATGCTTCGGGCCGATCGACCCTGCAGCAGTACTCTCATCCTTCCGCTTGAAGCACTAGCCTGCCCCGTCTGCACGCTCCATTGGGCGCACGATATCACTTCGAACGAATGCCATTGGGCACCACACCCACGCTGCCCGGCACGCCGCGGACGCTCAGGCGCGCTACCATCTCCGATACGGGGTTACCGACGTTCTCGAGCCGAGCCGATGGCTGTGGCTCTTGCTCAGGATATGAAATTCGCAATCATCGGCAGTCGCGGCTTTCCTAGCAGCTATGGGGGTTACGAGACTCTCGTCCGTAACTTGGCACCCTATCTCGTGCGTTCGGGACACGATGTGACCGTCTATTGCCGTACTCGCGACGAGGGTCGACGGGCCTGGGTGACTGAGGACGTCCGCTGCATCGCGACGCACGGCCGGGATACCAAGTCGCTTTCGACGCTCACGTTCGGCCTCACGGCGACCTTCGATGCCAGCTTTCGTCGCTTCGATGCGGTGCTGGTGCTCAACATCGCAAACGGGTTCTGGCTGCCGTTGCTCCGCGCCGCCCGGACACCCTTCGCCGTCAATACCGACGGAATCGAGTGGGAGCGAGGAAAGTGGAGCCGCCTTGGTCGGGCTGCCTTTCGCGCGGGAGCCTGGATGACCGCACGAAACGCAGACACATTGATTTGCGACTCCCGCGCCATCGGCGCCATCTGGAAGCAGAGCTTTGGTCGCGATTCGACGTTCATTCCCTATGGCGCCCCCGTGCTCAGCAACGTCGGCCGCGACCGGCTGCAGGCCATCGATCTCGGCACTCTTCCATACCTGCTTGTCGTCGCCCGCCTCGCCCCCGAGAACAACGTCGACCTGGCCCTGGATGCGCTCGAGCTGCTCGGCGACCAAGCGCCGCAGGCTGTGATCGTGGGCAGTGCGAACTTCGACTCGCCGATCGAAGCACGCCTGCGCAAGCTGGAGGCAGCCAAGCACATCTCCTGGCTCGGTCACGTCGATGACCAGCAACTGCTCACCCAGCTATGGGCGCATTGCGATGTATACGTACACGGTCACTCAGTCGGGGGTACGAACCCGGCGCTGTTGCAAGCGCTCGGCGCCGGGGCGCCGACGCTCGCGCTGGACACTCCGTTCAACGCCGAGGTGCTGCCCTACCCCGATCAGCGCTTCCCGCCAGACGCGAGCGCACTGGCGGAGCGCATTCGGTCGTTCATGAGCTCCTCCTCCCTTCGGGAAGAAGCAGCACGGCGCGGCCGTACGCTGATCGGTGAGCACTTCGCCTGGGAGGTCGTATGTCGCGCCTACATGGACGCGCTCGCCGGATTGGCCGATCGGTGAGCCACCGGAGCGCCTCGTGAGCTCAGCTCGAGGTCGCCGCTATGTCGCCGTCTCGCATTATGCGACTTGGCGGTGGGCCCCAGCGCCCTCTAAAGTAGTCCACCATGCCGAGCAAGGTGCCCCGCCAGTACTGCGCCGCAAATTGGCGAGCCTGTGGATCGCGAAAGCGTCTTCCCCCGGGCTTGGGGGTTGCATGCCACAGCCCGATCGCACACTCCACAAGCCCTGCGAGCAGCCCGCTTCGGCCAAAGACGCGGGCATAGGCAAGCCCGTTCCTAGCACGTAGATAGGCGTGCGCGGTCCTACGATTGCCCTTCCCGGGCGCACTGATGGCATACACGTCGGTCGCAGCCGCGAGTCGCCATCCACATTTCATCGCGCGGGCACAGATATCCACATCGTCGAAATACATGAAGAATCGCTCGTCGAAGCCGTTCGTCGCTTCGAGCGCAGTCGCCCTCCACATCATCGCGGAGCCGTCCAGTGCTGGACATGGCCAAAGCGGCCTGACGACATCTCCCGCGGGCAGACGGTGCTGCATACGGACACAATGGCTTCGAACGATGCCGGCTGAGTACGGTGGCATATCAGGTTCGCCAAGAATCGGCCCGATCACACCGTAGCTAGAGTGATCCGACAAGAGGCTGATGAGTCTTTGAACGTCGCTTCCCACGATCCGGATGTCGTGTGTCAGAAGTAGTACGAACGCGGGATTGCTCTGAAGGGCGAGATCTATGCCGGCGTTCATTCCCCCGACATATCCACGATTGGCCGCGAGCTCCACAAGGCTGATGTCATCAAACCCAGAGAGAGCGAGCGTCTCCCCCGGCCGGCTCGGATTATGCACGACAATAAGCTTGTTCGCGGCAGTGATCATCTCTCGGCGCAGAGAACCAAGAAGGTCGCTGACGTTGTCTCCCGATCCGTACGCCAAGACCACAATTACCAGCTGAACATCTGGCGCATTGTGGCCTGCGATGGGCACATCGAGTGACTTTCGATCTTCACTAGCCATAGTCCGCGCCATGCGCACCATCACCGAGGCTTATGAGCAGCGTGTCGGCGACAGTCGGCGTTCGAGCGACACACAACGCTGTCCGCTGATCTAGGTCGAGTTGTGGACTCTCGCCGGAGGCGAAGCGCACGACCGCCCCACTCTCTCTAGCAATCAGCGCCCCCGCCGCGGCGTCCACGATCCGGCACTCGGTGACGTTGACCATCGAATCGACGCGGGGCGTCGCCACCTGGCACATCGCCACCGCGATCGAGCCGAGGATCCGCCAGCGGTAGGCGACCTCCGCCAGCGATGCGGCCACCGCCGCCGTCCGGCGGGCATCGCTCGTCTCGATGCACAGCAGCTCCAGCCGGCCATCGTCGGTTCTGCGCTCCTTTGCCGGCGGCGCCACCCGCCGGCCGTCCAAGAACGCGCCGCCGCCTCGCACCGCGTGGAAGGTCTCCTGCGCGCCGAAGTCGTATACGAACGCGAGCACGAGATCCTCGACGGTCGGACCGTCGGCGACCGCGATCGACATCGCGCAGTGGCCGAGACCGCGCTTGGCGTTGACCGAGCCGTCGATCGGATCGATCACCACACGGAGCTCGCCCGCGCCGAAGGCCACGGTCCCACGCTCCTCGGAGATCGCCGTGAACGAGGCGCCCTCAGCCGCCAGCCTGCCCAGCTCGTCGAACACCGCATCCTCCGCGAGCGCGTCGATCTCCAGCGTCCGGTCGCCGCCCGCGCCGATCGAGCCCACCTCGCGCAGGCGCGAGTCGATGTCGGGGCGACGATCGAGCTCCTCGCTCGCGCGTGCCGCCGCGGCGTTGAAGGCAGCCAACCAACGCTCGGCGCTGGCCAGCGGGTCGTTGAGGCTCAAGCCCGCGAGCCCTCCGCTGCGCGCAGCGTCGCCTCGACGATCTGCCAGTCGAGCTCGGTGTCCACGTCCAGCGACTCGACCGGGTCCATCGCGAATACCAGCGGACGCGCGCCGATCCGATTGCGACGCGCCTCGAACACCTCCCGCCGGAAGATGTAGATGCAGGAGTTCTCTTCCATCACCGACTCCAAGTCCTGCGTGCGGATCAAGTTGTCAGGGTCGTGGTTGACCGCCTCTCCCTCCGCTGTCCACAGGCGCACGTGGCGAGGTGTCACCGAGAAGAGCGAGTCGTACACTTCGCGCTGCGCGAGGAACGCAGCGATCGCCTCGGCGATCGTCTCGGGCCTCAGCAGCGGGTTGGTGCTGTGCGTCTGCAGGTAGTAGTCGGCGTCGACCTCCTCGATGATGTGCGGCAGGATGTCGTTCATCACGAGCATCTCGCTGCGCAGGTGCTCGGGCCGCCGAACGATGCGCACCTCCGGCAGCCGCTGCTCCAGCTCGCCGATGATCTGGTCGCTGTCGGTGTCCACCACCACCTCGGTGATCGCCGGCACCGCCAGCAGCGTGTCGAGGATGTAGCGGTACAGTGGCTTGTCAAGAAGCAAACGGTAGTTCTTCCCGGGTACGCGCCGGCTAAAGTGGCGCATTGGCACGATCGCCGCGATTCTCGGGTCGTTGTCGCTCGCCGTGCGTGGAATCATGCTGGCGCCCCCAGCATGGCTACATCCACGGCCTCGCTGAGACCATCGATCGCCGCCCGCCCCATCGCGAGCACGGCCTCCCTGGTGCTGCCGCCGATGTGCGGGGTGACGATCACCTGATCGAGATCGAGCAGCGGATGATCTCCGGGGGGCTCGCTGGTGAAGACATCGAGGGCGGCGCCGGCGAGACGGCCTGAGCACAGCGCTTCGTACAGCGCGTCCCCATCGACCAAACCACCCCGTGAAGTGTTGATCAGCAGCGCCCCCTCGCGCATCGCCGCGAGCCGCTCGCGGTTGATCAGGCTGCGGGTCTCGTCGTTGAGCACCGTGTGCAGCGTCACGATCTCGCTCTCGGCCAGCAGCTGCTCGAGGCCCACCTCCTCGACGCCCGCGCCACAGTCTCCGATCGGCACCACGTCGTGCGCCAGCACGCGGCAGGAGAAGGCGCCAAGCAGCTGCGCGAGGTCGCGGCCGACGTGGCCGAAGCCGACGATCCCCACCTTGCGCCCGCTCAGCGTTTGGCCCTGCACCTGACGCCACTCGCCCTCGCGCACCACGCGCGCGACGGCCGGCAGCTGGCGCAGCAGCGCGAGCATGAACGCCAGCGCGAGCTCCGACACCGAGCGTGCGTTGGTGCCGCGCGACCACGCCAAGCGCACGCCGTGGCGCTCCATCGCGTCGAGGTCGAGCATGTCGATGCCGACGCCCACCTTGGAGATCGCCCGCAGGTCGGGAAGCCGGGAGAGCACGTCCTCGTCGATCTTCTCCAAGGCGGTGATCGCGAGCGGGTGACCTGCGAGGAACTCCACCAGCGAGTCGCCGGCGAGCGACAGGCCCTCGTCGTTGAACGTGACGCGCTCGTAGCGCACGAGCAGCTCCGCGCGGAGGATCTCGTTGCGGGAGAAGGAGCGCGAGGTGACCGCGACCGGCGTGGGGTCGCGCTCGCTCACGCCTCGCTCGTGACCGCGTGCGCCCACTTCTCCCACAGGTAGGACATCACCAAGTGGTCGAGCACCATGTGCGCGTCCTCCACGGGGCCGTACTCGCCGCGAGCAGAGGGCACGTGCACGTGGATCTCGCACAGCTCCCCCAGCCGGCCGCCGTCGAAGCCGGTGAGCCCGACGGTGACCGCCTTGCGCTCGTTGGCGAATTCGATCGCCTGCACAACGTTGGGCGAGTTGCCCGACGCGGAGATCGCGATCACCACGTCGCCCTCGGCGAGCAGCGGCTCCAGCTGCATCACGAAGATGCGCTCGTAGCCGTAGTCGTTGGCCAGGGCAGTGATCACCGCCACGTTGTCGGTGAGGCTCACCACCTTCATCGGGTCGGTGCGCCAGCGCGTGAGGTCGTTCTGGAAGTGGCTAGCGGTGGCGGCCGAGCCGCCGTTGCCGCAGAAGAACACCGTCGCTCCCTCGGCGCGCGCCCGCTCGAGTGCCTGCACGAACAGCGCCACCGCCTCGCGGTCGATCCGCGCGAACACTTGCGAGAGGTAGCCGAGGTAGCCGTCGGCGAAGTCGGCGGCCTCAGGACGATCGCGGAAGAGGCGCTCGACGTGGTTCACGCGGCGGCTCCCACCGGCGCTGGCGCCAGCCAGCGCTCGGCCCACTCGCGGTCGGCGGCGTAGATGTCGTACACCAACTGCATCGTCTTCAGTGCCTCCAGCGAAGATCCGTGGCGGATCTCGCGGTTGGCAATGATCGCGCGTGCGAACTCCTCGATCTCATCGCGCCAGGAGTGGTCGTCGTTGTAGCGCGTGGTCACTTCGCGGGGGTCGCCGAGGTCGTCCTCCCCGCGATACACAACCGTCAGCGTCTCCGCGCCGTAGCTGCGGGAGGAGGAGAGGATCCCGGAGAGCGAGAGCGCGCCTTCCTGAAGCGTGATATCGAGGCCAAAGCGGTGCCGCCACTGGGTCGCCGAGGAGTGCAGCATCGCCACTACCCCGTCGGCGGTCCGCATCAGCGCATAGGCGTTGTCCTCGACGTCGTGGCACCAGAAGGCGTTTGAGACATGGGAATGGATGTCGACGAACTCGCCGGCGAACAGCCGCATCATGTCGACCATGTGTATGCCCTGGTCGAGCAGGATGCCGCCGCCGGCGATCTCGCGCTTGGTGCGCCAGTCCTGATCGAAGCGAATCATCTTCGACTTCCCGTACACGCCGCGGAGATCCACGACGGCGCCGAGCGCACCGCCCTGGACGATCTTCAGCGCGTCGCGCACCGACTCGTGGTAGCGGTGGTTGAAGCCGTACTTCAGCTTCAGGTGGGAGTTGGCGCGCTCGACCTCACGGACCTGGACGATGTCCTGCACGGTGCGCCCCGGCGGCTTCTCGCAGAACACGTGCAGGCCCCGCTTGAGGCCCTCCATCACCACCGTCGGAGCGATGTCGTTCCACAGGCAGACGAAGAGTACGTCGAGCTCTTCCTCCAAGAGCTGCTCCCAGTCGCTCCACATTCGCACGCCGTCGTCGCTCGCGCCGGGCGTGGTGATCGTGCGGTCGCACACGGCCACCGTCTGCATGCGCGGATGCGCGTCCACGTAGCGGCGGCGGATCTGCCCGGTGCTGCCGTAGCCGGCCACGCCGACGCGGAGGATTTCGCTTGGCTCAGGCATCGCTCATGATCGCGTCGAACTCGCCTCGCACCGCCCGCGCCCGCTGCACGATGAGCGCCGTGTCGCAGAGGTAGGAGATGTAGCGGAACCCCGTCTGCAGCAGCCACCGCAGATGATCGGCGTCGCGCGATACCGCCCCCGCCGCCTTGCCGGCCGCGTTGATGCGCGCCACCGCCGAGGACACCGTGTCCAGCACCACCGGGTGATCGACTTGTCCGGGATAGCCCACCGCCTGTGAGATGTCGTAGATGCCTAGATAAACGAGGTCGAGGCCAGGAACTTGCAGGATCTCATCGAGGTTCTGAAGCCCCACAGCGTCCTCGACGAGGACGCCGGCCAGCTGCCAGCGATTGGCGTCGGCGAGCTTCTGCGCGAGGCCCTCCGAGGACCAGCCATGCAGGCGCGTGAACGGCGCCATCCCCCGCTCGCCGTCGGGGTGGAAGCGCATCGCGCGCACGATCCCAGCGGCCTCCCCAGCGCTCTGGACGTGCGCGACGAGGATCCCCTGGCAGCCCACGTCGCACGCCTTCAACACGTTCGGGGCGCTGCCGTCGCCGAGGCGGATCATCGGCGTGCTGCCCCCCGCCTCCACCGCGTACATGATCGCCTCGGCCTCGGAGAAGCTCGCGGGCCCGTGCTCCATGTCGACCGTCACGAAGTCCATGCCGCTGTGCGCGAGGATGTTGGCGACTGTTGGTGAGGCCGTCTGAAGCCAGGTGCCGAAGACAGTCTCGCCTGCCTGCAGCCGTTGCTTGATGCGGTTGACGGGGGCCACTTGGCCTTAGACTACCCGACCTCATATACGCGGATGAGCATCTGGTTGGGCCACTGATCCGCGTTTCAGGCCGGTGGGAGCTTGCCCTTAGCCAAACGGCTCGGTTATCGACACAGCCGCACCGCGTATCCCTGGTCAGATGACCGTAAACGCTTTCGTGAGTGCGACCCCGGTCGTGGTGCTCGTCAGCCCGATGCTTCCCGCGCCTTCGGCGGCGAGCACGGGGATCGTGATTTCGGTTTCCACTTCCCCATTGGCGTTCGCCGCAACGCCGGGAAACACCGTCTTTTCACCACCGTCGGCGGTGAACGCCGGCGTGAGCGTGTCCCCGGGCAGATAGCCACTCCCGCTCAGCTTCACGGTCGCGCCGGACAGCCCGCTGGCTTTCGAAAGCACCAGCGTCGCCCGCGTGACCACGAGCGCGACCCCCGTGGCGGAGTACGCCGGTTTGTAGTACAGGCCGGAGCCGATCCCATCCCCCGTCTCTTCGGTGAACGCCCCCGTCAGCGAGGCGCTGCCGATGATCGCGAACGATTCTCCGAGCGACGCGTGGAACGACGCAGTCGGGAACAGCGCCAGCGCTCCTTCCAGCGTGGCGGCTCCCGAGACCGATAG
>Ga0210401_10005584_pt1 | contig 12918 bp, 13 predicted proteins | sample IncBWH32MmetaG_FD_150866 | JGI IMG/M metagenome (GOLD analysis project Ga0210401, IMG submission 150866) | Forest soil microbial communities from Barre Woods Harvard Forest LTER site, Petersham, Massachusetts, United States - Inc-BW-H-32-M | ecosystem: Environmental > Terrestrial > Soil >... | reverse complement strand
CGGCCCGGCCATCCCCGGGCTGAACCGCGCGCTGCACCGCTGGTCCGCCCGGCTGGGGGAGATGCCCACCCAGCTCACCCTGGACGCCTGGGAGCGGGCCGGGATCCGGTTGCTGTGCCCGGGTGATCCAGGCTGGCCCAGTCAGCTCGCCGTGCTCGGCGAAGCCTGCCCGTGGGCGCTGTGGGTGCGCGGCAGCGCCGACCTCCGGTTCGCCTGCCTGCGCTCGGTATCCATCGTGGGCACCCGGGCGGCTACCGGCTACGGCATCCATGTCTGCGCCGAACTGGCCGCGGCCCTGGCCGAACGCGGCTGGGCGGTGGTGTCCGGCGGCGCGTTCGGCATCGACGGCTGGGCGCACCGCGGCGCGCTGAGCGCCGAGGGAGTCACCGTCGCGGTGCTGGCCTCGGGGCTGGATGACCCGTACCCGCGCGGCCACCACGAGCTGTTCCAGGCCATCGCCGCGCACGGTGCGCTGGTCAGCGAGCGGCCGCCGGGGCGGACCCCGACCAGGCCCGGGTTCCTGGTGCGCAACCGGCTGATCGCCGCGCTCAGCCGGGGCACCGTCCTGGTCGAGGCGGCGTTGCGCAGCGGGGCACTGAACACCGCCCGGCACGCCCGGGATCTGCACCGCCCGCTGATGGCCGTGCCGGGCCCGGTCACCTCCACCGCGTCCGCGGGCTGCCATCTGGCCATCAGGGAGTGGGGCGCGGAGTGCGTGACCGGTGCGGCGGACGTACTCGGGCAGCTGTCGTTCGGCGTGGATGAGGTAGCTAGCTGGCCCAGCGGCCCGGTGCTGCCGCGCGATGAGCTGGATCCGGTGAACCGCAGCGTGCTGGAGGCGGTCCCGGCTCGCACCGGGTGGGGGCCGGCCCGGATCGCGGTGTCGGCCGGGGTGGACTTCGATACCGTGATGCGATGCCTGGGGCAGCTCGCGGCAGGTGGCTACGTGGAGCGCTCCGCGCGCGGCTGGCGCGCCCGGCCGCCGGGCTGATTCCCGGAAATCCTGCCCGATTTCGGGCAGAATCTTTGCCTTCTGCGGGTGAATCGCTCATGCTGGGGCGGTGGCAGGCGCGCAGCAACCGTTCGACGACCTGATTGCCCACGTAACCCAGAGCAGTGCGCTGGGCGTCGGGGAGGCAGAGCGGCTGATCGCTGAGGTGGTCGGGTATTTCTCCGAGCCAGCGAAGGCGTTCGTCCGCCGGCGCCACGGTGAGCTGAAGGCACGCGGTCTCAGCAACGACGGGGCATTCCAGCAGATCGCCGCTGAGCTGCAGCAGCGGCTGGTGGCACCGCCCGAGTACTCGCAGCGCCAGTTGCGCCGCATCATCTACGGCTGACAGGGGGAAGAGTATGTGCGGAATCGTCGCTCATATCGGGGGTCGTGACTGCGTCCCTGTCCTGCTCGAGGGGCTGAGCCGGCTCGAGTACCGGGGCTACGACTCGGCCGGGATAGCGGTGCTGAGCCGGTCCGGCGAGATCCGGGTGCACAAGACCAAGGGCCGGGTGGCCGACCTGGCCGGCGGGATGCCCGTGCGGTTCAAGGGCAGCCCGGGCATCGGGCACACCCGGTGGGCGACGCACGGCGAGCCGAGCGACGTGAACGCGCACCCGCACGTCTGCGGGCCGATCGCGATCGTGCACAACGGCATCATCGAGAACGCCGACGAACTGCGGGCCAAGCTCATCGCCGAAGGGGCCGTGTTCGAGTCGGAGACCGACAGCGAGGTGCTGGCCCACCTGATCGCGGCCAGCGGCGCCGATGACCTGGAGGAAGCCGTCCGCCAGGCGCTCACGGCGGTGGTCGGCACCTACGGCATCGTGGTGCTGGACGCGCGGCAGCCGGACCGGATCGTGGCCGCCCGCAACGGGAGCCCGGTCGTGCTCGGCCTCGGTGACAAGGAGATGTTCGTCGCCTCGGACATCGCCGCCCTGGTCCGCTACACCCGCCAGGTGGTGCACCTGGATGACGGCGAAGTGGCCACGGTGCGCGCGGACGGGTTCCGCACCGCCACGCTGGACGCCCGGGCCACCACCAAGCAGCCGTTCATCATCGACACCGACTTCGGCTCCTACGACGCCGAGGGCTTCACGCACTTCATGCGCAAGGAGATCCACGAGCAGCCGCGGGCGGTCGAGCGGGCGCTGCGCGGCCGGATCGACGGCCGGTTCAACACCGCGCACCTGGGCGGGCTGAACCTGGACCCGCGGCAGCTTCGCGAGATCCGCCGGGTACTGGTCCTCGGCTGCGGCTCCGCCTACTACGCCGGGCAGGTCGGCGCGCAGCTCATCGAGGACCTGGCCCGGATCCCGGCGGCGGCCGAGCCGGCTTCGGAGTTCCGCTACCGCAACCCGGTGGTGGAGGCGGACACGCTGTACGTCGGGGTGAGCCAGTCCGGGGAGACCTACGACACGCTGGCCGCGGTGCAGGAGCTGAAGCGCAAGGGCGGCCAGGTGCTCGGCGTGGTCAACTCGGTCGGCAGCGCCATCGCGCGGGAGTGCGGCGGTGGCATGTACTTGCACGCCGGCCCGGAGGTGTCGGTCACCTCGACCAAGACCTTCACCGCGACGGCCGTGGCGTTCGCCCTGCTCGCCCTGCACCTGGGCCGCATCCACGACCTGTCGCCCGGCGACGGCAGGCGGATCATCGCCGGGCTGCGCGCGATTCCGGATCAGATCGAGGAGATCCTCGCCCAGGAAGATCACATCGCCGGTATCGCCGCCGGGCTGGTGGACTCCCGGGGCCTGTTCTTCATCGGCCGGGTCCGCGGCTTCCCGGTGGCCCGGGAGGGCGCGCAGAAGCTCAAGGAGGTCTCCTACCTGCACGCAGAGGCTTACCCGGCCAGCGAGCTCAAGCACGGGCCGCTTGCCCTGGTGAGCCCGGATCTGCCGACGGTGGCGATCGTGCCGGACGACGACCTGCTGGACAAGAATCTGTCCACGCTGGGCGAGATCCGTGCCCGGCGCGGCCCGATCGTGGCGGTCGGGCACACCGACCTAGACCCCAAGCTGGCCGATCACGTGATCCGGGTGCCGAAGAACGAGCCGGAACTGGACCCGATCCTGCTCTCCGTGCCGCTGCAGATACTCGCCTACCACGCGGCCGTCGCGCTCGGGAACGACGTGGACAAGCCGCGCAACCTGGCCAAGAGTGTCACGGTGGAGTAGCCAGCGGCCGGTGTCACACTGGGTGGATGGCTGAGCCAGCCGATGATGAGCCAGCAGCGGAGTCCGCGGGCCAGCTGGCCGAGCCGCTGAGTCGGGCGCTGACCGCGTTCGGCCGGCACCTGGCGGCCGAGCGGAACACCTCGCCGCACACCGTCCGGGCCTACCTGGGCGATGTCCAGGCCCTGCTGGAGCACGCCACCCGGGCGGGAGTGACCACCCCGGACGGGCTGAGCATCACCGTGCTCCGCGGCTGGCTGGCCGGTCAGCACCGGGCCGGCCTGGCGCGCAGCACACTGGCCCGCCGGGCGGCCGCGGCCCGTGCCTTCACCGCGTTCGCGCACAGCCGGGGCCTGCTGGCCTCCGACCCGGGCCCGCTGCTCGGCACCGCCCGGATCCGCCGTCGGCTGCCCGAGGTGGCCCGCCCGGACCAGCTGGCTGCGGTGCTGGATGCCACAGCCGGCCAGCAGGCGGCCACAGCCGAACTGGACCCGCCGGAGCGCGCCGTGCTGCTCCGCGATGCCGCGATCATGGAACTGCTCTACGCGTCCGGCATCCGGGTGAGTGAGCTGTGCGGCCTGGACCTCGGCGACCTGGACCACAGCCGGCGCACGATCCGGGTGCTCGGCAAGGGTGGCAAGGAACGCACCGTGCCGGTGGGCCTGCCCGCGGAGCGCGCCACCGCGGGCTGGCTGCGGGGCGGCCGCCCGGTTCTGGTCACCCCGGCCAGCGGCCACGCGCTGCTGCTCGGCGCGCGCGGCCGGCGGCTCGACCCGCGGACCGCGCGCCGGGTGGTGCACGCGATGCTGGCCGCGGTGCCTGCCGTGCCAGACAGCGGGCCGCACGGCCTGCGCCACGCGGCCGCCACCCACCTGCTGGAGGGCGGCGCGGACCTGCGCAGCGTGCAGGAGATCCTCGGCCACGCGTCGCTGGCCAGCACGCAGATCTACACCCACGTGTCCGTCGCCCGGCTGCATTCCGCGTTCAACCAGGCCCACCCGCGGGCCTGAGATGTTGATGTGAGTGCCTGAACGCACCGGACGGAGTCAGCCGCGCAGTGGTATGACCAGGATCGGTTTGGTAGTTGGTTTGGCTGTTCCGCCGGCGGGCTCGACCGTGAGGCCGAGTACGTCACCGGCCATCAGCTCGGTGGCGAGCAGCGGCTGCGTCTTGCCGCCGTGCGGGGCGGGCAGCAGGCCGGCCGGGCGGGTCCGCCGCGCATTGATCAGCCAGGCTTCGTAGACCTTGCTGGCGGGTAGCGGCCGGAGCCCGGTGGTGGTGACGATGAGCTCGTGTTGGGATGGGGAAACGATGACGGTCGCGGTGCCGCCGGCCGACGTCGACCTAGTCAGAACCCGGGCGTCGGGGGCGGCGAGCACCCTGGCGATGGCACGGTTCTGGGCTTGAGCAAGGTCCAGCCGGTGCTGGGTACCGGCGAGGCTGACGCCGAGCACGATCGCTACCACAATGACCGCCGTGGCTGCAGCCAGCGCAAGCCGCGGCACCCAGCGGGACCACTCCCCCGGCCACCGCCGCTGCCGCGGCTGGCTGTCGGCCGCCGGTGGCAGCTGGCGGGTTCGTCGCACGGCGGCGAGCACCCGGTCGTGCATGGCGGCCGGCGGCTGCAGCGCAGCTGCCATCGCCAGCCCGGTCGTCACTTCCCGCAGGCCGCGCACCTCGCCCGAACAGCTCTGGCAACGGGCTAGATGACGCTCGAACCGGTTCCGCTCGATATCGCTGTCGATCGCGTCGAGGACGTATACGCCGCTGAGCAGGTGCAGATCGTGGCGGAGCGGTCTCATCTGCTCACCCCCAGGCAATCGCGCATCCGGATCAGCCCGTCCCGGATCCGGGTTTTGATGCTGCTCAGGGTGGCGCCCAGCAGCCCGGCCACCTGGGGGTAGCTGTAGCCGCCGTAGTAGGCCAAGGTGATGGACTCACGCTGCAGCTCGGTCAGCCCGCCCAGGCAGTGCCGCACGCGCTCGCGGTCGAGGCTGGCCTCCACCGCCTCGGCCACCTCGTCGCTGGCGGGCAGCGGTTCGGCGGCCCTCTGATCGCGGGCTGCGGTCGCTGTCGCCGACCGGACCCGGTCGATGGCCCGGCGGTGGGCGATGGTCATCACCCAGGTCGCCGCGCTGCCCTTGGCTGGGTCGAAACGCGACGCGGTGCGCCACACCTCGAGCAAGACCTCCTGGGCGACCTCCTCCGACTGCGCCGGGTCGCGCACTACCCTGCGGATCAGTCCGTAAGCCGCGCCTGCCAGCCGGGTGTATACCGTCTCGAATGCCGGCTCATCGCCGCGTGCCACCAGGGCCAGCAGCCCGTCCAGATCATGCTCTCCCCCCTGCTCGGGGACAGCGCCAGGCCGAGCCCGGTGGCTGTCGCGTTGATCCATGGCCATCATTCGAGCCCAGCGGCCAGCCGGATGGGTCGACCGACTCACCCATCGCCACAGAAATCATCCGCGAACAGCGAGGATCGCCCTCGTAGTAGTAACGCTTTGGTAACGACCAGCGTCGGCAAGGCGTCCGCCCGCCCACCGGCCCCGAAGCCCCAGGCGAGGCCGGGCACGTGGGCCAGGCCTGCACCAGGGGGGCTTCCCGGCCGCGCACCCACCGAGCTGTGGCGCCGATCGGCCGCTCCGGAAGGGAACAACATGTCTACCGAGCATCGCACTGGCGAGTCGCCAGGCCCCGGGCAGCCGACGGCCCGGAAACAGCCCGACCTATCACGGCGGTCAGTCATTCGCGGGGCGGCAGGCCTGGCCGGGGCCGGCCTGGCCGCCAGCGCCATCACCGGAGCGATTGCCGCACCAGCGGCCGCGGCGGCAAGGCCGGCCCGGCCCGCGAGCGACGCCAGTCGCCGCGAACCGGTGATCGTGCACATCCGGGACGTCAAATCCGGCGAGATGGACGTGTTTGCCGGCACCAGCCACGCCAGGCTCACTGATCCCGGCCTGGCCGCCAGGCTCGCGCGCGGGATCAGCTGAAGCATCCGTGGCGTACCTACCATGACCAGCCTGTGAGGTAACTGTGTCTTCCCATCGTGAAGCGCCGGAGATCGCCAAAGATCCGGCCGCGGACAGCACCGACGTATATGCATTCGTCAGCCCTGACCAACCGGCCACGGTGACACTGATCGCCAACTACGTCCCGCTCCAGGAACCCGCGGGCGGCCCGAACTTCTACGAGTTCGGCGACGACGTCCGCTATGAGATCCACATCGACAACAACGGCGACGGCCGACCCGACGTGACCTACCGATTCCAGTTCCAGACCAAGCTGCGCAATCCAGACACATTCTTGTACAACACCGGCCCGATCCTGTCGCTGGACAGCCCGAACTGGAACCGCCGGCAGTTCTACACGGTCAGTAAGGTCAACACCCAGGGCGGTGTGACGGAACTGGCCGCCGGCCTTACTTGCCCGCCATGCAACATCGGGCCGCTGTCAACCCCCGCCTACCCGGCGCTAGCCGGGGCCGCCGTACACAACCTCGGCGGTGGCGTCAAGGTGTTCGCCGGCCAGCGCGCGGAGGGGTTCTACGTAGACCTCGGATCGATCTTCGACCTGGCCAACCTGCGGCCATTCCAGCAGCTGCACAACCAGTTCGGGATGCACGTGTTCACCGCCCCCGCGCCGGGGGTGAACGCGACCAACCACCTCAACGTGCACACCATCGCCATCCAGGTGCCCACCACCGACCTGGTGCACGGTAGCCGCAGCGGCGAGGCCAACCCGCGCTCAGTGATCGGCGTATGGACCACCGCGAGCCGCCAGCGGGTCCGGCTGTGGGACGCCGACAACGGCGAGAACCTGGACAGCGGCCCGTTCCGCCAGGTCTCACGGCTGGGCAACCCGCTCATCAACGAGGTCATCATCGCGCTCGGCGACAAAGACCGGTGGAACACGCTGCCGCCAGCCGACGACAAGCAGTTCGCCCACTACTACGCCAACCCCGAACTAGCGGGCCTGCTGCCGGTGCTCTACCCAGGCGTGTTCCCCAACCTTGCCGCGCTCGTCAAGTCCGGCAAGGCGCGCGCCGACCTGGAGGCGATCCTGCTTACCGGGATACCGGCCGGGATCGTTCCCGGCTTCCAGAACAACACCGGCCCGCTGCAAGCCGACATGCTGCGGCTCAACACGGCTATCACACCAGCGGTGAAACCGAGCATCCTCGGGGTGATAGGCGGAGACCTGGCCGGGTTCCCCAACGGGCGGCGGGTATTCGACGATGTGGTCACCATCGAACTGCGGGCCATCGCCGGGCTGACCTTCCCGCTGATCGACAAGACATTCACACCAGACAAGGCCGCAGGCCAGGTCACCGACGGCCTCGACCCATCCAGCGTCAGCGCACCATACCTGAGCCAGTTCCCCTACCTCGGCGTGCCCTACAGCGGGTTCGACAACCCATCCTGACCCCTTCTCCCGCGGGACAGGCCGGCGCTGGCGCAAGGAGGGGATCCGCCAGCGCCGGCCTGATCAGGCCCAGCCCAGCCCGCGTTCCGTCCGATCACCGTGCGGCGCCCCAGCGGCAACTGCTGCGGCGCGGGAAAGGTATTCACATGACCGATGAACACTACGGAGCCTCCGAACCCGGCACCGTCGTGCTGGAGATCGGCGCAGACACCGGCGCACTGATCTTGCACGCACCTGCGGACCTGGCCGGCCGCGAAATCGAGATCAGCCCGGCCGGTGAGCCCGCCCGGCGCAGACACGCCAGCATCCGTCAGCGGCGAACCGGCGGCGGCACGGGCCATGCCGCCATCTATGACCGGCTCGCTCCTGGCACCTACACCATCTGGCGCAACCATGACACCCCAGCAGCGACCATCACCATCACAGGCGGCCAGGTCACCAGCTACCGCGGTGGGCGCTTCTGACCCAGGAGTAACACCCGTCCGCGACCGTGGGCTTGCGCGGCGCCCCAGGGGCCGCGCGGCGGCCAGTGCCGGTCAGCGGGTATGGGCGTTAGGCAGCTCCGGGGGTCTTGCTGGAGCGGGTAGACTTTGCACCGGCCGCAGAAGCCGCCGCCATGCGGAGGTGGTTCCACGGCCAAATTCGCGCGTCCGCTTGCCGCCAGGGTTCCTGAGTGAATCCGGCGGGACGCTTCCCACCGGTCCGCGGCTGCCGCCGCGGCGGGTGCGCCCGGACGCCAGGCAGCAACCGAGAGCGTCGGCGCGATCAGGCGCGGCGCGTAACAGGAAGGGGACCGCGGGCATGGCTCCGGTCGTCACTATGCGGCAGCTCCTCGAGAGCGGCGTCCACTTCGGGCACCAGACCCGGCGCTGGAACCCCAAGATGAAGCGATTCATCCTGGCCGAGCGCAACGGCATCTACATCATCGACCTGCAGCAGTCACTCGACTTCATCGACACCGCGTACGAGTTCATCAAGGAGACCGTCGCGCACGGCGGGTCCATCCTCTACGTCGGGACCAAGAAGCAGGCCCAGGAGGCCGTGGCCGAACAGGCCCGCCGGGTGGGCATGCCGTTCGTCAACCAGCGCTGGCTGGGTGGCATGCTGACCAACTTCTCCACCGTGTTCAAGCGGCTGCAGCGGCTCAAGGAACTCGAGGAGATCGACTTCGAGGACGTGGCCGCCTCCGGGATGACCAAGAAGGAACTCCTCCAGCTGCGCCGGGAGCGGGACAAGCTGGAGCGGTCGCTGGGCGGGATCCGGGATATGGCCCGGGTGCCGAGCGCGATCTGGGTGGTGGACACCAAGAAGGAGCACATCGCCGTCAGCGAGGCCCGCAAGCTGGGCATCCCGGTGATCGCCATCCTGGACACCAACTGCGACCCGGACGAGGTCACCTACCCGATCCCCGGAAATGATGACGCGATCCGCAGTGTTTCACTACTGACCCGGGTGGTGGCCGACGCGGTGGCCGACGGCCTGATCGCCCGGGCCGGCGCGGCGGACGGCGAGGCAAAGCCGTCTGCGCCCGCCGGCGATATCGGCGCCGAGGAGCCGCTGGCCGAGTGGGAACTCCAGGTCCTGGAGGGCAAGACCGGCAGCGACGAGGCGGCAGCCAACGGCACCGCGGCCAACGGCACCGCGGCCAACGGCACCGCGGCCAACGGCGCGGCCTCGAATGGCACCAGCCACCCGGCCGAGGCGGACCAGCCCGCGGCCGAGGCGGACCAGCCCGCGGCCGAGGCGGACCAGCCGGCGGCCGAGGCGGACGCGACGGCCCCCGCCGACACCACCGTGGCCGAGCCGGAGGTCTGAGCCGGGCCGGCGCGGCCCGGGGTCAGCTAGGTGCGCCGGACCCGGCTAGTCGGGCTCCGTCCACCACCAAGTACAGACAGCGAGAGATGAGGACATGGCGAACTTCACCGCCGCGGACGTGAAGCGGCTGCGTGAGCAGACGGCTGCGGGAATGCTTGACGTCAAGCGGGCCCTGGAGGAGACCGACGGCGACTACGACGCCGCGGTCGAGATCCTCCGGGTCAAAGGGGCCAAGGACGTGAGCAAGCGGGCCTCGCGGACCGCCGGGAACGGCCTGGTGACCGCGAAGCTGGCCGGCACCGAGGCCGGGGTGCTCGTGGAGCTCAACTGCGAGACCGACTTTGTGGCCAAGACCGAGGTGTTCCAGGAGGTGGCCGCGCAGATCGCGAAGGCCGCCCTGGAGCACCGCACCGCGGACCGGCTGACCCTGCTCGGCCTGGAGGTCCGCCCGGGCCGGACTGCCCAGCAGCTCATCGAGGAGGCCAGCGCCTCACTCAAGGAGAAGCTGGAGCTCGGCCGGTACACCCTGTTCGAGGGTGGCTACGTGGCGAAGTACCTGCACAAGTCCGACCCGGCCCTGCCGCCGACCGTGGGTGTGCTGGTCCAGCTGGACAAGCCGTCCGCCGGAGTAGCCAGGGACGTGGCGCACCAGGTGGCCGCGATGCGGCCGCAGTACCTGACCCGGGACGAGGTGCCCGCCAGCGTGGTCGACCACGAGCGCGGCATCTTCGAGCAGATCACCCGGGACGAGGGCAAGCCGGAGCAGGCCGTGCCGAAGATCGTCGAGGGCCGGCTGAACGCCTTCTTCAAGGAAGTCGTGCTGACCGACCAGGCGTTCGTGCGCGAGCCGAAGAAGACGATCAAGCAGCTGCTCAGCGAGCAGGGCGTCACCGTGCGGGCCTTCGCCCGGTTCCAGGTGGGCCAGGCCTGATGGCGGCGAGCGGAGGACAACGTCCGGCCAGCGGCGGCGTGACCCAGACAGCGGGCGCCGCCGCCGGCCCGGACGTCCCGCCCGCCGCGGACGCTGCCCGGTACACCGCCAGTGTCGGGACCCTGGATTCGCCGTCCCCGGACACGGCACCGGCCCACCGCCGCTGGAAGCGGGTGGTGGTGAAGCTGTCCGGGGAGGCGTTCTCCGGGGACGAGCCGCTCGGCATCTCGCCTGACGTGGTGTTCCACCTGGCCAAGGAGATGGCCGCGGTGGTCGCCGATGGCGTCGAGCTGGCCGCCGTGGTCGGCGGCGGCAACATGTTCCGCGGCCGCCAGATGGCCGAACGCGGCATCGACCGGGCCCGGGCCGACTACATGGGCATGCTCGGCACGGTCATCAACTGCCTGGCCCTGCAGGATGTGCTGGAGAAGCTGGGCATCGAGACCCGGGTGCAGACGGCCATCACCATGGGCCAGGTGGCGGAGCCGTACATCCCGCGTCGGGCCATCCGGCATATGGAAAAGGGCCGCGTGGTGATCTTCGGCGCGGGCCTGGGCGCGCCGTTCTTCTCCACCGATACCTGCGCCGCGCAGCGCGCGCTGGAAATCGGTGCGGAAGCGGTGCTCAAGGGAACTCAGGTCGACGGGGTCTACGACGCGGACCCGCGGCGCAGCCCCGACGCGACCAGGTTCACCCAGATCGACTACGGCGAGGTACTGCGCCGCGAACTGAAGTTCATGGACGCGACCGCGGTCAGCCTGTGCATGGACAACGGCCTGCCCATCGTCGTTTTCGACCTGATGGAAGAGGGCAACGTCGCGCGGGCGGTGCGCGGTGAGAAGATCGGCACACTGATATGCCGGTCAGGAGATTACTGACGGTCAGGAGCCGCTGTGATAGACGAAACTCTCCTCGAAGCGGAGGAGAAGATGGAGAAGGCCGTCGCGGTCGCCAAAGAAGAGTTCGGCACCATCCGTACCGGCCGCGCCCACCCGAGCATGTTCGCCAAGATCACGGCCGAGTACTACGGCACGCCGACGCCGGTCAACCAGCTGGCCTCGTTCCACATCCCGGAACCCCGGATGGTGATCGTCCAGCCGTTCGACAAGTCCTCGCTGGGCAACATCGAGAAGGCCATCCGGAACAGCGACCTCGGGGTGAACCCGTCCAACGACGGCGCCATCATCCGGGTCGTCTTCCCCGAGCTGTCCGAAGAGCGCCGCAAAGACTACATCAAGGTGGCCCGGCACAAGGCGGAGGACAGCCGGGTGTCCATCCGCAACATCCGGCGGCACGCCAAGGACTCCCTGGACAAGATGGTCAAGGCCGGCGACGCGGGCGAGGACGAGGTGCACCGCGCGCAGGCGGACCTCGAAGAGCTCACGCACACCTACGTGGGGCAGGTGGACGACCTGCTCCGGCACAAGGAAGCCGAGCTTCTTGAGGTCTGAGCTTGGCCACTGACGAGCTCAACGACCCCGGCCACGTCCAGCCTGACCGCGCGGGGCCGGACCACACGAGCGCGTCCCCGCCCGGCAACGACCTTTCCAGCCCAACGCCGGTGCCTGGCCCATCGGCCCCGGACGGCGCCCCGCCGCCGAAACGATCCCGGGCCGGGCGGAATCTGCCTGCCGCGATCGGGGTCGGCCTCGGCCTGGGGGCGCTGGCCATCGTGTCCCTGTTCACGGTCAAGTGGACGTTCTTGATTTACATGGCCGCGGTGGTCGGGCTGGCCCTGTGGGAGCTGGGCCGGGCGCTCGGTGAACGGGACATCCGGCTGCCGGAACCCCCGGTCGCCATCGGTGGCGCCCTGATGCTGGCGCTGGCTTACACGAACGGTACCCGGCCGCTGGTGGCCGCCTTGGCCGTGACGGTGATCGGCGTGCTCGCCTGGCGGATGCCCGGCGGCAGCGCGGGCTATCTGCGGGACATCACCGCGGGCCTGTTCGCCCTGGTCTACCTGCCGCTGATGGCCTCGTTCGTCGGGCTGATGCTGGCCGCGCCGGACGGTTCCCGGCGCGTGCTGGCGTTCCTCATCCTCCCGGTGTGCAGCGACGTCGGCGGCTACCTGGTCGGCGTGCTGGCCGGGCGGCATCCGATGGCCCCGGTGATCAGCCCGAGCAAGACCTGGGAGGGGCTGGCCGGCTCGGTGGCCGGCTGCGTGGTGGCGGGCGTCCTGGTGCTCACGCTGCTGCTGCACGGCACCTGGTGGCAGGGCATCCTGCTGGGGTTGGCGGCGGTCGCCGCGGCCACCCTGGGTGACCTGTCCGAGTCGATGATCAAGCGGGACCTGCAGATCAAGGACATGGGCCGGCTGCTGCCCGGGCACGGCGGCATCCTGGACCGGATCGACTCACTGCTCATCACCGCGCCAGTGGTCTGGCTGCTGTTGACCATCTTCCTCAACTGACGTTTGCCGGTGCATTCCCCGGGGACTTTGCGTGCGACTCGTACGTACTAATCGGGGGAGATGCGGAGCAAGTCAGGATGAGGATTTTCAGACGCCGATTCGGCATTGTCTTCGTGCTCTACGTGATCATCGGACTCGTGGTCGCGTGGGAGAAGCACTACATCACAGTCGGCCTGCTG
>Ga0210401_10005582_pt1 | contig 12920 bp, 14 predicted proteins | sample IncBWH32MmetaG_FD_150866 | JGI IMG/M metagenome (GOLD analysis project Ga0210401, IMG submission 150866) | Forest soil microbial communities from Barre Woods Harvard Forest LTER site, Petersham, Massachusetts, United States - Inc-BW-H-32-M | ecosystem: Environmental > Terrestrial > Soil >... | reverse complement strand
GCTCTTGGACGGCATCCAGGTGGGCGACAAGATGAGCAAGGTCTACATCGAGCGGTAAGAACTCGGACCGTCCAGAACCAGGAACCCGGCCTCGATGGGGCCGGGTTCTTTTTATTTCTGTTTCAGTGGCCCGCAAACATAAAGGTGCGCCGACGCCGCTCCGTTGGTCCAGGGCAGGAAGCGGCTCAGGATGTTGCCGGGGAGGACCTTGACCACGTTCAACCGCGCTTCCAATAGCCGGCGAAATTGGCCCGGGGTCCAGCAATACACATGGGTCGGATCGGTGAGCAGCATGCCCGGGTGCAAGAGGCCCGAAAGCAGCTGAAGGGGATGGTACATGTTGTCGTAAACGATGCAGAGCCGGCCTTTGGGCTTCAATAATTTTGGCACGGCCTTGAAAAAGGCTTCCCTGGCGTCATCGTCCAAATGCTCAAGCACGTTGACGCAGACCAGGGCCCGGAAGCGGCGTTTCTTCCGCACCATCTCATCGAAGCTGGACACCAGGTACTTGGTCTTGGGGAACTTCCGCTTGGCCAGGGCCACGGCTTCCGCGTTCTTGTCGATGCCCAGGGCGCCGATGAAGTGGGTCACATAGCCGATGCCGCAGCCCAGGTCCAGGATGTCGCCCTTGGCAAAGGCCAGCTCTTCCTTCAAGGCCGCGTAGATCGACAGCTGCGACAGTTCCAATTGCTCGACCACGTGGTAGTTGCGGTAGTAGCGCTCGGACGTGTGCAAGCCCTTGAAAAGCAGGCGGAAGCGACGGGGCAGGCTCATGCCGCCCATGGCCTCAGGGGGACCCCGCAGGCCTTGAAGTCCTTCACGTTGAATGTCGCCAACTTGATCTCGGCGTCCAGTGTGCTGGCGGCAATGTAGGCGTCAGCGAACTCCATGCCGTGATCCCTGGCCAGCTTCAATGCGCCACCCACCAGGTCCCGATCCGTTAAACGGAGACCCGGCATGGCCACCAGGCTTTCTAGAATTCCGAGCACTTCGGCCCGGCTGCAACCGTAGACGCTGCGGAGCGTCCAGGCCACCTCGAACAACACCGGCGGCCCGGTCAACAGCTCCACGCCGCGTGCCCGGGCGGCCTCGAACAGGGCCGCGGCGGCCTTGGCCTGCTGGGCGTCATCGGCGCGCAGAAAGCGCAGAAACACGTTGGCATCGACAAAGGCCTTCACGCCTTGCGGCCAGTCACATGGGCCCCCACCGCACGCATCATCAGTTCCCTTTCATTCGGTACCCGGGGCCCTTTGAGCGAGCCCTTCAGCGAAAGAAAGTCGGGGATTTTACGCAGCCGCAATTCCCCACCCTGTTGGGCGATCTCGATACGGTCGCTGGGCTTCAGCCCCATGGCGGCGAGCAACTTGGCCGGCAGGGTGATCTGGTTTTTGGAAGAAATGGTCGCGTAGGTCATGCTTTACCTCCTTAAAAAGTAAAGCACTTTTCAAAGGTCAAGTAAACTTTAAATCTCCGTCCACACGCTCTTGATGTCCACCCTCGTCCGCCGCCGCTCGCGGGACTCGTGCGTGCGGTGGCCGGCGGCCACCTTGGCGCGGCCGATGGCCACGCTCATGGCAGGGTAGAGCACGTTGGTCTTGCGGCCGATGAGCACGCCCCGCTTCAGGTTCCGGATCATCTGGGCGGGGGTCTTGAAGTCGTCCATCTCCACGTAGGCGCTGCCGATCTCGAAGCGGGTGTGGGCGTCGCTGCCCGCGGCGAAGGGGATCTTGTGGGCCAGGGCCCAGGCCTGGGCCTTCAGGTCGTCGGCCCGCAGCAGGCCGCGGCTGTTCCAGCCCTCCACCAGGTCCACCTCCTCGGCCACGGCCTCCAGCACGCTCTGGCGCAGGCGCATGGTCACGCCGGCGGCGAAGGGGTGGGGGATGTAGACCAGGCCGCCCTGGCGGTGGATCTGGTGGATGGTCTCCCGGGCGCTCAGGTTGGGCGGGATGCGCTCCTTCAGGAAGAGGCCGCTGATCTCGCCGTCGCGGGTGCGGACCTCCTCGCCCACGATCACCCGGAACGGGGCGATGCGCTGGATGGCCTTGGCCCCGTCCACCTCGTTGTGGTCGGTGATGGCGATGCAGTTGATGCCCTTGCGGATGCAGGCCTCGATGAAGTGTTCGGGCTTGAGCAGGCTGTCGTGGCTGTACCAGGTGTGGCTGTGCAGGTCCAGGCGCAGGCGTTTCATGGGTTGGCCTCTTGTTCGGTTTCCCAGCGCCGCTGCTGGGACAGCGCCGGGCTGTAGTTGTCGGTGTGGATGGTGTTCAGGAAGCGGATGGCCGGCCCGTGCTTGGGCTCCCCGCTGGGGTTGTAGGGGATGGGATCCAGGTCGTCGGTCACGGCGTAGTTGTAGTAGAGCTCCACGCTGCGGCTGGGGCCGACCTGGTACTCCAACCCGGCCCGGGCGCCGTAGTCCAGCACCGCGTTGTCCTGCGGCAGGGTCTCGGCCACGCTCTGCATGGCGCCGCTGTCGCCGAAGCGGATGCCCTGGAAGGAGGCGTAGAACTTGTCCCCCAGGCTCTTGCCCAGCTCCAAGGTCCAGTCCGAGCTGACCAGGGGCGAATCCGAGCTCGGGTTCGCGCCGGCGGCGGTGGCCCCCCCGTTGGAGGCGGCCTGGAACTTGAAGCGGGGCACCACCCGGAACACGTCCAGGTAACGGCTGCCCAGCATCTTGAAGCCCTGGGCCGAGATCTTGGCGATCTGCTTGCGCGCCTCGGCCGAGACCAGCCGGTCGATCTGGTTCGCCCCCAAGGCGTCGGAGGCGTCCGAGTTGCTGGCGTCGTCGTCCACCTGGGGGTCCCCGAGGACGATCAGGTTGAAGATGGCCTGCTGGTTCTGGGCCTGGTCGTTGGCCACCAGCACCGGGTCGCAGCTGAAGCTGGGCTGGAAATTCAGGAACGATTTGGACAGGTCCGACTTCTCCAGGGCGTCCGCGTCCATGGGCTTGATGTCCACGGTCACGTCCACGGTGCGGTCAAAGGGCCGGTGCGTGGTGGGGTCGTCGCGGGTGTAGCGCAGCCGGCCCACGGCCCGGGCGCGGACCTCGGCATGGCGGCCGTTGAAGGTGATGCGGGCCGGCTCGCCGGTCGGCTTTATCTGGAACTCGTCCTCCATGATGGTCACCCGGCCCCGGTCGATGCTCAGCTCGCCGTGCAGGTTCACCTCCGGGGTGGTCCCCTGCACGATGAAATCCTCGTCCGTGGGGGCCAGGCGGAAGTACATGTCGGGCTGGCGGAAGCCTTCGAGGTAGCTGCCGGCCGCGTCCACGCCCCATTGCAAGGGGTTGAAGTCCAGCAGGTCCATGGTGTGGGTCTGCTGTTTCTCGTACCAGACGTTGGCGCCCAGGCCGATCTGCAGGTCCAGGGCCACCGGGCGGCGGGTGGACACGGCCGCGGCCGGGCTCAGGTCGTCGGCGGCCTCGGCCGGCTTGCCCGCGCCGGCGTAACGGATCACGGCGTTGCTCAGGCGGAGGCGGCCGGAGACGTTGAGGGGCGAATCCGGCCCGTCCACGGAGAGGTCCACGGGGCTCATCTGCAGGTTGCCTTCGCCCATGCGGTCCCAATTTTGGATGCGCAGCCCCTGGTCGTCCGTCCGGAGCTCCAACTGGCCGCTGAGGGCCTTCAGCCCCTGGGCCAGGCTGGCCCCGCCCGTGGCGCTGAGCAGGCCGCCGGATTGGAACTTCAGGCGGCTCAGGACCAGGTTCTGCGCCTTCATGTCCAGCTGGAATTCACCGCCCGACACCGGGGCGAGGTACGCCGTCGGCACCGTCTGGAAGCCCTTCAATTTCAGGGAGCCGTCCGCCTGGGGCGCGTCCGGGCTGCCCGAGAGCAGGAAGTCGCCGCTGAGGCGGCCCTGGGTGTTGTCGAAGAGCTCCAGCGCGTCCAGCAGGCGCAGGTCGCCGTCCACGGCCAGGGCCAGGTGGCCGGGCTGGACCCAGGCGTGCAGGGGGTAGTGCCCCAGCGCCTGGACCTCCAGGCCGCCGGTCTTGCGCAGCCCCAGCACGGCCTTCAGGGTGTTGGTGCCGCGGCCCAGCTGCAGGTCCCCGGCGTGCAGCCCCAGGCTGCCGAAGACCTTCAGCCCCACGCCTGCCTTGGGGTCCTTCAGGGCCAGCGGCCCGACCTCCGGCAGGTACACGTGGCCGTCGGGCAGGGCCAGCTCGATCCACAGCTGGGGCTTGTGCAGCGGGCCCTCCAGGCTCATGGACGCGTTGGCCAGGCCGGCCAGGTGGCCCTGCATCAGCTCGCCCACGTGGACCGCCCCCTGGGGCAGCACCATGGAGTCCCCGGCGCTGGCCAGGCCCGCGGCCGTGGCGCTGAGCTCCATGGCGGTGCAGCTGATGGAGCTGTGGTGGAACTCCGCCTGGGGGCCCCGGCTGAAGGCGATCCTCCCCTGCAGGTGCCGGTGCAGGGCGTCAAAGCGGGCGTCCAGGCCGGCCTGGTCCCAGCTGGCCTTGGCGTTGAGCGAGCCAAGGTCCCAGCTGCCCAGCGAAGCCTGGGGCACCGCCAGCGTCAGCTGCAGGTCCGGCGACCGGAGGAGGCCGCCCGCCTTGAGCTTGGCCGTGGCCGTGCCGCTCAGCGGCAGGGGGCGGCGGCCGTTCAAGCGGGCCTCCTGCAGCGAGGCGCCCTCCACGGACAGCTGGGCCTTCAATTTCCCGCCTTTGTGCAGGTCCATCGTGGCCGACCCGCTCAGCGATCCGCCCCACAGGGTGGCCCGCAGGTCCTGCACCTCCAGGCTGCCGCCCTGCAGCCTGGCCGAAGCGCTCACGCCCTGCAGTTCGGCGCCCGCGACACCCAGGTCCGCGGCGCTGACCAGGGCTTCGATCAGCGGCTTGCGCGCGGGCCCGGTGAGGGTCCCGCCCACCTCGGCGCTGCCGCTGAGGGCCAGCAGCCCCAGGCCCTTCACCTGCTCGGACAGAGCCGCCAGGGGCACCGCCGTGCCCGAAAGGGCCAGGTCAAAGCTGGGATGCCGCAGGTCCTGGATGCTGCCGCTGGCCCGCCAGTCCGCGCCCAGAAAATGGGCGCCGGCCTGGCGGAAGCGCATGGAGTGCTGGTCGAAGACCACCACGCCGCTCAGGCGCTGCAGGGGGACGCTGATGGCCGGAATGTTGAGGGTGCCGCCCGAAAGCTCGGCGCGGCCCGAGGCCTCCACGGGGTCGCCGCCCTTGGGCTGGCGCAGGCGCACGCTGAATCCGGCCCGGCCGCCGGTGAAGCGGAGCGCGCCGGGGGGCAGGAAATAGTTGATGTACTGGGCCAGCTCCACATCCGCCAGGTCCAGGCGGGCGTAGAACGCCCCGTCCCGCCGGTCCAGCTCGCCGGCCAGGGAAAGGTTGTCCTTGGCCTTGTCGTCGGTGCGGCCGTTAACCGAGAAGACCACCAGCGGCAGCGCCCGGGTGTCCAGGGTCCCCTCCAGGCCGCTGATGCTGGTCCTGAAGTCGCGGCCCTCGTCGCTGAGCACCACCTGGGAATCCTCCAGCTCCAGCCGGGTGGCGGGCAAGGGCAGCACCCGCCGGGCCGGCGCCGCCTTGGGCGCGTCCTTGCGGCGCCCCAGGCCGCTCAGGTTCCAATCGCCGCCCGGCTCCCGCAGCAGGTAGAGGAACAGCCCGCGCACGCGGGCCAGCCGCAGCGCCTCATCCCAGTCCAGGCGGCCCTGCCAGGCCTGCCAGCCCAGGTACTCCAGGCGCAGGCTGTTGATGGTGAGCAGCGGCATCAGGGCCCCCTTCACCGGGGTCAGCACCACCACGTTGTCGGCCTCGGCGAAGGACAGCACGTCCGAACGGAATTGCCCCACCCGCACCTGCAGGGGGATGGAGCCGCCCATGCCGCGCCGCAGGGCCAAGTTCACAAAGGGGGTCAGCAGGCCCAGCCGGAGGGCGGCCAGCAGCAGCAACGGGACGAACGGAAGGGCGATCAGCGCAAGCTTAGTCCGCTTGCGCATGGCAAACCTCAGGCCTCGCTCACGCGCCGGCCAGCCGCGCTTTGGGCCAGCAGGTTTCTGATGTCGGCGGAGGTGGGCAGCTTCAGCGCCTGCATGGCCAGGACCTGGGCCTCGCGGTAGCTGATGGAGCGCAGCACTTTTTTCACGGTGGGAAGGGACCCCGCGGACATGCTCAGCTCGCGCATCCCCAGCCCCACCAGCACCACGGCGAAGAGCGGGTCGCCGCCCATCTCGCCGCAGAGGCTGAGCCGCACCTTGGCCTTTTGCGAGGCCTTCACCACCGAGTGGATGGTGCGGATGATGGCGGGGTGCAGTGGGTCGTAAAGGTAGGCGATGCGCTCGTTGCCGCGGTCCACGGCCATGGTGTATTGGATCAGGTCGTTGGTGCCGATGCTGAAGAACTTCACTTCCTTGGCCAGGATGTCCGCGGTGATGGCCGCCGAGGGGACCTCGATCATGGCGCCCACGTCCACCTTCTCGTCAAAGGGGATGTTGCGCCGAGCCAGGTCCCGCTTGGTCTCCTCCAGGATCTGGTTGGCCTGCTTCAGCTCCTCGAAGCCGGAGATGAGGGGGTACATGATGCGCACCGTGCCGTAGTGGCTGGCGCGCAGGATCGCGCGCAGCTGCACCTTGAACACGTAGGGGTGGGCCAGGCAGAGGCGGATGGCCCGCAGCCCCAGGAAGGGGTTCATCTCGCTGCTCATCCCCAGGTGCGCCACGAACTTGTCGCCGCCCAGGTCCAGGGTGCGTATGGTCACCGCGTGGGGCTGGCTGTGGCGGATGGCCAGGCGGTAGGACTCGAACTGCTCCTCTTCGGTGGGCAGGTTGGTCCGGTTCAGGAAGAGGAACTCGGTGCGGAAGAGGCCGACGCCCTCGGCGCCCTTGGCGGCCGTGTGCTTGGCTTCCTCGGGCAGGTCGATGTTGCCCGAGAGCTTGAGCTTGCGCCCGTCCTTGGTGATGGCCGGCAGGCGCAGGATGGCCTTCAGCTCCTTTTCCTTGGCCTGCAGCTCCTTCTGGCGCTGGCGGTAGTGGGCCAGGGTCTCCTTGTCCGGGTCCACGACCAGGACGCCGCCGGCCCCGTCGAGGATGAGGGTGTCGCCGTTCTTCACGTGCAGGGTGGCGTGCTCCAGCCCCACCACGGCCGGCAGGTCCAGGGTGCGCGCGATGATGGCCGTGTGCGAGGTGGGCCCGCCCTGGTCCGTGGCGAAGCCCAGCACCTTGCTCATGTCCAGCTGGGCCGTTTCGGAGGGGGTCAGGTCCCGGGCGATGAGGATCCGCTTTTCAGTGGCCTCGTTCAGGGGCGCCAAGGGCCCGCCCCGGAGGTTTTGGATCAGCCGGCGCCCCACGTCGTGGATGTCGCCCTGGCGCTCGCGCATGGCGTTGTCGCCCACGGCGGCCAGCATGGCGGCGTAGCGGTCCACGTACTGGCTGACCGCCCATTCGGCCGAGAAGCGTTCCTTGCGCACCTGCTCCTGGCTCTCCACCTGGAAGGTGGGGTCGTCCAGGAAGAGCAGGTGGGCGTTGAAGATCTCGGCCTGCTTTTGGCCGATCTCGACGCCCACCTTGCGCTTGAGGTCCAGCAGCTGCTCACGGGTCATCGCCACGGCCTTTTGCAGGCGTGCGATCTCGGGCTCGACCTCGCGGGCTTCGATCTGGCGCTTCTGGCCGCCGTCGGACGCGGACCCCGACAAAAGCAGGGCCTGCCCGATGACGATGCCGCGCGAGGCCGAAACCCCTTTGAGCAGCAGGCTCACGTCACTCCTTCTCGCCGAAACGGTCGGCGGCCAGCTTGACCAGGGCCTCCAGGCACTCGGCGGCCTTGTCCCCTTCCGCCTCCACCACCAGGGAGGAGCCCTTCACGGCCACCAGCGTCATCACGCCCATGATGCTCTTCCCGTTCACGCGGCGCCCGTCCTTGGACACCCACACGTCGCAGGGGAAGCGCCCGGCCGTCTGGACGAATTGGGCGGCGGCCCGCAGGTGCAGGCCCAGCTTGTTGATCACGGGGATCTCGCGTTGCAAAGCGTTCGACATGGTTCTTCTCAGTTCAGGGTACGGTTAGTGGGGAAACGAGACCGCCAGCACCAGCGTGCCGACGACGATGAACAGCATGATCGCGGCCGGTCGCAGGGCCAGGCGGAGCATCAGCAGCATCCCCAGGCCGGCGCCCAGGAACGCGAAGTTGTCCAGCAGGGGCACCGCCTCGCCGGTGGCGGGGTGCACGATCCGGGCCAGCGATCCGGCCAGGCCCCCGGCCAGGATCAGGGCCGCGATGCGGAGCCCCTCGGCCACGGCGGGCAGGCGCAGCCGGACGATGTGCATGGCCACCTGCTCGCCCTGGCTCCAGCCGTGCTCCACGCTGCGCAGCCGCAGCCACAGGCTGGGCAGGTTGTAGGCCAGCAGGAAGACCAGCGGCGAGGCCAGGTGCCAGGGGTGCGGCGCCAGCCAGAGCCAGGCCACCGCCAGCATGCCGGCGCTGGGGCGCAGGGTGGCCCAGAAAAAGGAGTCGCCCATGGCGGCCAGGGCCGGCGCCAGCCCGCTCTTCAGCGCCGAGACCCGGGACGCTTCGGCGCGGCCCGCCGCCACCTCGGCCTCGGCCTTCAGCGCCGCGCCGGCCACGTAACCCGCCATGTACGGGTGGGTGTTGAACAGCTCGAGGTGCCGGCGCAGGGCCTTGGCGCGCTCCTGCGGGTCCGGGTAGAGCTCCTTCAGGCCGGGCTGCATGCACCAGGCCCAGCCAAGGTTCTGCAGGCGCTCGAAATTCCAGGCGGCCTGCATGAGCAGCAGGCGCAGGGCCACCCGCACCCGGACCAGGCGGGAGAGGATCATGAACCCTCCCCGCGGCGGGCCCGCATCCAGCGCCACAGCCCGCCCAGGTAGGCCCCCAGGACCGCCAGGCCCAGCAACACCGCCTGCTTGGCCTCCATGACCGTGCCCAGCAGCACCAGCACCAGCAGGGCCAGGCCGGCCTGCTTGAGGGCCCGCCGCTCCCAAAAATGGTCGGCCACCATGGCCAGGCCCAGCAGCCAAATGAGCCAGAAGCTCAGGTGCAAGGCGCGGATGGCCTCGGCGGGCAGGGCCGCCAGCAGCAGGCCCAGCATTGGAAGGCCAGCGGCCAGGCAGATCGCGCAGACGGCGAAGCCCCGCAGCCAGGCCAGCCCCAGGGCCCCGAAAATCACCCCGCGCAGGTCGCGCAGGCTGCCCTCTTCCACGGCCCGCTCAGCCCGGCGTACCAGAAGCCCGGTGAGGCGGCGCTGGAAGATCTCGGCCCGCGCGCCCAGCACGCCCACCGCCAGGGCCGCGATCACCCCCAGGGCCGCGGCGGCGTCGTCCGCGCCTGCGAAATGGCTGCTGTGCCCCAGCACGATGGCCACGGCCGCCGCCACGGTGGCGGCCTGCGTGCCGTCCGGCGGGACCAGGGCGCCCACCGGCACGCCGCCGATCCAAAGCATCTCCACCAGGCTGCCGATGGCCAGCCCCAGCGCCGGGTCGCCGAGCGCCCAGCCCACGGCCCCGCCCACCACCAGGGGCCGGCAGACCATCACCTGGAGCGCCGCGGTGGCGTCCAGTCCCAGGAAGCCCGAGAACAGGCTGAGGATCAAGATCTTGCTCAGGGGCAGCAATCCATTCCCCATCAATCGGCCCCTAGGGGGCCGGAGGCGCCGCTTTTTCGAGCAGCGGCAGCAGAGGTTCGGCGGCTTCGCCGGGCACCATGCGCACCGTCATGACCGTGCCCAGCGCGGCCAGCTCACGGGCCGCGGCGATATCCTCGTCGCCCAGGGCCACGGCGGTCCGCACCTGGCGGCGGCCGGGGGCTAGGCGGATGCCGCCGATGTTCAGCTCCGGCAGGGGCCCGCCGCTGCGGCGGAACATGAGGGCGTCGGTGAGCGAGGCGAAGAGCAGGATGCAGCGCGAACCCGGGACCGCCCCGCGGGCCACCGCGTCGGAAGCCTCGCCCAGGCGCCAGATGGCCACCTTGATGTGGGGCGGCACGGCCATGGGAAGCAGCGTGCGCTGCATGGGGTCGGCCGCCACGGCGTCGTTGGCCACGACCAGGCAGTCCGCGTCCAGGGCCCGGGCCCATCCCACCACCACCTGCCCGTGGATCAGGCGGTCGTCGACGCGGGCCAGCAAAACGCTCACGCGCAGCTCCCGTCGCCGCGTTCCGCGATCAGGCGGCTGGCCTGCACGAAGGCCTTCGCCGCGCGCGCGGTGAGCTCCCGGGCCATGGCCTTGGGGGCCAGGCTTTGGCGCAGCTCCAGGGATTCGAGCAGCATGGGGAGGTTCAGGCCGGCCAGCACCTCGCCCTGGTCGGCGCATCCGTCCAGCACCGCCACGTTCCAGGGTGTGCCGCAGGCCAGGTCCACCAGCACCAAGGGCTCGCCGGACAGGCCCAGCCGGGCGGCGTGCACCCGCGCCTGGTAGTCCTCGCGGGTCTCGTCGGGAGCCAGGCCCAGGGCCACGGCGTCCGTCTGCGGCCCGAACATCGATTCCGCGGCTTTCAGCAGGACGGGCCCGAATTCGCCGTGGGTTAGGATCAGCAGTGGGGTCATTGGTCAGCCGTGGACGCGCATCGCGGGTCCACGGCCCTCATTCCCGACGCCATCGTCGCAGGTAGATACCACCCATCAAAGCGCCAGGGCGCGGTCATATCACGATCAGTCGTATCAGGGTGCGGGCCAGGCGCTGGGAGTGGTGCCGCACCAGGCCGTCCTTGTCTTCCAGAAGCCGCGCCTTCACCAGGCGCACGCCCAGGGCGTCCACGGCGTCCCGGTCCACGGCCACGGGGTACTGCCCCTTGGCGGCGTAGCGGCGCAGGGCCTCGGCGCCCACGGGCTCGGTGTTGGCCACCACATAGTCAGCCAGCGACAGGCGGGTCTGGTCCTTGAGGGCCCGCACGTGCGACGACACGGAAAAGCCGTCCGTCTCGCCGGGCTGGGTCATCACGTTGCAGACGTAGATCTTGAGGGCGCCGCTGCGCTCCACGGCCTTGGCCACGCCCGGCACCAGCAGGTTGGGCAGGATGCTGGTGTAGAGGCTGCCCGGGCCCATCACGATGGCGTCCGCCCGCCCGATGGCCTGCAGCACCTCGGGGTTGGGCCGGGCGTCGCCGGGCTCCAGGTGCAGGCGGTGGATGGGCCCGCCGGCGGCGGTGATGCGGCTTTCACCCTGGACCTTGCGCCCGTCCCCCAGGGTCGCGGTCAGGCGCACGTCGTCGAAGGTGACCGGAAGGACCTGCCCGCTGACCGCCAGCACCTTGCTGCTGGCCCGCAGGGCCTCGCCGAAATCGCCGGTCACCTCGGTCAGGGCGGCGATGAAGAGGTTGCCGAAGCTGTGCCCGTTGAGCGATCCCTGCCGGCTGAAGCGGTGCTGGAAAAGCCGGCCCATCAGGGGTTCGGTCTCGGCCAGGGCCACCAGGCAGTTGCGCAGGTCGCCCGGCGGCAGGATGTGCAGGTCCCGGCGCAGGCGCCCGGAACTGCCCCCGTCGTCGGCCACGGTGACCACGGCGGTGAGCTTGTCGGTGTAGCCTTTGAGGCCGCTCAGCAGGTGGGGCAGGCCCGTGCCGCCCCCGATGGCCACGATGCGGGGCCCGCGGCTGCGCCGGGCCTTCACCGCCGGGGCCGAGGGCTCCACGGCCTGGCGGCCGGCCACGGTCAGCACCGTGTAATACAGGCGCCGCAGCGCGAAGGTGACGCCCCAGATGGCCGTGGCCAGCAGGGCGTAGTCCACAAAACGCAGGCTCTGCACCTGCTTGGTCCAGCGCTCCAGCGTGGCCGGGCTCACCACATCCACGCGCCAGCCGGCGAACACGTGGCCCATCATCCCGTCGAGCGCCACGCTGAACAGAAGGATGCTCAGCAGCAGCAGCAGCAGCCAGCGCTTCATGCCGGGTCCGCTCGGAAGCCCCAGCTTCACGGTGTCAGCCCTTGTCCTTTTCTTCGGACTCGATCAGCCTCAGCACGTCCTCGCGGGTGGCCGCGGCCACCAGGGCCTTCTTGAAGGCCTTGTCCTTGAGCAGGCTGGAGATGCGCGCCAGGGCCTTCAGGTGCAGGCCCGCGGATCCCTCCGGGGCCACCAAGGCGATGAACAGGTTCACCGGCTCGCCGTCCAGGGCGTCGAAGGGCAGGCCCGCCTTGGAGATGCCCAGGCTGGCGGCCAGCTCCTTCACCTGGGTGGCCTTGCCGTGGGGGATGGCGATGCGGCCCCCGATGCCGGTGGACCCCAGCTCCTCGCGCTCCAGCAGCACGTCCACCATCTTCTTGGCGTCCGCGATCTTGCCGGCCTTGGCCAGCGGCTGGAGCAGCTCGCCCAGGACGTCCTTCTTGTTCTGGGATTTCAAATCCACGTTGATGGCGTCGGCGATCAGGAAATCGGTGATGCGCATGGTTGCTCCTCAGCCTTCAGCCAGGCCCAGGCTTCCGTCCTCGCGCCTGAACAGCAGATGGGTGCCGCCGCCCTGGCTGTCCCGGAACAGCAGCCACGGCTGGCCGCTGTCGTTCAGGGCCTCCACGGCCTCTTCCAGGTCCATGCTGCGGGCGGACAGGGCCTTCACTTTGGTCACCTTGGGGCGCTTGGGCGCCTCGGGCTCCGCGGCCTTCTTGGACGGGCGGGCCGAGCGCTTTTCGGTCTTGCCGGCGTCGCGGCGCAGCGCGCCGCCCGTGCGCAGGCGGTCCTTGCGCTTGCCGGCCTGCTGCTCCAGGGCCGAAATGGCTTCTTCCACCGAGGCGTACATGTCCTTGGTGGTCTTCTTGGCGTTCAGCTCCATGCCTTCGGCCCGGAAATGGACCTCCGCCGTGTGGCGGTACTTTTCCACCGTGAGGACCACCGTGGCCTTCTGCACCTTGGGGTAGATCTCCTCCAGCTTGGCCAATTTCCCGGCGATGAAACTCTTCATGGCTGAAGTGACTTCCACATGGTGACCCGTGACTTGCAACTGCATGAACGCCTCCCGGCGGTGGATGAAAAGCCTTGATTTTGTTGGTTTT
>Ga0210401_10005579_pt1 | contig 12920 bp, 21 predicted proteins | sample IncBWH32MmetaG_FD_150866 | JGI IMG/M metagenome (GOLD analysis project Ga0210401, IMG submission 150866) | Forest soil microbial communities from Barre Woods Harvard Forest LTER site, Petersham, Massachusetts, United States - Inc-BW-H-32-M | ecosystem: Environmental > Terrestrial > Soil >... | reverse complement strand
CAGGTTACCAGGTGGGTTTCGCGGAGGCGATTCGCAAGCAGGCGGGAATCGCGACCGGCGCGCTGGGCATGATCACCGATCCCGCGCAGGCGGACACAATTCTGGCAACGGGGCAAGCCGATCTGGTCTTTCTTGCGCGCGAGATGTTGCGCGACCCATACTGGCCGCGACGCGCGGCCCATGCGCTCGGTGTAAAAATCACGGGGCCCGCGCAGTATGGACGCGCCTGGTGAGTGGCGGAGTTCGCAAATTGGAAAATAATCCGGGTGGACAGAAGCTGGAGATGGTGTCGCGCGGCGGAGCTGTCGTCTTTCAAGTTCGCGTGCAACCGCGGGCCAGCCGCGACGAAATTACCGGAGTTGTCGATGGCGCCTTGAAAGTACGGCTGCAGGCGCCGGCCCTGGAGGATCGCGCGAATGTGGCGCTTTGCGAATATCTGGCGGAACTTTTGAAAACGCCGAAGTCGGCTGTTAGAATCCTCAGCGGCGAGCGCAGCCGCATCAAACGCGTGGAAATTCGTGGAATACACGAGCAGCAGATACTGGGGCTTTGGACGCGAGAAGCATAGAGGCCAGCTCATAAATGGCCGAGACAGGAAGAGAAGAATTTCCTCAGGGGCTAAAGCCCGATTTTGCGTGTCTTTAAATGTCGGAGCTAAAGCTCCGACCCCCTGAGATGCATTTATGAAATGACTTCTAGCGGAGCCGAGCCACGATCGACAGGTGGTCAGCAGCGCGAAGCGGAGAGGACCAGCAACCGCATGAGCTTTGACCTACAGGAATTGCAGGGCGATTTGCGAGCGGCGAAGCTTGACGGTTGGTTGTTCTACGATTTTCGCGGACGCGATCCGATCGCGCAGCGCATTTTGAGCCTTCCCGCCGGCATGCGGACGCGCCGCTGGTTCTACTTCGTGCCTGCGAAGGGTAAGCCACGAAAACTGGTTCACAAGATTGAGTCAGAGTCTCTGGCGGCAGTGCCCGGCGAAACCTTTTACTACGCGGGCCAGGAAGAGTTGCGCAAGAATCTGGCAAAGATTCTGGGGCGTGCCAAAACCGTGGCCATGCAGTACTCCCCTAAGGTCGCGATTCCGTATGTGGCGATGGTGGATGCCGGCACGGTCGAGTTAGTCCGCGGCGCAGGCGTGAAGGTTGTGAGTTCCGCGGATCTGGTGCAGAAATATGAAGCGTGCTGGACTCCGGAACAGCTGAAGTCGCACCTTTCCGCGGGCGAAAAGATCGACAGAATCGTACAAGGGGCGTTTCAACAAGCAGCAAGGCACGTGCGCGAGAAAAAGAATTTCACCGAGTACGATTTGCAGCAATGGATAGCCGGCGAGTTTGCATCGGCGGGGATCCAAAGAGAAGAAGGGCCGGACGTCGCGGTGAATGCCAACGCGAGCGATCCGCACTATGGTCCGGTAGCGGGGAAATCTTCGCCGATCCGGGAAGGAGACCTGCTGCTGCTGGATGTGTGGGGCAAGATGAATGCGCCAGGCAGCGTGTACTACGACATCACCTGGATTGGCTTTCTTGGCGCTGAGGTCCCCGAAAAGTACGCTAAGGTTTTTCGGATCGCACGAGAGGCGCGGGATAAAGCCGTGGATCTTATTCTTTCGAGCGTGGCTCGAGGAAAGCCGCTGGAAGGCTGGCAGGTGGACAAAGCCGCGCGCGACGTGATCGAGAAAGCGGGTTACGGGAAGTACTTTTTTCATCGCACCGGTCATAGCATTGGCGAATCGGTGCATGGCAACGGCGCGAATATGGACGGGCTGGAAACGCATGACGTGCGGCACTTGATTGCGCGAACATGTACCTCCGTAGAGCCGGGGATTTATTTACCGGAGTTCGGCATCCGCACGGAAGTGAACGTGTACGTTGGCGAGCGCGAAGCTCGAGTAACCGGCGCGATTCAGCAAGAAATCCTGGCGCTCTTGGCGTAGACGCAACGCGCACTCAATGCTTTCCGAGGACCAGTCATGACTGATGAAACGCAATCGACTGCGCAGACGACCCTATCTGGCGATGTGCCAGTGCATCCGCCGGGCGCAGCGCAGGTTGCGCCGAAGTCCGGCGGAGTAGCGTGCCTGGTGGGCCTCGCTGCGTGGATTTTGCCGGGACTAGGGCATGCCTTATTGAAAATGTGGGGCAGGGCGGTGGCGTGTTTCCTAACCGTAGGAGTGCTGGTCGTAATTGGCGCGGGCATGCGCGGAAACCTGTTTAACGCCAATGGCGGCGACGCCTTTGCCACGCTGGGGTATATCGCCGATGTGGGTACAGGGAGCTTTTATCTGCTTGCGAAATCGCTTGAGGTTGAAGGGCCGGATGTATCGCGCGCCGATGGCGACTATGGGACGCGATTCCTGGCGGCCGCGGGCGTGCTGAATCTACTGGCCGCGTTGCATGCTTACGAAGCTGCGCGCGGGCGGAAGGCTTGAGGGCGGCGTGACGGTTGAGCTAAGCCATTTTCAGGCGATGTTCCTGTTTGCGCTGGGAATTTCGATTGCGTTCGGGTTCTTGAGCCGCAGACCTGCGATGGAGCGCCTGAAGTACATCGGATGGTCGCTGGTGTTGTTCCTGCTGATCGGCATTGGGATCGGCTGGCTGATGTACCCGTTCTCACGGTAGGAGCGGGTGTGCCAGAGTCGCGATTTTGCCGGACGCCGCCGCGGCGCGACAGATCCTTGGCCTACGATTTGCGCGCCGACGGTCTACTTAGCGGCTTTGGCCTTGGCCATTTTCGCGGTTACGAACAAAAGTAACTTGCGATCCTTTTCGTTCATGCGCGAAAGGAACCGTATCAATTGGCGCAGAAACCGCGCTTCCTTACCGGACGTGCCCCAGGACCCGGCGCCGGATCCCTTGCCGTCGAGGATCGGATGGCGCTGGGGAGGTTCGTCACCTTCGTAGAGCAGCTCATAAAGAGGCACCTCGAGCGCCCGCGCAAATTTTTCAAGCGTTTCTACCGCGGGAACCGTGTGACCATTTTCCACGCGCGAGACATAGCACCGCAGCAGGCCGGTGCGCTCTTGAATGTCTCCTTGCGAAAGTTTTTTCTGTTCCCGGAGTGAACGCAAGCGATCGGCGACGATCATGGGACCTCCTAAGTGAATATCGTACCAAGGAGTATACCTTAACAGATCGGTTCAGTGCTATACGTTATTTAGCGGTATGGTCAATATATATTTATTGAATGGCTGGGCGTGCGCCGAGCCTCTCGCGTTATCCTAAACCTTATGTTTGACTTCTGATAGTAGTATATTACGCCATCTAGGCTTTCGTTCTGGCACCCACCCGTTTTACGGAGACGACATGCAACCAGGCGCAGGGCCGCGACCGTCGCTCCTGTCCCAGCCCAACATTGGTGTCGCCCCCAGAGCACATCCGGCGAGGGGCATCGACCTCTCCGCTCAAATGCTGACCTTCCACAATATCCACCTGGGGGTGCTGGTGTGGCGGCTGGAAGATCCCCGCGACGTGCGCAGCCTGCGGTTGCTTGATCTGAATGGGGCCGCCGAGCGAGAGTTGGGAATGTCCGCGCGCGAAGCGGTCAGCAAAGTAATTGCCGAGGCGTTTCCCGCCCTTATGCGCACCGACCTTCCCGATCGGTGCCGCACGGTGGTGGCTTCCGGTAAACCGGAAAGCATTGGTGAAGTGCGATGTGCGGATACCCGTGACCAAGACAGCTTATTTTGGTTCGATTGCTCTCCGCTTTCCGGCAATTGTGTCGGTACCGTGTTTGAAAACATCACGGAACGCAAGAGAATTGAGCAAACCAAGGTTGGGGCATTGCGATTGCTGCATAAAATTACGATAGCAATCAACGGTTCGACCATCGCCACCGATGCCGCGCAGGTTTGCCTTAGAGAGGTCTGCCAGCAAATCGGGTGGCCAGTGGGTCGACTGTTTCTCATCGATGAACATTCCGCGACGAGGTTTGTTCCTAATCCAATCTGGTATTTTAGCGACGCCCATCGGTTTGAGGGCTTTCGCCAAGCCACGGAGATGTTCGAGCAGGATTTAACCAACAAATTCGTGCTTGATTACCGTATGCGGCAAGGGAAAAAAGCCGGCCTCACGCGCTCGGTCGGTTTTTGGGTGTTGGAAGGGAACACCCTAAGAGCAGTCCTGGAGTTCTCGTCGGAGACCGCCGTGCCGCTGGATGAAGCTCTGATCAGCGCGATCGGCGACATCGGGGTGCAGCTCGGTCGAGTGTTTGAGCGGGAGGGCGCGGCGCTGGTGATCCAACGATTGCATTGGCAGGACGAGGAGCACCGCAGCGCGGCAAAAAAGTTGCGCGCTTGTACCGGGAGGTACGGCCCGTCGTTGAAAGCCTCTTTGGAGCGCTTAGGCAATCGAAAGCTAATGGGTGGAAGAGATTCGGCGCGGGAGGTGGCGAGCTCGATCAAACTCGTGCAGCGCTGCCTCGCCGAGATGCGCGACATCGGCAGTCCACCTGTCGAGTTGGCGCGAACGCACCGATTGCGCTGAATGTACCTGACTGCATTGGCCCCGTGCCGCAATCGAGAGACTATTTCGGACACTCTTCGAGAGTGAAACTAGAGCGGGTATCGATCGAGGCCGAGTCGACGGATTGGCAAAACAATTTCTAATCTTCAGCCACACGCGAACGCATAAATTTATCGCATTCTGCGGAGTCCAAGAGATAAGGGATGACCGATGGGCTCGCTCTCATCGGCTTTGTAAAACCCTCGCGTCGCATCGTGAACGTAGGGACAGCGTCTATAGTTGCAGCAGTGAATGGGCTTTGGAAACGGGCCACTCGATGTTTTTATCCAGTGTGTTGCGGCCGCCATCGAAATTTTGTGGACCGGACATTTCGGGGTATCTGGCATGCGGACCTCCTAAGAACAGAGGAATACGGGAACGCAGCATATCACGAACTTCAATAAGGCTGTAAAGACCGGACCTGCCTGACGGTCGGAATCTCAGGAAGCACCCTCTTATTTTAACAAGGCGGCGTCACTCGGCGGCGATTTTACGTGCCGGCCGCTAGTTCTTTTGTGGAGGACGCAGGTCCGGCGGCGTGAGGTCCGGATGATTCTTCAAATACTGCTGCCAGGGCTCATCGCGCATCACCATTCGGAACCCCCGCCTCGTGTTGACGTCGATGGTTCTCTGCAAATCCAGATCGTCGAATGGAATCACATGCTCGACGGCTCTATCGCCACCCTCCTCGACGAGGGTGAAATGTATGTCGCCGTTCACGAACCAGTAGTCGAGCACAGCGTACGCGGAGCCGTCTTTCAGATAGAGCCCGATTAGTGCGCGTTCTTCTTCGCCATAGAGGTAAACAGGGCTCTGGTACGGCTGCGGGGTGACATAGTCCTCAGAACCATAACCATAGAAGGCTGAATTATTGCAGCCAAATCCCCAGGCCCAGAAAGGACCACAGGTCGGCCACCAAACGGAATTGAACCCCGCGCCAAACCTGAAAAACGGTGCGCCAAAGAACACAGGATTGCTGAAAACGAAAAACAGGCGTCGTCGAAAGAGGAAACGACCGGTACCAAATCCCACGGGCCGCAAAATCATCGTGTGTGAAGCCGGCGGAACAAACACATGCGGCACGCCCACGCGCGCCCCGCCGCTGAAGCGCCCGCCTCCGCCAACGTGACCGCCGTGTTGTGCCAACGCAGGGATCTGAACCCAGGGAGAAGCCAGCAGGAAGGCGGCGACAATCAGAATCTTTCTCAAAATCGAATCGCGAAGGACAAAGCGCGTCATATTCCCTCCTTGCGGCCTATTGCATTGAAGCCGCGAGGATCGCGCGAGCTTGTATTGTAATACTCCTAGACGCTGGTTGCATCACAAACGACATAGCAAAGTCATACGCGCTGTGGCTGACGCTTTAGACCTCTCGGCTGATCGGAAGAAGCAGGAAATCGTCGGCTGTGTCGTTAAAGGGCGTCTACACCTTTCGCTGTATTGTTTTGAATAGAGGATCGTAGGCATTATCCAGTACGCATGGCACTTTCTGAGTCTCGTCGGTCTGACATTGCGCCAAAGCGTGTTCTCATTGCAGATGACAACGCTGTCGTCCGGGCAGTTGTTCGGACGCTCATTGAAACCAAACTGGGGCTTGAAGTCTGCGGCGAAGCCGTGGACGGGTTGGATGTCATCCAGCAAGCCAAAGACCTCAAACCCGACGTAGTTCTGCTGGATTTCAGGATGCCCATCTTAACCGGGATCGAGGCCGCCCCAATTATCAAGGGAGCGTATCCACACGTTCGGATCGTTCTGTTCACAATGTACGAAAATGAGATAAGCAAGGCGATGGCGAGAGGCGCTTACATAGACTTGGTGGTTAGCAAACCGGACGGCCTGAATACACTGCTGGAGTCGATTCAAGATCTAATGGAGCCCGGTCGTCAAGTCTGATCGGCGAGGACACGATGTCTGCTATCTCTCCAACCTTGCAGAATCAACAGAGTTCAGGGAGCAAAGAGGAGAGCGCGAGCAAGGTAAGCGCGAGAGCAAAATCTATCCTGATCGCGGATGACAGTGCAACCATTCGCAGGCTAATTCGGACCCTGCTTCAGTGGCAAACAGGCTGTGAGATTTGCGGCGAAGCTGTAGATGGCGTAGACGCCATCGAAAAAGCTAAGAAACTCAAGCCTGATTTGATCCTTCTAGATTTGTCCATGCCCCGGATGAATGGCGCGGAAGCGGCATCGATACTGAAGGACCAGATGCCAGGGGTACGTATAATTCTATTCACGATGTACAGCGAATGGTTTGGTGACACGCTGGCTTCCGCTCTCGGCGTTGACATTGTACTCTCGAAGCCAGATGGCATGGGTAAGCTGGTAGAGTCCGTCGAGGGCTTACTCAGTTTTTGAAGAACTTTTGGGGCGGCAGTCCTTCCTCCCGTCTTCCAGGGGCTCGGTGGGCTTCAGCGTTCTCCGCCTGACTTTCGACCAAGTTTCACCCGCAGGCCTTGCAACATCGCTGCACAAAAAAATTAAGGGCGCATCAGCCGTTAAGCTGTCGCGCCCTCTTTTGATTGAGCCGTAAAGTTTTTATGCTTCCCGATTCAATCTGCCGTCAAGATAATCTCGGCATTCATCGTCGTCAATCGAATTCGCAATGAACTCCTGTGAAGATCTGTGCATGGGTGTGCAAAATTTTCTGGCGACTCGCTGTGCCTCGTCGGGCACGATGAGGCTCCCAGGTACTATTTGAAGTTGCCGAACCGCTGGTTAATTCTACTCGTACCCGCTCAGCCAAAACCGCTAGGAGGACATATGTCTGGCCGAAATGGGACAGAAACCAGGCGCAGTGGTCGTGTGACGCTGCGTGTTCCTCTGAAGATTTTTGAGCCGAACACAAACAAGCGCTTTCTCGTCGAAGAGGCTTATTTCGCTGAAGGTAAGCCTCTGGGGTGGACTTATCGCTCTAAGAGCACCGGTGAATCGATACCAAAAACTATTGCTGGTCAATCAGGCTACCGGGGAAAGCGCGGAGTCGCAAATTGTCTACCTGGGTCCCATGCACCTTGGCGGAAGACGGCTAAGACTGGTGGCCATAGAGTTCTTGAAACCGTCGCCGGGATTTTGGAGCATAGGATTCCCCTCAGCCGTTCCATGCCGGGCTCGGGTCGCGAACCATTCCAACTAGGTTTGTATTTCGAGAGACTTCTGTTCCTCTGACCTGCGGACGCGATGTTCGCGTGAAACTACGAACTCAGAGAGGATAGTGTCGATGCGATCGGTGGCCTCGTCTATGCCCCGTAATCGCGCCAACCGGTCGTCCGACAAAGCAGAAGCGGCGACTACTCCGAAAGCTTCACGGATTCGCGAGTTAAGTTCCGAGATCAGAACCATACGCTGTTTCGCGCCATCAAATTTCTGTTTTTCGTGGCTTGCCGAAAGAAAAAAGAATACGGCTAGGGCACCGAGAAATCCGATGGCCACATCATTCAGGATAGTCTTCGACCCAGTAGTACCGAGGCGATCCAATAGCAAATCGATCGCATAGTTTGCAGAACAAAGTACGAGGCCGGCGAGAAGAGCATTTCGGATGCGAGCAACTCGCCATGCGTGTAAGAGTTGTTTTGTGAAGATCATGTACCACCTCGATGCTTTGAAGGCGAGTGTAACCCACACGGAGGGATCTTAGGTGTCGTGTTACGCAGGACAGCTACATCGTGATAAAATCCAACGCGACGCCGAAGGCTATGCAGAAGGTCGACGCAGGTGGGTTATCGAAAGCATGGCGAAAGAGCAGCCGATGACTGCAGCGCAACGGCGGAAGACCTTGGCATCCCTGGACGTTAATTAGGGCGTGTTCGGGAATTTTTGGACGAAATATGGACGAAACTCCCCAGGCTCAAGGCGCAGATCGCCGCTGTTTATAACAGTTTGGCCGAGGCAGCTCAGTGGTAGAGCAGCCGATTCGTAAACCTGAAATCCCGACCCGCCTTGCGTGGAATCAACAGCTTAGGCTGGTAATAGGACGCGCTTTTTGGGGTCATTCGGGCTAGGTGGAACCCTTTTTGGGCCAAATTTTGGGCGAAACAATTTTGCCACTCTTCCGTCTGTCGTGAAACGCCTCAAACATCTCGTGTCGTCCCTCGGTCTGCGTATGGTGCGGGTTCTTAATCTTCAACCATCCATGTTCAGAGCAGAGGCCCGTCTTCCATTTGCAAACCATCCCCTCAAGGTTCCGTTCACAGACCTCCTGAAACAATAGCTTGCCGTCTCGTTCTACATGCTGGGAATACATATTTCCGAGCACTCACTGCGCCTGATCTTTCGTTCAATGAGTGGGGTCTGCCGCAGATCAGCACCATCTAACCAAACCAGATCAAAGGCGAAAAACACGGCGCGGCCCCGACGGTACAAAAGCTCTTTGAATTGGCTCACGCCATCCGAATCAAGACAGACAATTTCGCCGTCGAGAATGGCGCTCCGCGCTTTCAGTCCAGACAGAGCTTCCCTCAAATAAAATATAACATATCGCCAATTTCGAAAGAGTGTATGATGCGGTTAACGTCCCCATCGACCCCATCGAGAGGCGTTTATGTCTAAGCCATGTCCTTCCTGCGGTGAAACGGGCACTTGCCACGATTCTCACCACGATTGGATAGCGGCACTTCCGAATCCGCTACTTCGTATAGCCGGCGGACCATTTTCAGCTCCATGTCCCAAGTGTGCAGAGGCGCCGGGTAAACCGGGAGCTTGCCAGACATGCGGCGGCACTGGACAAATACCAGACGACGATTATTAGTACTTACGTCTTAATCCAATGAATCTTGGGCATCTCTAGACCCTGCTCAACCAAACCCTGAAGCAGAGTAGTCATCCCGTCGCTTTCGGCGCGAACCCCGATTTGCCGAAAATCCAACAAATGGCGATATTCAGCCATCTGTTATCAACGCGAAGTTCTCCTGATTCAGCCACTTAAGAGTGGCCAACATTTTGCAACCTCCACCCCACGAATACAGAGCATCTAAGGAGGTGCAACGATGAAACCGCTATCCATTCGGCAGTGGTATCACATTCTGCGAGCTCACCATCAATGGACTATGTTCCAGGCGATTCGATATGCGCTCTGGCTGACGCGCTAGAAGCGAGTTGAACTTCACTCTTTCGAAGTTCCGGTCGAATTTAGTCGAGTCGCGAACGTCACGGTCAATCATCGGCGCAGGAATTTTAGGAAGCAGTCGGACGCTCGCAAACCCAAAAACAGCAAGGCAGCTTCCACATAACGCATATTCCAACGCGTGCGGAACTGGGAGATTGACCGTGACGAAAGCCGAAGAACTGATTGCCATCGCGAAGCAGTCGTATGATTACGAAGCCCGAGAGTGTTTGGACAGGTTAAGGAAGGGCGGAGAAGAAGCAGAAGGACGACGATGATGACGACGATGACGACGATGACGATGATGATGATGACAAGAAAGACGAAGAGGAGGAAGAGGACGAAGAGGACGACGGCTGGTCCGTCTGAGATTCCACAACGTTCCTGCTTGGAATGGGGGCTTTGATATCGAAGTGGATTGTATTGCCGACGTTTTATAAGAGATCTCGGATCGTTGGCGAGCGTCCACGAAGGCGCTCTGTGTGACGGCACGGTGCGCCTTTTCGCATTCCGCTTCACGGTGAATCAAGCCGCATGCGGCGGTTCAAGGTAAGCCCATCTCTCCGCGATCCGCCTATCGGCAATCCGCCAGATCACGATGCCGCGAAACTCCAGCTTTTTTCCGCTCTGGCTATCCGTCGCGGTCCAATGATTCCTTACCACTACTTTGTCATCTTCCGCGATCATGTCTTCGATCTGCACATGCAAGTCCGGAAATCGCTTCAGTGCGCCGCCGACATATTGGATCGCACCCGCCGGTCCCGGCGGCACATCCGCGCCGTGATCCGCAAAATCGGCGGAGAAGTTCACGTTGCCAATCGCCACGTTCTTCTTGTTCACAAATTCCTCGAAGTGATTGCGGATAAACTCGCGCGCTTCAGCATGCGTCATGCCCGTTTTCGCGTTGATGGCGTCCACAGCGGTCTCTCCGTGACTCTTGTCAAGCCTTCGCGGATTGACCGCGAAATTCTGTCGCATATTCTTTCAAGAAGGCATCCATGTGAACCGCAGGCCGGCCCAGCAGTTTTTCCAGCAAGCCGTCCACGCTTCCGCCTTGCCCGCCACGATAATATTCCTGGAGGTCCAGCAGCGCGGTAACCTGCCAGTCTGGCATTCCCTGGTCCGACATGTCCTTGCGCTGCGCCTCAACCGGAATATCTAAGTACTGCGCCGCGATTCCTGTATTTCGCGTAATCTTCTCGGCCACATCCGCATACGTCAGAGCTTCGGGGCCATTTAATTCATAAGTCTTCCCATCGTGCTCACCCCGCAATGCCTTGGCTGCTACAACCGCGATGTCCCGTATGTCCAGATAACTAACCCGAGCATTTCCCATGGCCGCGTAGAAAACTCCCTGCGCGCGGATGCTCGGCGCGTAATACGTCAAAATATTCTGCAGGAAACTATTTGGACGCAGAATGCAATGCGCCATGCTGGTAGTCTTAAGTTTGTCTTCTACCTTTCGGTGCCAGCTTGGAAACGACTTGCCGTAATCTCCGGCGCCCAGCGCCGAATTCAACACGATCCGCCGCATGCCGGCTGCCTCGCTGGCCTCAATCATGTTGGACTCCAGTTGAACGAGGTCGGGAATCGGCGAACACACCAGGTACACGCTGTCCACGCCGCGTAGCGCGTTCCCTAGGCTCGCTTTGTCCGCAAAGTCCGCGATGACCGTTTCGGTTCCAGACGAAGCCTTCGCCGATTCTGCCTGCGAGCGGTACATGGCTCGATGCTTGTCTCCGCTTCGCGCCATTTCCGCCAGTACCGCCCTTCCAACAGTCCCGCTTGCCCCAGTTACCAAGATCATCGGCCCTCTCCTGAATATGGGTTATCGTGAACGGAACTGGCGTTCTATCCGATTCGCCATGATTCTCGTTTACGATAATTTCCCGAACATCACTTAGATGTTATAACCAGCATAGAGCGGCGGGAAGTACGCACAATTTTGTAAGCCTGCTGTATCCGACTGGAGGCCCCGTGAAAAGCAACCATGGCTGCCCCGTATCGGGAACCATCAATTGCGTCAGCGGCAAATGGAAAGTATTGGCGATCTGGCACCTCGGCTTCGGCGCCAAACGCTTCGCGCAGCTTCGTAATTTGTCGTCCGGCGTCAGCGAAAAGGTATTGACGGCCCAACTCCGCCAACTCGAAGTCGACCGTATCGTCCGCCGTACGGTGAAGGAATCGTCTCCGCCGCAAGTGACCTACTCGCTTACCAGGGCAGGAAAAGAACTCATCGAGCCAATGAGCGCACTCTGCGCCTGGGGTACCCGCTATCTCGGAATTCCTCCGACCCTGCCGCGACTTCCAAAGGCGTCATCCTGACGAAGGGCGCGATGGGAGTCTGGGAGTTCGGTATCACGGTACCCAGTTGGGACAACACTGACCGTCCGGCGCGAGAGATCATCATCACCGACGCGATCAGCAAGGCCGAGGAGATCATGAGGAAAGTGGAAAAGAATTACCCGGCTAAGTAACGGTCCCTCCCGCGATCCCAAAACTTTGCAAACAGGGTCAGAAGGGTTTGTTAGTTCTCTCTGCAATCTGGCTCTGGAGACCTACTTCAGCCGTTATCAGGGCAACGAGTTCGTCCTCATTCGTTACGGGGGTGAGACGCCGTTGCTCAATAGCGGCGAGAGCCTCGTAAATGCGGCTCATCATTAAACTGTCGTCAGTTTCGCAGACTGCGCGGATATATGCTTCTTGTCAGAGGAATAATGCATGAGGAACGGTCACATCGCTCTCCGCCCGTGAAACGCTACCGGTAGGACGCGCTGGGTATTCCTCGGGTTTCAGGCCAGAATCTACCGCCAGCATCGCCAGTTTCAGTTTCTTCATCTTGTTTTTACCTTGCTTCAACGAGCAAAGACTTAAAACTGCAACATGTATGTCCGCGTTAGCATGCGTTCCCGCGATGGATCGGTCTTCTATTGGGACTTCGAAGAGCCGACCGACGATCATCAGCAAGCGGTGCACAATGCCATTCACACATTCTTGTCCGGCTTGACACCTGAAGAAAAGCGGGATGCCAGATCATCCCTCGACGTTTTAGCGCATCCGATTTTTCCGTGCGCCTATCCGTGGTTCGCGTAGTTGACCCGTCCGACGCGGGCTCGCTAACTCTTAGGATGCCGGCGTCTCCACTCCGCCCTCGTCTAAATGAATCTGAAACGAGGGGTTGGGCGGACCAAAGTTTTTCGGCTCTGAGCAGGAATTCGTAGAGACGCAATAAAAGAGCGGGTTTCCGTCGTAGCGTTGGTTCGACTAGACTCGACGGAATGCGCGACAACGAATTCACGAAAATACTGGGATGGCCGG
>Ga0210401_10005578_pt1 | contig 12922 bp, 9 predicted proteins | sample IncBWH32MmetaG_FD_150866 | JGI IMG/M metagenome (GOLD analysis project Ga0210401, IMG submission 150866) | Forest soil microbial communities from Barre Woods Harvard Forest LTER site, Petersham, Massachusetts, United States - Inc-BW-H-32-M | ecosystem: Environmental > Terrestrial > Soil >... | reverse complement strand
ATCGTCGTGCCCGCCCAGCGCTTATCGAATAGCGCGGAAACAGCAGCATCCGTTACAAGTGCCACGCCGAATCCGACTGGAAATACAACGAGCGCCATCCCCTCAGTAACCACCCTGAGATAACGCCTCAGCTCAGCGGCGTCATGCTGCACACTAGAAAAGACGGATGGGGTGACCCGCAGGATCAGGGTCACTACGCGATCTAGTGGTGCATTAGCTATGTTCCAGGCCATCGTATACAGGCCCAGCGCCGATTCACCGAGGATGCGCCCAGCTACTGCGAAATCCGCGTTCGAGTAAGCGTACCATGCTGCCCGTGATACAAGCAGGCGCTGGCTATACGCCAGTTGCTCGCGCACCTGGCGGAACACCGGTTTCGCGAAGCCACAGGGGGAAACGATGGAGAAAAGCGCGGTGGAGAGACAGGAGCCGACAAGTCCGCCAATGACCAGCGACCAATACCGCATTCCCAGCCATGCCGTTAGCAAACTTGAGAGTGCCTGAAGCACGACGGTAGCAGCCTCGATCGACGAGATCGTCTTAAAGTGGAGATCCCGGGCAAGCAACGATTGCGGGACAACACGGAAACCCGAGAGCGCAAAACCAAGACCCATTACCGGAACAACTGCCAGCAATTCGGGCTTATGGAAAAATGTGACCATTGGTTTCGCCGCAAAAAGCGTCATCACGCTGACGGAGAAGCCCAAAAGTACTGAGACGGTGTGAATCTGCCGGATCTGGTTTTGTGATAACTCCCGCATGACGAGAATCGCGCTGCCGATGCCAAACTCAGCAACGATGTTGATGAAGCCCAGTAAAATGTAAGTCATGCCGACGATGCCGAAGTCTGCTGGGGATAAGAGTCTGGCTTGCAGCAGGAGGGCGGATGAAGTGACGATCTGGCTACCAAACCTAGCGATTCCAGTCCAGGCGACGCCAGAAACGAGATGCCGGTCCAGAGTTGAGCGCCCAAGCTCGCGAGTGGGCTTCGGTGTTATCGTCGGTGGGTGTTGGTTCACGTCTTGGGTAATCACCCGTTTCTACTTAGTCTCCTGGTGTTGGCTGTTCTAGCAGAACAATGGTCTGAGGGGTTGTAAGGTTCGGCAGAGTAAGAGCAAAGCACGTACCACGCAGGTGGACAATACGACTATCTATCTAAACCATTCAATTGGTGGGGCTTACCTGCCACAAAGTTTTTCTTCTTGACTGACTAAGACGGTCTTGGTCAGGCATAAAAGTGGCAATGAACTTCCCTTTTCTTCTAATTCCTTTGGAGTTTATCTCACTTTCCCTAAAGCCACGCCTCATCGCGTTAGAAGAGCTTTAGTACAGGAACGACTGACGGATCAGTGAGTTAGCACCTGTACTAGTTTAATCCCTCTGACCAGTTCGTTCCGAACGAACTCTTAACCACACTATTGCGGCGTGGCCAAAGAACTAGATCTCCTGGCCCAAGCCCTCGCGTCAAAGACGAGCCCCTTTTCCGACTTGTTCGGGTTTTTTATCCCTAAAGAACCTAAGTCATTCCTTTGCGGAAGAGCTCACAGGTGAAATAATGACGCGATTTATGATTATTTGTTCAGCTTTGCTCGCCGCCAGCCTCATAAATGGTTGTACGGGAGTAACGTCCAGAGTTCAGGACGCGGCCCTGCTGGCTACGGCTACCAACAACCTTGGGGGCAGTGCTGCCCCAGCGGGCGCCCCAGCAGGCACGGGCCAGAGGCCGACAATCAGAAACGTACATGCCACAAGCACCAACACTACCTGCACCCTCACCTGGAATACCGATGTCCCCTCGGACAGTCTGGCAGAGCTAGGAACTGGCATGGGGCCATGGATTCCGGCATGGTCACAGATTCCAAGTAATACGACGGATACGACATCGCCCGGAGCCACCAGCCATTCGCAGACTATTTCAGGTCTTGAGCCTGGTAACGCATTCAACATATATTTGCGCTCTCGTCGATTCTCCGGTCAAGTGATCGATACGAACCAGACAGATTGGGGATATTACGACGGAGCTTCGGGTTGCGATCCTTTCAATGATGGCAGCGTGTGCGGTTGCTCAACGCCAGCAACTAACGCAGGTGGAAGCACCTATGATTTTCAGTTACGCCTTGAAGGTACCCAGAATGTTGTGCAGGGTTATGACACCTATCTTTCGATCCTTTACGCCGACATCGCCCGTCCGTCCAGTTACGTGGCCTCCAGCATGGATGTCACCATCGGTGGGTTACCGCCAAACAGCACGATTTCGATGTACGATCCGAACGGGTTTGTGGTTTCGTTTAACTCCGGCACAGGTCTTTTAAAGCTCAATCCCTCAAGTGTCGGACAGGACACCGCGCTGCATATCGCCACCACAGCATCAACGCCGGTTGGGAGCTATACCATTACATTCAATAATGCCCATGCGGAGCAATACTCTAGCGTGACCCACAGCTATAGCCACACGCTGAATGTCACAGGATCTTCATTCCCTTACGGTACCCCCAGTTCATATCCGGCTATTCCGAATATTGGTAACAAGACCACGCCAGGGACTTGGGTATATGGCATGGTTACGAAGGGCTCAACGCCCTTCTTCTGCAATCAGAATAGCGGCGCTGGCGCTAACTTCTATGACGCAATCCGGGCGTACCAGCAGACGAAAACTTACGATACCGCCAACAGTATCACCGGTAACGCGTTACAGTGGGACACGTGCATCTCGAACCGGGAAGCAGGCTATATCGGCTATGTGAATTCTACCACTCCCCCTGGCGCAATGTGGGCTATTTACCTGGGTTCCAAGGGCATGATGAACCTGGCACTTAACGGTGACGCAGCCGCGCAAACGGGACTGTTTAACAGTGCAAATAACGCGCAGTGGAAAACGCTCAGACCAGCCCTCGAGGATGTCGGTCTTGAGCGCGAGTTAAACTTCACGACTGAGGCAATCATCGCGGCAAATAAAGCCGGCGACAGCAGTGTTGCGAGCTTAATTCCCGTCGGCATCGACTACATATTGGCTGACGTTGACCAAATCATGAACTCGGGCGTCTCCCACGAACCGTTCCTCGATGGAACCCTGGCCGACACACTCATTCATTACTACATCGATAATGGAAGCACGGACGCGCGAATCCCGCTTGCTGTCAAAGCGTTGGCTGACCATCTATGGGTCAACTATTGGATTTATGGCCGGTGCAGTGGCCCCCAAACAGATATGATTTTTGGCTGTTTTGTCTATTCCGCAGGCATGAGTCATATGGGTATCGACGCTAGTACAAATTTATCTCCTGCCAATGACGCCGATCTAAATCTGCTAATTGCTCCCATGTATGCCTGGTTATTTAAGATGACTGGCAACGGCACTATCCCAGGTAGTGATGGCAGCCAGTGTGGAGGCACACGGGGCCGGCCTTGCACCTACCAGCAGGCAGGCGATACGATTTTTCAAAAAGGAATTTCGCAGTCCGATTACTTCGACCCCAAAACCTGGACACAGAACTACCGTTGGAGTTTCGACTATGTGACTTGGCGTACCCCTTAGTCACTGCGCGAAAGTTGTAAAGAATCTATGTCGTGAACGTTAGAGGAAATCTAATTCCTAAGAATATCGGAGTATCCAGCACTACGAGGATTGGCTTACTTCTGAAATAAGGATCGACGCCAGTCCAAGATTCTAATCGGAACGTAGGAAGCGACAAGCCCTGCCAGAGCTCTCGCACTGACACAGTGACCAAGACTCTGCCGCAAGAATTTTCTGGCGTTGAGCATATCACGAACAAATAAACAATCGAATCCGAAGGCGTTGCAGATGGAGATCTCCTTTTCTCTGAGTTTCGCGCGGCTCAACTGCATTTGTGCGGCCACCTTTTTTGCATTGGCAAAGTGGCCAGATGAGGAACGCAAGATCTGATGAGAAAGGCTATTATGATGTGGCGTGTAGGAACACAACTCTTCTGGGAGACTGCGAATTCTCCACCCTGCAGCTGCAATGCGGAGCCAAAGATTGTAATCTTCTACTCCAATTAGGGTTGGATCGGGGTCAAACCCGCCGCATTGATCTAATGTGGCACGCTGGACAAGAGTGGAAGAATTGACGATGTGGTTCTGACACCACAATTCTTCAAACGTGAGGTTATCTGGTGCTGAGAGGGAACGGCCGCGAGCTAGGCAGTATATGAGTCCGACGCCGGGGTCCGTAAATTCCGCTTGCCTTTCCAATTTATACGGTAGCCACGTATCGTCAGCGTCCAAGAACGCAATCCATTCGCCATGCGATCTGCATATACCAAGGTTCCGGGCAGAAGCTGGTCCCTGGTTGAGTTGTTGGAAAGCAACGACCGGTGGTCCGTAGGATGAAGCAATTTTGAACGTATTATCTTTCGAGCCGTCATCGACAACCACAATCTCAATCGGCTTTAGGGTTTGACTTAACGCGCTTTCAATGGCCGATCGAAGGAAGCCTTCAGCATTGTAAGCCGGAATTACTGCGCTGATTGAAGTGGATGAAACCGTCACGATCCTGATACTGCCCGCGGAATGGGCGCAATCAATCTAGGTGCAGCTCCATTTGACCCAACGTGTTCACGACGATGTGATGACAACTGTGCCCCATCTTCGCTAAAAAGCTCGCTTGAGTCGAATTATACTGGAATCGCTGCTACGAAGCGCAAGAGGCCGGCGCCGAGCAATCAGGAGAATTGTTATGATGGACCGCGAGTCGGGAGTTCGATCACACGATCGCGATCTGCAGTCGATAACACCTGAACCAGACGTATTGGGGAATTCTCCTGCTGGACAAGCCTGCACCCCTCCGTCGAGCGCCACTCTGGATCGGCCAATCCGCGTCCTCGCCATCATGGAGGCGGCATCGGTCACTGGACCTGCCAAAAATGTCATCGAGTTTGCCGCGAGGGCTGCAAGAAGGAGCACCCATCAAGGCCGGCTTGAGTTATCAATCATCGCCTTCGTGCGAGGGGATAAACGCGGCAACGCATTTGTTCTTTCCGCACGGGCCGCGGGGGTCGCTGTCGATGTTATCCACGAACGATTCGCGTTCGATATTCGCGTGATCCCACAACTTCGCAAAATTATCGCGGTGCGCAACCCCGATATTATTCAGACGCACGCTGTAAAGTCGCATTTCCTTGTCTGGTTAACGCGTTTGCATCGCCGCTATAAGTGGATCGCGTTCAACCGGGGCTATACGCGAGAGAACCTGAAAGTGCGCGCGTATAATCGGCTTGACCGGTTTTCGTTGCCCAAAGCTCATCAGGTTATCACTGTCTGTGAAGCCTTCGCTAGGGATTTGCAAAGCAAGGGCATACCACGGGAGAGAGTGGTTGTACGGCACAACATGGTGCTACCTTTTGCGCCGAGTTTGCCGAATAAAACAGTAGAACTCCACAAGGGATGGGAGATCGCCCCGGACGCTGTCATATTGCTCTCGGTGGGGAGGCTGTCGGCCGAAAAAGGCCACGCCGATCTAATTGAGGCTATCGATCAGTTACACAAGGCGCGGCTTGGCCAAACCTTCCACCTTTTGATCGTTGGTGAAGGACCCGAGCGAAATGTGATCCAGCGAAAGATCGACCAATTGGGACTGCGCGACATCGTGACGCTCACGGGACAACAGCACGACATGGGTCCTTACTACACTATGGCCGACATTGTGGTTCTGCCTTCTCATTCCGAAGGATCGCCAAATGTTCTTCTGGAAGCCATGGCGGCGGGAATCTCTACTGTCGCGACGAACGTTGGCGGCGTCCCTGAGATTGCCAAGCACGGTGAAACCACTCTCATGGTCGAAAGAAAGAAACCAGAGGCCATCGCTGAGGCTCTTTTTTGCTTGATCAAAGATGAACCATTACGCAGAAAACTTGGGCAGGCAGGCGCGCTTTGCGCCATGCAGTATGATCCAGAACATTATTGCGACTTCATGATTGACGTGCATCGGCGGCTCCTTCGAAAAGGCATCTGACTTCCACATGCGCGTCTCTGTGATCGTTCCAGTCTTCAACAAAGCAGCGTATATAACTCGGGCATTGGATTCGATCGCAAACCAGACATTTAAAGACTTTGAGGTCATCGTCGTCGACGACGGATCGACTGACGACAGCAGGGCGCGAGCATCCGCTCATCCAGACTCTAGGATTCGAGTGCTCTCGCAGGCCAATGCGGGACCGGGTGCCGCTCGCAACCGCGGCATTGCTGACGCACGTGGCGAGCTGCTCGCGTTTTTGGATGCGGATGACGAGTGGCTGCCGGCCTATCTATCAGCCGGCGTACGAACGTTCGACGAGGAAGGCGACCTCGCGACCACGACATGTGGTTATATTGAATTTCCGAGCGGCCTTTCGACCCTTCCGATGTGGCAGCAGCGCGGGATTATCGCAGGCATGCAGCAAGTCTCTCCCAGCACGTCGCCCGTGCTGCTCTCGTACATGCTTGCTTATATGTCACCATGCTCGACGCTCGCACGCGCCGACATCGTCCGTAATTACGGCCGATTCTACGATAAGGATGGGTGCAGATTCGGCGAGGATTCCATCCTTTGGTTGAAGGTCTTACTTAACGAACGCGTTCATTTCCGGGTTGAGCCGCTCGCGTGCTTCCATCGGGAAGCATCTGGGCTCAGCAGCAACTACACACGTGCGCGCCCTATTGAACCTTTCCTCACTCACCCTACTGAGGTGGCTTCCGTGTGTCCGGCTCGATTACTGCCCGTCTTGCGGACCCTTTATGCCGTTCGCGCCTGCAAGACCGCTAGCGTCCTGGGTTATTGGGGCCAGTGGCGCGACGCCAGATCCTTACTCCATAAATTCGTAACGTGGCGCGATTGGTGTCTGCCATATTTCGCCACGGCTTTGGTCGGGTCTACCCCAATTGGTGGCGTCATGGCTCGCGTTATTCGGCTCATCCAGTAATCTCGAGCGATCGTCCACCCCCCTCACTGGTCCGACTCAAATACCGCCGCCGGCCTCCGCGAGGCTTCGCCGGTCAGCGAGGCTAGCACTTGCTCGAAAAACCGCACGAACGCGCTCTCGTCGAATTCGGACATTACCTTTTCCCGTGCATGTGCCGCCAGTCGCTCGCGCAACGCAGGGTCCGCCAAAAGATTAGCCAATTTTGAGGCAAGTTCCCCTACGTTTCCGGACTCGAACAGCAGTCCGGTTTCATTATCTCGAATAAAATACGCTACTCCGCCGACATCAGAAGCTATGATCGGTTTCTGGGCCGCCATTGCCTCCCTGATAACAACAGGTGCTGCATCAGTGCGTGATGCCAACACAAACACAGAGCACGCGCCGATCACCTGCAGTGCCAGCGCATTCGGCCTGGCGGCAAGAAACTCGACCTGGGCGCATTCGTCGGCCAGCTTTTCCAGATATGCCCGATCCGGATAGTGGCCTAGAAGTTTAAGCTTCCAATCCGGAAACTTCGCTGCTATTGAGAGAAACGCGCGAATTAGAATATCGGTGCCCTTCGTGTACCAAGGAAAGCCAACGAGCAGGATGAATTTTTCATCGCTGGGGATGGGCGTAATGGTGTGAAGAGGTACAAAAGAGGGAAAGAGGATGGTTCGCTTCTTTTGTAGCCGCGGGTATTTGTGTAACTGCCATGGATACAAGATATTCAAGCAGTCGGCGGCGGAACATACAAAATACAATGACAATTTCGCGATGAAACGCTTGATAGCCGCTACAGTCCCCTCGTCCTTCGTATAGTACCGATATTGGTTTTCGGGAACATTTGGCAACTCCACGATTAGCTTGGCGCCCGTGAGCCATTTCAAAACGACAGCCGCAATTCCTGTCAGATTGGCACCATAGCTCAGGATAACGCCAATTTTTTTCTCGCGATGGAGTCGGAGACCACTCACGACGTAGAACACAAATCGTGCTATAAGTCTGAAACCTGTTGGGTATCGAAAATCCAAGAACTGGTGATAGCAGAAATTGCCCACACGGTACTTAGGAAACGTCGCTTTCAGATGAGGATCGGCTTCCTCACGTGATCGCCACCACACAGGCAACAACACGTCACCCTCGGCAATTTGGGACAAATATGTGAATTGGTCCCGTTCCGTGTCGGGGCGAGGGGGGACCATTCCACGCAAGATGTATAACATCCGCGTCATACGATTGGCGCCTCTTTTCGCCGGTTGCGGTCCACCTGAACTGCAGAAGCCAAAGCAATAGCTAGGCCCGTCATTGCCGGCAAGTAGAAGGTATATGTAAAGTTCAAGAAGAATACTGCGGTACAAAAACCGATCATGGCGAGTCTGATACAGAATACGGCGTTTGTCACCTGTATCAGTTGCGGATTGCGACTGGTTTCTTTTCCTAGAAGTTTTAACAGACGCCATGATGACCATATCGCAGCTAAGTACAGAAGCAACGCGGGGATGCCACATTCACTGGCTGCTTGGGTAAAAGAATTGTGAACGTTGTGCCAGTACGCACCCGTTCCTTTGAGTTCGTCTTTCGATCCTTCATATGTCGTAAACTGGCCCGGACCAATTCCGAAAATCGGGTTCCGCAGGGCGGCGATAATGCTATCCGAAAGCAGCGTTTGACGAACTTCCGAAGATGCAAGCGCTTCGTCGGACGCTCCCGATTGCGAGGAGGAAAAAGATTCGAGTCGGTTGACTACGCTGCCAGGTAAAACCGTAAGGGCCATGATCACGACCACGGGCGCCAGAAGCCAGAAGCCCAATCGGTAGCGACGTGTAGCCGCAAATGTGAAGAACAGGATATCGGCCGCCAGGGCTATAAGCGCGCCTCTCGAGCCGCTCGCGAGCACAAGGTAAACGCCATAACTTAATCCGCCCAGCGCAGCCAGACGCAACATGAGGGACTTACAACTCAGAGCAACCCAGACGAGAAATGGCAGAACCATCAGCAGATGACCCGCAATATCATTCGCGTTCGCAACCGCACCAAAGTCCAAATCTCGGCGGCCGTTCATTTCGACTTGACCGAAGAGTCTAGACGACAAAAGGTTCACGGCTGCAGCAGCCGTAATTGAAAACATCAGCACCCTGCATTCGCGCCAAGTCCTTGTCGTCCCAGCAATCACAAACATTATGATCAACTCGGTCTTCCAATAAGCCCACACGGTGTGAGCGGAACCACCTCTCCAAATGCTGAACGGAATCGCTATGGCAGCCCAAATGCCAAAGCATAACCAAAGAATCCCGGCCCGCTCGCACAATACACGCGCGATCCCGCCACTGACAAGCAGCCCGAGCAATGCTGGAACGGCAAAGAAATAGAGAAGATAAAAATTGTGGCCAGTAAGATACGAGAGCATCTCGTTCAGCATGCTGAAACGAACGAATACCAAGCCCACACCGAACCGGAACGCAAGTTTTCTTGCTGCGCTTTTTGCTTCGTCTCGCGATTGGGTAGCTGGAATCGCGTAATCGAGTACTCCCGGCTGGACTTGTGGAAAGCTATGCATTGATGGCTACCGGAGTGCCGCACGGCACTATGGATTCCATTTCCGAACCTTTACCCATTCTTAAAAGTGCCTCCCAGCCACATAGCGTTTTTTGCATAACCGTTACTTCGTGATCTGGCGGGTTATCCGTCACTGTCCGACCGACGATCCAGAGTCCGGAAAAGTGAAGGCTCTGCCAAATAGCGTCCGCGGCGGAGCGTAGTTGCGCCGCTGTAAAATACGAGCGGTTTAGGATGTTCATGGTGCGGATCACGTGAACAGGCTGAGATAACGATGTAAAAACACTGTGCTGTTTTATTCGGAAATGTTCTCCGCGCATCTCCATCACTTGCGGGTGAATTAGCGGGAGACGCCGGAGCACAAATTCATCGAGCGTCAAAGTCTGCGAGCTGGCGTTCACATCGTCCCATGAAGCGGGGACGCGAAAATTGCGCGATATATCTTTCCATTTCAGCGTTGCCCGCCGCTGAAGTGAGCGATTAATGAGATAGACCGGGTGCTGCATCTCCGTGAGACTGACTACAAACGGAGGACGGATGTATTGGATCGGTTCGCCACGAGGTTCGACAATAAAAGTTCCTGGTTCATCTTTTAGCCGCGCTTCAACCAAGTAAAGCAGCCGGTCGGAAGCGGTAAAGGTGACGTTTGGGTCTATTCGTTGCAGAGACTGAAACCATTCCGCAGCTGTGATGCCGCTCGACACTGCCCAGTCCTCAACCAATAGATTCGTATCCAATGGGAAAATCGAGGGCAATATCGATCCGATTCTCTCGTCTACCGCGGCAAGTCTGTTGCGAACCGTAGCCCTGACCGTTCCGTCAGAAAGGCGCAATTGCAAAATAATGCGTTCGAAACGATCCAAGTCCGCGGACGAAGCGTGCGGGTTAGTAGGAAGCATGTTGGCAGCAATCAGACCTCGACGCCACCACCTGTGAAGAGGGGTGTCGTCCATCGCTGTGCATATTCCAATTTTCAGCATGCTAGCTCGGTGCACCCACTGCAGTTGAGACTTCCGAAAGAGTTTGAGAGCACTCGTACGGTGGGGTATTTCGCCCCAATAACTGTCTATAAATATCGGCTAGGCGGGCAGCGGCGACATCTATCGTGAGGCACTCGTGGGCGAATTGCGCTGCTGCTTCGGCAAACCGTAATCGACACACCTGATCACTCGTGAGGCGGCAAAGAGCGTTTGCCAATTGGCCAACTTCACCGGAGTCAAACAGCAGCCCCGTTTTCTCGTGGCTGATGAGTTCACTCATTCCACCGACGCGCGAACCAACGGGGCAACAACCACAGGCGATGGCCTCCAGCAGAGCGTTTGGAAATGATTCAGAGCGTGAGCAGAGCACAAATATGTCGATTGCTCTCATCCAATCCGCTGGCGTGAGGGTAGCGTTCTGGAACAAACACACATCCTTCAAGCCCAATTGCTCTGCGCGATTCGCAAGACTTTCCTTCATCGGACCATCGCCCACAATGAGCAACGTGGCGCGAGGATCAATGGAATGGACCTGAACAAAGGCGTCGAGCAAGAGTCCGAGGTTTTTCTCTTCCCTCAACACCGCTACTGTGCCTATGACAACACTCGCTTGGGCAAGTTGAGCGGGGCGTTTTCTTCCGTACGGATGAAACTCCTTCGGTTCGAATCCATTCAGGCAGACGTGAATCCGGTTTCGGGGGACGTGCCAATTAGTAACAAGTTCATCTGCCGCCGCTTGGGAGTTGACGAAAATCCCGCGGGCGATCTTGTCCACGACTGAAAGTAAGAGCTGGCTGGACCGCGACAGGAAGCCCCTATTCCACAGCTGGCTCGTTAGACTGGGCAAGCCTAACAATCGCGCCAGTGGTACGCCGAATAAATCGGTTGCTGCGTCGAATGCGTGCAGAACCTGAATATTCTTTTCTGCTATATAAGTCTTAAGCCGTCTAGCAGCTGTAATGACGGAAGGGGATTTGAACGACGTAACGGGTATGCACACCGTCGGAATTCCTGCGCTTTCGACTTCATTCCATCGTGCGCCGCCACGGCGGAAGCAAGCGACGTGCGCATCAATCCCATATTTGGACACGTGGCGCGCGAACTTACTCACGTCACGCTCGATGCCGCCACCCCATCCGAGTTCCTGAGCCATCATCAAGACCGGAATCCGTGGGTGTTGAGGCGCCGTATTTGAATTCTCGGTCATGCGTCTGTGCTCTTGATCACACGGGCCGGATTGCCGGCCGCAATCACATTTGACGGAATTGGGCGTGTCACAACCGCTCCCGCGCCAATGGTTGAACCCGAACCAACGTCCGCCATAACAATGGACGAAGCTCCTAACCAGCAGTCCTCGCCTATATTAATTGCCGTAAAATCTCGTTCATCAGCGGCGAGTATGCGGCCCTTGTTGTCACGTCCATGCTGCTGGCCACCACCGAAAATCTGCACCTGGCTTGCTATTTGCGTCCGTTCGCCTATATGACATCGTGCAATAACGCAGTAAGCTCCTATATAGACAGCTCTCTCGAGTCTCACCGAACTTTGCGCGAAAAATGATCCAAATGAGATCCGGCTGTGGAGCGGGCACTTCCGCAAGGTCATAGCGTAGTAGCCGACGCGTAGGTAGTCCCCGGGCAGGCCTGGAATAAGGGCGGTCAGCTGAGCGAAAAACTGAAAGACACTCGCGAACCGCCCAAACCCGGATAGTGCAGCCAACGGGAACATGCATGCTAGCGCAATTCCATTCGCCACCGTCTTAATCACACTCTTGACCATTTTGTATTGTCAGAATCGAAGTTAGTCGCCGATCTTCGTCACGCCCACCACAGAACTGGGTTGAGCCAAAAGGTCCTCTAGCACGTGAGGTTCAGCTACGACAACGGGCTGACCTCGCGTAAGTGGTGCTGCGTTCCACGTTGCATATCGCCGTCCCACGACCGCATCAATGACTCCGAGGAAAGCCGCGAGATGTACAAGTACGAAATAAAAAGGCAGCGCAAAAATATACGTACCTCGCCACCGCCGCTCTGCGCACATCCAACCGATAGCTGCCGCCAGATAGAACGCGAGTTGCGCAGCTAGAAGATTTCGCCCCAACTCCGAATGCCGAGATAGGATTGCAGAGCCAGCAAAGGCAATCGTCGCGGGACACACTGCCAGCCAACGCAAAAGTTTGCGTGAGAAGAACTGCCATGCCCTCAACCCGCGAACTGTTCGCATTAGACGTGCGTAAGCGAGCGCTCCCTGGCCGCAAATGCGTCGGCGCCGCTTGAATTCTTCGCTCGCTGATTCCGTGGCTTTTTCAACGCAAACAGATCTCGGTTCCCATAGCACCGAATATCCGCGGGTGCCAATTCTCATCGGCACTTCTAAGTCATTGGCGAGATCGGGATCGCAGTCGACGTAGAGAGACGTTCGAACGCAATGGATTGCACCAAAGCACACGAGAACAGAGCCATTTCGGCTCTCAAGTTCAGTGACCAT